>OBZC01000381.1_pt1 | contig 55795 bp, 49 predicted proteins | sample 1538231 | NCBI WGS metagenome assembly OBZC01 (sample SAMEA2580225, study PRJEB22360) | human gut metagenome | biome: human gut; feature: human-associated habitat; material: faeces | place: Denmark | collected 2008/2010 | reverse complement strand
CTTATTTTTGCGGCGAGACAAGCACCGCCCGCAGCACAAGAAGCTGCCACAGAGACAACAACGGCTGAATCCGCAGACGCAGCAGATACAGCTCTTGCAGACGGTTCCTACACCATCGGCATCAACCAGTTCGCAGTCCACGGCTCTCTCGACAACTGCCGCGAAGGCTTCCTTGAGGGGCTTGCAGAGAACGGTATCGTTGAAGGAAAGAACCTTACCGTATTAGAAGAGAACGCGCAGGCTGACCCAGGGTTAGCAGCACAGATCAGCACAAACTTCGCCGGACAGAAGGTGGATCTCATCTGCGCGATCGCAACACCGAGCGCCCAGAGCGCATACAGCGTCGGCAGAAAGAACGACATCCCGGTCATCTATACAGCCGTTACGGATCCGGTTGCAGCTGAGCTCGCAAACGCTGACGGAACTCCGGTTGGCGAAGTGACAGGTACCAGTGACAAGCTTCCGGTCGAGCAGCAGCTCGAAATGATCCGCGCGATCCTTCCGGATGCGAAAAAGATCGGAATCATGTATACAACAAGCGAAGTAAACTCCGCTTCCACTCTGGCTGAGTACAAGGAAAAAGCCGCTGACTACGGTTTCGAGATCGTTGAGTCCGGCGTTTCCTCCACAGCAGACATCCCGCTCGCTGCTGACAGCCTCTTAGAGCAGGTCGACTGCTTAAACAACTTAACAGACAACACAGTCGTTGCCTCCCTTCCGCTGATCCTTTCCAAGGCAAACGCGAAAAACATCCCGGTATTCGGAAGTGAGATCGAGCAGGTCAAGATCGGCTGCCTCGCTGCTATGGGACTTGACTATGTAGATCTTGGAAAGCAGACAGGACGCATGGCTGCAGAAGTTTTAAAGGGCGAGAAGAAAGCAAGTGAACTGAACTTCGAGGTGATCGAGACTGCTGCTTTCTACGGAAACTCCAAAGTCGCTGAGGATCTTGGAATCACTTTCCCGGAGAATCTTGCTTCCAACGCAAAAGAGTTATTCACTGAGATCACACAGTAATCCAACAAATTTCGTAACTGTTCAGCAACTCACGGTTACGCGCAAAAATCCATTCCAAATCGGCTGTGCCGATAGGATTTTTGCCTTATAGTCTGAGTTTTCTTACGGTCAGTGCAGTAAATGCGCAGACCCACCTGAACAGTTACCAACTTTCATCCACTTTTAATAAGGAAGTCGGATGATCGGCAACATAAACCATCATGGTCCGGCAAAGCGATTTTCCGCTTCTGCCGGACTTTGCAGCAACATGTAACTGCGGGATTTTCCCCAGTTACTGATTTTCGGAGGATATCATGGCAATCTTATTAGGAATCTTTGAGGAAGGGCTGATCTACGCGATCATGGCCCTGGGCGTTTACATCACCTACAAGATCCTGGACTTCCCGGATCTGTCGGTTGACGGAACTTTCCCTCTGGGCGCAGCGCTGACCGCGGGACTGATCGTAAAAGGAGTTTCCCCTGTATGGGCACTTCCGCTCTCCTTCTTTGCGGGTGTTCTCGCCGGATGCGTGACCGGTGTCATTCATGTAAAATGTAAGGTCCGCGACCTGTTTTCCGGTATCATTGTCATGACAGCTCTCTACTCCGTAAACTTAAGGATCGCCGGAATGAAGGCAAACCTTCCCTTCCTGTCCCAGGATACGATCTTTGACAATGAGTGGACCAGGAACAGTCTTCCGGCATCCGTAAGACCGTACATTGTTGTGATCATTCTGGCTGTGATCGCTCTGATCTGCAAGTTCGTTCTCGACTGGTACTTAAATACGAGATCCGGCTATCTTCTCCGGGCAGCCGGTGACAATGATGCTCTTGTTACATCTCTGGCAGAAGACAAAGGCCGGGTGAAGATCATCGGCCTTGCGATCGCCAACGGATTCGCCGCTCTCGCAGGCGGAGTGCTCGCCCAGAAGCAGGCGTTCTTCGACATCTCCATCGGAACCGGAACCATGGTCTTCGGTCTCGCAAGCGTGATTCTCGGAACACAGCTGTTCCACCGCTTCGGAAAGCTGAAGGCAACCACCGCTGTTATCGCAGGCGCAATTCTCTATAAAGCGTGTGTCGCTTTCGTTATTTCCATGCGGATCGTAAAGGCGACCGACCTGAAACTTATCACTGCGGCAATTCTTCTTCTGATCCTGATCGTCAGTGATTCCATGAAGAGAAAGGGGGCACACCATGCTTGAGTTAAAAAACATCAGTAAATATTACAACGCAGGCACTGTAAATGAAATGTGCCTCTTTAACGATTTCAACCTCAGCATTGATGACGGCGAGTTTGTTTCCGTTGTCGGCAGCAACGGATCCGGCAAAACATCCATGTTGAATCTGATCTGCGGCAGCATTCCGGTGGATTCCGGCACCATCGTCATGGGCGGAACCGATATCACAAAAATGCCGGAGTACAAGCGCCAGCGCCGCATCGGCCGCGTCTACCAGCACCCGGCGATGGGAACCTGTCCGAATATGACGATCCTCGAGAATATGGCTCTCGCGGACAATAAGGGAAAGCCGTTCAATCTTCTCCCCGGAACAAATAAGGCCCGCATTGACTTCTACCGCGACCAGTTGAAAATCCTCGGTCTCGGTCTTGAAGATAAGATGGGTGTAAAAGTCGGTGTTCTCTCCGGTGGACAGCGTCAGGCGATGGCTCTTTTAATGTCAACCATGACTCCCATCGAATTTCTGATTCTTGATGAGCACACGGCCGCCCTCGACCCGAAGACGGCAGATATCATTATGGAACTGACCGGAAAGATCGTTGCGGAAAAGCACCTGACGACCATTATGGTCACACATAACCTCCGGTTCGCTGTAGAGTACGGAAACCGTCTTCTGATGATGCATCAAGGGCATGCGGTCATGGATAAAAAAGGCGAGGAAAAGGCGAACACGAAGGTGGATGATATCCTTGACATGTTTAACGCGATCAGTATTGAGTGCGGCAACTAATGCGCACCTCGCGCGGACGCTTGTGACAGTCTACATCTTCGCGCGAGTGCGCATCATTGGCACGTTAGTGCCTTTTGTGTAATAGGGAATTCCTCAGAATTTCCTGTTACACAAAAAAGAGCTGTATGCGGCTGGAACTGGGATGACCAGTTTTCGAGGCATATGGCTCTTTTAGTTTTTTGGGGTGTTGACTCATTGAGTCGAATCGCTCACTCGCAAACACGCGCTTCGCGCTCGTTTGTCTGCTTCGCAGACGGTTTGCTCGTTAGCGGCGCAGGAAAAACAAATGTCGCCAGAGGCGCCGCTTGTTTTTCCTCTGCGCACGCTATATCTTTATTTTCGTCCACTTTCCACTCTTAAATCTCCAGTTCGTCAGGCACACTCTCACGATCTGGTCGCACACGATTCCGAGCCAGATGCCGACGACTCCGATCTCCAGTACATAGCAGAACAGGTACGCACAGGACGGGCGTACGATGGTGATACTGAGAGTCGAAGCACAGGTGGTGAACACCACATCTCCCGCACCCCTGAGACATCCCATGTAGATGACCTGGGAGATCTGCAGGAGTACGATCACGGTCATGACCTGCATGATCCGGGCACCCATGGCGATAATATCTTCCTCAACAAAGTACAGGTGGAAATACCAGTTTCCTAACGTCAGGTACAGGATCGACAATACGATGGAGATCATGTTTCCGATCCTCTGGCAGATCGTCCCGTACATGACCGCCAGATCCGGGCGCTTCTCCCCAAGGCTTCGTCCGCAGAGCGCCACAGAGGCTACCTGCATGCCGTCACCAAATGAGAAAGACAGGTTCATGACATTCATGGCCACCTGGTGCGCCGCGTAGGCCGAGGTTCCTAGTCTCGCCGCCATGATCGATACAAGAAGGAAACCGGTCCGCATGAACACCTGCTCGATGAAAACGCTGGAAGCGATCTTTGCCATATTCTTTGCCGGTTCCAGGGTGATGCGGACGCGCTCTTTTATAATGTAGGGAATGCTGACAAAATTGTCTTTCGGGATCAGGGAGCAGATGCTCATGATGCAGGCCACGATGGTTCCGAAGACGGTAGCCAGAGCCGCACCCGCGATTCCCATCGCCGGAAAGCCAAGATGACCCTGAATCAGGAGATAATTTCCGATCATATTGACCACGTTAGAAGTCACGTTGGTTCGCATGGCGATCTTCGTGTTTCCGGCACCGCGCTGGGAGGCATTGATGGCCATGGAAATGATGTTGAAGATCATGCCGCCCATGATGATCCGGAAATACAGGACCGCGCTCTCCTGAGTGTCCTCGTTGGCACCGCAGAAGCGGATGATCGGCTCCGCAAAAATCACCGCCGCTATGCTGATCAAAATTCCCACAACGACTGTGAAGATCAGAGCCATCAGGAGAACCTGGTTCGCGCCGATCCGGTCTTTCTCACCGCGACGTCTCGCCACCAGGGCAGATACGGATACGTTCATGGCGATAAAGATGCACAAGCCGATGAATTTCGGCTGCGTTGTCAGACCTACTGCCGCCACCGCGTATGCGCCGATGGAGCTCACCATCAGCGAGTCCACCATGCCCGCCAGGGCAATAAAAAAGGACTCCATCACCGCGGGCCAAGCCATCTGGAATGCGATCTGGTATCCTTGTTTTCCTCCACCCATAAATTTCTGAAGTCTCGTCTTTTCGTTTTCCGGCATTCTCATCACTCCTGTATGTCTGCTTTTGGCATCTTTAAAATATTTTTCGGTGTGTTGCTCTGATTCTTATTAGATTTATTATACAATACGGTGAATGTAAAATCAAAGTAAAAATTAGTAACTGTGAAGGTACCGAATTTCTAACATTGAGGGCGTAAACAGTAACGGTACCGAACAGTTACAATAAATATAGTTTTATGGTAACTATTCAGTACCTTCATAGTTACGTGCAAAAATCCATTCCAGATCAGCTTCGCTGATGGGATTTTTGCCTTCCAGCCTATGTTTTTTTACGGTCAGCGCAGCAAGTGCGCAGACCTACTGAACAGTTACGTTTTATGTAATCTTGCTTCATCAGCACTTTTATCGTACAATTATTATGTTGTCCAACCGATACCCGGCAACGGGAGGAGGTGAGTCTTTTGAATTTGATACTTTCGTTTCTTGTCTCCTGTGCGGCTGGTGTAGCCTGCCACTACATCATCAAATGGTTAGATGGAGGCAAGTAGGGCAACACTAGCCTGGTGGTTTCTTATCCACCATAAAAAATAAGAAGAACCCCTCAGTATTCGCGGTACTGAGGGGTTCATTCTTTTTTGTCCTTTGAATCTGATACTTTCTTTGCCTAACGGCATTATATCATATGTGTTTTTTATTTGCAATATTCCAACACACGTTTAAAGCTGTATTTTTATATGCAGTGTTACTGTACACGCATGCGTGTACAGTAACGTGATTTTGCCGATGCTTCGCATTCCAAATCGGCAAAATCTGCTACCAGAAGTGTATCGTACGGAATTTTCAGTTCAGAAAATTCCTACCCGTGTACAGTAACTATGCAGTTACTGTTCCTCCTTGCGCAAACAGTAACTGATTTTGCCGATGCTTTCCAGATTGGCATAATCCACTGCCACCGCTGTATTGTATGGAATTTTCAGTTCAGAAAATTCCTGCCCGTGCACATTGACCGGTACCAAACAGTTACAATAAATATAGTTTTATGTAATCTTGTTTCATTTGTGGTTCTACCGTATAATATTTATGTTGTCCAACCGATACCCGGCAGCGGGAGGAGGTGAGCTTTATGCAGTTTTTATTTTCATTTCTTGTCTCCTGTGCGGCTGGTGTAACCTGCCATTACATCATCAAATGGTTAGATGGAGACAAGTAGGGCAACACTAGCCTGGTGGTTTCTTGTCCACCATAAAAAATAAGAAGAACCCCTCAGTATTCGCAGTACTGAGGGGTTCATTCTTTTTTGCTATATGCAGTTTTTATTTTCTTTGCCTAACGGCATTATATCATATGTATTTTTTATTTGCAATATCCCAACATATGTTTAAAACTGTGTTTTTATATACAGTTAATGTGCTCGCATTGCACAAACAGTAACTGATTTTGCCGATGCTTCGCATTCCAGATCGGCAAAATTTACTGCCACCACTGTATTGTACGGAATTTTCAGTTCAGAAAATTCCTGCCTGTGTCCAGTAACTATCTGCTGCCTGCACCATTTTTTCTCAGCTTCTGGAAAATCCCAGTGTCTTCTCCAGATCCTTCTTAAACGTCAGCACATCTGTGGAAAGCTCCGCGATCCGGGCATCAGTCATGCGGCTTACAGGGGCGGAGATGCTGAGGGCATAGACCGGTTCCTTGTGGTAGTCCGGGATGCTGACCGCAATACAGCGTACACCTTCCTCGTTCTCCTCATCATCCATCGCATATCCGGCTTCCCGCACCCCGCGGATCCGATCCATGAGATCTGACAGACTCGTCACTGTATACGGAGTCAGGGGGGTGATCTCAGAACTGTTCCAGATATCTTCGATCTCAGGATCCGGCAATTCCGCAAGCAGCGCTTTGCCGACACCGGAGCAGTATAACGGAATCCGGCTCCCAACTCTCGACACCATGCGGATCGAGCTGACTGTGGACTCCACTTTATCGATATACACGGCCTCCGTTCCCTCTCTGCGGACCAGATGTACCGTCTCTCCCGTCTGCTCTGAGAGTTTCTTCAGAGACGGATGAATCAGGGACGCCATATTCGTCTGTTCCAGGATCTTACTTCCGATTTCCAGAAATTTTAAGGACAGCGCATATTTTAAGGATTCCTCATCCTGACGGATATAGCCCATGTACTGGAGCGATGTCACGAGGCGGTGCGTCGTGCTCTTATGAAATCCAAGCTCAGCGCTCAGATCCATGATTCCCATAGGACCATTTTCCGCCAGACGCTCGATCACCTGGAACAGGCGCTCCGCAACCTGGATCGGATTTTTTCCTGTTTCTTCCATTCTGCTTGTTCTCCTATCTAACCCGGCAGATCATTCCTGCCAGCCGGGTATTCGCGCAGATATAACTGCAGTTTCCTGCGCAATTTCTTAATTTATGCCTGTTTGGCAAATCTGCGGATTGCCGTGCAGTCCACTGCCGATCATATAAACCGTGTCTTCTTCGTCATTTCCACGAACTCTCTGTTCGTCCTTGTGCGGGCAAACATATCCAGGATCTTCTCCACAGATTCTTCTGCCTTCATGGAGTTTGTCGCCTTGCGGACGATATCCACAGCTTCCGCTTCCTCGCTCGTAAGCAGGAGGTCGTCGCGTCTTGTGCCGGACTTTAAGATATCGATGGCCGGGAAGATCCTCTTCTCGGAAAGTTTTCTGTCGAGTACAAGTTCCATGTTGCCGGTACCCTTAAATTCCTCGTAGATCACGTCATCCATACGGCTTCCGGTATCGACGAGGGCTGTTGCGAGGATCGTTAAGCTTCCGCCCTCTCTCATGTTTCTCGCTGCACCGAAGAATCGCTTCGGCATGTGGAGAGCCGCCGGATCAAGACCGCCGGAAAGTGTGCGTCCGCTAGGCGGAACAACGAGGTTGTAGGCTCTCGCCAGTCTCGTAATACTATCCAGAAGGATCATCACGTCGCGTCCATGCTCTACAAGACGTCGCGCGCGCTCGATCACCATCTCAGAAACGCGTTTGTGGCGCTCCGGGAGCTCGTCGAAGGTGGAATAGATGACTTCCACGTTCGGTCCCACAACGGATTCCTTGATATCTGTGACTTCCTCCGGACGCTCGTCAATCAGGAGGATGATCATATGCATGTCCGGATAATTTGTCGTCACGGCTTTTGCCACCTGTTTTAACAGGGTCGTCTTACCTGCCTTCGGCGGGGACACGATAAGACCACGCTGTCCTTTACCGATGGGGGCGAGAAGATCCATGACTCTCATGGCCGTCGTATTTTTTCCGCCTCTGACTTCCAGATTCAATCTCTGGTTCGGGAAGATCGGGGTCAGGTCCTCAAAGTTCGGGCGGCGTTCCACGACACTTGTCGGGTAGCCGTTGATCGTCTTCACATAGAGGAGTGCCGCAAATTTCTCTGTTGCGGATTTCACTCTGCGGCTTCCGCGGATGATATCACCGGTCTTCATATTGAAGCGGCGGATCTGGGACGGAGCTACATAGACGTCGTTGTCGCCCGGGAGGAAGTTCTCGCAGCGGATAAATCCGAAACCATCCGGCATAACTTCCAGGATTCCGTTTGCCTCGATGCCGCTGTCAAGGTCCTGGAGGTCGTTCTTCGGGTCCGCAGTGTAGCTCTGAGTTCCCTGGTTTCTTGTCTGGTAACCAGCCTGATAGGTTCTTGCGCTCTCCTGGATGCCCTGGGCGTCCAGGGTACTGTTCTGGCTCTGACGTTCCTGATAGGAAGTACCCTGTGTCTGTGCATCCTGGCCTGCGGACTGGCTGTTCTGTCTGTCCTGATAACTGCCACTCTGGCGATCCTGGTAACTGTTCTGACGGTCCTGATAGCTGCCCTGACGATCCTGGTAATTATTCTGGCGGTCTCTGTAGTTATTCTGACGACTCTGGTATCCGCCCTGGCGGTCATTTCTCATCTGGCGCTCGCCGCGGTCCTGACGATCAGATCTCTCATAGCGTTCGGTTCTCTCCTGACGTCCTGTATGTTCCTGACGGTCTGCACGCTCTGATGCCGCAGACGCCCTCTCCGGTGCCGCACTTTCCGTTCTCGCGCTTCCAAAACCGTTTCCAGAAGCTGCTGCTTCTACAGCTGTCCCCTGTGCCGGCACTGCTGTACTTTCTCTATTTTCACTATTTCCCGCCGCTGCCTTTTTGCTGTCGGCGCCCTCCGCTGTCTCGCAGAGACGGTCAATTAATTCTGCTTTTCGTAAGCCGCTGATATTCTTGATTCCCTGGCTCTTTGCCAGCTCTTTTAACTGAGTCAGCGGTAATGTCGCTAATTTTTCACGCATAATGGATACTCCTTCATTCTTATTCCGGTTTTATCGTCTCGTTGGGAATCATAAAAGATTGTAACAGCCTCTCCGTCCCCGGCCCGGCTGCCTTTGAACCATTAGATTTGAAACTCTCTCCGATGGGATCACCGCAATTACGCAGTATCGGAGGATCAGTATATCTCATTATAACGCACACATTATAAAAAAGAAAGAGGGAATTTTACAGATTTGGAATACGAAGCATCTGCACAGTTCCCTCTTTCTTTATTGTCTGCAGCATCTACAGCTTAATTGTCTTACCGCGTATACAGCGCTCAGGCAGCTCAGCGAATTATTTCACAAAATTCCTTATTCTGTCTCCCCGGCTTCTCTCTTGATAAACTCCATATGCTCCCGGATCTTCTTCTCATACCCGTTCTCCGACGGCTCATAGAACCGCATTCCCTCCATTCCGTCCGGCAGGTACTGCTGGGTGACATAGTGGTTCGGGTAGTCGTGGGCATACTTGTAGCCGAGACCATGTCCAAGCTTTTCAGCGCCCTTGTAGTGCCTGTCCTGAAGATGGGCAGGTACCGGCATGGTCCGCGTATCCGCCACGGTCTTCATCGCTTTTGCGATCCCCATGTATGCCGCGTTGCTCTTCGGCGCGGTGGCGACATAAGCTGCCGCCTGGGAGAGGATGATCTGGCTCTCCGGCATGCCGATCCGCTCAACGGCCTGGGCCGCGCTCACCGCCACCACCAGGGCGTTCGGGTCCGCGTTCCCCACGTCCTCCGACGCACAGATCATGATCCGTCGGGCAATAAATTTCACGTCCTCGCCGGCATACAGCATCCGCGCCAGGTAGTAGACCGCAGCGTCCGGGTCAGAACCACGCATGCTCTTAATGAACGCGGAGATCGTATCGTAGTGGTTGTCCCCGTCATGGTCATAGCGCACCACCCGTTTCTGGATACATTCCGCCGCCACATCGATCGTGATATGGATCTTTCCGTCATCGGATTTATCTGTCGTCAGGATTCCCAGCTCCACTGCGTTCAACGCCGCTCTCGCGTCGCCGTTCGCCACATCCGCCAGGAAATCCGCCGCCTCGTCGGTAATATCGGCGCTGTAGGTTCCCATTCCTTTTTCCGTATCATAAACCGCCCGCATCACAAGTTCCCGGATATCCTGCTTTTCCAGCGGTTTTAACTCAAAGATCCTGGATCTTGACAGCAGGGCGTTGTTCACCTCAAAGTACGGATTCTCCGTTGTCGCGCCGATCAGGGTGATCGTTCCATCCTCCACAAACGGAAGCAGATAGTCCTGCTGGGACTTATTAAAGCGATGGATCTCGTCCACGAAGAGGATCGTCTTCTGCCCGTACATACCGATGGAATCCTTGGCGTTCTTTACGATCTCTTCCATATCTTTTTTCCCGGCTACAGTCGCATTGATCTGCTCGAACCGGGCACTTGTCGTGTTTGCGATCACTTTCGCCAGAGTCGTCTTTCCCGTTCCCGGCGGGCCGTAAAAGATCACGGATCCAAGCTTATCCGCCTTGATCGCGCGGTAGAGGAGCTTGTCCTTCCCGATAATATGTTTCTGCCCGACCACCTCGTCCAGAGTCGTCGGACGCATCCTGGATGCTAACGGCGACTCCTTTTCCATCGTGTTCGCTCTCATATAGTCAAATAAATCCATGGCTGCTGCCTTTCTGCGTTTTGCAGCGCTCCGTTTCCGCATGAAATATCACCATCTGCGCGCTGCATCCATTACCGCTCTTTTTGCAGGTCTTAATCGACCATCAGTTCGTCTACTGTAACAAAAGTATACCCTTTCGCTGTCAGGTTGTCAATGATCCGGAACGCCGCTTCCACAGAGGTTTTGAACTCGTCATGCATCAGGATAATGTCCCCGTCCTCCGTATCTTTCACCACTTTTGCGGTGACTTTCTCCGTATTTTTCAACCGCCAGTCGATGGAGTCCACATCCCAGAATACGGGAATCATGTCCACAGCCTCCTCCAGCTTCGCATTCCAGCTCCCATATGGCGGACGGACATACTCCGGCCAGTCCCCGGTTACTGCCCGGATCTTCTCCCGTGTGTCACAGAGTTCTTTCGCTGCGTCGGAAAGCTTCTCTTTTGTGAGGTCTTTGTGGGTCAGGCAGTGAACACCGATGAGATGTCCGTCCTTTGCCATCTGCTTTACGAGATCTTCATTTCCGTCGATGCATTCGCCCACGAGGAAAAAGGTCACGCGGATTCCGCGTTCCCTGAGACCGTCTAAGAGCGGCTTTGTGTATTTGGGATTCGGGCCGTCATCAAAGGTGAGTGCCGTATACTTTTTTGCGATGTCTTCCTGCTGGCCGTACAGATCTGATACAGCCTTTTCCGATCGTCCGGCTCCGCTGTGATCATGTCCCGAAACCTCAGTGGTCATCCCTTCGCCCGGCACAGGGATTCTTCCCGTATCGACCGGTTTTCCCTCGTGCGTATCAAATATTTCCCCTCTTCCCTTCCACATCCGCACTGCCCCCCAAGCCAGGATCATATCCACGACCAGGATCACAATAAAAATAAAAACTTTCTGTTTGAATTTCATACGCTCCTCCAGCTGCATGTATTACCGATACGTAACTGTTCGGTACTCACAGTTACGCGCAAAAATCCATTCCAAATCGGCTGTGCCGATAGGATTTTTGCCTTCTATTCTAAGTTTTCTTACGGTCAGCGCAGTAAATGCGCAGACCTACTGAACAGTTACATCGATACAATATATGCGGCCGCCCCACACTTTACCGCTCTGTTTTCTCCCTCAAAAAAGACAAAGCCCCTGAAACAGCTGTATTGGGGATAAGCTGCTTCAGGGGCTCTGCCTGCTCAATATGTACCATAATATTTCCCTTTTCAGGGAAATCCACACCGGGAACATGGATTTTTTCGCCGTGGCGAGACAGCGGGCCTCCCGGCCTTCCATTTTCCTGGCAGGCATCCAATCTGCCAGAAAACCAGTCTCTATCGCATCCACCACAATGTGATTCTGCAACGATCCGGCGTCTTCATAGCTGCATGATCTCGTAACTGTTCAGTACCGCTATCATTGCATGTTTTCTATAACAAGGAGTGAAATACATCAGTCTCAAGTGGGTGGACTCGGGATCCCTGTGAGTGGATCCCTGGTCCGGAAAAGGATGGGTATTTATAACTGAAAGTTTGTTTTCCTTCCTTTTTGTTTGCTTTCTTCATTATATGCCATACTATATGGAATGTCAATAGTTATTTCAAACTTTTTGTTTGCATTAATGTTATTTTGTTGACAAACAGTTTGTCATATGCTATTCTGAACTTACATCGAAGCCTGCAGAGGCATTTCTTTATACCTCTGTTTTGTTATTTTTTTCACATAGCGTATATACGGCGAACACCCCGGGGGAGATGTCCGTTTTTGACGCTTATCTTATGGGGGTACATTTATGGAAATTTCCCAGTATCTTGACTTTGACTTTCTGATCCGTTTTCTCGAGGGACTCCAGAAATTTTTAGGCGAAAACAGCGAGATCCTGATCCACGATTACCGGAAAGGATATGATCACACCATCGTTTACGCCTTAAACCCGGCGGTCAGTGGCCGTGCGGTTGGCGGTTCACCGAAGGGCGGAATGATCACACAGCTCGGAAAAGACATCGAGCCGATGAAAGACAGCATCCAGACCTTCTCCAATGGGCCGAAAGACCGTTTCTATAAATCTTTCACCACACTGATCCCGGACGAAAACGGAAAGATCGTTGGCTCTGTCTGTGTGAATCTGGACGTCTCGGATCTCCTGAATGCGCAGCGTGCGCTGGGTGCTTTTGTTCAGTACCCGATGACCCATCACGCGCCGACAAATGATATCGATGCCCTGGCCACAAAAAATGTGGATGACATTCTTAAGTACTACATGAAACAGGCGGAGCTTCTGGTCGGAAAACCGATGGGACTGATGAACAAGGAGGAAAAGATCCGCGCATTGGACTACCTCGACCAGAAGGGTGTCTTCAAAATTTCCAAGACCAGCGTTCTTCTCTGCGAGACGCTTCAGGTATCAAAATATACGCTCTACAACTACCTTGAGGAAGCACGGAGCGGACGCGGGGATAATGGCAGCGAAGAATAGCTCGCTTCTCATAAAAAACCGGAGTACAGGCATCTTGATATACTTGTACTCCGGTTTACATTTCTCGCAACTGTTCAGTACCTGCATAGCTGCAAACAAAAAGCCCATTCTAATTAGAGCTGTTTCTGTGCCACCTCAATAACACATTCATGTTTCTTAGTCACTCTGTCATAATTAATTCCAACCAATAGCAGATTTCCCTGATAATCTTTTAAAGCACTTCCATAATTCTTTTCTTTGATCTGGTTCAGCGCACCGGCTGCGCTTTTATCCCACTTCAGTTCAATCACCACCGCCGGTTTATCCAGATGCGTCTTGCGCGGAATCATACATATATCAGCAAAACCTTTTCCTGAAGGTAATTCGCGGATCATCGTATAGTATTCCCGTGCAAAATAGAATGCAAGATTGACCGTGCAACTGAGCGAATTCTCGTCATTATATTGAAGAATAGACATTTCCTCATGCGCTTTATCAATTCCGGAGGCGACAGTATCCGCATCCATTGCCCACAATGCCTCTAATAATTTTCTGGATGACTCCACGGAATCTGCAACTCCATGCCAGTTCATTGTACTGATCGCATTTACATACTCCTGTGAGACCTCTTTGTTTGGTATCGCTGCAGTTTCTCTGATACTGTCATAGGTTAAATATCCAAGATGAACCAGTAATGTCAGAATATCATCTTTTGTCGCAAATGTGGTCATATCATTGCTGAAGGTTCCAATATTGATTGATACCGACTCACCTGCAAGCATTCTCACCACTGAATCCTGCAGACCATCCATATCCATTTGGATATAAATCTTCAGAGCTTCATATGTTTCTGTCTGATTCCAATAAGTACCGAATTTGTGCCGCAGCATGGCTTCAACAACAGACTTTGGACTGTACATGGAGTAATATCTGTCACCCGATTGATGATGAGCAATCAGATCATATCCATCATACCACTGTTTTGCCTCATCGAAACTCATTTGATACTTTTTACACAGGTCCGATACTTCCTGCTCTGTAAATCCAAAATATTCTGCCATATCACCAGGATCTGTCATGGAATACTCAGTAAACATGTTAAGTGCCGAATGGGATCCATATTTTTTTATAGGCAGAATTCCTGTCATATAAGCCAGAGCAACATAATCCTTGTCCTTAAGCCACGCGCGAAGAAAATCCAGATATTTTTTCTGCGCATTCTGATCCTGCTGATACTCCCGGAAAAGGCAGTCCCACTCATCGATCAGAATCACGAAAGAACGCTTTGTTTTCGCATAGATATCTTTCATCACCTGAATCAGATTATTTTCATCCCGGAACCGAATATCTCCAAAATGTTCCACAAGATCAAACACCAGGTATTTCTGCAGCATGGCCAGCATATCATCCATGTCGTGGGTCATGCTGAGAAACTCCTGCATATTGACTTTGATGACATCATATTGGTTCAGATGAACATGGTAAGAAGCTGCCCCACTGATTTTTAGAGACGCAAACAAGCTGGAGGAATCCTCTCCCCGGTCATAATACGCAGCCAGCATATCTGCTGCCATTGACTTTCCAAAACGCCTTGGCCGACTAACACACAGAAACTTCTGCCGGGTATTCAGAACCGCATTTGTCTTCTCGATCAGTCCTGTTTTATCCATATAAATTTCCGAGTTTAAACTTTCCTGAAATCCTTTGCTTCCCGGATTCAGATAGCTTCCCATGTGACTCCCTCCCTGCGAAATATATTTATATTACTCTTATTATACCTGATTCTGATTGAGATCACAAGAACCGTCCGCCTTTATGCCTTATGAGACCCCTTCCGATAACAGAGTGTCCTGATCACGAGCTACCGATGATCAGCCGAACGTCTGCCAGACCGGCAGGTTCAATTTTCTGTCAGATCGTCACATCCTCCAGCACCTTCAGCTGATCCAGCCCCGCGCTTCCACCTGAGATCAGGAAGCAGACCTTCTCATCCTTTTTCACCTTCGCAAGTCCCTGTAAGACCGCACCGACGGTGATGGCGGAGGACGGCTCGCAGAAGATCTTTCCCTCTGTCAGGAGCAGCTTCCATGCTTTTAACAGATACTCATCCTCCACATCAAAAAATCCGTCCACGTTCGCCGCCACATACGGATAGCACTGGTCTCCCGGCATCTGGGACACAAGAGCGTCCGCGATAGACTTCTTCTGTTCAACCTTCACCGGCTTTCCGGCCGCCAGACTTGCGCTGTATCTCGGAAGCGCTGCCGGCTCTGCTCCGTAGACCTTAACACTGTTATCCATACCCTTTACCGCCGTTGAGACACCGCCGATGAGTCCGCCACCGCTGACCGGAACGATGATCGTATCGATCTCCGGACACTGTTCCAGAATCTCGATTCCCGCGGTTCCCTGTCCGGCCATAATCTCCTCGTCGTTGTACGGCGGAACCATGGTCGCATTTTTCTCCCTGCAGATCCGCTCCGCAACGTCAAACCGCTCGGATGTCTCACACTGAACGACCTCCGCTCCCAGCTCTTTGATCGCATTTACTTTAATAGCCGGTGCCGTATACGGCATCACGATCGTCGCCTTTGCGCCAAGCTTCTTTGCAGTATACGCCACTGCCTTTCCGTGGTTTCCCGAAGATGCCGCGACGATCCCGCAGCTTAACTGCTCCGGTGTCAGCATCCTGATCTTGTTGACTGCTCCGCGGAGCTTAAATGCGCCGGTGATCTGCATGCACTCCGCCTTCAGATACACCTGACAGCCAAGGTACTCGTCCAGCTTTTCCAGACGGATGAGCGGTGTTCTCGTCGTGTACGGGGCGATCCTGTTTTTCGCTTCAAAAATCTTTTCCAAGGTAAGAGACATATATTTTTCCTCCTCTGCGTTGATGCTTTGATTGTACCATCCGAAACCCCAGATGTAAAACAAAAGAGGAGCCAGATTTCTCTGGCTCCCAAAAAGGGGTATTTAAACATATGCGATTGAACTAAATATAAAGGGCAGGTCTTCTGTCTTTAAAGGATGGAAGTTTGCTCTCCACTTCCTTGATCCGATCCGTATCCACATATACCGGAATCAGTTCTTCTCTTTCATTTCCAGCTGCAAAGGCAACTCCCATCGGATCGACTGCTACACTCTCACCCATTGCTGTGCCTCCGCACTGATCACACGCAAGTACGAAAAATGTGTTTTCCAGTGCTCTGGAGGTAATCAGTGTACGGAACTGATGACTCTTTAAATCGCCTTTGAACCATGCAGTCGGCATAATGACAATCTCAGCTCCTTTGGCCTTCTGGTAACGTGCTACTTCCGGGAAACGAACTTCGTAGCAGACAAATAAACCGAGCTTTCCAAACGGAGTATCTACTGGCTCAAAGAACTTATCTCCAGCTTTATACTCATTGGATTCCTTGTATCCGAACGCATCATATAAATGCGTTTTTCTGTAAGTCTGTACGATTTCTCCCTTGTTATTCACCATAACAACTGTATTGTAACAGCGATGATCAGCCGGATCCTCAATGGTCTCCTTCATTCCGAATGTGAGCCATACATCATGATCTGCGGCTAATTTTTTCATTCCCTGCACAAATTCTCCGTCCAGCGGTTCCGCAACCGCATTTGCTGTTGCAATGTCTGTACCAGCCGGAAAACGGCTCATAAAAGTTTCTGGAAAAATAATCATACCCGGATGATATTTTTCTGCTGCTTCCTTTACTAAGCTGTCAGCTTTCTCGAGATTATCTTTTGGATATTCAGTTGGTGTGACCTGTGCCATAACAAATAAGCTTTCCATGTCTTTCTCCCACAGAATTTATTTCCCTTATCATACTACATATCACACACTTTTTCTATATACAGATTCAGTGTTTTATTTGGCCCTAAAATGCCATTTTTAAGATTCCGACAGAATACGGAAAGAGACAGGCATCCCCGTCTCTTTCTTATCGTACACAATTCTTTCCCCCATTATCAGCTCTTTACGATCAACCGATTATCTTTATCCCCACACCATCTTTCTTTTCCTACTTAACCCACTTTTCAACCTTTTCCACATGGAATCCAACAGCATGGGCTATCTGCTCCAGCGGCAATCCTAGTTTTCGAAGATTTATGGCCGTCAATTCAGCCTGCGTTTCACGTCCCTTCTCTCGTCCCTCCTCATAACACTCTTTTTCCACCTCATCCATTGTCCGGTACATCTCGTTCACTCCCTTCGAATTTTCCTTGAGATACCTTGTTCTTTCTGCCAGCAATCCGTAATGCATGTCATCTGCATCTGCGCAGTTGAAATCATGCATCAGCTTTCCAATGGCGGAATCGTCACGGTACTCTCCGTTCACATATAGATTTTCAACAATCCTAAAAAAGCGGATCTGATATGAACTGTTGATTGTGTGACTTTTCCCCGTAGGGCTCGCCGAGATAGGTTTCGAAAACACGTGTTATTGCCGGATTTTTGTTTTTATCCCTACTCACCCATACAATAAAACGTAAATTCTCCTTCTGCCAGGAGCTTCCCCGTATCGGTCTCCACGACCTCGGCTTTTGTAAAGCAGACGGTCTTTCCGCGCTTTGTGATCTGCGCCAGCCCCTGAATGTTTTTTGCGCTGCTGCCGCGAAGGAAACGGAAGGAGCTGTCCAGAGTCACATATTTTCTTCCGTCATTCCTCGTTACAAGTCCCGCGGCAACCTCCGCCATCACGAACATCAGGCCGCCGTGGACGGTCTGCATGGCATTCAGGGAATCCTCTGTGATCTCAGCCCGGACCTCGGCCCGGTCTTCCGATAATGCGACCGCACGGATCCTGTTGTGAAGCATAAATGGGTTTGTTTGATTCACACGCTCCATCTGTTCTACATACGTTTCTTTTCCGGGATTCTCCATATCATTTCCTCCATATTTCTACTTCTGTCCTTCTGCTTTTTCACATGATCTTCTGTCTATGACGATGATCATTTATTCGTGCAGTTTGCAGCATCGATGGCGATCGCCAGCATCAGTGCCATAATTTCGTCCTTAGGATCCAGAATGTCGATCACATAGGTATCGCCCCAATGGAACGGCTTCTTTGAAATATGAACCACCGCACAGCACTCCTCATACACATCGTAGTCCCAGGCCAGAAAATCGCCCTCACACCGCCATCCGTTGTAATCCAGTTCATACCGCGGCTTAAAGAAGGTAAACTCTTTCTGCACACTTCCGAATTCTTTTCCATCGATCTCGATATCGAATGCCGGAAGCAGGGTAAGGAGGCGTTGTTTCACCATGCCGACTTCCCGTCCGCTCTTGTCATATACGTGGATCTGATGCCCCAGTGCAAAAAATTCCGCTTTTACAAAATATTTCGGTTCTTCCTTCTCATCATACACGTCATATGTATCGGTCCATGAAAAAACTCTTTGTTTGATCAGCAGCTGCATCGTTTTCTCCTTTCTTAAAACGTCCGCTCCCATCCCGCAAACGCCTCATCCACCGCCGCCAGATATTCCGGCACATGCTGGGATTTGCGGATCTTTTTGGCTAATTTTTCACTGTCCGGAACCTCCTCTAACATATAGCTCCAGAGGTCTTTCATACGGAAAAGAAGATTTCTGTCGCCGGACATGGTCTCGCGGTAATATTCAAAGATCTCATCGTGGAAGGCACGGATCCGGGGCATGAGATTGTCTCCCGTGTTTCTGGACTCCGGTACTGTCTTTTCCGTCTGCTCCGGTGATGTCTCTTTGTTTCCGTTTTCTGTTCCTGCACAGACCTGGACATTTTCCACATCTGCTTCTTCTATTCGGATCAGCTCCGCCAGTGCCGGATTTCTGATGAGTCCCCGCCCGATCATCACATTCTCCACCGACGGAAATTTCTCCCGGAACTTTTTCATATGCTCTGCCGTGAACAGATCTCCGTTGTACACGATGGGATTCCGGCTTTCCTTTAAAATATCCGCAAAGACGTCAAGATGCGGAACGCCTTTATAAAACTCCTTCTGGATCCGCGGATGCACTGTCAGCTCGCTGATCGGATACCGGTTATAGACCGCCATGATCTCCGGCCACTCTTCCACTTCATTCTTTCCGATCCTGGTTTTAACAGAGATCTGAAACTCCCCGTTTCTCACCGACGCGTCCGAGAACACTTCATCAAAAAAACGATCCAGATCATCCGGGTAAAGTAAAAAACCGGAACCTTTTTTCTTCGCTGTGACCGTCCCTGACGGACATCCAAGATTCAGGTTGATCTCCCGGTATCCCATCTCTGCCAATTTCTTTGATGCCAGAAGGAAATCTCCCGCCCGGTTCGTCAAAATCTGCGGCACCACCGGTACCCCCGCATTATTCTCCGGCAGCACATCCCGCATCTCCTTCACGCTCATCCCCTGCTCCGGCCCCGGTGCCAGAAACGGCGTAAAATATTTGTCCACACCACCAAAATACTTGTGGTGCAGGTTCCTGTATGGATATGTTGTGATTCCCTCTAATGGGGCGAAATATAGATGCAGCATGTCATGTTCCTCGTATCTTTTCGTAAACTCACAGTTCTTCCTGAACTGTTTTTCTTATCGTACCACATTTGGAACGCCAGGGCAAATTATAAAATCTTCTATAACATGCTAAGGTATGGATATCTGACAGCAATTCTTATTTCTTTTGCTCTGACTCATTCGGACCTGCTCGTCCACTTAACCATTTTTCTGCAGTTATTAACACAATCTATTTCATTTTTCTGCACGTATAAATACGTCTCTATTTTTCATTGACTAACACATCTGCACCTGTCATAATCAAAGGAGAAATCTATATGAAAACCTCAGAACTGATAAAACTGTTAAAGCGTGCGAAGTACCGCAGAATTCGAAACGGAAGCCGTCATGACATCTGGTATAGTCCAATGACAAACCGTGAATTTCCTGTTACAATTTTCCCTTTTTTTCTCTGCCTTTTCTCTGGAAAACTATCCTTTTTTCATCTATACTATATTCATAGTCCCATTATGGCATCATTGCTTTTTATCTCATTTGGAGGTGTTTTTATATGACAGAACTCAGTATTCATGAATTATCCCTTGGTTTTTCCCATGACAGACAGATGCTTGTGGAGTTTCTCGCAAAGCATCATTTAAATTATGAGAACGATATCGAGGCGGCGTTCGGCGTGTTTGATTCCGATGAGAATCTCACAGGATGCGGATGCTGCGCAGGAAATCTTTTAAAATGTTTTGCGGTAGATGAGAGTCTCAGAGGTCAGAATGCTCTCGGAAGTCTCGTGTCCAGACTTGTCGAAAACCGGTTTGAGGCAGGTCATTACGATCTTTTTGTGATCACCAGACCGAAGAACAAAGTGCTTTTCACATCCTGCGGATTTTATCCTCTGGCAGAGACTGAATCGGTCCTGATGCTGGAGAATAAGAAATCCGGACTGGACAACTATTATAAGAAATTTCTCGCTGGGACAGATACCGATGAGAACGTGGGCTGTATCGTCATGAACTGCAATCCCTTCACGAAAGGTCATCTCGCCCTGATCACTTACGCCGCTAAGGCATGTTCCCTGCTCCATATCTTCGTGGTTGAGGAGAACCGGTCCAGGTTCCCGTTTGCGGACCGTCTGAAGCTTGTCCGGGAAGGTACAGATCATCTTCCGAACGTCATTGTGCATCCATCAGGACCATATATGATCTCCAACGCTACATTCCCGACCTACTTCTTAAAGGACGACGAGGACGCGGCGAAGATCCAGAGTGAGCTCGACATCACACTGTTCGCGTCGAGGATCGCGCCGCTCCTTCATATTACAAAACGTTTTGCCGGGGAAGAGCCTTTTGATCCGGTAACAAGGCGCTACAACGAGGCGATGATCCGCATTCTCCCGAAATACGGCATCTCCTTCATCAAGATCGACCGGATCACCACAGAGGGACCGGATGGAAAGCCGGAGGTCATCAGTGCTTCCAGAGTTCGGAAATTGTTGGATGAGCAGGGCGTGACCGACGAAGTTCTGTCGCTGGTGCCGGAGTGTACGGCGAAGTATTTAAAGGAAAGCTTTAAGTAACTGCGAATTCTCCTGCAGATCCTGTTCTCTGACGTTTTTTCAGATGCATGATAGCTGAAATGCTGTGCGAAAGTAAAGCGGACATTCGCAATCCGCTTCGCTACTTGCTCATGAACGCAGTCGCTTCGCGATCTGTCAGTGGGAGCTTTCAACTCCCACTGACATAAGCATCCCACTCACTCACCGCTTAGTGCTCCGCGCACTTGAAGCGGGGGAATGCTTATCTGCGTTCAAAAAGTCTTTGCACAGCATTTTCTGCATTTAGGAAGTTCGAATTAAATTCCAAATGGAGTGTTTTTTTATGAACCTGAATAATGTAATTACCGGCTCACCGGTGACTTCCGTGGAACTTCGCGCCGCCAGAGACCGGCGAGTCCTGAAAAAATGGGAACTTCTTACTACCGGCGGGGAGATCTGTCTTGTGGAGTTTTCCTTAAATATTGCCGGGGCAGTCAAGACGTTTCCCTTCGCCCGGGCGGCATTCCGGGAGGAAGTACGGGAACTGTCTGACCGCCTCTCCCGTTTCTCTGTTCTGAAAACGGAGGTTTATGAGAAAAATACCGGTGACTGCGCGTTCTTTCTTTTAAAGTCCCAGGCCATACAGGTCAAAAAATTTCTCGTCTCCGTCGAGGAAAGCCACCCTTTGGGCCGTCTCTTCAACCTCGACGTCTGCGGTCCCGATGGAATTTCCGTAAAGCGGCATGATCTCGGACTTCTCCCCAGAACCTGTCTTGTCTGCGGGGAAGATGCCCATGTCTGCGCACAAAAAAAGTCCCATTCCATGGAGCTGATCCAGTGGCAGACGGCAAAGCTCTTCCATGAATTCTTCCGGGACCGGGCAGCTGATCAGGCGGCTTCCGCGGCGGTACGGGGACTGCTCTACGAGGTTTCAACCACCCCAAAGCCGGGACTGGTGGACCGGAACAACTCCGGCTCTCACAAAGATATGGACTTTTTTACATTCCTTGACAGCAGCGCTTCCCTGATCCCCTGGTTCCGGGAATTTTTCTGTCTGGGCTGGGATCACAGCAGTGAACCGGACGGGCAGATCTTTGAACGGCTTCGCTATGCCGGGCAGCGGGCTGAGACCGCCATGTTCTCCGCCACGGGCGGGATCAACACCCACAAGGGACTTGTCTTTGCCTCGGCGATCCTCTGCGGGGCGCTTGGAAAAGTTCACGCGGGTCAGGAGCTTCCGCCGCCGTTGGAGGATGTGCTTCAGGAATGCAGGAAGTTAGGGGAGTGCTCTCTCGCAGATCTGCATCGACTTCCGAACGTGCAGACTCCGCTTCCCGGTTCCGAAATCCAACATATTTCCGGACATACACCTGACAAGATGCAGTCCGATCCGCAAGGCGCTTCTGCCCCCGACGTCAGAACACATTTCGTATCACTTTCTACGAACGGGGAACGCATCTTTACCGCCTACGGTATCCAGGGTGCCCGCGGTGAGGCGGCTGCCGGTTTCCCATCCGCAGTCCAGATCGGTCTGCCATCCCTGAAAAAATGGCTTTTCTCCGGTTTCTCTTTAAATGACGCCGCCGCCATGGCTCTTCTCACCCTGATCTCTGAAGTTGACGACACCAATATGGTTCACCGGGGAGGGCCGGAGCTTGCGAAAAAAAGCAAAGAGCAGGCAAAGCGCCTGCTCTCCACTGTCACAAAAGAAAATTTTAAAGAGACCCTGAACTCCCTGAACCATCAGTACATCACAGACAACTTAAGTCCCGGCGGCTGCGCAGACCTTCTCGCCGTCAGCCTGATGTTCTATTTTCTGGAATCTGCCGGTATGATTGCGGATATTTAAGATGGTCCAAAGGCGCTGCTCATGCCGCGTGGGGACCGCTTCTTTCCACCCTGCCAGTAATTTCTTCTGAGTATGTGAGACCGGCAGCTTCCACCGTTGGCAGCTTTTTCTAAATACCTGACTGCCGAAAAGGCCAGCAACTCTGCTTATCTAAAGAGCTGCTGGCCTTTTTCTTACTCCATCGTTACCTTCACGCCGTCGTCCTCAGTCCATCTGATCTCATACGTATCTGCAGTGTAGGTAAATCCATCGATCTCCATTTTTCCATCTCCGGTATTCTTGAAGGAAAGGGTGAAATCAGTACAGTCATCCGTGTCTTCTCCCACATACAGATAGAGCGGGCTGTCCGGATCATTCGGCTTTTTCATTATATTTCCGATTTCTTCCGCCATCTCACGCTTATCGAATTCTCCGGAAAGACCATATTCTGCTTCACAAATTTTAAAAGCTTCCGCGATCCGATGTCCCTTTTCATAGAACACTGCGCTCCTCGCGCGATTTACGTAACCATTATAAACTCCAATGCTCACAGAAGCCAGGATCACCATGATGACAATTACCACCATCAGCTCTACTAACGAGTATCCTCCATGATCCAGTCTCTTCATTTTCTGCTTTCTTTTCGCCATACACACCCCCAGCTTTCTTCGTTGAACCGGGGTACCCGATGACATTTTCCGTTATTCTGTTGTTCCCCGGCTGGTTATTTGTTACATTGGGTACTTGTAACTATAAAGTTACAGACAATTGTACTCTTTGTTTATAACATATGGTCACATGGCGTTCTATTGTCCAAATTATGTCACCAGATCAGGCCTGTTCTTTCTCCCGTTCTGCCACTGCCATGGCGATCTTTTCCGGTGTGATCGGGAGTTCGTAGAACCTGGTTCCTGTGGCGTTAAAGATCGCATCCGACACAGCCGGAAGCGGTGTATTGATCACGACTTCACCGATGGATTTCGCGCCAAACGGTCCCGCATCCTCGTAGCTGCTCTCAAACTCTACACAGATATGTCCGATATCGATACGGGTCGGGATCTTATACTGCATCAGGGAGTTCTCCGCAAGTTTTCCCTGTGCATTATAGGTGATATTTTCCGTGAGTGCCATGCCGATTCCCTGAAGGATACCGCCCTCTGCCTGAACTCTTGCCAGGTTCGGGTTCACCGGTGTTCCGCAATCCACGGCAGCCGCATAGTTGATGACCTTCGCCTCACCGGTCTCAAGATCTACCTCGACCTCCGCAGCGCCCACCATGAACGGCGGCGGAGAAAGCGGAGACGAATTCGTCACGGTCGCTTCTAAAGCGATCTCATTTCCGCACATGGAAGCCGTCGCAATATCGGTAAGTGATACCTGTCCGGCAAAATCTTGTCCCGCTCCTTCCCTGCGAACGGATTTTCCGTCAAATACGACCTCATTCTCCGGACACTTTAAAAGTCCGGCACCAAGCTTGCAGATCTGTTCCCGTATCTTTAATGCACACTGTTCTACGGCTTTTCCGGTTACATATGTCGTACTGGACGCATAGGATCCGGAATCATACGGAGAGGAATCCGTGTCTGCACCAAGAACAATGATCTCCTCCACTGAACACTCCAGCACCTCTGCCGCGATCTGTGCAAGGATCGTATCGCAGCCCGTTCCCATATCGGCAGCGCCGATGGAAAGCGTGTAAAATCCGTCATCATTGACCTTAATCGTCGCACTTCCCACATCGACGGAGGTAATTCCGGAGCCCTGCATCGCCATTCCCATTCCGACAGCACAGACCTTTCCGTTGCCCATATCGCGGACCGGATACTTCTCCTCCCAGCCGATCATCTCCTTCACGCGGGTAAGACAGCGGTCCAACGCACAGCTTGTATTGACCTGACCATAATACGCAGGCATCACATCGCCCTCTCTTACGATATTCTTCTCGCGGATCTCAAAGGGATCCATGTGGAGCTTTGCCGCCAGCTCGTTCACCGCCGACTCCACAGCAAACAATCCCTGAGTCGCTCCGTATCCCCGGTACGCACCTGCGGACATGTGGTTGGTATAGACAACATCGCTCACAAAGCGGAATGCTTTTGCCTTTCCGTAAAGAGGGATCGATTTGTGACCGGAAAGTCCTACGGTGGTCGGTCCATGCTCTCCATACGCGCCTGTATTGGACAGCGTATACATATCGATTCCGTTCACAATGCCGTTTTTATCTGCACCGACCCGCACATGGATCTCCATCTCATGACGCGGGGTGGAGGCAATCATGCTCTCCTCACGGCTGAAAATAATCTTTGACGGCTTTTTCGTCATCCATGTCACATATGCCGGATATACCTCACTGACAGAGGTCTGCTTTGCACCGAAGCCGCCTCCGATCCTCGGCTTGCTGACGCGGATCATGGTCTTCGGAATATGGAGCGCATTGGAGATGATCCGGCGGCAGTGGAAGACGATCTGGGTAGAGCTCACTACGTTTAAACGTCCGTAGGTGTCGATGGTACAGAAGGTACGGAACGTCTCCATCATGGTCTGCTGACACGCCTTCGTATGATAGACCCGGTCGATTACGATCTCGCTGTTCTTTAAGACCTCCTCGACATCTCCGGAGCCGGTCTCGTCATGGGCGCACAGATTTCTCCGGTTATCCGCCCCGACCGGAACCAGGCTCTCCCAGTTCTCCTCCGGATGCACCAGGATCGGATTGTCCTTTGCTTTTCGGAAATCAAGAAGCGGTTCCAGAACCTCATACTGGACCTTGATAAGCTTTAATGCCTTGTCCACACATTTTTCATCACGACCGGCAACGATCGCCACCACATCTCCGACAAACCGTACATGGCGGTCGATCAGCAGGCGATCATACGGGCTCGGCTCCGGGTAGGTCTGACCTGCCTGAGTATATCTTCTTCCGTCCTGTGGGATATCCTCCCATGTATAGATTGCCTCGATGCCGTCCACCTTCATTGCGGCAGCCTTGTTTACGGATGTCACCATCGCATTTGCGTAAGGAGATCGCAGAAGCTTCACGATCAGGCAGTCCTTCGGTGCGATATCATCCACATAGACCGGCTGTCCCGTTACGAGCTGCATCGCGTCCTTTTTCCGTACCGGTTGATTTACATATTTCATGACTTCTCCGACTCCTTTCCGCTTTTTTCCTTTTTCCATGCAAGGAACGCCTGGATCCCGCGGAGCTGTCCCTCATAGCCTGAGCAGCGGCACAGGTTGCCGGCAAGATATTCCCTGATCTCTTCCTCTTCCGGGTACTCGTTTTCCCGGAACAACGCCAGTGCGTTCATGATAAAGCCCGGATTGCAGAAGCCGCACTGCTCCGCGCCCTGATCCGCAATAAATGCCCCAAACTCCTTCGCCTCCTCCTGAAGTCCCTCCAGGGTCGTCACCGTTCTTCCGTCCGCTCTTGCCGCAAGCACCGAACAGGATAATACCGGCTTCTCATCTAAAAATACCGTACAAAGACCGCAGTTGGATGTCTCACAGCCGCGCTTCACGCTGTAGCATCCGTGATCCCGCACAAAATCGATCAAAAGCATGTCCGCGTCGATGTCGGCGGAGATTTTCTTTCCGTTTAATGTCATGGTAATGTTCATGATATAATTCCTCTATAAATTTTTTTCACTTTCATCTGATTGATCCAGCTGGAATTCTTCCTTATTTTCCCGCCAGCTTACAGACAGCTCTCCTTACCAGAACTCCCGCCAGGTGTTTCCGGTACTCCGCGCTTCCTCTCGTGTTGGATCCGGTCTCGACCTGTTCTTTTACACATTTCGCCGCGTTTTCTGCCATGTTTTCCACATCTGCGGCTTGAATATCCGCGTCTGCAAGTTCAAAAAGTACTGCCTTTCCAGGTCTCGCCCCGATGGAAAACTGGTATCCTGCCTCCGTCTTTGCCGCCGCGCAGGTCAGTACCGGAAAGTCTGTCTGGCTGTTGCGGACAGACTGGTAATCGAACGCTGCCTTTTCTTTCTTCACGATGAGCCGCACCAGGATGTCCCTGTCATACGGCATCTTCGCGTACTCCTTTAACGGAATGATCCCGCCTTTATAAAGCTCCACATAGCTGTCCATGGCCAAAAACATCGTCAGCACATCGGAAAATCCGTATCTTCCATAAATACTTCCACCCACTGTCGCGAGATTCCGGAACTGGACCCCGACGATATGGCGCACGGACTCCCTCGCCGCGCCGTCCGTGTATGAATTGAGTCCCGGATCAAGCTCCAGGTCTCTCAGTGTCACCATGCAGCCGATCCGGAATTCCTCCCCCGTCTCCTCGATGGTGTCAAGTCCGAGACCGGAGAGGTCGATCGCCGTACCGATCTGCATCTTTCCCATTTTCAGCCAGACCATACCGCCGAGCACGCGGTTGCTCTTCTTCTGATTTAACTGCCATGCCTCTTCCAGGCTTTCCGCACGTTTATATTCCCTGATAACTCTCATTCTTTGCTCCTTGTCGCTACAAAAACTTCATATCTGTCCAGCATTTTCACAGCCTGCGCAGACAAGCGTGTAATCCCTATCGAACAGTTGTAAAATATACTTTAATTTTAACATACTTTCTGTTATAATTCCGTTATAGTTAGAAAAATACAACGAAATTTCAACACAAAAATATTGAAAGAGGACAAAAGATCATGAAAAAAAATCTCAAGAAGCTTTCTGCCCTGCTCTTAGCTCTCGCATTATCCGTGAGCACGACTGCATGTGGAAACAGCACTGCATCCACGACGACCGCGGCTGAGACAGCTGCTGAAGTTACCACAGAAGCCGCATCCGAATCCGCTGCTGAGACATCCGCGGCTGCCGGCGGCGAAATAACTGTCACCTATCCGGTCACCATCACTGACCATCTTGGCCGTGAGGTTACGTTTTGTCCTCAGCCGGAATCCTTCGTCAGCGGCTACTATATCTCCACAAGCCTGATGATCGCCCTTGGTCTCGATGACCAGTTAGTCGGCGTTGAGGCAAAGGCCGATAAGAGAAACATCTACAAATTAAGCGCTCCGGAACTCACAGAACTCCCGTCTGTCGGAACAGCGAAAGAGTTTGACCTTGAGGGCTGTGCCGCATTAAAACCGGACCTTGTGATCGTTCCGACAAAGTTAAAAGATTCCATCCCGGCTATGGAAGAGCTTGGTCTCACCGTAATCGCTGTAAATCCGGAAGACCAGACAAAGTTATTCGAGACCATCGACATGATCTCCACAGCCGCAGACGTAGTTGAGAAAGGCCAAGAGCTGGAGTACTGGATCTCCGACGCTCTTGAGAGCTTAAAGAAATCCCTCGACGGCGTTGAGACTCCGTCCGTATACCTTGCAGGCAACAGCTCTCTGTTACAAACCGCTGGTCCGGAGATGTATCAGTCCACCCTGATCGAGAACGCCGGCGGCGTGAACGCGGCTTCCGACATCACTGATACATACTGGGCAGATACTTCCTACGAGCAGATCCTCTCCTGGAACCCAGACTACATCGTACTCGCTGCTGACGCTGACTACGATGTTGACTCTGTTCTGAACGATTCCGCTCTCGCTGACTGCACAGCTGTAAAAGAAGGACACATTGCCCAGATCCCGAGCGACATCGAAGCTCTCGATTCCCCGGTACCGGCAAGCTTTTTAGGCAGCTACTATGTCGCTTCCATTCTTCACCCGGACGTTGTAACTGAAGACGATTTCAAGACTACAGAAAAGAATTTCTATGAAACATTCTATGGCTTCACTCCGGAAAGCGCAAACTGATTCCAACCGGACAATGGCAATTTTAACTCTGGCGATGACATTTCTTGTCATCGCCTTTGTTTCAGCACTGACTACCGGAAAGTACCCGATCTCCCTGGCGGATCTTTGCGCAGGGGAACCAATGGCGGTCCGCACCTTTACCATACTCCGCCTGCCCCGCGCCCTCATGGGACTCGTCGGCGGCTTTGGCCTCGGCGTGGCCGGGTTCGTCTACCAGACGGTCTTCCGGAACCCGCTGGCGTCCCCCGATATCATCGGCGTCTCTTCCGGTGCCAGCGCAGGTGCCGCCTTCGCAATCCTTTTTACCTCCGCCGCATCGCCGTCCACCACGGTCTTCGCGTTTGTCGGCGGACTTCTCGCAGTTTGTCTGTCCCTTGGACTCACCGCCCTTTCCCCAGTAAAGGAACACTCTTCCATTGTTCTCGCGGGGATCGCGGTCCACTCCCTGGCGCAGACATTTCTCATGGTGCTGAAGCTCATGGCTGACCCGGAAAAACAGCTGGCTTCCATCGAATACTGGATCATGGGAAGTCTTGCGGGCGTCACTGCCTCGAAGATCCCGTTCCCTGTTGTGATCATTCTGTTTAGCTCCGCCGTTATTTTCCTGCTCCACCGCCATGTACTGGCGCTGTCGGTGCAGGAGGACGAGGCACGAATGCTGGGTGTCTCTGTCCAGAAGACCAGGTTTTTCGTGCTTTTCCTCGCGACACTCACGGTGGCTGCCGCAGTCAGCGTCACGGGACTTATCAGTTTTATCGGTCTTCTCGCCCCACACACGGCGAGACTTCTCACCGGGCACAACAGGCGGTCATCCTGTCTTTTGAGCGGGATTATCGGAAGTGTCCTGCTGCTCACTGCGGACGTATTGGCGAAGTCCCTGACTGCGGTGGAATTGCCTGTGAGTATCTTCACATCGCTTCTCGGTGCACCGTTTTTGATCTATCTGATTCTCTCGGAAAGGAGGAGCTGAGTCAAAATGGCTGATTTTTTTTCTGTTCAGGATATCTCCCTCTGTCTCGGCGGACGGCAGATCCTGGATCATGTCTCCTTTTCTGTTGACACACCAGGGCGTGTGATCGGACTTCTGGGGCCAAACGGAGGTGGAAAGACCACACTTCTCCGGGCCATCTGCGGGGAATTGCCCCATGACGGGCATGTTTTTCTTGAGGGTGCTGAGCTCGCCGGACTGCGTTCAAAGGAACTGGCACGGCGGGTCAGCTATATTCCGCAGCTGAGCGGGATCTCGATCTCCATGAGTGCCATAGATGTGGTGCTGATGGGATTTTATCCAAAATTAAAGCTGCTCAGCCAGCCGTCCGCGGATATGAGAGCGGCAGCACTCCGGGCTCTGGAACAGGTCGGGATGGCTGGTCTCGCAGACCGGGATTATCTGACGCTCAGCGGTGGAGAAAAGCAGCTTGTGATCCTGGCCCGGACGCTGGTGGAAGACACGAAGCTGCTGCTCTTCGACGAGCCGGACAGTTCGCTGGATCTCGGAAATAAGTACCGGATGGTGCGGATGATCATGGAATTAGTGCATGGGCGTCCTGGAAAAGCTGGTCTGATCTGCCTTCATGACCCGGTTCTGGCGCTTGCCTGCTGTGACACGCTGATGCTTTTAAAAGATGGCCGCCTGATCTGCACGCTGCAGCCAAAAACTGACTCTGTCCATGATATGGAAAAGGCGTTTTCTGAAATTTATGGGGCGGTAAGACTTGTTCCTGTTGCGGATCCGGAAATCTCGAACCATAAGCGGCTCATCCTGCTTCCCCTTCTGTAATTATTCTGCTGCGGATCTTTCTCCCGCAGTGCTGAATAATTTTGCTGTTTCCAGATTGGCATTTATGATATTATGGTAACTGTTCAGTATTCTCACAGTTACATATTATGATCATAATAATTCTTGAAAGAAGGTGTTCTCCATGATATCCGACATCCGAGTTTTTCTCTGCGACGATGACCACCTCCGATTCTTTGGTGAAGGTCCCTGCCGTCTGCTCCATCTGATCGAGGAGACCGGTTCGCTGCGGGCGGCGGCGATGTCTATGGGGATGGCGTATACGAAGGCACTTGCCATCATGAGGCGAGCTGAAAAGAATCTCGGTTTTCCGCTCACGGCCCGCCGGATCGGCGGAAAAGGTGGCGGAGGAAGTGTACTGACGCAGAAAGCAAAGGAGTTTTTACATGACTATGAAACCTACCGTGACGCCTGTATTCAGAGCAGCCGCGAGCTCTATACTCAGATCTTTTCTAAATATGCAGATGGGGGAGAAGACGGGGAATAAATTTGTGCCTGAAACAGCGGCAGCTGCAGGTATTCATAAAAAACGGCATTTGGTCATAACTGGCAGCCGGGAAATCGGGAAGAGCACGCTGCTGAGAGAAATTCTGGCACTGCCGTACTTTTCTGATTTAGGACCATTTCCAGGATTTACAACGCAGGCGTTTCCGCGCGACCGTGTGGAATTGACAGATAATCTTACTGGTGAAACTGCGAGAATCGGATCCTACCATCCACATAAGTCCCTCGCTGTTCCAAATTTCTCTGCAGATAATTTTGTACAAAAAGCTTGTGCTGCTGATTCTGCGCATCCTGATGCTCAACGATCCGGCAACCAAATGACACCGGATATGGATGGCTTCCTTGGGCTCGGCATCACTTCTGTAACCCGCGCCATTGAGTCCGCTTCCCAATGGGCGGTAATCGACGAACTCGGCTATCTGGAAAGCTCCTGCCCGGAATTCTGCGATGCTGTTTTCCGTCTTTTTGACCAGAAACAGGTCATCGCTGTTCTCCGCAGCCAATCCACACCGTTTCTCGATGCACTGCGGGCACGGAACGACGTGTTCGTTTACGACCTGGATCATCCGGTTCTGCCCATCGGATGCGTGATCATGGCGTCCGGGCTTGGAAAAAGATTTGGTTCCAATAAACTTATGGCAGATTTCAATGGAAAGCCAATGATCTACCGGATCTTATCCGCCACCGACGGTGCACTTTTTGCTGCCCGGATCGTTGTGACGAGATCCAGGGAAGTTGAAGCATTTTGTCGAGAGCGAAAGATTCCGGTCCTTCTGCATGCAATGCCCTACAGAAATCACACGGTCCATCTTGGACTGTCTGCCTTATTGAAGGAATATCCGGAACTTGCGGGGTGTATGTTTGCGCTGGGGGATCAGCCGCTGTTAACAAAAGAGACACTTGAAGCTATGGTAATAACATTTTCGCAGTATTATCAAACTGCCTCTCCGATTTTCCGCCTGGCAGCTATCGCTGAGGATGATTCTATAATTCCTGGAAACCCAATTCTTTTCGGGAACCGATATTTTGAGGAGCTTCTCACACTCCCGGACAATCACGGCGGCAATGTTCTGCTGAAAAAATATCCCGACGTTGTCCGGTATTTCCCCGCAGGTGATCCTCTGGAACTCGCTGACGCGGACACCCCGGCAGAACTGGAGCAACTAAAAAAAGCGGAATTTAACCGGTAAGCGACACCTCGGTATCGCCCGGATAAATTCCGCTTTTTTATTAACCCTGCGCACAGATTTCTTATCAAAAAATTTTCAACGTACTTGATCGGGTCATTTTAACGATTTCAAGTATTTTATAAACGTTCAGCGCAAACCCCATCATTTTTTATCATTCGGAAGCACAATATTCAACAAAATCGCAACCATAGCCGCCGGAACAATTCCGGAACCGCCGAAGATCAGCTGGATCGCCTGCGGGGTCTGAGCTAAGATTGCCGTGTTCGCTCCCATTCCATAACCAACTCCAAGCGCTACAGAAACGATAGTCAGGTTCTTCGCTGTCATCTTCTCCTTTGTGACCAGCTGGATTCCGCTGATCACGATGGATGAGAACATCATAACGGCTGCGCCGCCGAGAACAGCCTGCGGCATAATAGAAACGATGGCGCCCAGCTTCGGAACAAGACCGCAGAGGATCAGGAATACCGCGCCTGTCGCGAGAGCGGTACGGTTCACTACTTTTGTCATCGTAACCAGTCCGACGTTCTGGCTGAAGGAGGTGTTTGGAAGAATTCCGAACAGTGCCGCGAAAGAAGAGCCGATACCGTCGCAGATCACGCCGCCGGAAAGCTCCTTATCTGTCGCCTCACGGTTCATTCCGCCTTCAATAACACCGGAGATATCTCCGACCGTCTCAACAGCTGTTACGATAAACATGATGAGGATCGGCGCGATGGCACGGGCATCAAACACCGGCTTCACCGGAAGAAATTCCGGAATGCTGATCCAGCTTGCCTGGGCGACTTTGTCCCAGTTCAGGACCCATGCTTTCGTGTACTCGGCTCCGTCTGCCGTGATTCCCGTTGTCGGAAGAACCAGGCTCATAACAAATGCCGCAATATATCCCGCAATGATTCCGATGAGAATTGCGGAGTTGCTTGCCATTCCGTTGGTCCAGTGTTTCACAGTAAGGATCACCACAAGGACAAAGATCGCCAGGAGAAGGTTCTCCATAGAGCCAAAGTCCTTCGCGCCGCTTCCGCCGCCGAAAGAATTGATCCCGACGGAGATCAGGGACAGTCCGATGGACAATACAACCGTTCCCGTTACAACTGCCGGGAAAAATTTACGCAGCGGCTTGATAAAGAATCCGAGAACACTCTCAAAAAGACCGCCGAGAATTGACGCTCCCATGATCGCGCCATAGGTGGCGAGTCCGCCGCCCATAGTGTCCGCCACACTCTTGAAAACTCCGATGAAACCGGAGCTGGTTCCCATGATGATCGGAACTTTACCTCCGATCGGACCGATCGCATAGAGCTGGACCAGAGTCACAACTCCCGCTACAAACATCGCGTTCTGTAAAAGACAGACCTGAAGATGGGCGAACTCCTCGCTTCCACTGATTCCGCATGCGCCGCAGATAATGAGAAGCGGGGTCAGGTTTCCGACAAACATCGCCAACACATGCTGGAGTCCAAGTGGAATCGCACGTTTCAACGGCATTTTTCCATAGAAATCATACATCGCCTGATCCGTTATCTTTTCTTTTCCCATACGTTTTTCTCCCCTGATGTAAATTTTTTCAGCTGCCTGTGTATGTACAGCCGTAATTTTCCACTGTCCCATCTGAATTCCGGCACGATTGCCATCGACAGGTTCACTTATTAACAGTGATTATTTTTTGTACCGTCATTATAAGCAAAAAAAGACAGCATGTAAATATGCTGTCGAAAATTTATATGTTCTTTTTTCGTTCTGGATCGTCAGTGTCGGATGCCTCCGCTGCAGCATGCAGACTTTTCAGTTCGGAAATCCTTATCTATGTGGAGTAACGAGATCAGGACTCTTCCCCCTCATTGGCTTCTTCCATGGTGACGACAGCCTGGGATCTTTCATCCGTATAATGGATCCGCAGAACTGCCTGAGGCCAGTTGAGCTGGATATGAGCGGTCTTGTTCTGCTCGGCTCCGGCTTTTTCGATAAGTTCAATGAGTTCTTTCAGAACCTCACGGGTCAGGTAGCCGCCGCGCCAGTGGAATGTAAGTGTTTTATTCTTCTTTGCAGTCTGCCGGGAGCGCTTGTAAACTTCCTCCGTCTTTGTGAAGGAAAGTTTTTTCTCTTTATAGTAAAAGTGATCACCGTCCGTACAGGCCGGGGCGGGGGCGATCAACGGCTCATGGTCGCGGAAGACCGCCTTATCGTCCAGATTGAAGTAGTCGTAGCGGATCTCACCGCCGGTCTCAACGCATTTTCCAAGGCTGTTGTCGAAGGTGGCATCCAGGTGATAGCAAGTCTTACCGATCTTCACGATATTCCATGTATGGCGGTACTTGATCCCTTTTTCCGGATTGTTTCCGCATAAGGCGATCATACACCAGATTCCAAGCGCGTCGCAGAGGATCTTGACCGACTTTGCGATCCCCTCGCAGACGCCGACACCATGACCCAACGGTCCGATAATTTCATGGGAATAGGGCTTTTTCAGTTTATCGTAGTGGATATTCTCACAGATAAAATCGTGGATATACTTTTCCTTTTCCAGCTCCGCAAGCTTTGCCGCCGGTCTTGCGAGCTTTTCCACCCGGGCATTCATGGCTTTCTGGTGGTCTTTGATCTTGCTCTTCTCAAAAAGGTATTCCGGGATGAAGATCAGATTCGGGGAATCCGCGAAATACCGGTATTTAAAGCTGGACACCCAGAAAATCTCCGGGTGGTCAAGGCGGAGCTCAAAAAAAATATCGCTTAAGGCGTGACCGTCGATCCGGGGGATCTGGAAAGAGTCAGCAAGGCTTAATAGTCCCTGCTGCATGGCACGGTAAACAGCCTGTCGCTCTTTGTCCATGTGATTATAATAAAATGGTTCCATGATAGTTGTGATCCTTTCAAATCTCTAAAGATTTACCCGACTCAGTATAACGTATTTGTAAATGCTTTTCCAGTTAAATTCTGCGGAAAAACATTAACTGTACAATCGTTGTAAGGTTTAATATTTTTGTGCGCCAGTGCGTCAACGCAGAATTGGCTCGTGCGTCCGCGCAAAGCGAAAGAAGACCGCCCATCACCAGCACAACACTGACAACAGGCGGTCTTCACATATTCATATTTTATTTCCCGCACTCTCCAGCAGCTGCCCGATCTTCGAAACAAACAGATCGAACGCAACATCGTTCTTTCCGCTGTTGATAACGATATCGGCGAGAGCCCTCGTGGGCTCTACATAGATGTAGTGCATGGGTTTTACGGTTGTCAAGTACTGGGTGATGATTCCCTTCAGGTCGCGGCCGCGCTCCTCTACGTCGCGGACGATGCGGCGGAGGATCCGCTCGTCAGCGTCGGCTTCCACATAGACTTTGATGTCCAGGAGGCTGCGGATCCGCTCGTCGGCGAGAAGCAGGATGCCCTCAACGAGGATGATCGGTCTCGGCTCGATCTTGATGATCTCGCTGGATCGGTTGTGCTGGCTGTAGTCGTAGACCGGACACTCGATGGTCTTTCCGGCTTTCAGCTCCTTTAAGTGCTCCACCAAAAGATCTGTCTCCAGGGAATCCGGATGGTCATAGTTGACCTTCACACGCTGCTCAAACGGGATCCCGTCCTGTCTGCGGTAATAGTTGTCGTGGTAGATCACGACAACATCATCCCCAAAGTACTGCCTGAGCCTGTTCGTAAATGTCGATTTTCCTGAGCCAGACCCCCCGGCAATTCCGATAATAATAGGTTCCATATCGATTACCTCGTAAGACCGAATTCTTCCGGCATAAATCTCGGGCAGATATTCTCTGTCGTGCAGATCACCGTTGCCGCAAGTCTTGTGCCGATTCCGCATGCCTCCTGCAGCGTCTTGCCGTAGGTAAGTCCGATGCAGACGCCGGAAAAGAACGCGTCCCCGGCTCCCGTCGTGTCCACGATATCGATCTTACGTCCCGGATAAATTCCGGTGTGCCCGTCCGAATCAACAAAGACAGCTCCGTCTCCTCCCATGGTGACCACCATGCGGGAGATCTTGGCGGAACGGATCCGGTCCGGAAGAATTGCCGCTAACTCTGCCGGAGTCATATGATCATAGTCTTCCGAGAACAGGATTCCCGCCTCCTGCTGATTGCACACAAAACATGCAGTTCTGCGGATAAAATCTCTTCTCTCCACAGCGATCGTCATATTGGATACAAGCGCATAGACCTCTTTGTGATACTTTTCCGCATACATGAAGGTCTTTTTCACGATCTCCTTGTCTGTATCGATCTCGATCGCAATGCTGTCCGCATCCTTAAAGATCTCGTCCCCATGCTCATCTAAGATCTGCTCGATGGGCTTGTGGTCCGGTCTCTTTGAGATGGATGCCACCACGTCTCCATCATGATCAAAGACGGCCAGCCATGTTCCCATGCCGTCCTTGACCTTCTTCATATACTTCGTTTCGACTTTATGGCGTTTCAGCTTCTGGATCACATCGTCTCCCATGGCGTTGTCATCCACCGCACTGATAAATGTCGGTTTCAGCTCGATATTTGCGATGTTCTCCGCCACGTTTCTCGCAACGCCGCCGTGGATCTGGATCACAGTTCCGGCATTTCTTCCCTGCGGAATATAAGGGGACAGGGAATACCCCTTAATATCTATAAACACATCTCCGATTACTACAATTCCCATCGTAATTCTCCTTTATCTATGTCCTTTATCTCTGACCTTTATCCTGTTGGGTCATTTGGGATATGATTCTTTGTGGTGTAATCTTAACACATGTTAAAATGCGTGGCAAGAGTCAGTTCTGTCATGATCTTCTCTCTTGAGGTCATATCCAAAAAAGATCCTGACCGGAGGCATTGCTGCTTCCAGACAGGATCTTTCTTCTATATAAAATAAGATTCCGTGTAACTGTTCAGTACCCTCACAGTTACGATTCAGTTACTTGTTCTCAATATCCATGATCATATCAACACGTCTCTGATGACGTCCGCCCTCGAAGCTTGCGCCAAGCCACTCGTCGACGATCATCTTTGCCAGTTCGCTTCCAACGACGCGTGCACCAAACGCGAGGATGTTGGAGTTGTTGTGCATTCTGGAAAGCTTTGCTGTGTACGGCTCGCTGCAGACACATGCGCGGATGCCTTTTACCTTGTTTGCTGCCAGGGAGATACCAACGCCTGTTCCGCAGATAGCGATTCCGAGGTCTGCCTCGCCGTCAGCGACAGCACGGCCGACTTTCTCACCGTATACCGGATAGTCACAGCTCTCCGTGGAGTCGGTTCCGAGGTTTAATACTTCGTAGCCTTTGCTCTCAAGATGCTCTTTGATGATGTTCTTCAGCTCTACTGCAGAATGGTCATTTGCGATTGCGATTTTCATTTCTTTCTTCTCCTATGATTGTGATAGTGTAACCGGAAATTATTTTGCCAGTTTTATAATATGATGTTGGGGTCAAAAGGTATTTTGACCCCTATGATACCGGATTGCTCCGTACTTCGTACTCCCGCAATCATCAAAAACATTCATAATTCGCTCATTTTTCTGCGAAAAATGGCTACTTATTCATGTTTTTGGCGGGTCCCAAGGTCAAAAATTCTCCTGCAAGCAAGCTTGCGTCGAACTTCTGACCTTTTGACCCTGGTATCATAATATTTTGAATCCGTCCAGAAAACTGTCCGGCTTCATTGGAATATTTAATTATCGCCGTCATCCGCATTCTCAACCTGAAAGAATATCTGGATCAGGTCGAGTCTGGATGTCATGGACACTAAGAGCATGTCCATAGCGGTGATAGCGGCCATGGATTCCACCACAACGACAGCTCTCGGAACAACCACCGGGTCGTGGCGACCGTGGATCACGAGATCGATATTCGCGCCGTCCTTTGTGACGGTCTCCTGGGACTTTGCGATAGACGGGGTCGGTTTGAAGGCCGCCCGGAATACCACATCGCTCCCATCGCTGATTCCTCCGAGAACGCCGCCAGCATGGTTCGTCTCCTTTACGATCTTGTCCCCATCCATTCGGAACTCATCGTTATTCTCAGATCCGCATGCCTTTGTTGCGGCAAAACCGCCACCGATCTCAAAGCCCTTGACGGCACCGATGGAGAGGATTGCCTTTGCGAGGTTCGCGTCCAGCTTCTCAAATACCGGCTCGCCGAGACCTACCGGAAGACCGGAGATCACGCACTCGACGACACCGCCGACGGAGTCGCATTCCGCGATCTTCTGGTCAAGATAATCCTCCGCTGCCTTTGCTGCCTCCGCATCCGGAAGACAAAAGCGGTTATTCTGGATCTCAGCGAGATCCATCCGCTCCGGGGAGACTTCCACCGGTCCGATGGACTTCGCGTATGCGGTCACGGAGATATTCAACTGTTTTAAGAACTTCTCTGCGATGGCACCGGCTGCGACGCGGCCGATGGTCTCCCGGGCGGAGGAACGTCCGCCGCCGCGGTAGTCGCGGAACCCGTATTTTTCCTCAAAGGTATAATCCGCATGACCCGGGCGGAAACAGGAAGCAATATTGGAGTAATCCCTGGATCTCTGGTCCGTGTTCCGGACAATCATGGAGATCGGTGTTCCTGTAGTCTTTCCCTCGAAGACACCGGAGAGGATCTCGACCTCATCGCCCTCTTTTCTCTGGGTCGTAAAGCGGCTCTGGCCAGGTTTTCTGCGGTCTAAGAGCTTCTGGATATCGGATTCGTCCAGTGGAAGACCCGCCGGGCAGCCGTCGACGACAACTCCGATGGCCTTCCCGTGGGATTCTCCCCAGGTCGTTACTTTAAATATTGTGCCGATGGTAGAACCTGCTGCCATGTTATGTTAATCTCCAATCTTTACAATTTCACAGCAGTTTGGCTCATTGACCGTAATGCTGCGGTCGCTCATGACGAGAAGACCTTTTTCATAGTCGATCTTAAAGAAGGAAATACTTCCCTCGTGGTTGATGGATGCCAGATGCTTTCCGTCCGGGAAGATCGCGATGTCCTTCGGGTAATCACCGCTGATCGGGAGACAGAAGCGCATTGTCAGCATGCCGGTCTCATCATCGCGGTCGTACATGGATACCGTATTGTCTCCGGCGTTGCTGCAGAATAAGTGCTTCTCATCCGGGGAGAGGTGCATCGCGCAGGCTGCGGTCAGCTGGTTCGGCTTGCTTCCTGTGGAAGGAATCGTCTGGATCTTCTCCACGATCGGAACGCGCTCACCCTCCTTATAAGAATAAACCTCGATCATATTTTTCAGCTCATAGAGAACATAGAAGAAACGTCCGTCGGAGCTGAACATAAAGTATTTCGGAGCGGATTCCAGCTCGCAGCGGATCGTGTCCACGAGAGTGATCTTTCCGTCCTTGTGGTCGAAACGGTAGACCTTGATCTGGTCGATTCCAAGGTCCGCCACCATTAAGAAACGCTCGTCCGGAGTCAGGCGGCTGCAGCTCACATGCGGGCGGAAGCTGCGCTCCGCAACGGATCCGAGGCCCTTGTGGAAAACGCCGTCGGCGATCTGGTCCACGGCGCCGTCCTTATTCAGGTTGAGGACCGTGATCTTTCCGTCATGGAAACCGGAGATAAAGATATAGTCGTCGGCTTTGCTTGTTGAGAGATGGCATCCGCGCATGCCCCTGATATTTGCGCTGTTTAAGCGGGCAAGGCTTCCGTTCGGAAGAACGCGGAACGCCACAACGCCCTCATCGGCGATGGAGTAGAGGATCTGTCCGTTCTGGGACGCTTTCAGATAGGAAGAATTATCGACCTCCACTTCGCAGCGGTAGATGAATTTTCCAGTCTCAACATCCACATCATATACAGTGATTCCCTTTGCCTTTCCCGTGTAGGAATAAGAACCCACATAGGCCATGTATTTTCCAGTCATAGGTAATTTCCCCTTTACTTTCGATTCTCCGAAAATGCCTCGTCCGGCAATGTTTCGGAATTTCATAGATATGCTCATTTTATCATAATCTGCCCCGTTTGTTAATCAAAATCTGAAAAACTCCGGGAATCGTACGAAAGAAAAAACATACCTCAGATTTTATTTCGAAACGGGGGCGGAAATCTATTGACAGAACAGGGAAATCATGAGTAAATATACACGATGAAATTCTTGTCGTACAGTCATTTTTTGTGCTGTTCTGCGTCGAAAGGCAGCAGGACGTTTGAATATTTTTACATTCAGGAGGAAAAAAGAATGGAGCATCCGCTCATTGATTTGTCCCATATTTGGAAGAGCTATGACGGGGATCTGATCCTTGATGATCTGAGCCTTTCTGTAAAGGAAAATTCCTTTGTGACGCTGCTCGGTCCGAGCGGCTGTGGAAAGACCACAACTTTAAGGATCATCGGTGGATTCGAAAAACCTGACAAAGGCCAGGTGATCTTTGACGGCGAAGATATCACAAACACACCGCCGAATAAACGCCAGTTAAATACAGTTTTCCAGAAGTACGCCCTGTTCACCCACATGAGCATTGCGGAGAATATCGCGTTCGGTCTGAAGATCAAAGGCAAATCAAAGAGCTATATTGACGATAAGATCAAGTACGCGCTGAAGCTCGTAAACCTGGACGGTTTCGAGAACCGCAGCGTGGATTCTCTGAGCGGCGGCCAGCAGCAGCGGATCGCCATTGCCCGCGCCATCGTAAACGAGCCGAAGCTTCTTCTTCTCGATGAGCCGCTCGCTGCCCTCGACTTAAAGCTCCGCCAGGACATGCAGTACGAGCTGATCCGGCTGAAGAATGAGCTGGGAATCACCTTTATCTACGTCACCCATGACCAGGAAGAGGCACTGACCATGTCTGACACCATCGTCGTCATGAACCAGGGCTATATCCAGCAGATGGGAACCCCGGAGCAGATCTACAACGAGCCGGAGAACGCCTTCGTCGCGGACTTTATCGGCGAGAGCAATATCGTGGATGGTACGATGATCCACGATGAGCTTGTTGAGATCTTCGGCGCGAAGTTTGCCTGCGTGGATAAGGGATTCGGAAACAATAAACCTGTGGACGTCGTGATCCGACCGGAGGACATCGATCTTGTGAATCCGGAGGACGGCACGCTTCAGGGCGTTGTCACGCACCTGATCTTCAAGGGCGTCCACTACGAGATGGAGGTTACGACCCCGGACGGCTACGAGTGGCTGGTCCACAGCACGGACATGTTCCCGGTCGGACAGAAGGTCGGCATTCATGTGGATCCCTTCGATATCCAGATCATGAACAAGCCGGAGTCCGAGGACGAGGAGGCCGTGGGAGTCAATGAATAGAAAAGCATCCAGATTTCTGGCTTATCCTTATATGATATGGATGGCAGGATTTACGGTGATCCCTCTGCTCATGGTATTCTACTATGGATTGACGGACCGCAGCGGGGCATTCACCCTGGCAAACATCCTGGCCATCGGTTCCTCTGAGCATCTGAAGGCCCTCTGGCTCTCCCTGGCGCTCGCGGGAGTCAGCACCGTGATCTGCCTCCTTCTGGCGTATCCGCTGGCGTTGATCTTAAGAAAACGCCATATCGGAAAAGGCAGCTTCGTGGTATTCATCTTCATTCTCCCGATGTGGATGAACTTTCTCTTAAGAACCATGGCATGGCAGACACTCCTCGAGAAGAACGGCGTGATCAACACCTTCCTCACGATGCTGCATCTGCCGAACATTGCGATCATCAACACACCGGCGGCCATCATCCTCGGCATGGTCTACAACTTCCTGCCGTTTATGGTACTGCCGATCTACAATACCCTTGCGAAGATCGATGACAACGTGATCAACGCGGCCAGGGACCTGGGCGCGGACAACTACCAGACGCTCACAAAGATCCTGCTTCCACTAAGCGTTCCTGGAATCGTCAGCGGGATCACGATGGTATTCGTGCCGGCACTCACCACCTTCGTGATCTCGAACCTCCTGGGCGGCAGCAAGATCCTGCTCATTGGAAACGTCATCGAGCAGGAATTCACAAAGGGAAGCAACTGGAACCTCGGTGCCGGACTTTCCATCGTGCTCATGGTATTCATCCTTCTCAGCATGACCATGATCGCAAAATACGATAAGGATGGGGAGGGATCTGCATTCTGATGAAAACCGCAAGAGAAAGATTTAAGAAATTTATTGAGGATTTCTATCTGGTGCTGGTACTGGTCTTTCTGTACGCGCCGATCCTCGTCATGATGGTCCTGTCCTTCAACAGCTCGAAATCGAGATCCCAGTGGGGCGGCTTCACCTTAAAATGGTACACACAGATGTTTGAGAGCGCCACGATCATGGATGCCCTCTATAATACGTTACTGATCGCGTTCCTGTCGGCGCTTATCGCAACGATCCTCGGAACAGCGGCGGCCATCGGACTCTCCGCGATGAAGAAGCTTCCGCGGACAATCTGCATGGGACTCAACAATATCCCGATGCTAAACTCCGATATCGTGACAGGGATCTCCCTGATGCTGATGTTCATCGCCTTCGGGATCTCCCTGGGCTTCAAGACAATCCTGTTCGCCCATATCACCTTCAACGTGCCCTATGTGATGCTGAGCGTCATGCCGAAGCTTAAGCAGACGAGCCGGAACACCTACGAGGCGGCCATGGACCTGGGCGCCGGTCCGTTACAGGCATTTTTCAAGGTAGTATTCCCGGATATTATGCCTGGTGTGTTATCGGGCTTTTTGATGGCGTTTACGATGTCTCTCGACGACTTTATCATCACCCACTTTACGAGGGGCGCCGGGATCAATACACTTTCCACCCTGATCTACAGTGAGGTGCGCCGCGGCATCAAGCCGTCCATGTATGCCCTGTCCACCGTGATCTTCGTGACGATCCTCGCGCTGCTTCTCATCACGAACTTTGCCCCGGCAAAACCGCAGGCGAAGGCGGGAGCCGGAAGCTTCGGTCCGAACGCGGTGCCGGATAAGGAAAAGAAGCCGTTGTGGAACGGAAAGACAGCCATCGTGCTGGTGTCCTTCCTGATCGTTGGAAGCGTCTGCTATACAAGCTATCTTCACTTTGCGTCATCCCACTCCAACGAACTCTATGTTTACAACTGGGGAGAGTATATTGATGAGAGTGTTATCGATGAATTTGAGGCGGAGACCGGAATTCATGTGACGTATGACCTCTTTGAGACAAACGAGGAGATGTATCCGGTCATCGAGGCAGGAGCAGTCGGCTACGACGCGGTATGTCCGTCGGACTACATGATCCAGAAGATGGTGGAGAACGGACTTCTCGCCGAGATCAACTTTGAGAATGTGCCGAATATTGTGAATATCGATCCGGTCTACCTTGAAAAATCAAAGGCGTTTGATCCGGAGAACCGCTATTCTGTCCCGTATACATGGGGAACGGTCGGAATTATCTACAATGTCCAGAAGCTGGAAGAGCTTGGAGTCCCGGCGCCGACGAAGTGGTCGGATCTCTGGGATGAAAGATTAAAGGGCGAGATCCTGATGCAGGACAGTGTCCGCGACGCGTTTATGGTTGCATTAAAGGAACTTGGATATTCCATGAACACCACAGACGTGGGAGAGCTGGAGGAGGCGAAGAAGCTTCTCCTGGCGCAGAAGCCGTTAGTACAGGCATATGTTGTGGACCAGGTCCGCGATAAGATGTTAAACGGCGAGGCGGCGGTAGGTGTTATCTACTCCGGTGAGCTGTTATACCTCCAGGAAGAGGCGGAGACACTGGATCTCGATTATGATCTTGAGTACGTTCTTCCTAAAGAGGGAACAAACCTGTGGATCGATTCCTGGGTCATCCCGGACAACGCGAAGAATAAGGAGAACGCGGAGAAGTGGATCAACTTCCTCTGCCGCCCGGATATCGCGGTGAAGAACTTCGAGTACATCACCTACGCAACCCCGAACAAGGCAGCGTTCGAGATCCTGGATCCGGAATATCAGGAAAATAAATCTGTATTCCCGGATACAGATGAGCTGGAGAATTCTGAGGTTTACAGTTATCTTGGAACCGAGGCGGATGATCTCTATAATGCACTCTGGAAGGAAGTTAAATCGCAGTAATCTATATAATAGGAAACGGGAATCCGACAGAAGCAAAATCTGCCTGGTTCCCGTTTTTGTTTTCTATCATTCCGTATTTTACAGCAATACTGCCCTTATCTCCGGTTCGCCTTCTCCACATGCACGCTCTTACCTTTGATCTTCACATGGTTCATTGCGTCCATAACGATATCGGCCTGCTCCTTCGGAACTTCCACGAAGGTATATTTGTCATACATATCGATACTTCCAACGAGACGGCCCGGAATTCCGGATTCACCGGCGATGGCTCCTAAGATATCGCCCGGCTTCACGTTCTGGTTCTTTCCGAGGTTGATGAACAGTCTTGTCATGCCGCCTCTGGCGTTCTTTCTGTCCATGTACTCCTCGTCATCGCCTCTCTGGCGTCTGCGTCCGTTTCTTCCGCGGTCATTTCTTCCGCCGCGTCGGTCGAGATCGTCAAGGTCACGGAGCGGTCTTCCCTCATCCGCGATATCCTCGTAATCGTCGCCCATGGCCATCTTCAGGAACGCTGCCGCAAGCTCTAAGGAAGTGTAATCCTCAGCAAGAAGACGCTTCTCGATAATATCTGTCATGCGCTCTAAATTGCTGTCGTCACCGATATGCTGCTGAACATCATCTAAGATCTTCTCTGCCTTGATCGCAGTCACATCATCTAAGGACGGGATCGGCTGCGGAACGATTTTTGTCTTGCAGAATCTCTGGATGTCGCGGAGCTTGTAGACCTCGCTTCCCACCGCAAGGCTGAATGCGCGTCCTTCTCTTCCGGCACGTCCGGTACGTCCGATACGGTGTACATAGTACTCGTCATCCTGCGGAATATCGTAGTTGAATACGGCTTCCACATCGTCAACGTCGATACCTCTCGCCGCAACGTCCGTCGCAACAAGGATCTCGGTAGCGCCATTTCGGAAGCTTCCCATTACACGGTCACGCTGCTCCTGCTTTAAGTCTCCGTGAAGACCTTCCGCAAAGTATCCGCGGCCCTGGAGTGCCTGCACCAGCTCATCCACCTGCTTTTTCGTGTTGCAGAACGCAACGGAGAGCTTCGGGGAATAGAGATCCAGCAGACGACACATAACTTCCACTTTGTTTCTCGGTTTTACTTCATAATAATACTGGGTCACCTTCGGAACCGTCAGTTCCTTCTTTACGACCTGAACCATCTTCGGGTCCTTCTGGAACTTCTGGGCGATCTGGGCGATCGCGTGAGGCATTGTCGCGGAGAACATTACGGTCTGGCGCTCCTCAGGAAGCTCACCGAGGATCGTCTCCATGTCCTCGAGGAATCCCATGTTCAGCATCTCGTCCGCCTCATCGAGAACCACCGTGTGGATCGCGTCGGTGCGGATCGTCTTTCTTCTCATATGATCCATCACACGTCCCGGGGTTCCAACGATGATCTGGACACCGCCCTTTAAGGAGCGGATCTGTTTTACGATCTCCTGTCCGCCGTAGACCGGGAGGATCTTGATCCCGGACATGTATTTCGCAAGGCGGCGAAGCTCTTCCGCTACCTGGATCGCAAGTTCTCTCGTCGGGCAGAGGATCATTGCCTGTGTCTTTCTGTTTTCCGGGTCCATCTTCATGAGAAGCGGAATTCCAAAAGCTGCGGTCTTACCGGTTCCGGTCTGCGCCTGGCCGATCATGTCATGGCCTTCCATCTCAACCGGGATCGCCTGGGCCTGGATCGGGGACGCCGCCTCAAATCCCATATCTGTAACTGCGCGGAGGATCCGCGGGTCTAAATTAAGTTCGTCAAATCTGATTGTTTCCATTCAATATCCTTTCTATGTTGTCTGCATAACGATTCCATGCCAGGATACATTCATTCGACGACTCCTACGGACTCCCAGATCTCTATACCGGTCACAGAATTCTATATACAATACTGACGGCTCGTTAATATTTCAAGCCATACAGGGTGCAAATGTAAAATATCTTATAACATAGGGAGGAAAAAGTCAAGCGACGATGTCTAAAAAAACGGAAGGGCAGGTACTTTTTTAAGTACCACGCCCTTCCGGGGTGTATGTTAATTTAAACCAGTATCAAGCCTCTTTTTTGTGGTAGCACAGATATCCAAACGCCGCCGCAACGCCCACCGAGTAGATCACGAAGGTGCAGGCAAACGGAAGCTTCGCATTCACAGAGTAGATAAATCCCGCTGTCAGGGAACCCGCAATACTTCCCAATGACTGGGTCGCGTTGAAGAATCCCATGACGAGGTTCTTCTGCTCCGGCGATGCCTGGTCTGCCACCATGTTCTGGAGAACCGGGACGCTGACGGAATAGCCAGCGTAAACAAGGATACTGAACAGGATGAAGATTCCGATCTTCACGGATATCAATGTTCCGATAGAAGCCAGCGCACAGAACGCTGTGAGAACCACCATAGACTTTTTGACGTTCGTCTTCTTGATGATCCAGATACAGAGGCTCATGTTCGCGATAAAGGATACGAAACCGACGCCCGCCTTGATGATTCCGTTGTAGGAGGAAGTCAGGCCCAGCTGTGCCTTTAAGTAGTAGTTAAAAGCCTGGTCGAAACCGGTATTTCCGAAGTTGATAAAGATGTTGATCGCAAACAGGAACACGAAAGCCATGCACATGAAATTCCTGCTGTCGATGAACGCCTGGAATGGGTTCGCTTCCTTCATGAGCTGCTTTGCCGGAATATCCTTTAAATTCGCCGTGCTGTCCGGTTCACAGATAAGGAAGAAAGCAATTGCCACCGCGATCAGGGTTCCCGCCTGGACTAAGAACGCCAGACGCACGGAAAACTCGCCTAAAAATCCGCCTATCATGTAGCCGAAAGCGCTGGCCACGCTCTTGATCGTTGCACTGTATGTCAGGTATTTCCCCTGGTCTTCCGGGTCTGACTTGTTTACGATATAGGTCAGAAAGCTTACAAAGATACCGCCGGTGAAGAGTCCCGCGAACATTCTCGCGAGAATGATCATGAGTTCCGTCGTAGCGTAGGCAAACCATACCTGGGCCACACCGTATCCCAGACAACAGATCAATAAGGAAAGCCTTGAAGAAATATAGTTATTGATCTTACCCCAGAACGGAGATAACAGGAAGTTTGTGATCAGCATAACTGCTAACGCCACTCCAAACATGTAGTCGTGGAGCTGCAGCTCCTGAATTACCGTCGGTGTGACCGGGTGGGCAAAGTTGGCTGCCAGGTTAAATACGATCATGGCAGTGAAAAAGGCAGCAAATCTCAATTTGTACTTCATAAGCGTTGTCTTCCTTTGTCTTAATTTTCAGTTCCAGACTTCTGTCATTCTTCACGTCCCACTGAAACTGTTTCGTTTTTTTCGCATTTTGCTTTATTTTTGCAGAAAATTCACATAATTCAAGTTTAAACTTATATCCGCTGAATGTCAAGCGCAAACAACCGTATGTTCTCTGTAACACTTTATCAGGATTTTTCTCCCCACAGCAAAGGCACACCCCAAACATCAGGATGTGCCTATTACTCTTAGCTTTCGGTTTCTATTTTCCCGGCATCTCTGCCATAATTTCCGCCATCTCTTTTAATCCTGTAAACACAGCATCCGGCACCGTGTCAGCGTTCTCCAGATCACCGGCCTTCGTCTCCCCGGAGAGCACCAGAATCCCGTGGGCTCCATTTGCCACGCCGGTCTTCACATCGGTATAGAGACGGTCTCCCACAAAGGATATCTTCTCCCGCTCGCTTCCCGTGAGTGTCAGCACCATATCCACAGTTTCCTTAAATGGTTTTCCCACATACTTCGGCTGCTTTCCCGTAGACAGTGAGATTGCCGCGCACATAGCACCACAATCCGGGATAAATCCAGCCCGCGTCGGACAGTTGATATCCAGATGTGTTGCCAGGAATACTGCCCCACTCCGGATGTAGGTACAGGCCCTCTCTAACTTCTCGTAGGTCAGAGTCATATCAAATCCGATGACCACAACATCCGGCATATTCTTTGTGAGGAGAATGCCGTTCTCCCGGAAATTTTCCTCCAGGTCCGGGGTTCCAACTAAGTAAACCCTTTTTCCCGGATAATACATTTTCAGATATTCGATCATCACATCGCCGGATGTAATGATCTGATCCCGGCGGATATGGCAGTCCATTTTCGCCAGCTTATCAATATAGGTCCTCGGAGATTTCGAGGAATTATTTGTAAAAAATACATACCGTTTTCCGAGACGTTCCACCTGTCTTAAAAATTCCAGGGATCCGTCCAGGATCTGCGTGTCCAGATAGAAGGTTCCGTCCATGTCCAGGACGAAAAGCTCTGTCTCCTCCAAAAGTTTTTTTCTGTCCATCTTCCCTTTCTCCCTGCCTTATACCTTAAACCGGTATCCGACACCCCAGATCGTCTCGATATACTGGGGTTTCGCGGTATTCATCTCGATCTTCTCGCGGATCTTCTTGATGTGGACTGTAACGGTCGCAATATCACCGATGGATTCCATGTCCCAGATCTTGGAAAACAGCTCTTCCTTCGTGAAGACGTGGTTCGGGTTCTGGGCTAAGAACGCCAAAAGGTCAAATTCTTTTGTCGTAAAGTTCTTCTCCTCGCCGTTTACATAGACGCGGCGGGCTGTCTTATCGATTTTTAAACCGCGGATCTCGATGATATCGTTCACCGGGGTTCCGCTTCCGATGAGTCTCTCGTAGCGGGACAGGTGGGCCTTGACTCTCGCCACCATCTCGCTCGGGCTGAACGGCTTTGTAATATAGTCGTCAGCACCGAGACCAAGGCCGCGGATCTTATCGATATCGTCTTTCTTTGCGGAGATCATGATCACCGGTGTGTTTTTCGTCTCTCGGATCTTCTTACAGATCTCAAATCCGTCCACTCCCGGCAGCATAAGATCCAGGATAAAGAGGTCGAACTCCTCCGAAATCGCCCGCTTTAAACCGGCTTCTCCGTCATTTTCTATCTCAACCTCGAAACCGGACAGTTCCAGATAATCCTTTTCGAGTTCTGCAATACTCTCCTCATCTTCTACGATCAGAATTTTGCTCATATAAGTTCCTCCTGTTATGGGTATTATATTTTACTGCTGCGCGTCCCCCGCGATCTTTCTGAGTACAAAGTGGATCTCTGTTCCGATTCCCAGCTTGCTGGTGGCCCAGATCTTTCCTCCATGGTCCTCAATGATCTTCTTTACGATGGAAAGGCCGATGCCGCTTCCGCCTTTGCTGGAATTTCTCGAGGAATCCGTCCGGTAGAAACGGTCGAAAATATACGGAAGCTCTTTCTGTCCGATGCCTTTTCCGTTGTCCTCGATCTCCACCTGGACAAAGTCACCCACATCCAGGATCCGGATATTGATGATCCCATTCTTTTTATCCATGTATTTTAAGGAATTTCCGATGATGTTGTTGATGACGCGCTTCATCTGCTCCGCGTCGGCGATCACCATCACGTCCTCATCTACAAAGTTAAAATAGCCAAGCTCGATTCCTCTCGCCTCGAGTTCCAGTCCTACTTCCTCCACACAGTCGCGGAAGTAGTTTGCCACATTGATCTTCGAGAAGGTATACGGGATCTTATTTGTGTCGATCTTTGAGTAGAATGTCAGCTCGTTGATCAGACGGTCCATATCGTTCGCCTTGTTGTAGATCGTCCGGATATATTTATCCCGCTTCTCCGGCGAGGACGCAACACCTTCCATAAGACCTTCCGCGTAGCCCTTGATGGCTGTGATCGGGGTCTTTAAATCGTGGGAGATGTTGCTGATCAGCTCCTTGCTCTCCTTATCATACTGGATCTTTTCTTCCGTCGATTCTTTCAGACGGATCCTCATTTCCTCGAAGTTCTGGCAGAGCTGCCCGATTTCGTCATCGTCCTCCACATCGAGAGTGAAGTCCAGATTTCCGTCGCGGATCTGTTTCGTTGCCTCCTGAAGCTTTCCGATCGGCCATAAGATCGACCGGTAGACCCAGGCTGTCAGCATACCGCCAGTGATAAAAAGGATCAGCACACTGCTGAAGAACATCTCTGTGATCATGGATTTTACCTCCGGGATCACATCCACAACGTTTGTCACAAGGTAGACCGCGATCCGGCTCCCATCTGCCAGTTCAAATTCTCTCTGTTTGATCAGATGTTCCGTATTTTTATCCAGATAATTGCCCCAGGAATCAGAGTCATTGATCTCCGCATAGTCCGATATCTCTCTCTCCAGGCTCAATGCTGTCTCGTCGTTTCCTATATAGATCAGTTTTCCATCCTTCGTCACCATCAGAAAGGAGTGTTTTTCAGTCATCCGGGCGTTCAAGTCACCCAGATACGACTGGTCCGTGAAAATCTCCGGATCCTTCGCGATCTTTTCTTCGATCTCCTTCTGAATGCTCTCAGTCAGGTGGCTGAATACCCGGATCGACGCGCCGGCAGAGAGATCCACCTGGCCAACGTCGTAGGTCTCCCGGAACACCCGGTTCTGATAGGAACTGAGTCCTAAAATCGAGATATAGATCAAAAAGATCGGTACCACCGTGATCGTCAGAAATGTGATAAGTAATTTTGTACGTATTTTCATGAGCGGCTGCGCGCTCCCTTCTTATTTTTGTCCGCCAGTCTGAGAGGACATACCGGCTTTCTGATCGCTCCGCACTACGTGCTCCTACGTCTGTGCCCCGCACCGGCCAGTGCAAAGCGATCCGGTATCCGATGGGGCAAAGGATCCTTTGACCCCAACAGCATATGATAAGTATAACACAACTCTTGTGGGCAATTTATAAAAGTATTCTAAAAAAGAATCCTGCTTGCAGGATTCTCCGCCTGCGGCGGGGCGCTTTAGCGACACTCTTCCACTCCGCCGCAGTGCGATCCTCGCGGAGCGTTTTTGATTTCATAGGACGAACTTTCCTATGAAATCAAAAACCGGAATTTTCATCCATATTTTTTTGGGGGAGGAACATATGAATATTTATTCCAAGCTTCTTAAACAATTAAACATGTGCGGTCATGCAGTTCTGGTAACTGATTATCCGTCTTCGGATACCAGCGATGGGACTGCTGCTTCTGCTGTTTGTCATCAAACCAGCCGCAAGACCATTCTCTCTGCTGTACCTGGGCAGATGAAGCCTGACAATGGAACCATTTTGCCTGTTTCTGGTTCTTCTGCTTCTTGTTCTTCTGTCTGCGGCACGCTGCCTCCCATTAATACCACACTGGCACAGACTGCCCTCTCGGAAGGCAGCCCTGTCCTGGACCGGGATCATGGGCACATCCGCCTGCTGGAACCATTTAGCCGCAAAGAACGGCTTCTGATCTTAGGAGGCGACCATGTAGGACTGGCTCTGGCAGAATTTGCTGCTAAAACTGGTTTTTCTGTGTATGTGGCTGATGACCGACCTTGCTTTGCAAACCAGCTGCGGTTTCCGTGGGCAGAAGAAGTCTACTGTATGGATTTTCCCGCGGCGATCCAGGCATTTCAACCGGATACCCAGGACTACATCGCTGTTCTGACCCGCGGACACCGTCATGACGCTGACTGCCTGACCGCACTCTCCCACTGTCCTGTTCCCACTTATCTTGGCATGATCGGCTCCCGCCGCCGGGTGAAGGAGTTAAAGACACATCTGGAAGAAACAGAACATCTCTCCCACGAATGGCTGGAATCCATTCACACGCCTATCGGACTGGCAATTAAGGCTGTGACACCAGAGGAAATCGCCATCTCCATCCTGGCAGAACTAATCCTGACGAAACGTACCCTGCGCCCAGACCACATAGCTCCATCTGATGCGGATCTGGATGTGATCGCCGCCCTGGCAGATCCACCTGTCAACCGGACGGACCTAAAAAAAGCCCTGGCCACCATCGTGGAAACCAAAGGCTCAACCCCTCGGAAAGCCGGAGCAAATATGATCGTGTATGAGGACGGAACCGTGTTTGGAACCATCGGAGGCGGCTGCGCCGAGGCAGGACTGGTACAGACTGCAAGAGAGGTGATGCGAAGTGGCTCTTACCAGTTCTGCAAGGTAGATATGACCGGAGAAGTGGCTGCAGAAGAAGGGGTGGTGTGCGGAGGATGGATGATGATGGCTCTGCGTCCTCAACTTGCCGGATCCGAAATGAGAGATTTCACCGAAATAATTCATCCGCAAACAAGATGGATAGCACATTCAGTATACTAACGCAAACTGCTCCACACCATGCATACCAGGTCCCTTTGTGTGTCAGAACCGGACCATCTATCAGCTCTAATATCGTTGCCACAGATGGTTCTGCAGGATCGATCCTATTTCCATCCTGATCTCTTTCGATTCCATCACTGCTCACATAAAATATACCGGTATCTGCCATGGTTCCGTCCTCTTTGTATAGCCAGTAAGATCCATCTGCATTCCAGACTCCACCACGAAACAGGAGTTTTTCCCCTCTATAAACTTCTACACCTGTCATATATTCCGCACGATTCTCATCATGGGGAACAGCTGTCGGATCTTCCTTTACCGAATACAGTCCATACGTTGTTGAACCATATTGAAACACGACTTTTTATCCTCAGATACCGTAAAGCATGTGGGCTGACCTTCAATTTTTCCCGAATAAATCACGCAATCATTTTCCTGAATCGGTTTCAATATCGTATTCTTGTAGTAAAATCCGACTTTTGAAATTGTGATAGAATATAGGATTGCAAATACCAGGGCCATTGCAGGCATAATGGTAAGAAGTAGTTTTTGATACAGGTTCAGGTTTTTGACTCTCTTCATAAATCACCTCCTCTTTCGTGAATGCTGTAAATGTTAGTTTTGGCACTTCCATTATACAACACAATCGAACTCAAGGTGTCTTTCTTTTATGCAAAATCACGAACTTGCTCATTTATAGTACTACATTTAAGAAATAGCGTTGTGAAAAGCCGCATAAACACTTTCCCTATCAATGTAGTTTGTTCTAATTAAGTCTGCTTGCCACGGACACTCAGTGACCCGATCTCGATTTTGGTCAATCTTTGCGTCCAACGCATCGATGAATTTTTCGATAAATGGTTCAAAGGAATCCTTTAGAATATTTGACATCTCATTGCTGATCCCTGCATTTTCAATCTTGCCCATAAGGGACTTATACTGTTCTGCAAGGTGTTTGCCTAAGTCACTGTCATCGCTTTTGATTGTAAAAGTATCCCATTCAGGCTGCTTCAACTGTTGCGAGAGTTCTTTTGCAAATACGCCTGCGTATGCCAAATCTTTTTCGCTATATGGAGCTTGCTCATTAACCGTTGGGGACTTCTGTGTTGACACCGCAGAAACACTTTCACGCAACTGCGCCGCCATATAAGCATCATCCTGTTTCAGCCATTGTTTATTTGGATCGGTTATATCTGCATAAACATCATTCTGAGCAAGATGTGCGGTATATGAATCTGCTTTTCCATCAATTACTGCCAGAACACTGTTTCGCATCTCGTCAGCTGCCCCGGATTGTCCAAGATCTTCATAAAAGCCGCCAATACGTTCTGCATAAGAGTCTGCCATTTTCTCTTTTGCTTGCGTATAAATCTGCTCCAGCTTCTGCAACTCCGCTTCCTGCTTATCACCAGTGAATTGAGTTTGTATACGATCTTTCAACACAGCATATCGAGAGGCAAGGTAGTCAGCTTTTTGCTCAAAATGATTGATATTATCGAAGTTGACATCCATTGCCCCTAAATCATTTTCCACACCATGCCAGTCAATCTCGGTTCCAAGTCCGTTTGCAATCAACTCGTTTCTGAAATTCTCTAAATCTTCTTTAGGAATTTCATCTCTCAAAATCAGCTTTACAGGTTCAGAGGAAGAACGTACAAATGTATCACCATCAAAATAGCCTTCGATCCGATATTGTTTCATATACTGGTTTATCAAAGCGTCATCCTCTGTATATGCTCCTTGTTCAGATGGAGGCAACATCTCTTTTTGCAGTCTTTCGTCTGGTGCAACTTTGGTGTAGGAGATAGGAGCAAATGCACGCATTTGACTTCTATCAGGTCGATAGATGCCTGTTTCATTAACCTGCTGATTTTGAGTACCGATTTCTACACGGTCATGTCGTGGCTGAGATACCTGTCTTGGAGTAAAAGGCGAATTAGCCTGTACAGCCAATATTCCTCTATTTCCCATGTGAGTGGGTGTTCGTATCTGACCAATTTGACCAATAAACATAACCATACCACCTTTCGTGTTGATATATATTGTGAAAATTGACACCTTTATTCTACTCTTATAAAACGCTTTTTTCAATATATTTTCGTCCTTGAGTTTCCGTGCTTTTATCCACATTCTCCGGTTTTCACAGGCTCTGCTATAAACAACTTTCAAAAAATGATGAAAATATAAGGAATCCTCATTCATTTTGATGTAAAATTTAAGTGACCAAACAAAAATCCACTAAACAAAAAGAAGGAGGATTCCTCATGGTCAATTTTACATCAAATACTTCTCAAATGAACCGGGAAATTTTAACTTTTACAAATAAAATTTCAAAACACCTGTCCAAGCCCGACAAAAAGTTTTCTGCCGATATGACTTACGGTATACTTGCCTCAGAAAGCTGCCTCCTTACCGACATCGTTGACCATCTTCACGAAAACACTAAAAAGGTCAATTCTGTTGAACGGCTGACCAGACATTTAAACAACGGCACTTCCTCCACAGCTCTTAAATCTTATCTTACTACTATCCGTAAATGGGCTCCGCAGGAACCTGTTATACACATTGATGACAGAGACATTGCAAAGCCTGATGGTTACAAATTTGAGGCTCTCGGACCTGTTGTCAGAGACGGCTCTAAAAGTACTGCTTCCAAAACAGTTTATGTAAAAGGATATCATGTGACAGAAGCCTGTGTACTCACTAAAAATAATCATCCTGTCAGTATTTTTTCAGAAATACATTCTTCAAAAGAAAAACATTTTACCTCTATAAATGAGCAAATTTGAAAAATTCTGATACCACCAGCTGTTGACATCCTTCTGCCAGCCCTCAACAACCTTCTCCTCTTCTTTCCAGGTCTTCATAAATTCTTCCGGTGTCTTAAATTCTTTCTTGATCCCGCTGGTGCTGCTTCCCCAATCCGGAAGCTGGAAATGAGGCTTATCCACGATGGATTTCCAGTTTCCGCCCCATTCTAATCCGATGGATACGCCAATCGCCCCAACTCTGGTGAAAAAGCCATCCTTATCATAATAAGCCCCACAGCCATCAGCGCGGTAAATGTCAAAGGCAGTTCCCCGTTGATGATAGGAGCTGTAGCTGGAGCCCGGAGCATTAGTCACAATGCTTCCTGGTGTCGTGCGCCCCTGGGCATATAGGGTATCCTGTTCCGATCCGGTGCGGAGAGTTTCACCAATTTTGATCTGAAGGCCCTGGGCAGAACATTTCTGAATCAGCTCTGTGGCTAGTTTCTGGAGGCGCGGATGGCATAATGTAATATCTCTCATAAATTTGTCCTCTTTTTTCTATAATATGAAAAACCAGGATTTTGGCTCCCTGGTCAATTTTTGTATTTATGGTATCTTGAAACATTATGGACAAGGGCACAAAAGGCAGACCGAGAAACGGGCTGCTGACAACAAATAAAGGCTGAATATCAAGCACCGGGAAAGTGCGAGATATTCAGCCTGTTTTGTTGTCAGGGGTTTCCAAAGGGGCTTGCCCCTTGGCAC
>OBZC01000379.1_pt1 | contig 56064 bp, 49 predicted proteins | sample 1538231 | NCBI WGS metagenome assembly OBZC01 (sample SAMEA2580225, study PRJEB22360) | human gut metagenome | biome: human gut; feature: human-associated habitat; material: faeces | place: Denmark | collected 2008/2010 | reverse complement strand
TTTCCGGAAAACGTTCGAAAAGTTTCCTGCCGGAGATCCCCTTCAGGTATTTCACGATCGCAGTTATGGATAATTTCGGAGGGGCTGACACAAAACAGTGTACATGGTCTCCTGCACCAGTTCCTGCAGACATGCCTCGACCTCTGCATTTAATATCTTCCGCCGGTATTTCACTGACCATACCATATGGTAATTAATATTACACACACAAGTGCGGTAATGTATAAGATTTTCTTTCATACATATATGATACCATGATATCAAAAATTTCGCAATAAAATATCGAACATATTTTCTTTTTATAATGCTGGATACAGCTTTTTAGGGAGAAGCCTATAAAAAATGTGAAAACTGCGGGCAAGAAAATGAAGATTTTCTTCCTGCTGTTCACAATTACCAGTGGAAGACCGATATAGAACCAACATGTGCAGAAGACGGAAGCAGACAGGAAGTATGTTTAGATTGTTTCAAGACAGGAAAGACAGAGAAGATTCCGGCAAAAGGACATGTAATGGGAGACTGGAAGGTGATACGATCTGCAACTGCTGTGAAAGAAGGACTAAAGGAACGACAGTGTACAGTGTGTGGTGATGCGAAAGAAACAAAAAAGATCAAGAAGCTGAAACCAACTATAAAATTGAATGTACCTGTTGATCAGGTACTTCCGTTAAAATTGAATCAGTCATTCCAGGTTAAAGTATCAGGGCTGGCAGCAGGTGACAGGGTAGTTTCCTGGACAAGCAGTAATAAGAAGATTGTTTCTGTTACTGACAAGGGCAAGATCACAGGAAATAAGGTAGGAGAGGCAGTCATTAAAATTAAATTACGGAGTGGTTTAACTGCCAGATTCACTGTAAAAGTACAGAAAGGTGCTGTGAGAATAAGCTCATTTAAAATATTCAACAAGGTGACAGACAAAAAGATCCAAAAGACAGTTCGTATGAAAGTTGGAGAAAAGCTGACCTTGTCAGCTGCTGCTGTACCGGTTACCAGTAAACCCCAATTTACCTATAGTTCTTCGAATGAAAAGATTGCATCAGTGAACTCTAAAGGTGTGATTACTGCCAGGAAAAAAGGCAAGGCAGTAATTACTGTTGAATGTGGTAAAAAGGCAGCAAAATTTAAGATTGAAGTTGTAAAAAGATAACTAAGTCAAACTATCCAACAAGCCCCTGACCTTTGAATATGTCAGAAAGAAACATTTCTGCCTGTAACTTAAAAACTGTTTTTTGGGATGATTGAGGTTTTGAAGGGCTGTCGCATCTGCAGATAAATTTACAGGGCGATAGCCCTGTTTTATGGTTGAATGAGTTGGAAATACATATACAAGAGGTGTACAAAAGAATCCTGATGTGATATAATTCATGCGTATCGGGGCTTTTTTATGAAAAGGAGCGCGATTATAACAGGAAGAGATTTTAAAATGTAAAATCAATACACTTAAAAGGAGATATAGACAAAAATGAAATTAGGAATCGTTATTACGAGGCCGATTTCATACATGTCCATATAAGTTGTTAAATGCCTTTAAATGCTGATAGCTAGAGCATTTAGCGGATTTCCGACTTGGATAAAACTCTATATAAATTCATGTAATTTTTTGAAAAATGGCCCACTTTGTGGATCATTAACTTTTGATCGAAGTTCTAATATGGTAAGAAGAAGCGCCTGTATGAGCGCTTCTTTTTTCTGTACAGGAAGGACCGCCTGCGGTGCTCTGTTGAATTTAAAAATGCCCGCACGGAGGCGGGCATGATAACAAGAAAAGCCCTGGATTAGAAAATATAAAAATTTTCCTCGCCAAATCGTTATCAGATTTGTCATCATTTAGAAGATAATCGATCCAAAAACACAAACTATTTTACACTACCAGAGGATCTTTCGGAATACTGCCGTACTAAACTGAAAAAATAATACTAAGCCATCTGATAGAGAATCTGGCAGACAGCCAGGAACAGTATCAGATGGCTTTTGTAAGATGTTAATATACGAATGATTACCTACTTACGAGACTCTTGCTTCAATTATTTCATATTTACGCAATTAAAAGGAGGATTACCATTTAATACATTAACTACTTCTTCGGCTACTTTTTTTTGCAATGTATGAATTGCAGTTTCGCTATACCATGCGCTATGTGGAGTTGCGATTACATTATCCATATGGAGTAATGGATGTTCTGGAGTAACTGGTTCGTTTTCAAATACATCTACTCCGGCACCAGAAATCTTGCCGTTTTGCAGTGCTTCGATAAGAGCGGTCTCGTCGATGATTCCGCCACGAGCTGTATTCACAAGAATAGCGTTTGGTTTTAATAATGTCATTTCTTCTTTCCCGATAAGATGGTAAGTATCTTTTGTAAGTGGGCAATGAACAGAGATAAGATCGCTATCTTTGAGAAGCTGTTCTAAAGTAACAGGTGTTACATTTAGCTCCTGAGCAGCAGTCTCATTTATATAAGGATCGTATGCGATCACTTTCATTCCAAATGCACTCATTTTGCGGGCAACCATTTTAGGGATGCGACCAAAGCCTACCAATCCAAGAGTGCATTCTGATAATCTTAAAAGAGGGACAACACTGGAATATCCCCATTCACCTTTGCGGAAAGATTTTGCTAAGATGGGTAGCTTTTTTCCTAAAGCGAGAAGCATGGTACACGCATGGTCGGATACTTCATCCACACCATAATCAGGTACATTGCACACATAAATTCCTTTCCTGGAAGCAGCTTCGCAATCAATATTATTTACGCCAATTCCGTACTTTATGATGATTTTACAATTCTGCATGTGTTCGATTACTTCTGCATTAATGTCAGAATACTGTGTGATGACTGCATCTGCATCTTTTACAACTGGAATAAGATCTGGAGTAGTTTTAACCTGGTAATCAAATAATTCATAACCTGCACCAGTGATAATTGAACGTTCTGAATCTATATTTTCGTATTGATAATCTGTAATTACAACTTTCATAATATATTTTCTCCTATATAATTTTACATTTTTCAGCTACAAGATATGCACCTAAAGCAGAAGCAGAAAATCCAGCTTCGGGTTCAAATATAGTTATTTGGTTACTTAGTTTTTCTTCTGTGAAGATGTCAACTAATGCCTGTTTAAAAGGATCTTTTCCACAGACAACAAACTGAGTATCGTCAGTTACACAAAGTGCGGAGGAATTTCTGATAGCCTGAATGTCACCCTGAAGTGCTGCACCTAAAATATAGTTTGATATTTTTGAAGGCTCGGCGTTGCAGAAAAGTCCGAGTATACGACCGGAAAAGCATGCACGTCCAAGTCCGGTTTCTTTTGCGGTATTATAGCCTAGAAGAAGCCATTTTCTGTCATATTGGTCAGCAGTAACAAAACTTCTGTTTACTGACTTGGCAATGATTGTATCGTTGATAATTGCAGAAAGTAGTTCTCCGGAAATAGAAGTAAGGCAACCGGTTATTTCTTTATCGGCATTTACTGCGACAAACTTATTGTGTGATCCTGGAAGTACTAGGATCATTGGGGAACCATTATGGTATTTATCAATAATGGCGAGACTTTCTACTTCTTCGCCACGCATGATATCCATTGCTTCGTAATTTTCAAGAGAAATATTACTACATGAGTTTTTGATTCCAGGTATAAAGTGGATTGGGATTGGACATATTTCTGGAAGCCTTATTGCAACAGTAGAACGAGCTATCTGTTCTAAATCGGCAGGAGCTGTGAGGTGCGGAACGACAACAATTCCTACATCGGAAGTAATCATACCGCTGGCAATAATATGATTGATGTTATCGTAAGTAAGAGAATGGTCTTCAAGCAACTGCTCAAGGCATTCTTTAACAGCATTTTTTAATTTGGAATTATTGCCATCTATGGCCGTATTGCGTACGCCGACCTCACGTTTCTGTTCATCTATTCGTTGACGACTACTGTTCCAAAGAATGCAACGTGTATTAGTAGTACCGCCGTCTATTGTAATTGTGTATGTATCCATTTCTGATTGTCCTTTCTAACGTGGATGTTGTAAGCATTTGTTATCCATTCTTAAAGTAAATGAAATGTAATTCTACAAATTATTCTGTTCTATCTTGTATTTCTTAAAAGTATTTCTGGTTTCCTGAAGACGTGGAATCATTCTATTTGCATCTTTTATACTGATCATAGAAAAAAGAGCATCAATTAAACAGAATTGAGATATGCGCGAATTTAATGCATCTGTCAAAATACTGAACTCTTCACTAAGTGTGCTTAATACGACAGTAGAAATCTTTGCAATAGAAGAATTGGGATTTCCTGTAATTAGAATTGTTGCAATTCTATTTCTGTATGCGTTTTCAATTTGTTTATAAATGTCAGCTGTTTCACCAGATTGTGATACGCATAAAATCAAATCATTAGTCTTAGAATGTGAAAGCAATGCGGCGGTCATGTGTGCATCCAGGTTGTAGACACAATTAAGGCCAAGTTCAGTAAAACGAAAATAGGCATACTGGCATATTGCAGCTGAAGCTCCATGGCCGATAATTATAATGCGGTTAGCAGAGATGATAAGACGCTGGGCTTCTGTACATTCATCTATAATGGTGTCTGAATTTTTGTTCAATGAGTTAATAGCGCCAAGGAATACTTTTTTCTTAATATCCCCAGGTGTGTCGTCTAAGGTAATATCGTTTTGAGAATGATAAAATGTTCGATTTAAATATTCCTGTGTAAGTTTGATTTTAAAAGATTTAAATCCGTCAAATCCAAGTAGTCGGCAGAATTTTACAACAGAAGCTTCGCTTCGAAAATTAGTGTGACTCATAAGATCAGTTATCGATGTATTTACTACGATGGATGGATTTTCCAAAATATAAGTAGCAAGCTGTTGCTGACTTTGAGTCATTTGAGGATACATTTCATTGATTTTTATCAATGTAGGATACTGGATAGTGTCCATATCTATCGTTTCTCCCCCTTTCCTTTTAATTTAAATCCAATATAACACAAGTTTTACAAATAATCAAATAAAAAAAGTAAAAAAATAAAATTATTTTATCGTGATATATACAATATGCACAATTAAAATGAGGATAAAATGTAAAAAATATGTAATTTTGCAAAACGACTTGACATAACAATAAAAAAATTATATTATCGTGGTACAAGCATTTGTTATTTCATAACACAATAAATACTAAGGAGGACAAGAAAATGGCTAAATGGAAACAAATGAAAATGATCGTGGGTTCAATTATGGTAGGAGCGCTTCTGATGCCTACAATGTCTATAACAGCATGGGCGAATGCGGAAACAGAAGTGACGGTAGATAATTTTGAAAGTGAAATTTTACCGAACCTTGCTATTAAAGAGGACGGAACACCGTTAAAGGTAGCTATTACTGTTGCAGAATTAGACAGTGAATATGTAATTGCAGTACAGAAGTATGCACAGTACTTACTTGAAACAGCTGGAGCAGAAGTAACAGTAAGCAGTGCAGATGGCGATGTTGAGAATCAGTGCAATCAGATTTATGACTTTATTGAAAAAGGAGTAGATGTTGTTTTAATTCAGGCAGCAGATAGTAATGCTGTTGCACCTGCCGTAAAAGAATGCAATGAAGCGGGAGTTACGGCTATAGCGGTAGGAAGAGCTATCAATGGAGATTGTACAGTTGACTATAGTGCGCTTATTGATGATGTGGCAATGGGTAAACTGGCGGCAGAATATGTTGCTGATAATGCTGGAGAAGGTGCAACAGTAACAACAATGCAGGGGACTTTAGGAACTGCTTCTGCAGATGATAGAACAACAGGATTTGCAGAGGGTGTAGAAGAATATGGATTGGATGATATCAGAGATAATCCTTGTGATTGGTCTTCAGAATCATCTATGGCTGCTATGAATGATATCCTTACAACAAATGAAGACATTGATGCTGTATTCCTTCATAGTGATTGCATGTTAGCAGGTGTTATTTCCGGTTTGACGCAGTCAGAAAAATTGAAAACATTAGACGATCCAGAACATGTAATGATTGTATCTATTGATGGAGCTGCATCTGCGATGGATTATATTCGTCAGGAATATGTGGATATGACAGTGGATAACTCACCGCTTGCTTTAGCGACCATTGCTGTAAAAGCAGTATTGACAAAAACTGTCAAAGGAGAAGAATTAGGTGGCGGTGTAACAAAAGTTAACGCATCCGTTATTACAAAAGATAATGTAGATGAAGCGGAATTCTGGGGTAATTTCGATCTGGAAGACGGATATTGGAGTGAAACCGCAAACATATGGAATACGTATGCAATTGAATAGTAACCTACACATGAGGTGTTATATTTATAGCACCTCATTGCAATTATAAACTATTTTCTGAAAGGAACTTACAATGGATAAACAAGGTTTAGTATTGAATGGCATTGGAAAACAATTTTATGGAATTACAGTACTGTCTGATATCGATTTTGAAATCCTTCCAGGTGAGATACATGGTCTTCTTGGAGAAAATGGAGCAGGAAAGTCAACTTTGATGAAGATTATCAATGGAGCGCTTACACCTACAACTGGTGATATATATATTGATGGGGAAAAAATGTCTTTTGACTCTCCTCATGCAGCAGCTAATCATGGAATACGAATGGTGTATCAAGAACTAGATCTGTTTCCGCATCTGACCGTGGCAGAGAATATCTGCCAGGGGAATATTCCTAAGAATAAGGCTGGCATGGTTGACTGGAAAGAAATGGAAAGGGTATCAAAAGAACTCCTTAAATTGATTAAAGTGGACATTAATGTAAATGAAAGGATGGATCGTCTTAGTATTGCTCAGCAACAGATTGCAGCAATTGCAAGAGCTTTAAACGGAAATTGTAAATTTATTCTTCTGGACGAGCCGACTTCTGCGTTGCCCAAAAAAGATGTTGAAAATTTATTTGCCATTGTCAGAAATTTGAAAAAGGAAGGAATTTCTGTTGTATTTATTTCTCACAAATTAGATGAGATGATGGATATCACAGATAGAATAACTATATTAAACAATGGAAAAAAAGTAGCTACAGTGCAAACATCAGATATTAATGAAGAGTTGTTGGCAGAAATGGTTGTTGGAAAAACCATCAAAAACAAGTATCCTAAAGTTCGCTATGAAAAGGGCGAAACATTGCTGAGATTTGAACATATTACATTGAAAAACCATTTGAATGATATTTCGTTTGAATTAAAACGTGGTGAAGTTCTTGGAATTGTGGGACTTCTCGGTGCTGGAAAAACAGAAATAGCAAAGGCTCTTTTTGGAGTATATGGAAAGGGTAATGACAAGCTGACAGGAAATATCTGGTTTAATGGCAAAAATGCAAGATATGCATCTCCGGTAGAGGCGGTGAATGCCGGAATAGGATATATTTCAGAAGACAGAGGCGGAGAGGGATTGCAGGTTAATCAGGCAATTGATTTTAATATTTCGCTAGCGGCATTAAAACATATCAGAAGAGGTGTTTTTCTGGATTTAAAAAAAGAGAAAGCAATTAATCAGAAATTAATTGAAAAATTGCAGGTTAAATGTGAAAGCATGAAACAAAAGGTGACAAACTTAAGTGGTGGAAATCAGCAGAAAGTTGTTATTGCCAAATGGTTTGCATCAAAAGCCAGGATTATTGTTTTGGATGAACCAACGCGAGGAATTGATATTGGAGCAAAAGTAGAGGTATATAAGCTGATTAATGAAATGGTAGAAGCAGGTATAGGGGTGATATTGTTATCATCAGAAGTACCGGAAGTATTTGGTATGGCTGATAGAATTTTAGTGTTGAAAGATGGCCAGATTACAGGGGAATATGGCATGGATGAAATAAATAAAATAAATGAAACAGATTTACAAAGACTCGTAATGTAAAGGTGGAGGGTTATAAAATGAAAAAGGAATCCAACGGAACAACCATTGTAAAAAATTTCATGAAGTCACAAGGGTCGGTATTTATTATATTGCTGGTAATGTGTATTATTGCATCAATATTTACAGACAAATTTCTTTCTGTTTCAAACCTTAGCAATGTGTTGGCACAGTCTGTAACTTGTGGCATCGCAGCGATTGGCATGACATTTGTTATTCTGACAGGGGGTATTGATCTGTCTGTTGGAGGTTGTATTGTTTTTTCGGCAACGATTGGAACAAAGTTATTGTCAGAAGGGAAAGTAGGAGTAGGAACAGCAATCATCATAATGCTTTTGTTAGGCGTATTGGTTGGTGTTTTTAATGGCTTTTTAATTACGGTATTAAAAATGCCGGCATTTATTGCTACGCTTGCTTCGTCTAATGTAACAGCGGGATTAGCACTTTATATTTCTATGGGAAAGACAATTATAGGGCTTCCTTTGGAATATAGTTTTATTGGTCTTAAAAAGATTGCAGGTGTGCCATTTTGCGTATTACTGATGATTTGCTTATATATAGTCGCGTATATTGTATTGAAATATACAGGATACGGACGTAAGGTATATGCTACAGGAAGTAATCGTAAATCTGCATGGTTAAGTGGAATCAATGTAAGGCTGATTGAGTTTTCAGTTTATGTTATTCAGGGTGTCATGTCTGCTCTGGTTGGAGTTGTATTAACGTCAAAATTGTTAACATGTACTAGTACAATTGGTAATGGTATGGAAGTAAATGCGATTGCAGCAGTAGTAATCGGCGGAGCAAGCATGTCAGGTGGAGAAGGCAGCGTTGTTGGTACGATTGTTGGAGCTTTAATTTTAACAATTATCAGTAATGCAATGAACCTTATGAGTGTTAATGCATATCTGCAGCAGGTAGTTATGGGATTAATTATTATTATGGCAATTCTGTTTGATATGGTACGTAAAGGATATATTTTCCGTAAACCAGATGAGGAGTAAAAAATGTTAATAGAATTAAGTTACATAATAAGCTTGGATATGCCTAAATGGCCAACGAATCCAGCAGAAAGAATTGAATATAATACAGTAATACAAAATGGAGATCCAAGCAATGCATCTTCTGTATTTCACCATTTGCATACAGGAACACATGTAGATGCACCGTTTCATTTTGATGCTAATGGAAAAACAATCGACCAGATTCCGATAGAGGATTTCCATTATACAAAACCATTAGTTCTGGAAATTGCAAAAGGAAAAGGGGAGAGAATTCGATATGAGGATTTAAAATCGCATGAATCTGAAATAAAAGAATGTGATATTCTGTTCTTATATACAGGTCATTCGCGTTTGAGAGATATTTCTCCAGAGGATTTTGTGGATAATTTCCCATGTATGGAGGTAATGGCTGCGAAATATTTACGAAAAGAATTCCCTAGATTAAAGGCAATAGCAATGGATTCTATTAGCTATGATAGTGCTATTACAGGTGAAGATGAAGGGTTTCCATGCCATCATGCGTTGTTGGAAACAAATAGTGAACAGAAAGAACGAACATTGCTTCTTTTTGAAGATGTAAATATTCAGAAGTTATTAGGTGTGGAAAGAATAAAAGAAATTTGTGCATTTCCAATTCGTTTTTCACAGTTGGAAGCTGCTCCTGTAGCGATGGTTGCTATTACTGATCATATCTGATTTTCAATAATACTAGGAAGGAAATAGGGAGGGAAATAGAATGGATATGTATTCTGTTGTAAAAGAAAATCCGATACTTGCGATACTAAGAAATATTCCATTGGAATATACGGTTGATTATGCGCAGGCAATCGTAGATGGAGGGGTTTCGTTTTTTGAAGTGGCTTTGAACAGTGAACATGGTTTAAAACAGATTGCAATATTACGAGATCACTTTGGAGAAAAATGTATGATAGGAGCAGGTACAGCAATAAGTGTGGATCTTGCAAAAGCGGCAATTGATGCAGGGGCGCAATTTTTGCTTACACCAGGTACACCGATAGATGTGCTTCAGTATTGCGCAAAAAAAGACATTATGTTATTGCCTGGGGTGTTTACACCTGGAGATGTTGCAACAAGTTTGGAATTTGGCTATAAAACAATGAAATTGTTTCCGGCAGGGTGTACTCCGAAAGGATATCTCAAAGCATTAAAAGGACCATATGATGAGGCAAATTATATTGCAATTGGTGGTGTAACTATTGATAATATTAACGACTATTTTAAAGAAGGATATATGGGGGTAGGGATAGCAAGCAATCTTATACCGCCATCTGTACTGAAAGATGAAAACTGGGGATTAGGAGCATCTTATGTCCGGAAATATGTATCAAGGATAAAACGGTAGGTATGATGATTGTTCTAAAATAAAGATATAAAAGAAATTCCATTGAGGGAGGACATAAGAAGATGAAAATAGTCGAAGTTAATGCTTACCATGTGCGTCCAAGATGGGGATTTGTGGAAATTATTACAGATGAAGGAATCACCGGATGGGGTGAGGCGGTACTTGAAGGACATTGTGACGCTGTTCTGGCATGTGTGCAAGAATATAGATCGTATTTGATAGGACAGGATCCGTTCCGAATCGAAGACATTTCGGCTACAATCTTTCGTGCTGGATTTTATCGTGGTGGCGGTGTTTTAATGAGTGCTCTTTCGGGTATTGATCAAGCACTTTGGGATATTAAGGGCAAAGCGTTTGGTGCACCGGCATATGAGTTGATGGGAGGAAAATGCAGAGATAAGATTAAAGTATATTCCTGGATTGGTGGAGATAGGCCATCGGATGTTGGCACAGCGGCAAAAGAAAGGCAGGACGCAGGGTTTAAAGCAATCAAAATGAATGCGACAGAAGAGTTGCAGATGATTGATAGTTATGACAAAATAGATGCTGTTCTTGAAAGAGTTGCTGCGATTAGAGAATCATGTGGCAAGTATTTTGGTATTGCAATTGATTTTCATGGACGTGTTCATAAGCCGATGGCAAAAATATTAGCTAAAAAACTGGAAGAGTTCGACCCGATGTTTATTGAAGAGCCGGTGTTGTGTGAAAATATGGAAGTGTTTAAAGAGATTGCCGTTGCCTGCAATATTCCAATTGCTACGGGAGAAAGGCTCTTTACTAAATATGATTTCAAGAGACTTCTGCAAGCTGGTGGCGTAGATATTATTCAACCGGATCTGTCTCATGCAGGGGGGCTTACTGAAGTGAAGAAAATTGCGTCTATGGCAGAAGCGTATGACGTGGCACTCGCTCCGCATTGCCCACTTGGTCCAATCGCATTGGCTGCGTGTCTGAATGTAGATGCGACATGCTATAATGCAGTTATTCAGGAACAGAGTATCGGCATACATTATAATGTTGGGAAAAGTGTGCTTGATTATGCATTAAATAAACAAGATTTTCAGTTTGTTGACGGTTTCTGTGCAATGCCAACGAAACCTGGCCTGGGGGTTGAAGTGAATAAAGAACTTGTTTTGGAAGAGAATCTGACAAAGCATCAGTGGAAGAATCCAATATGGAGACATGCTGACGGATCTGTTGCTGAGTGGTAAATAATGGGTATATCTTATATGCGTGTTTAGAGATGTGCGTCTTGTGAGAAGGCGTTTTCTGGTCTTTATTCTTTTTAGAGCGTTCATAGCATCTGTCAGGGTGAGCTGTGAACGCTTTTTGATTTGCAATCAAATATTGTAAAAACAGCTAGGAGATATCTCGTGTTCATTATAGCATGCGGCATATGTCGGGCGACTTTGACTGTGTTCGATTACTGGCTTCATCTATTTGTCTAGGGAATGTCATAGAACACATTTGTTATTCGTAATGAAACTTCCAAATGTAATAAATTACTATCTTCTATCAAGGTAGTGAAACTCTATTTGCTATCATTATGAGCTAAAAACTTAGATAGTAAAGTTGCCCGAGATTTAAATGCTTGCATTTGGTGTGTGATTTTTCTGTGCTATAGGTAGTGATGCTTTTTATTTATTACTCAACTTTCCTACCAGTAAAACTGGCATAACAGTTGATTTTCAACTAAAATTTTAAAATAATTGGTACCTTGACATAAAAATAGCACCTGATCTTTGATATAATAAGTTCACCACAAATAAATACTCAAAGGAAAAGGTGCTGAACTTATGATATACCAAAATGATAAAAATGAAAATACCCAAAATCAATTTTTTCCAACGCTTTAAAAGAACTTCAGTTATTGTTCAGGGGTTAGCTGGACTTGAGAGAACCGATGGTGTAGACTGATAATAGTCAAAGATAATCCATATCTGGAAGTTCTTTTTCGTTTCTCCTGCTATATAATATTCTGTAAATCATTTTGCATGGATGTTCGCTGGTAATAAGTATTTATGATATCCTGTAGAGTAATTGTATTCATCTTTTCTTCAGCGTTTTTTTGAATTTCATTATAGAATCCCTGCAAGGATAACTGAATATTAATACCAACGCCGCAATCAGGGTTTGTATGAGTATCTAAATGAAGCAGCGGTTTCTCGCCTTCAACTGCCTTATAAATATCCAGCAATGTAATCTGGTCTGCCGGTTTTGAAAGAGAAGGACGGGCATGTCCGGCTACACTGGTCATAAGTCCGGCCTTTTTTAGTTTTAACATAAGCTGGCGTACAAAGCCGGGATTTGTATGGACACTTTCTGCAATTGAGGCACTGGAGAGGGATTTTTCCTGGTTGATAGCAATCAGAACCATCACATGAACAGTATCACTTAATTTCGTTGAATATTTCATGATAAGAAACTCCTTGTAGTATGATATAATGATTTTGCTTTCACATTTTTGAGACAAAAATAATTCTGGTTTGTCTAAAACATTTCAAGTTCTCAACAGTTCTTTCCAATATGTTGAGAAACTGTGCATATTTATTATTTTGATGATTGTAAATAATATAATTACAACTATAATGAAATTTAAAGGAAAAGTCAACACAGGAATGAAACTTACGGAGGATTGTATAATCTTCTGATCGTAGACAAATTTATGAAACCACCAAAATCCTTGAATAAACATTGATTATTACATGATGCGATAAAATATTCACAAAGGAGAACTTATGGAATACAAAAATCAAACAGAAAATCGTGCATTTCAGGAAATGTTGCAGGCAGCAGTAAAACGGCTGCAAAATCGTTCCGGAGAGGATATTGCTGCAAAAAGTGGGGCTGTTTTTCATAGTAGCCGAAATGTGCTTGAAGTACTGAGTTTTTATGAAACGATTGAAATTCAACTCCCTGAATTTTGTATTAACTCGGACATGGACGAATGGCATTATCTGACATTGCTGCATTATCTGGATATGGCCGATGGAACAGAAGGTTCACAGAAACTCATTACTTTTGGTAACCTGAAAGATGGGTTGATTCGAGGAACCAAGTTTGACCGGACTGCAGAGCAGAAACTGGAAAAGCTTTTGCAGGATAAAGATCCTGAGAAAATTCAGAAAGCATGTAAAAACCTGGGTGCAGAATTCACAGAGACAAAGGCGGATCTGTGTGCTGTTTTTCCAGTTCTGCCAAGATATCCGGTAACTTTAAAGATATGGTTTGCAGATGAAGAATTTCCTGCATCTGGCAAAATATTTCTTCAGGATCATGCCGATCATTATCTGAGTGTAGAAGATGCGGTAACAGTTGGAGAAATTTTGCTGCAAAAATTATCGGAAGCATTTTCTTCCCTCTGATCATGGATCAGAAAACTTTCCAGCCCGGCTTTGATAAATTTGTCGATTACTGTCTGAATCTGTTTCCAGTCATTACAGTGATTGCGGAGCATCAGTCTGTTGATGGAAAGGCAGCCATTCATTTGAAAATAAAAAACCGATTCTGCCTGTTCAAAGGTCAGGAGGCTGTGTGACATAAGCCAGGTCACATAGCCTTCTTTTGTATTTTCTGCTATTTTTTCCAGAAGAATAGGGGCAATTGCATCATCCAGAAACAGTGCCCTGTATTTAAAGAATGAGGAGATTTACTGTGGATATATGATAAAAGAACACCAGATCATACAGCTATAATTTGTAATATTACATCCACTTGACGCAAGAAATAAGCAGTGCTATACTGAAATAAAAGTTATTTATAAAATAACAATAAAAACCTGGGACTATATTGTGTGATTGAACAGTTACAAAAAATGCAATTCTTGTGGAGGGTATAGGATGATACAGATTGCAATTGTGGAAGATGAAGAAATTTACGTAAAACAATTAACAGAGTATATCCGGAAATATCAAACGGAAAGGGGAAGATCAATAAAGGTTACGGTATTTGGTGATGGAGAAGATATCACTGAGAATTACAGTGGCGGTTTTGACATTATTCTGATGGATATTCAGATGCGGTTCATGGACGGTATGACAGCAGCAGAAAAAATTCGTCAGATGGATCAGAAAGTAATTATCATGTTTATTACAAATATGATTCAATATGCAGTACGTGGATATGAAGTTGATGCAATGGATTATGTAGTAAAACCAGTTGAGTACTTTTCTTTTTCGCAGAAACTGGATAAAGCAGTTGGACGTATGCGCTCTGAGGTTAAAGAATTTCTTACGATTCCGATTGGGGAAGGAGTTGTAAAGATAGATATAGCAGATATCTATTTTATTGAGGGGCAGAGACATAATGTAATTTATTATACTTCGAGAGGAGATTACTGTTCAAGAATTACGATGAAAGAACTCGAAGAAAAACTTGCGGTACACAATTTTTTTCGATGTGCAAAGGGATATCTGGTAAATATGAATCATGTAGAGGGATTTGTTGGTTCTGATTGTGTGATTCATAATGTACATATACCTGTCAGCAGAACCAGAAAAAAAGAATTCATGAATCTGCTTCTGCAAAACCTTAATATGGAATGATTTCATGCGAAATGGAGGATACTATGTTATATCAGGATATTCCAAGAATTTATACGGCAATAGCAGAGTGGGGATCATGTCTGGTTTATCTTTATATCCTAAAAAAAGAAAACATGAAATCTGTACATTTTCTTACAGGCAGTCTTTTCATGTTGGCAATGCAGAGTATCTTTCTGACTTTGACAGGCAGCGTAACTGAAATTTTGTGGATTCCCTGTATGATGATCGCTACAGGTATGATGTATGGATTTCTTATGGTCGGAGGAAATATGAAGCCTCTGGGAGCGGCTTATTGCTGTGCCCGTGCATTTGTTCTTGCTGAGTTTGCAGCTTCGCTGCAGTGGCAGATGGTATCTATTGTACAGGCATGGGGGAATCAGAGCCTCTGGGTTGAAATTCTGATCACGATGGTTGTTTTTGGAGGCTGCTTTACTATTGATATTTATTTAGAAAAAGATCTTCTGAAGCAGAATTATCTTGAACAGATGACAGTAAAGGAAGTAGTAGCGGCGGCAATCATGGCTGTTGCAATCTTTGCTTTTAGTAATCTGAGCTTTTTAAATGAAAATGCACCATTTGCGAGCAGAGAACGTGCAGATATTTTTTCTATCAGAACACTGATCGATTTTGGAGGAATTGCAATCCTGCATGCTTATCAGAGCAGGATCAGTGAGTATGTTGCCGAGAAAGAACTTTCAGTAATGAACGTGATGCTGAAAAGCCAGTATGATCAATACCGAAATTATCAGGACAGCCTGGATCTCATACAAATGAAATACCATGATCTGAAACACCAGATAACGGGACTTCGTGCGGAATCAGATGAAGAGAAACGAAAAAAATGGATTGATTCCATGGAAAAGGAAATCGCTGCTTTTGAGAATATAAGCAGAACGGGGAATCAGGTACTTGATACGATTTTGGCAGCTAAGATTTTCCATTGTCGAAAAAATCATATACAGATTACCTGTGTGGCAGATGGAAAATTATTGGATCATATGCATGTAACAGATATATGTTCTATATTTGGAAATGCTTTGGATAATGCGATTGAACATGTAATTTTAATTCCAGATCCGGAAAAAAGACTGATCCATCTGACAGTATCCGCTCAAAAAGGATTTGTGTTCATCAAGATAGAGAATTATTGTGAAGCAGAAATTTCCAAAAATGAAGAGGATCTGATTACAACAACAAAAAAGGATAGTAAAAACCATGGTTTTGGATTGAAGAGTATTCGTAAAGCTGTAGAAAAATATGATGGTTCTGTAGTATTTGGAGTACAGCAGAACTGGTTTGAATTAAAGATTCTTTTACCCAGAGTATTGTAATGCTCTGGGTATTTTGTGCCATATTTGCTGCATCTTGTGCCAAAAACGGCACGAAATAATAACCATGTTATAGTAATGCCAACAGGAAATGATACCTGAAAAAGACGAGAGAGTCAAAGGAGGAAAAAAGAGAATGATCAGTGTTGAAATGGAAGATGTTCTGGCGGTATTACAATTATGCAAACCGTATATTATCGGTATTATTGCTGCACTTGTAATTGGAATCGTAATTATGATCGTATGCCGCAGGATGTCCAGGGGCAAAAGATTTCTGATAAGAGGAGAAGCTGCGATCGCAATGGTTCTTGCAGTTGTTGTCTGCGTGAATATGATCTGTTTTGGACCAATGTCTACGTTGATTGGACTGGCAACGGGAAATGGAACTTTAAGCGATGAAACAAATGAAGAAGCTGCGGAAGTAGCAGAAGAAATTATGGAAGACGGAATTGTTCTTCTGAAGAATGAAAGCCTGCTTCCTTTAAATGAAACAAAAAAACTGAATATTTTTGGCTGGGAATCTATTAATCCGGCTTACGGAGGAGCTGGTTCCGGTGGAATTAATGATCTGTATGAGATTGTCAGTCTGAATCAGGGACTTGAAAATGCCGGATTTTCTATTAACCAGGAACTGGTTGATTTTTATAACAATTATGGTGCAGATAATCCGGAAATGTCTATCCAGAAACAGAGCTGGACATTACCGGAGCCACCTGTAGATACTTACAGTGATGAGCTTATTAAAAGTGCGAAAGAGTATTCTGATGTGGCAGTTGTGGTTCTTTCCAGAAAAGCAGGTGAAGGTCATAATGATATTCCTATGGATGTAAGAAAAGCAGCATATGATAATAATTCAGATGAATATGATGATTTTCCTGAGGGAGAGCATTATTTACAGCTTTCACAAACTGAGAGAGATATGGTGGATATGGTTTGCTCAAACTTTGATAATGTGATTGTGGTTTATAATGGAGCAAATCAGTTTGAACTTGGTTTCGCAGATGAATATCCTCAGATTAAATCTGTTGTATGGTGCCCCGGAACGGGAAATGTGGGATTTAATGCACTTGGTAAAGTATTTTCAGGTGAAGTCAATCCTTCCGGAAAAACACCGGATACATTTATTTATGATATGACGACTGCTCCGTGGTGGAATAATGCAGAAAAAACGGAGTATACAAATCTGGCAGATATGGCCGTTGAAGGAATGAACGCAGGAACTGCGCAGGTGTATGCTCCGGCATTTACCAATTATGTGGAAGGTATTTATGTAGGATACAAGTACTATGAAACAGCTGCACAGGAAGGTGCGATTGATTACGATAAGACTGTACAGTATCCATTTGGATATGGTCTGAGTTATACGGAATTTGAACAGAAAATGGGTGAACTGGAGGAAAAAGACGGACAGATTTCTGTAGATGTAGAAGTAACCAACACAGGAGATGTTGCCGGAAAAGATGTAGTAGAAGTGTATTATAAACCGCCATATACAAATGGCGGAATTGAGAAATCTTCTGCAAATCTGATCGAGTTTGCAAAAACAGATCTGCTTCAGCCGGGAGAATCTCAGACTGTTACAGTCACATTCAGTATAGAAGATATGGCCTCTTATGATGAGAATAATGCAAAAGCATATGTTCTTGAAAAAGGCGATTATGTGATTTCTATCAACAGCGATTCACATACTGTGCTGGATCAGAAAACTTATACTGCAGATAAAGATGTAGTATATAAGGGAGAAAATAAAAGAACTTCAGATGATACTGCAGCAACAAATGTATTTGAAGATGCAAAAGGCGATGTGACATATTTATCACGAGCAGATCATTTTGCAAATTATGAAGAGGCTACAGCAGCACCGGCATCTGCAGAGCTGGGTGAGCCATATGTTTCTGAATATCATCTGAACAGCAACTTTGATAAGACTACATATCTCAATGATGAGGATGTAATGCCGACAACGGGAGCAGATAATGGACTTACATTAGCTGATATGCGTGATGCTGATTATGACGATCCTCGTTGGGAAAAACTTCTGGATCAGCTTACTGTTGATGAAATGGCAAATATGATTGCAATGGCAGGTTATCAGACAGCAGCCATGGATTCTGTGGGAAAAGTGGCTACACTTGATTTCGATGGACCAGCAGCAATTAATAACAACTTTACAGGAGTTGGTTCTATTGGATTTCCAATTGAAGTTGTGGTTGCTTCCACATGGAATAAGGAACTTGCACAGGCCTGGGGTGAATGCATGGGCAAGATCAGTCAGGAAATGGGTGCAGAGGGCTGGTATGCACCAGGTATGAATACTCATAGAACCGCATTTGGTGCAAGAAACTATGAATATTTCTCAGAAGATGGAGTTCTTGCAGGAAATATGGGAGCAAAAGCAGTAGAAGGAGCAAGAAAATATGGAGTTTATTCTTATATCAAACATTTTGCTCTGTATGAGGGAAATGCAAAGATGGTAAGTGTCTGGTCAAATGAGCAGGCAATCCGGGAAATCTATCTGAAACCATTTGAAATTTCTGTAAAACAGGGCGGCGCAAATGCAGTTATGGTTTCCTGGAGCTTCCTTGGAGATAAATGGACTGGAGAATGCAGTAACCTTATTAACACAGTCCTCAGAGAGGAATGGGGATTCAGGGGAATGGCGCTTACAGACTTCTTCCGAAACAATGGTCATGGATTTATGAATGCAGATGCAGCTTTGGCAAATGGAGTAGATGTAATGTTGTCCACATTCAACGGAGAAGAGAACAATGTAGCCAATCCGGAGCATCCGACATCTGTACTTCAGATGAGAAATGCCTGCAAAAATGTCATGTATACAGTTGTAAGCAGCTGGGCTTATGACGGAGAACACGAAGAAACAGGTATGGAAAACTGGAAAAAAGCAGGAATTGGTATCGACATTGTAATAGCACTTTTCATGGCAGGAATGGAAGTACTGGTAATCAGAGGATATAAGAAAAGAAAGAATGCTGAATAAAGATGAAAGTGGGATGGAAAACAGTTATGAAACAGCAAAAATTGGTTGAAAAGATGACAATAGAAGAAAAGGCAGCGATACTCAGTGGAAAAACTGTCTGGCAGACCAGAGAAATTGACAGGCTTTCCATCCCGTCCATCTTTCTTTCAGATGGACCGCATGGAATCAGAAAACAGGCAGGAGCAGGAGACCATCTGGGATTGAATGCATCCTTGAATGCAACTTGTTTTCCCACAGCAGCGACGATAGCAAACAGCTGGAATCAGGATCTGGGGGAAGAGATTGGACAGGCTCTTGGAGAGGAAGCAGCAAGTATGGATGTAAATATCCTGCTTGGTCCGGGATTAAATATTAAAAGAAGCCCATTATGTGGAAGAAATTTTGAATATTTTTCAGAAGATCCATATCTTTCCGGGAAGATGGCAGCGTCATATATTCGTGGAATACAGAGTAAAGGCGTTTATGCCTGCCCGAAGCATCTGGCGGTTAACAGTCAGGAACTTCGGAGAATGGCAATGGACGCAGTTGTTGACGAACGGACATTAAGAGAAATTTATCTGACCGGTTTTGAGATAGCTGTTAAAGAAGGACACGCAAAAGCAATCATGAGCAGTTACAACCAGATTAATGGGATTTATGCTAATGAGGACAAACATCTTTTGACAGATATCTTGCGCAAAGAATGGGGATTTGATGGAATTGTAGTAACAGACTGGGGCGGAAGCAATGACCATGTGAAAGGTGTTGCTGCCGGCTCAAATCTGGAGATGCCGTCCTGTGGGTACGATTCTGCAAGAGAAGTGATTGCTGCTGTCCGAAATGGAACGCTGAAGGAAGCGGATTTGGATGAAAGAGTTGGAGAACTGGTGGATGCAGTGATGGAACTGACATCAGGGAAGAAGCTTTCAGATAAAAACTTTGACAGAAATGCACATCATCAACTGGCAAGGAAAGCAGCAGCAGAAAGCATGATTCTTCTGAAAAATGAAAAACAGATTCTTCCGCTGGATACCAAAAAATCCATCGCTGTTATTGGAGATTTTGCTTTTTCACCCAGATATCAGGGGGCAGGGTCTTCTATGGTCAATCCAACAAAAGTAGAAGATATGTCATCGATTTTGCAACAATATGATCTGAATATTCTGGGGATGACAAGAGGCTATCAGAGAAATGGAGATGTAGATGAGAATGATAGAAAGTTTGCATTAAATTTGGCCATGAACGCAGATATTGTAATTTTCTGCTTTGGTCTTGATGAGATCAGCGAATCAGAAGGACTGGACAGAACCCATATGCGTATTCCGCAGGACCAGATAGATCTTCTGCAGGATATCAGTAAAGTGAATGAAAATATTATTGGAATATTGAGTGCAGGATCTGCGATAGAAATGCCATGGCACACCTGCTGCAAAGCGATTTTGCATGGCTATCTGAATGGGCAGGCAGGCGCTTCTGCAACATTGGATATTCTGACCGGAAAAGTGAATCCATCAGGAAGACTGGCAGAAACATATCCCATATCTTATGAACAGACACCGGCATTCCGATATTATCCAAGTAATGAGAAAACATCGGAATACCGCGAGAGTGTTTATGTGGGATATCGCTATTATGATACTTCAAAAGTCCGGGTGCAATATCCATTTGGCTTTGGGCTTTCCTATACGGAATTTACATATTCTGATCTTATCATAGAAGAGGATGGAATCAAAGTTTCGGTTACCAATACAGGTGACAGAGACGGAGCTGAGGTTGTTCAGATGTATGTAGGACTTCCTAATGCAATCGTGTTCCGACCGGAAAAAGAACTGAAAGGTTTTGCAAAAGTTTATCTAAAGGCAGGAGAAAGCAGACAGCTCAGGATTCCGTTTGATGATAAGACATTCCGTTATTGGAATATAAAAACGGGACAGTGGGAAATAGAAACAGGAACTTATCAGATTATGGTAGGAGCCAGTGTTGCAGATATTCGTTTAACAGGTATGACTGAGAGAACAGGAAATAGTAAAGGGTATCCGTATAATCCGGCAAAAATGCCTTACTATTATACAGGAATCGTGCAGAAAATATCAGATGAGGAATTTCGTGAACTTCTTGGCCATGAGATACCGAACGGAAGATGGAGTGGAAATCTGGAAATCAATGATGCAATCTGTCAGATGTATTATGCAAAAAGCCGACTTGCAAGACTGATATATAGATGTCTCACAAAAATGAAAAAGAAGAGTGAGGCACAGGGAAAGCCGGATCTGAATATTCTTTTTATTTATAATATGCCGTTTCGGGGGATTGCCAAGATGACCGGTGGGGCAGTCAGTATGGAAATGGTATATGGAATTGTCGATGCTGTGAATGGCCACTTTATGCTTGGAGTAAAAAAAGTAGTTGGCGGATATTTCAGAAACAGAAGAAATAATAAGAAATATGAAAAATTATTAAAAGGAGCCGGAGGGAAGTGCAGATGAATCATATAAAAAATATATGGAAATGTTTTGAAGAGAAACATGCTACTTTTGCAAAATGGCTTTATCAGATATTCTATTTTGTTATATTCAGTCTGGGCGTGACAGTATTCCAGTATCTTGTATTTACATTTTTACCAGGAATTTTGGGAATTGGTCTGGCTGGTACAGAATTTATGTGGCCAAAGGTTTCCATGAATCTGTTTGGAGTAAAATTTACATGGAGCTTGCTGGGGTATAATGTATTGCGTGATGCAACGGGGAATATACTGATCGGTGGTGGACTTGGCTATTTTATCAGTTATGAATTAGGGTCATTTCTTGCACAGTGTATCAATTTTCCACTTCAGAGAAATATTACTTTCAAAAGCCATGGAAATCCTGTATATCAGGCAATCTGGTATTTTATTGCATGGGTGGTAATTTCACTGATTTGTAATGGATTTAATAATCTGTGGATGCCAGTTGCATCTGCATATGTGGCACCGGCAGTCTATAACATGCTTGTGACAATTATCACAGGTGGAGTTTCCATGGTGATTTTTTTCTTTGTGTTTAAAATTATTTTCCCGGAGGGGAAGGCTGAATCTTTCTGATAAACTGCGGAGCAGTTATTCGGTTATGAGCAAGTAGCAAAGCGGATTGTGAATATCCGCTTGACTAAGGCATTTACCTGAAATAGGTGAGTGCTTTTTTGTTTTCAAGTATTCTATAAGAGGCTGTATTTATGCCCTTCATCTTTTGAATATGTGTAAGGACATTTTTGAGCCGGCATAAAAATGATTTTTACAATAATTAGAAATAGAAATGAGGCGAGAGAAGAATTTGAAAAATTCATTTCGAAAAGTGTGGAAATATTAGCAGGAGATGAGATGAAAATGAATATTCACAAAGATAAGATGCTATGGTATAATACAAAGTACTGTATTAGGACTTCTGATGAGAGAAGCTGAAATATGGGAAAAGATTTAAAAGGCAAAGAGCTTGGATTGTGAATATCCACTTGATTGTCATTTGATATGTTGGTCAATCAAAGATTTAGCTATTGGACTGGGATAAAATCAAAGGATTTATAGGAGGAAATATAAAAAATGAAATTAGGAATCGTCGGATTACCCAATGTTGGAAAAAGTACATTATTTAATTCATTGACAAAGGCAGGCGCAGAATCTGCAAATTATCCGTTCTGTACCATTGACCCTAATGTAGGTGTTGTTACAGTGCCGGATGAGAGACTGAAGCTTCTCGGAGACTTTTATCATTCTAAGAAAGTGACACCTGCTGTAATTGAATTCGTAGATATTGCAGGACTTGTAAAGGGAGCATCCAAAGGAGAAGGCCTTGGAAACCAGTTCCTTGCAAATATCCGTGAGGTAGATGCAATCGTTCATGTAGTCCGCTGCTTTGAAGATTCCAATGTTATCCATGTAGATGGAAGTATTGATCCTATCCGTGATATTGAAACTATTAATCTGGAGCTGATCTTCTCAGACCTTGAGATCCTTGAGAGAAGAATTGCAAAAGTTACAAAAACAGCACGCATGGACAAAGAGGCTGCCAAGGAGCTTGATTTCCTTCAGAAGGTAAAAACACATCTGGAAGATGGCAAGATGGCAATCACTATGGAAATGGAAAATGAAGATGAAGAAGCCTGGATGTCTACTTATAATCTGCTTACCTGGAAGCCTGTGATCTATGCAGCAAACGTAGCAGAAGGAGATCTGGCTGATGACGGTGAAAGTAACAGCCATGTACAGGCAGTGCGCAAATATGCGGCAGAGCAGAACAGTGAGATTTTCGTTATCTGTGCAGAAATCGAAGAAGAGATCTCTGAACTGGATGATGATGAGAAGAAAATGTTCCTGGAGGATCTGGGACTGACAGAATCAGGACTTGAGAAACTTGTAAAAGCAAGCTATCATCTCCTTGGACTGATGAGTTTCCTTACTTCAGGTGAGGATGAGACAAGAGCATGGACAATTAAAATCGGAACAAAGGCTCCTCAGGCAGCAGGTAAGATCCATACAGATTTTGAGCGAGGATTTATTAAAGCTGAGGTTGTAAATTATCAGGATCTTCTGGACTGTGGTTCCTATGCAGGTGCCAGAGAGAAAGGTCTTGTAAGAATGGAAGGTAAAGAATACGTTGTACAGGATGGAGATGTGATCTTATTCCGATTCAATGTATGATGAACAGGTGATTTATGGAAATGTCGATACGTTTTCCGGGACTTGGCCTGGTCTTTGATTATGTGCCACGCTCATTTCAGATATTTGGAATGGAATTTACCATATATGGAGTACTGATTGCTGTGGGTGCTCTTCTTGGAATGGGACTTGTGACACTTGAAGCGAAACGAAATGGGGAAGATCAGAACAGGTATCTCGATATGATGCTTATCTCCCTGCTGGTTTCAGTGGCAGGTTCCAGATTATTTTATGTGGCTTTTTCATGGGGATTTTATAAAGAAAATCTGAATGCCATACTGGACTTTCGAAATGGTGGTTACGCTTTATATGGTGGTCTGCTCTTTGGATTTCTTGCGGCAGCGGTATTTTGCAGGATTACCAAAACGTCATTCTGGCAGAGTGCCGATATTGCGTGTCCCGGAATACTTCTGGGACAGGCTATAGGGCGCTGGGGTAACTTTTTTAACAGAGAGTCTTTCGGAGAATATACAGATCTGCCATGGGCAATGCAGATACCGGTTTCAGCTGTGCGGTCAGGAGAAGTTTCGGGAGCAATGAGAGATAATCTGCTGACCATAAATGGGATTTCATATATTCAGGTTCAGCCGATTTTTCTTTATGAAAGTCTGTGGTGTCTGCTGTTATTTCTGCTGTTGATGGCCATGCGCCGAAAAAAGAAATATGAAGGCGAATTGTTTATGATCTATCTGGCAGGTTATGGTCTGGGAAGGTTTTTCTTTGAATGGTTCAGAACAGATAAGCTTTATATTCCGGGGACAAAAGTGGGGATTTCGCTGGTAATTTCCGCTATATTATTTGCTGTTTTTATGCCTGTAGTGATCATACGCAGAGTGATGGCACAGAAAAGAGATACTATACGCCGGCAGAGGAAAAAAAGATTTCTGGATGAGTCAGTGAAAGAAAAACAGATGTTTCCTGAGACTTCTGAAATGAAACCGGAACCGGAAATCCGGCCGGAGATGGATGAACAGGTAAAGCCAGATGTGGGAACTTCTCCCACAAATTCAAAAGAAGAACAGTAAAAAAACATATATCTGAAAGATAAGTGGGTTGAAAGTGGAAATTCAACCCACTTTTTGTGTATAAAAGCCCATTTTTCTCGTAAAAATAAGGTTGTTTCATAAATGTTAACAGAGTTCTAAATTTTAAAAATCTTTTTCTCCCCCTTGTTTTTTCAGCCTAAATAGTTTAGAATAAGCACATAAGTGGTAGAAAGTGGTGAATAGTGGTGGTGAGTGGGGAATAACGGCAGAGTCCATTACCACCTGAGAAATCTGAAGGGGAGATTCAGATTTTGCGAGAGTAGGTGAGTAACATGTTCATGGGAGAGTATAACCACACGATCGACGCGAAGGGGCGTCTGATCATTCCTTCTAAATTCAGGGAGCTCTTAGGGGAAGAGTTTGTTCTGACAAGAGGGCTTGATGGCTGTCTTTACATTTATCCGATGGATGAATGGGAATCCTTTGAAATGAAGCTCAGATCTTTACCACTTACAAATAAAAATGCCAGAACTTTTTCACGATTCTTTGTAGCTGGAGCAACTACATGTGAACTGGACAGGCAGGGACGAATCCTTGTACCGCAGACACTGCGCGAATTTGCCGGTCTGGAGAAAGATGTGGTTCTGACAGGTAATCTGAACAGAATTGAAGTTTGGAGCAAAGAAAAATGGAATGAGATCTGTGATTATGATGACATGGACAGCATTGCAGAGAGCATGCAGGACATGGGAATCACAATCTGACAGGTCTCGTTTGAAGTATCTTGCAAAGTAAATCCAGACAGGAGACGGAGATGGAATTTAAACACAAATCTGTATTACTGGAAGAGACCATTGAAGGTTTAGATATCAAACCGGACGGAATCTACGTGGATGGTACTTTAGGAGGTGCAGGGCATGCCGGTGAGGTATGCAGGAAACTTTCTGCCAAGGGGAGATTTATTGGCATAGATCAAGACCAGGATGCGATAATTGCTGCGAGTGAGAGGTTAGCCCCCTATAAACAGGCGACGATCATTCGCAGCAATTATTGTTACATGGTACAGGAACTGGCAGCAAGAGGCATCTATAAAGTCGACGGGATTCTCCTTGATCTTGGAGTATCTTCCTATCAGCTTGACAATGAAGAACGTGGTTTTACCTACAGGGTAGATGCACCGCTCGATATGCGCATGGACCAGCGCCAGACGCAGACAGCCGGCGATATTGTCAATGGCTATGAAGAAAAAGAATTATACCGTATTATTCGTGATTACGGTGAAGATAAATTTGCAAAAAATATTGCAAAACATATTGTTGCCGCCAGACAGGTGAAACCGATCACAACCACCGGAGAACTGACAGAGATTATCAGAGAATCCATTCCCATGAAGATGCAGGTGAAGTCAGGACATCCGGCCAAGAGAACTTTTCAGGCAATCCGTATTGAGCTTAACAGAGAGCTCGATGTGTTGCGGGATTCTCTGGATGGAATGATCGATATCCTTGATGATGGCGGAAGACTTTGCATTATCACTTTTCATTCTCTGGAGGACAGAATTGTAAAGACGATTTTCAGAAAAAATGAGAATCCGTGTACCTGCCCTTCAGATTTTCCTGTATGCGTATGCGGGAAGAAATCCAAAGGAAAAGTGATCACAAGAAAGCCGATTCTTCCGGGGGAGACAGAGATGGAAGAGAATCCGCGTTCCAAAAGTGCAAAGCTTCGGATTTTTGAGAGAGTATTATAATTAGAGAGGCATGAAATGGCGAGAACGACCAGGAGTGAAACAGCAAGAAGAAGCAGAACCAGTGCCAGAACAAACAGAGGAATGTATGTTGACGGAAATACGGTCAGACGTCTTGCAGAAGTTCCGGAGAGAAAGAGGCAGCCGGGAAGACAGAATCCGGGAAGGCAGCAGACCAATCGAAACCGAAGAGTGCAGGCGAGTCCTGCGCAGGTACCAAGGCAGAAACATCAGTTGAGTAAAGAAGCACAGAAGAACAGGCAGAAGGCGACTGCAATGAACTGGGGGTTTGTAGCGTTTCTGGCAGTTGTATGTGTGGCGATATTATTCTGCTCTGTGAAATATCTTCGTTACAAATCAGAGATTACCGCAAAGATGAGTACAGTTGCATCTCTTGAGGAGGAACTGGCAGATTTAAAAGAAGACAATGATGCATATTACAGCCAGGTGACATCAAATGTGGATCTGAATAAGATTAAGCAGACTGCATTGGGGAGACTGGGGATGAAATATCCGTCAGATGATCAGACAGTAACCTATTCTACATCGGGTAACAGCTATGTAAGACAGTATCAGGATATACCAGATTCAAAGTAGGTGATTAATTGAGCAATACGGGAAGAAAGAGTCGAAGAAGACCACAGAGAAAAATAAATCAAAACATGAAAGAAAAGCTGCTGATATTGTTTGGAATTGTGTTACTGCTTCTGGTAATATTAGTGCTGAGAATTACTTATATTAATGCTACCAGTGGAAGCAAATACAAAAAACAGGTGTTAAGTCAGGCACAGCAGAAATATGAGAGCCAGGTACTGCCGGCAAAGAGAGGCGATATTTATGACAAGAATGGAAATATACTGGCTACCAGCAATAAAGTTTATAATGTGATCCTGGACTGTAAAACTGTAAATTCAGATGAGGACTATGTAGAGCCAACAACACGTGCCTTAAATGAGGTGCTGGGGATTGATGAAGAAACAGTGCGTTCTCTTTTGGCCGATTCAAGAACCAGCCAGAGTCAGTATCAGGTACTGACAAAACAGCTGTCTATGGACAAAAAGAAAGAATTTGAAAAATATAAGGCAGAGGATGAAGATTCCGGTCTTACTAAAGCGCAGGCAAAGGAACGGGCAAATATCAAAGGCGTCTGGTTTGAAGAGGATTATCTGAGAAGTTACCCGTTTAATGAAACAGCATGCGATACAATTGGTTTTGCACTGGACAGAGATGTGGCAGATATCGGACTGGAAGGGTACTATAACAGCACACTGACAGGCGTAGACGGAAGACAGTATGGGTATATCAATGATGATTCAGATGTGGAGCAGACCATTATTGCTGCGGTGAATGGAAAAAGCATTCAGACCAGCATTGACATCGGTGCACAGCAGATTGTTGAGAAATATGTTAATGGATTTAAAGAGGCAATGGGGGCCAAGAATATAGGTGTCATTGTTGAAAATCCGTCCACCGGTGAGATTATTGCCATGGATGGTGGTGACCGTTATGATCTGAATAATCCGAGAGATCTTTCCGCTGTATATACAGAAGATGAAATCAAAGCGATGAATGATGTGGAAACAGTGGAGGCTCTGAATGGTATGTGGAGTAATTTCTGCGTCACAGATGCCTATGAGCCGGGATCTGTTGTAAAGCCGATCGTCATGGCTTCTGCATTGGAAAAGGGTGCGATACAGGAAACAGATACATTTGTATGCGATGGATCGCAGACTTTTGGAGATACTATGATCAAGTGTGCGGTTTATCCGAGCGCACATGGCACAGAGACACTGGGAGAGGTAATTGCAAACTCCTGTAATGATGCAATGATGCAGATTGGTGCCAAGATGGGAGCTACTCAGTTTATCAAAGCACAGAGTCTGTTTAATTTCGGAACAAGGACAGGGATTGACCTGCCGAATGAAGGCGCAGGTATTATCCATACTAAGGACAGTATGGGGGAAACAGAACTTGCATGTTCTGCTTTTGGACAGGGTTTTACCTGTACCATGATCCAGGAAATCAATGCGATGAGTTCCGTTATCAATGGCGGATATTATTATCAGCCGCATCTTGTGACAAAGGTTCTTGACAGTAATGGTGGAACTATAAAAACAATCTCGCCGATACTTCTGAAGCAGACGATTTCCTCCAGGATTTCCAGTGATATCAGAAGCTATATGGCATTGAGTGTACAGCAGGGTACCAGCCGTCATTCCAAAGTGCAGGGTTACAGTTCAGGCGGTAAAACAGGTACAGCGGAGAAATACCCGCGAGGAAACGGAAAATATCTGGTTTCTTTTATTGGATTTGCTCCTGTAGATGACCCGGCTGTGGTAATTTATGTAGTTGTAGATGAACCGAATGTAGAGGATCAGGCAAACAGTACTTATCCGCAGTATATTGCACAGGGAATCCTTTCGGAGCTTCTTCCGTATCTGAATGTAGTGCCGGATGAATCTGAAGATGGAACAGTGCCGGAGACAGAATTGTGGGAAGGGTTTAAGGGACATTTAAAGAGTACTTCCATATCGGACAGTGAACTTGACAGTGACGGTAATCTGGTGGATGCAGATGGCAATCTGATAGACTGGGATGGAAACCGGATTGATGAAAACGGATATCTGCTGGATGCCAATGGAGATCACATATTGGATGAGGAAGGCAATTATAAGATGTCTACAAATCTTGTCAGTGCTTCGGGAAGTACGGATGCAGATTCTTCAGGAGATGCAGTATCCAATCCTGATGCACCTGCACCTCTGGAGGATGATGAAGCTGAGACGACTGAGGATAATGACGAAGAGACAGACGGTATTACCAATGAAGAAGCAGGTCTGGAATAAAAACGTATAGTTATAGCTCCGCAGAGAATGGTCATATATTGTTATGACAATCTCTGCGGAGCTTTTTTTATGAAAAAAAATATGACGTTTCACAAGAGAAAAATATGGGTGGTATTACTCTGCTGTATTTTAATGATGACAGGCCTTATCGGAAGACTGGTATATCTTATGTGTTTCAGATCAGACTATTATTATAAGAAAGCAAAAGAACTTCACGAAAGAGAGAGAGAGATCAAAGCGGCCAGAGGAGAGATTCTGGATGCAAAGGGAAAAGTTCTGGCATCAAACAGGACGGTATGTACAATCTCTGTGATCCACAGTCAGATTAAAGAACCTGAAAAAGTAATCGCCCTGCTGTCTGAAAAACTGAAAATAGATGAGGCAGAAGTGAGAAAAAGAGTGGAGAAAATCTCTTCCATAGAAATAGTAAAGACAAATGTGGAAAAAAGTACAGGTGATGAGATAAGAGAGTGCAGTCTGGCAGGGGTGAAAGTTGATGAGGATTATAAGCGTTACTATCCATGTGGAAGTCTGGCTTCAAAAGTCATTGGCTTTACGGGAGGTGATAATCAGGGAATTATCGGTCTGGAAGTGAAATATGAAGAAATCCTGAGGGGACAGCCGGGTAAAATCCTGACAACAACAGATGCCAGGGGTGTGGAAATTGATAAATTGGGTGAGACAAGGGAAAAACCGATAGAGGGGAAAAGCCTGATGATCAGCCTTGATGTAAATATTCAGGAATTTGCGCAGCAGTCAGCTTTGAAAGTAATGGAGGAAAAGCAGGCAGAACGTGTATCTATCCTGCTGATGAATCCACAGAACGGCGAAATATATGCATGTGTCAATGTGCCGGAATTTGACCTGAATGATCCTTTTACCCTGACAGATGATCTGAATATGCAGTTAAATGAATCCGGGATAACAATACCGTCGGAAGATCACAATGAACAAAGTGAACTGGCAGTGCAGACAGCATCAGGAAAAACAAATACAGAAAGAAAGCAGGAATTACTGAATCAGATGTGGAGAAATCCCTGTCTGAATGATACTTATGAACCGGGCTCTACATTTAAAATCATCACCATGGCAGCCGGACTGGAGGCTGGTGTTGTTTCACCTGGGGACCGTTTTTATTGTCCCGGATATAAAGTGGTGGAGGATCGCAGAATCCACTGTGCAAAAAGAACAGGACATGGATCCCAGAATTTTGTGGAAGGTGCACAGAATTCCTGTAACCCTGTGTTTATAGAGGTGGGGCTTCGCCTTGGGGTAGAACGTTATTATAAGTATTTCAGACAGTTTGGACTTCTGGATAAAACCGGGACAGATCTTCCGGGAGAGGCAGGAACTATTATGCATCAGAAGAAAAATATGGGAGAAGTGGAACTGGCAACGGTTTCTTTTGGACAGTCTTTTCAGATTACGCCTGTTCAGCTGGCTGCAACAGTAAGTTCACTTATAAACGGAGGCAGACGGGTGACACCGCATTTTGGAGTCGCAGTGTTAAATCCTGACAGAACAGAGGGTGAGAAACTGATTTTTCCGGTAAAGGAAGGAATTGTCTCTGAAGAGACTTCGAAGGAAATAAGAGAAATTCTGGAAACAGTAGTATCTCAGGGCTCCGGAAAAAATGCAAAAATTGAAGGATATGCCATCGGTGGGAAAACTGCCACTTCTCAGACACTGCCAAGAAGTGCAAATCGTTATATTTCCTCTTTTTTGGGATTTGCACCTGCAGAAGATCCGCAGATACTGGGACTGTGTATTATTCATGATCCGAAAGGAATCTATTATGGAGGGACAGTAGCTGCACCTGTGATACGTGGTATTTTTGAGAATATCCTGCCATATCTTGGAATTGAAAAAAGTGATGTTTCTGATTTTTCTGCAGAAGGCAATTAGGGAAATTCCGCAGGCAGGGTTGATAAATAAGCAAAAAAGCCTTATACTAAAAGAAATCTGAAAGTAAAAAACTTTCAGGAAAAAACGAAAGAATGAATGAGGTGTAAGATGGAATTTCAAGTTGTAATCCCTGTGCTGATTTCTTTTGCAATCAGCGTTGTATTAGGACCGGTCATCATTCCTTTTCTTCGGAGACTGAAGATGGGCCAGACAGAAAGAACAGAGGGCGTACAGTCCCATTTAAAGAAAGCAGGAACACCTACAATGGGTGGAGTGATCTTTCTGATCGCCACAGCGATAACTGCATTATTTTATGTAGGGGATTATCCGAAGATCATTCCGGTACTGTTCCTGACTCTTGGATTTGGAATTATCGGATTTCTGGATGATTATCTGAAGGTTGTGCTGAAACGCTCAGACGGACTGCTGCCATGGCAGAAATTTTTACTTCAGGTAGTTCTGACTGCGATTTTTGTATTTTATATTGTTAAGTATACAGATATCTCACTGACTATGAGAATCCCATTCTGGAGCGGACATTTCCTGAATCTTGGATGGCTGGCAGTTCCGGTTCTTTTCTTTGCTGTGATCGGTACTGTGAATGGAGTTAATTTTACGGATGGTCTGGATGGTCTTGCTTCCAGTGTGACTCTGATCGTTGCAGTATTTTTTACAGTAGTTTCTATTGGAATGAAATCGGGGATCGAGCCGATCACAGGTGCAGTTGTGGGAGGTCTGATGGGATTTCTGTTGTTTAATGTATATCCGGCAAAAGTGTTTATGGGAGACACAGGTTCTCTGGCACTGGGTGGTTTTGTTGCAGGTACGGCTTATGTGATGCAGATGCCGTTATTTATCCTGATCGTGGGTCTGATCTATCTGATAGAAGTACTTTCCGTTATCATTCAGGTAACTTATTTCAAGGCAACACATGGAAAGCGTATTTTTAAGATGGCACCGATCCATCATCATTTTGAGTTATGCGGATGGTCTGAAACACGTGTAGTTGCGGTATTCTCAGTTATTACAGCGGTTATGTGTATGGTCGCACTGCTGGCACTGTAAGATTTTGGCTAAGCAGATTTCAGCGTTATGCTGATAAAAGGGAGGAAAATTATTATGGAATTACAGGGAAAAAAGGTACTTGTATTCGGTTCCGGAAAAAGCGGAATCGGAGCATCTGACCTTCTGGCAAAGGTAGGAGCATTTCCGGTTATCTATGACGGAAATGCCGAAACAGATAAAGACGCAGTTGTACATAAAACAGATGGCACATATCCGGTCACTGTATATGCAGGAGAACTTCCGAAAGAAGTACAGGACAGTCTTGATCTGGTAGTTTTAAGCCCCGGAGTGCCGACAGATCTTCCACTTGTAAAGAGTTTTTATGAGCAGGGGCTTCCGGTATGGGGAGAGGTGGAACTGGCATACAGAGTAGGTGACGGTGAAGTGCTTGCCATCACAGGAACAAACGGAAAAACTACTACAACAGCACTTCTTGGAAAAATTATGCAGGATGCACGTGAGTCTGTTTTTGTAGTCGGCAATATCGGAACCCCATATACTTCCAAAGCACTGGAGATGAAGCCAAATTCTATAACTGTTGCAGAAATCAGCAGTTTTCAGCTGGAAACGATTGATGAGTTTGCACCAAAGGTATCTGCAATCCTGAATATTACAGAGGACCATCTGAACCGTCATCATACAATGGAAGAGTATATACGTGTGAAAGAACTGATCACTGAGAATCAGGGTACAGAAGATGTATGCGTGCTGAATTATGAAGATGAGGTTCTGCGTGAGTTTGGAAAACATCTGACTCCACGAGTGGTATATTTCTCCAGCGGACGTAAACTGGATGAGGGAATTTATCTGGATGGAAATAAAATCATCCTGAAGGACGGAGAAAAAGAAATCGAAGTAGTTAAGACAGAAGATCTGAAGCTTCTTGGAAAACATAATTTTGAGAACGTTATGGCCGCAGTTGCAATGGCTTACTACGATGGAGTATCCTTGGACAGCATCCGTAAGAGCATCTGTGAATTTACAGCTGTTGCACACAGAATCGAATATGTGACAGAGAAAAAAGGCGTTGTATATTATAATGATTCCAAAGGAACTAACCCGGATGCGGCAATTAAAGGAATCCAGGCAATGAACCGTCCGACACTTCTGATCGGCGGCGGTTATGATAAACAGTCCGGTTATGATGAATGGATTGAGGCATTTGACGGAAAGGTACGTTATCTGGTGCTGATCGGTCAGACAAAGGAGAAAATCAAAGAAGCTGCTGAGAAACATGGTTTCCATGACATCATCCTCTGCGAAGATCTGAAAGAGGCAGTAAAGGTATGTGAGGAGAAAGCACAGCCGGGAGATGCTGTTTTGCTTTCTCCCGCATGTGCAAGCTGGGGACAGTTTGATAACTATGAACAGCGTGGAGATATGTTCAAGGAATATGTAAGAAATCTGTAGAATATCTATAAGTAAGAATTATAGCTGTCCGGCAGAGAAAGACGAAGCTGCAGTGACCGGCTATAGATAATTTTGCGGAGAAACAGATGGCGCGAAAAAGAGCGACAGATTTATCAAAAACAGATATGACGATACTGGTACTGATAGTACTGCTTGTGATTTTTGGCCTGGCAGTATTATTCAGCTCCAGTGAATATAATGGCAGAGTACGTTTCGGCGACTCTGCCTGTTATTTTAAGAAACAGTTATTTGCCACAGCATTGGGTATGGGAGTGATGTATATGGTTTCTTCCATTGATTATCATTTTTTTCTGAGGCTGGGACCAGTGGCATATCTGATTTCAATGTTTTTGTCCGGCGCAGTACTTTTTGTAGGTCAGGAGATCAACGGCTCAAAAAGATGGCTGAATCTTGGACCTTTATCTTTTCAGCCTTCAGAGTTTGCGAAAGTTGCTGTGATCCTTTTTCTTGCATGGCAGATCGAGCGGACAAAAAAAGCAACCATGGGATTTGGATTTATGTGCAGGACAATACTGACCCTGCTGCCAATCATTGGTCTTGTAGGTTCAAATAATCTGAGTACAGCGATCATTATTCTGGGTATCGGTGGAATCCTGATTTTTGTATCCAATCCGGGATATCTGGAATTTATCGGGCTTGGCAGCGCAGGTGCAGGTTTCATAGCTGTTTTTCTTGCTGCAGAGAGTTATCGTCTGGAACGTCTTGCAATCTGGAGAAATCCGGAGAAATATGAAAAAGGATTTCAGACGATCCAGGGATTGTATGCCATTGGCAGCGGCGGAATATTCGGCAGAGGCTTTGGAAACAGTCTGCAGAAACTTGGATTTGTTCCGGAAGCGCAGAATGATATGATTTTTTCGATTATATGTGAGGAAATGGGAGCAGCCGGAGCTATCTTTCTGATTTTTCTGTTTGCAATGCTTTTGTGGCGGCTGGGTGTGGCTGCCATGCATGCAAAAGATCTGGCCGGAGCTCTTATCTGTTGCGGGATTATGGGGCATCTGGCTCTTCAGGTTATTTTGAATATTGCAGTGGTGACCAATACAATCCCCAATACAGGCATTACGCTGCCTTTTATCAGCTATGGAGGAACTTCGGCAGTGTTTCTTCTTGGGGAAATGGGACTTGCGATGAATGTTGGGAAATGTGACAGGATAAATTGAATTACAGGTTTCAGAATGGCGTAACATATAATAGAAAAAGCCATAAACTGTAAAGTAAGAGACTCTTTGGGAGCAAAAGGTTGGATGAAATCCATGTGACAGGTAAAGCTTCTCTCAGCGGAGAGATTTTTATACAGGGATCTAAAAATGCAGCACTTCCAATGATAGCCGCATCTCTGATGCACAGAGGACTAAGCATTCTGAGGGGATGCCCCAGAATTTCAGATGTTTTCTGTATGGAAGAGATTTTGAAAAGTCTTGGTGCAGTGACCTGGTGGGACGATCATGATCTTTATCTGGATTGTTCCTGCGCAGACGGAACAGAAATTCCTGCAGTCTATACAGGCAGAATGCGTTCTTCAATCATTCTGGCAGGTGCGGTGCTTGCAAGAAACAGAAAATGCAGGATAGGGTATCCGGGCGGATGTACGATCGGGAAAAGACCAATAGATCTCCATCTTATGGCACTGAGAGCACTTGGCGCGGATGTCCGGGAAAATGCATCAGGCCTGGATGGAGAATGTGTCAGATTTGAAGGGCAGGATATTGTGTTTCCGAAATCGAGTGTGGGAGCTGCTCAACAGGCAATACTGGCAGCAGTTCTTGCAAAAGGTGTAACACATCTTTATAATTGTGCGAAAGAACCGGAGGTTTTCTGGCTCTGCAGATATCTGAAAACAATGGGAGCACTGATAGAAGGAGAAGAAACCGGTGAAATTACGATCAAAGGAGTGGATGAACTGAAAGGCGGAGACTACCGTATTCCTCCGGATCGTATTGTTGCAGGTACCTATCTGTGTGCGGCTGCGGCAGCAAGAAGTAAGATTATTCTTCATGATGTACCTGTGGAGGAGTTGCAGTCGTTTATGGAAGTATATCGGAAAATAGGTGGACAATATCAAGTAAATGGTGGTACACTAGAGGTCAATGGAAAGAATGCTGTCAGACCGGCTGTTTTAGTAGAAACAGAAATTTATCCGGGTTTTCCCACAGATCTGCAGGCTCCGTTGATGGCAGTGCTGACAGGTGCGCAGGGACAGAGTACCATACGGGAAAATATTTTTGACCGGAGATTTGGCAGTGCTTTTCAGATGAAAAAAATGGGCGCAGATATTTCCGTAAGCGGAAACCAGGCAATCATAAGAGGGGGAAAAACTCTTAAGGGAACACAGGTACAGGCAGGAGATCTCAGAGGTGGTGCAGCCCTGCTCATTGCCGCACTTATGGCAGAGGGAGAAACCTGTGTTACAGGAGCCGGGTTTATCAGCAGGGGCTATGAGCATATCTGTGAAGATTTACGGACTTTGGGCTGCAGAATATGGCAGCCGGGGACAGAGGATTTGAGGATTTATGAGAGAAAGTAATTATGGGAAAAGACCTCCTATGAGCAAAAGGACGAAGAAAATGCTGGCAGGTATGATAGGCGCCGGAGTTATGGTCGCTGTGATAGTATTTTTTTCCTATTATAAAGTAGATACTGTTGAGGTGAGGGGAACTTCCCATTATACAGACGAAGAAGTAAAGAATATGGTGCTTCGGGGACCGATGGCTTCCAATTCGGTCCTTGCACCACTGCTCTACAGCACTACAAATACAGAGGACATTGCATATGTAGATGCATTTAAAGTTACCCAGCTGAACCGAAATACCATCTGTATCAGCGTAAAAGAGAAAAAAACAGTCGGATGCATCCGATATCTTGACAGTTACATTTATTTTGACAGAAATGGCATTTTTGTGGAGGGTTCTCAGAACAGAGATGAGACGGTTCCGTATTTTGACGGAATTCAGGTGAACAGCATCGTGATGGATGAGAAACTGGATATTAAAGGAGATACTGTACTGAATACAGCTGTAGCATTGTCTACAATCTTTCAGAAAAATGATATGATCCCCGATCATATCCAGTTTGACAGCAGCTATTCTATCAGCCTCATCTATGGGGATATAACTGTTCAGCTCGGAAAAGATGCTGATCTGGAAGAGAAGATGAACCGAGTGATAGCGATTCTGCCCAAAATTCAGGGAAAAAAAGGTATTCTTCATATGGAGAGTGTGGCTACGGAGTCCAATACCTTTGAAGAAGAACTGGAACAGGAAGAAGTTACTGCTGAGAACTGGAATGGCGGTTATGATGAAGATGGCAATTATACCGGAGACGGCGAGTATGACGAGGAGGGTAATTATGTAGGTGCAAAACCGAAGACTGCTCTTGAGGAAGCAATTGAGAACTGGAATGGCGGTTATGATGAGGAAGGGGATTATACCGGAGCAGGTGAGTATGACGAATCCGGTAATTATGTGGGACCGAAGCCTACACAGGAATCTCTGGATGCGGCATCTGATGAGTCGGGAGACGGTTCAGGAGATGAAAGTTCCGCAGATGACCAGAGTTCTGAAACTTCAGAAGATGGAGAAAGTGATTCATCATATGACGACGGAAACTCAGATGATTCAGATGGATATGGTGATTATACAGAAGATAACAGTGATTATCAGGGGGATGATTCTGAGGGATATTGATAGTATATGGAAACTTTGAGATCAGAGAAGGCTCCGTACACTGATACAACATATTTACCGGAATTGCCGAAAAAGAGTGAAAAAAGTATAAAAAAACAAAATTAATGGTTGATTAATTCTCAAAAAAAATATATGATATATCTATATGTAACTTTGATATAAATCACTGAAAAGGATATCAGGTATAAATAAAGGAGGAAGTACGTTGTTAGAGATTATGTCAAACGAGGCTGAATCATCTGCCAAGATCATAGTGATCGGTGTAGGTGGAGCCGGAAATAATGCAGTAAACAGAATGGTGGAAGAGGCCATCGGCGGAGTAGAGTTTGTAGGTGTTAATACTGATAAGCAGGCTTTAACTCTGTGCAAAGCTCCAACTGTACTTCAGATTGGCGAGAAGATTACCAAAGGTCTTGGTGCAGGAGCCCAGCCTGAGGTTGGACAGAAAGCAGCAGAGGAGAGCATTGAAGAAGTAAAACAGTTAATGGAAGGTGCGGATATGGTATTCGTTACCTGTGGTATGGGAGGCGGAACCGGAACCGGAGCTGCACCTGTTATCGCAGCAGCAGCGAAAGAAATGGGTATCCTTACAGTTGGCGTTGTTACAAAACCTTTCCGTTTTGAAGCAAGAACTCGTATGAATAATGCACTTGCAGGCATTGAGAATCTGAAGAAAGCAGTGGATACATTAATCGTTATCCCGAATGATAAATTACTGGAAGTTGTAGATCGCAGAACAACCATGCCGGAAGCTCTGAAGAAGGCTGATGAAGTTCTGCAGCAGGCAGTACAGGGCATTACAGACCTGATCAATCTGCCGGCTCTGATTAACCTTGACTTTGCAGACGTTCAGACTGTAATGACAGACAAGGGAATTGCCCATATCGGTATCGGTGAAGCAAGAGGAGACGACAAAGCTATGGAAGCTGTACAGCAGGCCGTATCTTCTCCACTTCTTGAGACAACCATCAAAGGTGCTACACATGTTATCATTAATATTTCCGGAGATATTTCTCTTATGGATGCCAATGATGCCGCAAGCTATGTACAGGAGCTTACAGGTGAGGAAGCAAACATCATCTTTGGTGCCATGTATGATGATACAGTTGCTGACTACTGCAGAATCACAGTGATTGCAACAGGTCTGAATGATGATAACCTTCAGCAGACCCCTTTCGGAAAAAGAAGCACAGCTTCTTCCTTTGGTGCAAGAAGACCTTCTTCCACAGCAACGACAGGTACAGCAACAGCCGGAACTGCAGCAGGAAGCGGTATGAACATGCCTAGCTTCAGCCTTCCAACTATGAATGCCACACCATTTGGAGCATCTAAGACTCCGTCAAGCACTGTTCAGAAGAAGGATATCCAGATTCCGGATTTCTTAAGAAACAGATAGGATTATCTGTTTTGCAGTGAAATAATTTACAGACAGACAAAAGAGACATATTCCATATAGATGGACATGTCTCTTTTTTTGACCAGATTAGGGAAGTTCATTATCCCTGATATACGGGTGAAAATCCTGTTGCCATGGTGTTGATATTATGCGCCACAATGGCACTGGAAGGTGTCACATCTTGTATCGGAAGATGCATGTGCATTAGAGCCGTCTACCTGAATGGAGGATGCTGTACATTTGCAGTTATCATTATAGGTACAGTTATGGGCTTTGCAGTCGATCTGGATTTTGTCGCAGCCACAGTCATCTGTATAGCTGTCTTTCATGGAACTGCCAGTTCTCTCTCGGAAACTGCCGCAGCTTGTCTCATTTGCAGAAGTAGCATTTTCGCCTGTCACGTCAATATCACCCTTTGAACAGAGCTGTTCTTTGTTGTAAACACAGGTCATTGCTGAACATTTAAGAATTGTCATAGAGTTACCCTCCTGAAAAAATCTGAGATAACTATTCAATACTGCTGTAGTGCAAGAGTACTGAACAGTTACATTGAATAAGTTTCGGAGATAGGATGTGCAGTTTGAGAGAAAATATACATGAGATCGTTACTGTTCACTCCGTTCACAGTAACGTAGCCAAAATTCATTCCAGATTGCCTGCGGCAATGGAATTTTGGCTTGTATGTCTCGGGATTTTGGCATATTCATGCCAAAACACCTCGCGGAATAGTGGTGTGTGAACAGTAACATGAGATCTAAAAAAATAAAGAAAATGTAAAAAGTACTTGACATAGCAGACTGAACATGGTATCTTATATAAGTACGTAAGAAAACAAAGCAGAGTTCCACTCTCACCTCAGCGCATTTAGTTTAGCGGCTTGGGTTTATATTGCACAGAGAAGGCTGATATTTAAGTTTGGCAGGAATAAGGAGATTGTTCCCCAGATTAAGAAGAAAAGATATCAGTAGTGTGATAGCGGAGTGTGGATTTTGTCCACGCTTTTTTTATGTAAATGAGGGCGACGAGAAGTCATTAGAATCTATCTAACAGGTATGGAGGTGCACTACAATTAGCAATTTAATGATTAACGAACAGATCAGAGACAAAGAGGTACGCTTAATCGGTTCGGACGGAGAACAGCTTGGAATCATGTCCGCGAAAGAAGCAATGTTCAAAGCTCAGGAGGCAGGGCTTGACCTGGTAAAAATTGCCCCGCAGGCGAAACCGCCGGTATGTAAGATCATCGATTATGGTAAATACCGTTATGAGCTTGCAAGAAAAGAAAAAGAAGCCAAGAAGAAGCAGAAGACCATCGATGTCAAAGAAGTGCGACTTTCTCCAAACATTGATACCAATGACCTGAATACGAAAGTCAACGCCGCCAGAAAGTTCCTCTCCAAGGGTGACAGAGTAAAGGTAACATTACGTTTCCGCGGAAGAGAAATGGCACATATGGCAAGCAGCAGACATGTGCTTGATGATTTTGCAAAGCAGCTTGCAGATGTGGCAACAGTGGAGAAGGCACCGAAGGTTGAAGGCAGAAGCATGACCATGTTTTTAACGGAAAAACGTTAAATATAATAGAGATACAGTTTAAGGAGGAATTAACAATGCCAAAAATTAAAACTTGCAGAGCAGCAGCAAAGCGTTTCAAAAAAACAGGTACAGGAAAATTAGTAAGAAATAAAGCTTATAAGAGCCATATCTTAACAAAGAAATCTCAGAAAAGAAAAAGAAATCTGAGAAAATCTACTGTTGTTGATGCTACTAATGTTAAGAGCATGAAGAAAGCATTACCATATTTATAAGAAGCATTTATTCATTGAAGATAGACAAACAGGAGGAAATTTAAGAAATGGCAAGAATTAAAGGCGGATTAAACGCAAAGAAAAAACATAATCGTACATTAAAACTGGCAAAAGGCTACAGAGGAGCCCGTTCCAAACAGTATAGAGTTGCTAAACAGTCTGTAATGAGAGCACTTGCTAGCTCCTATGCAGGAAGAAAGCAGAAAAAACGTCAGTTCAGACAGCTCTGGATCGCTCGTATCAACGCAGCAGCAAGAATGAACGGATTATCCTACAGCAAACTGATGCACGGACTGAAAGTTGCAAACATCGACATCAACAGAAAGATGCTTGCTGAACTTGCAGTAAACGATGCAGAAGGATTTACAGCACTTGCTGAGATTGCTAAAAAAGCAATTGCATAATTGTCGGTTTTAGAGAGACATAAGATTTGATAAATTAAATCAGAATTTTGAGGTACACATAGAAATTGTTACGGTTTCTGTGTGTACCTTTTTTAATGTATTTTTCGATGAATGGGATAAAATTGCGTGTGCGGTACGGTCAAGTGTCCATGAAAGACGGAAAAATCTTAAATTTCCATAAAGTTTTTCTTGCATGGTCAAATATATGGTGATATAATTCAAAACAGCAACATATTAAAGTGTCAGTGGAAGCCAAAGCCGGCTGGGAACCCAGTTGGCTTTTTGTTACTTTTCAGTTCCTCTACATAATAAATGAACTTGCGGAATCTGGTGAAAATGATATACCGGGTGGAATGAATGGTAACGGAAGCTAATCTTATGAGCCGTAAGAGGGACGAAAGGACTGACAAAATATAAGGAGGATTTATTATGAAAAACCTGAAAAAAATCATCAGTGTTACTGCGGCAGCAGCAATGGTAATGTCAACAGTTGCACCTGTATCTGTATTTGCAGACGATGCTACATTTAAGATCGGTGGAATCGGACCTGTAACCGGAGCAGCAGCAATCTATGGACAGGCTGTAAAGAATGCAACAGAGCTTGCAATCAATGAAGTAAACGAAGACGGCGGAATCAACGGATATCAGGTAGAGTTCAAATTTGAAGATGATGAAAACGATGCTGAGAAAACCCTGAACGCTTACAACGCATTAAAAGACTGGGGAATGAACGTCCTGGTTGGTACAGTTACTTCTACACCTTGTGTAGCTGTAGCAAATGAAACAGCAGCAGACAATATGTTCCAGCTTACTCCATCCGGATCTGCAACAGAGTGTGTTGCTAATCCGAACGTATTCCGTGTATGCTTCTCTGACCCGAACCAGGGTACTGCAGCAGCTCAGTACATTGGAGAGCATAAACTTGCTACAAAAGTAGCTATTATCTACGATAGCTCTGATGTATATTCATCAGGTATCACACAGAACTTCACAGCAGAAGCAGCTAATCAGGGTATTGAAATCGTATCTTCCGAAGCATTCACTGCTGATAACAATAAAGACTTCTCCGTACAGCTTCAGAAAGCAAAAGACGGTGGTGCTGAATTAGTATTCCTTCCGATTTATTATACAGAAGCTTCCCTGATCCTTGCACAGGCAGACAGCATGGGATTTGAAACTAAATTCTTCGGATGCGACGGTATGGACGGTATCCTTGGTGTAGAAAACTTTGATACATCTCTTGCAGAGGGGCTGATGCTTCTTACACCATTTGCAGCAGATTCTACAGATGAGAAAACCCAGAACTTTGTAAAAGCATACAAAGATGCTTACAAAGACACACCAAACCAGTTCGCAGCAGATGCTTATGATGCAGTATACGCAGTCAAAGCAGCAGCAGAAAAAGAAGATGTAAAAGCAGACATGGATGTTGCAGATATCTGTGCAGCACTTGAAAAAGGCATGACCGAGATCACACTTGAAGGTGTTACAGGTGACGAAATCACATGGACAGAAGACGGTGAGCCGAACAAAGCTCCGAAAGCTGTAGAAATCAAAGATGGTGCTTACGCAGCAATGGAATAATGAAATTGAAATAACTGAAAAGATTTCATAAGAAATAAAATGCGATTGTTCCTGGAGTGGACAATGGTTGCATGCCAACGGGGCTGTCTGAATTATGCAGACAGCCCTGTTGCCTAATACGTTATTACATTAATGCGTTAATGACAGATTTACTTTTGGCAAAATAAACAAGACAGATTTCGCTAAAGGCAAATCTGCCAGTTTTACACACAATAAAATTATTTAAATATAAGAAAGGAAAGACTTCTATGAGTAGTTTTATATCATATCTTATCAGTGGTATCAGCCTCGGAAGTGTATATGCGATCATCGCCCTTGGTTATACCATGGTATACGGAATCGCTAAAATGCTGAACTTCGCTCATGGAGATGTTATCATGGTCGGCTCTTATGTAGTTTATGTCGCAGTCAGCGGCATGGGATTAAATCCGATTTTAGCCATCCTGCTGTCCATTATCATCTGTACACTCATGGGCGTTGTGATCGAAGGCGTTGCGTATCGACCACTGCGTAATGCAGCTTCACCTCTGGCTGTTCTGATCACAGCAATTGGTGTCAGCTACCTGCTTCAGAACGTGGCCCTTCTGATCTGGGGAGCAGATACCAAATCATTCAGTAACGTGATCAGTCTTCCATCCCTGAAACTTGCAGGTGGTTCTATCGTGATCACTGGTGTAACCATCGTAACCATTATCGGTGGTATCCTGATCATGGCAGGTCTGATGCTCTTTATCAGCAAGACAAAAACAGGACAGGCAATGCTTGCCGTATCTGAGGATAAAGGCGCTGCCCAGTTAATGGGTATTAACGTAAACAAAACAATCTCCATTACTTTTGCAATCGGTTCCGGACTTGCAGCAATCGCAGGTGTGCTTCTCTGCTCTGCATACCCGTCTTTGACACCATATACAGGTGCTATGCCTGGTATCAAAGCATTCGTTGCAGCTGTATTTGGCGGTATCGGATCTATCCCGGGAGCCTTTATCGGAGGTGTTGTTCTGGGTATCCTGGAGATTTTTGGTAAAGCTTATATCTCTTCACAGATGGCTGATGCCATTGTATTCGGTGTTCTGATCGTAGTTCTGGTTGTGAAACCTACCGGTATTCTTGGTAAGAACATTCAGGAGAAAGTGTGAGGTGGCAGACATGGAAAAGAAGAAATTAAACAAAACAACAAAAAGCAATCTCATTACATACGGAATGGTTCTTGCAGCATATCTGATCGTACAGGGAATGATCGCAGGGAATCTGCTTTCCAACCTGATGCAGGGTCTTCTGGTGCCTCTTTGTGTATATATTATCCTGGCTCTTTCCCTGAACCTGACGGTTGGTATTCTGGGTGAGTTAAGTCTTGGACATGCCGGATTTATGTGTATCGGTGCTTTCACCAGTGCAGCATTTACAAAGGCAACTATGGATACATTTACAAATGCAGGACTTCGTTTCTTCGTTGCTCTGATCATCGGAGCTGTATGTGCAGGTATCTTTGGATTCCTGATCGGTATTCCTGTACTTCGTCTGAAAGGTGACTACCTTGCTATCGTAACACTGGCATTTGGTGAGATCATTAAGAATATCATCAATGTGCTTTATGTAGGAATTGACAGCAACGGAATCCATTTTTCCATGAAAGACCAGATGTCTCTTGGAATGGAGCCTGGTGGAAAAATGATCATCAGTGGTGCCATGGGTATCACAGGTACACCGAGACAGTCAACCTTTACTATAGGTGTGATTCTGATCCTGGTTACTTTATTCGTAGTTCTGAACCTGATCAATTCCAGAGACGGACGTGCGATCATGGCAATCCGTGATAACCGTATTGCAGCGGAATCAATTGGTATTGATATCACAAAGTATAAACTGAAAGCATTTGCAATCTCAGCAGCATTAGCCGGTATCGGCGGTGTGCTTTATGCTCATAATCTTGCAACTTTAACAGCACTTCCGAAGAACTTCGGTTATAACATGTCTATCATGTTCCTGGTATTCGTAGTTCTCGGTGGAATTGGAAATATGCGTGGTTCTATTATTGCAGCAGTGATTCTGAACCTTCTTCCTGAGCTTCTGCGTGGACTCAGTGATTACCGTATGCTGTTCTATGCAATCGTGCTGATCGTAATGATGCTGATCAACTGGGCACCTAAGGCAATCGAGATGAGAGAGCGTCTTTTCAGTAAATTTAAGAAAAAGGAGGCATAAGCTATGGCATTGCTGGAAGTAAATCATTTAAATATTTCATTCGGCGGTCTTCATGCAGTGGATGATTTCCATGTCTCCATCGAGAAAGGACAGCTTTATGGTCTGATCGGTCCGAATGGTGCCGGTAAGACTACAATCTTTAACCTTCTTACAGGTGTGTATAAGCCGGACGAGGGAATCATCAATCTGGACGGACAGGATATCACCGGAAAGAGTACCATTGATATCAACAAGGCGGGAATCGCCAGAACATTCCAGAATATCCGTCTGTTCCATCAGATGAGTGTGCTGGACAATGTAAAGGCAGGACTTCACAATCATGATAAATACAGCCTTTTTACAAGTATTGTACATACTCCGAAATACTTTAAGGTTGAGAAAACCATGAATGAGGAAGCAATGAAGCTTCTTAAAGTGTTTGATCTGGACAAAGAGGCAGATATCCTTGCATCCAACCTTCCTTATGGTAAACAGAGAAAGCTGGAGATTGCCAGAGCACTGGCAACAAAGCCGAAGCTTCTTCTTCTGGATGAGCCGGCTGCAGGTATGAACCCCAATGAAACTGAGGAACTGATGGATACCATCCGTTTTGTTCGTGATAACTTTGATATGACCATTCTTCTGATCGAGCATGATATGAAGCTGGTTTCAGGTATCTGTGAGGAGCTGACTGTACTGAACTTCGGTCATGTTCTGAGACAGGGCAAGACTTCAGATGTGCTCCATGATCCGGAAGTTATCAAGGCATATCTTGGAGAATAGGAGGAGAGACAGATGGCATTACTGGAAGTACAGGACATACAGGTTTATTATGGAATGATTCAGGCATTGAAGGGTGTTTCTTTCTCTGTAAATGAAGGTGAAGTTATTGCTCTGATCGGTGCAAACGGTGCAGGTAAAACAACTACCCTGCATACAGTGACAGGGCTTCTCCGGGCAAAATCAGGACATATTATTTATGACGGACAGGATATCACAAAGGTTCCGCCTCACAAGATCGTAACAATGGGTATGGCACATGTTCCGGAAGGAAGACGTGTGTTTGCAAATATGACTGTTCTTCAGAATCTGAAGATGGGTGCTTTTACAAGATCTGATAAAAATGAGATTGATGCGACCATTGAGAAAGTATATAAACGTTTTCCGCGTCTGAAGGAACGTCAGAATCAGACTGCAGGTACCTTAAGTGGTGGTGAGCAGCAGATGCTCGCCATGGGACGTGCGCTGATGAGCCAGCCGAAGATCATTCTGATGGACGAGCCGTCCATGGGCCTTTCACCGATTTTTGTAAATGAGATTTTTGATATCATTAAAGAGGTAAGTGAGAGTGGCACAACGGTTCTTCTGGTTGAGCAGAATGCGAAGAAGGCTCTTTCTATTGCTGACAGAGCTTATGTCCTTGAGACCGGAAGGATTACACTGGAAGGTAAGGCAAGTGATCTTCTTCATGATGAATCTGTTCAGAAGGCTTATCTTGGAGAGTAAACAGGAGGGATTTTATGGAGAATTTTGTAATTACCATTGCGAGACAGTATGGAAGCGGCGGACGTACCGTCGGTAAGATGCTGGCAGAGAAACTGGGAGTTTCTTTCTATGACAAGCAGATCATTCAGATGGCTTCTGATGAGAGCGGGATTGATGTGAAGCTTTTTGGACAGGTGGAAGAAGGCTCCAGTGTGAAGGCATCTCTGTTTAATAAGACAGGGTTATATAAAGGAGATCTGATCGCACCGGATCAGAAGGGGTTTGTTTCTGATGAGAATATTTTTAATTATCAGGCGAAGATTGCAACGGATCTGGCAGAGAAGGAATCCTGTGTGATCGTTGGGCGTTGTGTGAATTATGTGTTTAAGGACAGACCGAATACTTTGAGAGTGTTTGTTCATGCACCATGGGAGTTTCGTGTGGAGAAGTCCAGAGAGAAGATCAGCGGCAGTGATGAGGAGATTGAGAAGTTTCTTCGTAGGGATGATAAGAGAAAGCAGGATTATTATCGCAAATTTGCCGGTGGGGACTGGAGTGATGCGACGAATTATGATCTGTGTCTGAATGCAGGAAAGCTTGGATTTGAGAAGTGTGTGGATGCAATTTTGGCGCAGATGGAAGTTATGAGAATTAAATAAAAGGATGAAAAAAGCAGTCTTTTTCGGGAATGAAAGGGGCTGTTTTTTTCGTGGGTGGGGGGACGCGCAGACAAATAGTTTCTTTCGTGTGCGGTTTCGGATACTAAGATATTCTAAGGCATCAAAAATCCGCTAAAAACATGAGAAGAAAAGTCTGGATTACTCGCTGGCGCTCAGACAAAGGACTTTTCTTCTCATAACGCGGATTTTTGATACCTAAGAATATCTAAGTATCCTGCAAATGCACACGAAAGAAACTATTTGTTTGCGCTGGTTATTGGACGTGGAAAAAGATGTATGTCTGGGGATTTTGCCGGAGGCAAAATGCCCTGCGAGGGAGTTGTAAGTGGTTGATTCTTGGGCGGGATAATAGAGGGGGAAAAGAAAAAGAGTATTATAAAAAATCGTATGTTCTTGCGAAGTATGTGGGGTGATGATATACTTATTTTTAATAGAGAGTAAGGTACTACATAGATGATGAATATGTATAAGGGAGATGAAGAAGGATATGACACCGGAAGAAAAAGCACGTTGTGTGATTGATGATAAGCTTTGTCAGTCTGGATGGGTGATACAGGATTTGAAAAGATTGAATCTTACAGCTTCTCTTGGTGTAGCGGTTCGTGAATTTCCTACCAGTACAGGTGAGGTTGACTATGCTTTATTTGTGGATGGAAAGCCAGTGGGAGTAGTTGAGGCGAAGCAATCCCAAGCAGGACAGTCAATTACTGATGTTGAGGTGCAGTCAGGGCGTTATGCAAATAGTACGTTCAAATGGGTTAAGAATGATTATACTATTCGGTTTGCGTATGAAGCAACAGATAAACTGATTCGTTTTACTGATTATAAGGATATTAAATATCGTTCCAGGACAGTGTTTTCTTTTCATCGGCCTGAGACATTATTTGATTTGATTCAGCAGCCAGATACGATTCGAAATAATATGAAGCAGTTTCCACTTTTAGATGTAAAGGGATTCAGAAAATGTCAAATTAATGCGATTAATAATCTGGATCAATCATTTGCGGATAATCGTCCAAGGGCACTAGTGCAGATGGCAACAGGAGCGGGAAAGACATTTACAGCAATTACATCGGCTTACCGATTGCTTAAATATGGAAAAATGAAACGTATTTTGTTTTTGGTAGATACCAAAGGATTAGGGGAACAGGCAGAGCGGGAATTTCTTGCGTATACACCAAATGATGACCCGAGGTCTTTTTCGCAGATATATGGTGTACGTAGATTAAAATCTTCGTATATGCCAAATGATGTTCAGATTTGTATTTCTACGATACAGAGAATGTACTCTATTCTTAAAGAAGAGGAATTGGATGAATCAGCAGAAGAAGCTCCGTTTGTTGAATATGTAACTGCTGAAAGCAAAGCTCCGAAAGAAGTAGCTTATAATGAGAAATATCCACCAGAGTTTTTTGATTGTATCATTGTGGATGAATGTCATCGTTCTATCTATAATGTCTGGAGTCAGGTGCTGACTTATTTTGATGCTTTTATTATTGGATTAACTGCAACACCTGATAACCGGACTTTTGCTTTCTTTAATGAAAATATAGTCAGTGAATATACGCGTGAACAGGCAATTATAGATGGTGTGAACGTAGGTGAAGATATTTTTCTGATAGAAACGGAGGTTGGAAAAAATGGTGCACATCTGATGAAACAGATGATTGAATATCGTGATCGTTTATCCAGAGCTAAGCGGTGGAGACAGATGGATGAAGATGTGGATTATGTTCCGTCACAGTTGGATAAGAAAATAGTTAATCCAAGTCAGATACGTACAGTAATTCGATCTTTTAAAGAAAATCTGTTTACAACGTTATTTCCGCGTAGAAAAGAAGTGCCAAAAACATTGATTTTTGCGAAAACAGATAGCCATGCAGATGATATAGTGCAGATTGTACGTGAGGAGTTTGGCGAAGGAAATGATTTTTGTCGCAAAATAACTTATGCTGTAGATAATCCGGAATCTGTACTTAGTTCTTTTAGAAATGATTATAATCCACGTATTGCGGTCACTGTGGATATGATAGCAACTGGAACGGATGTTAAGCCAATTGAATGTCTGATTTTTATGAGAGATGTAAAAAGTAAGAATTATTTCGAACAGATGAAAGGCAGAGGAACTCGAGTACTTAGTAAAGAAGATTTGCAGAAAGTTACCCCGTCTGCTACGGAAAATAAAGATCATTTTGTTATTGTGGATGCAGTAGGGGTTACGAAGTCAAGAAAATCGGACACCAGACCTTTGGAGCGTAAACCTACAGTTAGTATGAAAGAACTTATGATGAATGTGGCATTGGGAGCGAAAGATAAAGATACTTTGACTTCTCTTGCAAATCGTGTGATTCGCCTGAATAGTCAAATGACACAGGCTGAGCGAGAACAGTTTAAAGAAAAAGTTGGAGCAACAGCAGGGTGCGTGGCTGAACGTTTATTGAATGCATTTGATGCAGATATTATTTTTGAGCAGGCTCAGAAGAATACAGGTGTATCTGAACCAACAGAAGAACAGATAAAGGTTGCGCAAAGAGAGCTGGTGCAGGCGGCTGTAGCACCATTTCACAATCCGGATATACGCGATTATATTGAAAATGTTCGTCGAAATCATGATCAAATTATTGACAGCGTTAATTTGGATTCGGTTATTTTTGCTGGATTTGATGTACAGCAGGAAAAGAATGTAAATAAGGTAATTTCCAGTTTTCATACATTTATTGAGGAAAATAAAGATGAGATTGTTGCTCTGCGGATTATCTATGATGCGGCATATAAGGAACGCCCAATGGTCATTGAGAAACTGAAGGAGTTATATGAAAAACTGAAATCAGAAGGAATTACCGTTGAGCGTTTGTGGGATTGTTATGCTATAAAGCAGCCGGATAAGGTAAAAAGAAGCGCAATGACTCAGATTACAGATTTAATTTCAATTATTCGATTTGAGATGGGATATGCAGACACTTTGACGTCATTTGCGGATAAAGTGAATTACAATTTTATGCAATGGACGTTTAAGAAGAATGCCGGGCATATTCAGTTTACAGAAGAACAGATGGATTGGTTGCGTTTAATTAAAGACCATATTGTAGCTTCACTCAGTATTTTGCCGGAAGATTTGGAGTTGACACCGTTTGATCGGAAGGGTGGATTATTGGGATTTTATGATGCTTTTGGTGATGAATATGAAAAAATATTACAAGAAATGAATGAAGAATTGGTGGCATAAATGTATAAGAAAAAAGCATGGAAAGAAATTTTGACAATTGTAAGCGGTAAAAGTCAAAAAAGTGTTGAAACAATTAATGGAAAATATCTCATTTACGGAAGCGGGGGAATTATCGGACATGCAAATGAATATCTATGCCCTGCGAATACGGTTATTGTCGGAAGAAAGGGAACTATCGATCGTCCTATATATGTTACGGAACCATTTTGGAATATTGATACAGCTTTTGGTGTAGTTGCTGGCAAAGATTTAGTACCGAAGTTTCTGTATTTTTTTTGCCTTTCATATAACTTTAAAAAGCTTGATAAATCTACTGGTAGACCAAGCGTTTCAAAATCAGATTTGCTAAAAATTGAAATGCCAATCCCAACGATTAATGAACAACAGCGCATTGTTTCCCGAATAGAAGAACTCTTTTCAGAACTGGATAAAGGAGTGGAAACGTTGCAAACTATCAAACAACAGTTGGAGACGTATAGACAGGCGGTGCTAAAAGAGGCAATGTCAGTTTATGAGTGTCCAATAGCAAAAATTAGCGATGTTTGTAGTGATATCGTTGATTGCCCGCATTCAACGCCTAAATGGGTTGAGAGTGGATACTTATGCTTAAGAACGACAAATTTTAGACGCGGATTTTTAGATTTGACTGAGCCTAACTACGTTTCGCAAGATACGTTTAATAGTCGCAACAAACGTCTTGTTCCGAAAGCAGGAGATGTTTTGTATAGTCGCGAAGGGTCGATACTCGGAATTGCTTGCATTATGCCAGATGGAATTGAGCCCTGCCTTGGTCAGAGAATGATGCTTTTGCGAGCATCTAGTAAATTAAATAATAAATTTTTAATGTATTATCTCAATTCACCAATGGTGACGAATCACGTAATTACAACTAAAGGTGGTACGGGTTCTCCTCATATAAATGTTGGTGATATAAAACAATTTGATATTCCGTTCCCTAATATTGAACAGCAGAATTGTATTGTTGCATTAATTGAGGAAAAATTTTCTGTATGTGATAGTATTGAGCGGATGGTTGACAATGCCCTGGCAGAAGCAAATGTCATGCGACAGAGTATTTTGAAAAAAGCATTTAAAGGAGGATTCAGCGAATGAGTGAACAGAGTTCTGCTATCGTTTCAAAAGTATGGGGAATGTGCAATCCCCTTCGCGATGATGGTGTTTCTTATGGCGATTATCTGGAACAGCTAACCTATTTGATATTTTTAAAAATGTCTGATGAATATTCCAGACCACCATATAAAAGAGAAACCGGGATTCCGGAAGGATTTACCTGGGCAGATATGCATACGCTCAAGGGAACTGAACTGGAGGAACAGTATAAAGCAACTTTAGAAAAGCTGGGTGAACAGGGTGGTATCCTTGGTAAAATTTTCAAAGGTGCAACCAATAAAATCAGCAGTGCGGCTATTTTATATCGTGTTGTACAGATGATTGATAACGAGAGATGGGTGGCAATGTCCTCGGATGTCAAGGGCGAAATCTATGAGGGATTGTTACAAAAAAATGCTGAAGATATTAAAAGTGGTGCTGGGCAGTATTTTACTCCTCGTCCGCTAATACATGCTATGGTTGAATGTCTGCATCCGGAGCCGATGAAAACTATAGCAGATCCTTGTTGTGGATCCGGAGGATTTTTCCTAGCTGCACAGACATTTATTGCGAACCCGAAAAATTATGCTCTGGACAGAGAACAGAAAGAATTTCTGAAAAACGAAACCTTTTATGGGAATGAGATTGTTCCAGCTACTTATAAAACAGCCTTAATGAATCTATATCTACATAATATTGGTGACATTTATGGAAATGTGCCGATTGCATTGGGAGATGCATTGTTGATGGATCCTGGTTATCGCGTGGACTATGTGTTGACAAATCCACCTTTCGGTAAGAAGTCAGCTATCACTTTTACGAATGAGGAAGGCGAACAGGAGGAAGAAGATCTTGTTTATAATAGACAGGATTTTTGGACAACCAGTTCCAATAAACAGTTGAATTTTGTACAGCATATTAATACTATTCTGAAGGCAACTGGTAAAGCAGCAGTTGTGGTACCGGACAATGTACTGTTTGAGGGCGGCGCAGGTGAGATCATACGTAAGAAATTACTTGAAACAACAGATATGCATACAATTCTACGTCTGCCAACAGGTATTTTCTATAAACCAGGAGTAAAGGCAAATGTCATTTTCTTTGATAAACGTCCTGCCAGTGCCGAAATGCATACTAAGGAAGTATGGATATATGATTTCCGTACAAATATTCATTTTACATTAAAACAACATCCGATGACAGATGCAGATCTTGCAGATTTTGTAAAATGCTATAATCCTGAAAATCGCTATGAACGTACTGAAACATGGTCAGAGGATAATCCGGATGGACGTTGGCGCAGATTTGACGTGAAAGATATTTTGGAACGTGATAAGACCAGCCTCGATTTATTCTGGATTAAGGATAAATCGTTGGCTGATTTGGATAATTTACCAGATCCGGATGAACTTGCAGTAGATATTATTGAGAATCTGCAGAGTGCCTTGGAGAGCTTTCAGGAGTTACAGGCACAATTAAAAAAATAGTAAGTCAGATGTGAAGGGGTGTGTAAATGGCAAAAAGTTCATTAGAAAAAGCATTGGAAAAACATCAAAAAGAAATAGAACGTCAATTTAAAAAGAAAATTTATGCAGAGAAGAAATTAGCTAATAAGCAAAGGCAAGATTCAGAAAGACAAGCAAAAATAAATGCCAGAAGGGAAAGAGCTTCTTCTATTGTTGGTGGCCAGCCAACAGTAGGTGATATAAGAATTTTAGATAATTCTGCAGAGGAATTAGTATCATTGATATGCAAAGGATATTGTAGAAATGATTATAGAGTAACCAATAATGATATTGAAATTCCAGTATATTTAGAAAATGATTTAGCTTTAGAATTTGAAAAATTGAAACAATATGGTCTTATATCAAATTATGGATACTATATTTCTGGATGTTGGGAGATTACAATATTGCCTGGTTTGTTAACTTATTTTGAAAGGAAGGAGAGTGCTATTTTGCAAGAAAAACAAAATTATAATACGAATCATTTTTATGGTGATGTTACGGGAGTTCAGATTCAGCAAGGAACTGTTAACTCATCACAAACGCAGTCTATAACACAGGACTTTGACTATGGAGCAATTAGTGATATTCTTGAAAATATTAAAAAGTATGACAGCTTACTTGATGATGAATTTGGAGATAAAGCATCAGATTTAAGGGGAAAAATAGTAGAATTAGAGGAATTGATTGAAAAGCGTGAAAATCCTAGCAAGGTAAAAATATTGTTAGCTGAACTTAAAAATCTTGCAATAGGTGTAAGTGGTAGTTTAATAGCTTCTGGTATTGCAGCGCAAATTCCTCTGTTTTAGGGAGGTGTGTAGTTGAAAGGGATTGTAATTGAATTAGAGAAAGAAGCTCTGAATGAGCAAGCAAGTGTCGAATCATTGTTGCGCAAAGCGTATTTGGTAGCTAGAAAACTTAAATTGGAAGAATTTGAAGAGTGGATTAATAATGAGCAAAACGGGTATAAAGGGAATGCACCGGATTACAGAATGATTAATGGAGAATATAAGGCCTGGAATCCATACCGCGGTTGGATTCCGGTTATATTATCTCCTAAACTGGGAGAAGTTGCATCAAGAATTCCGTTGAATCAATCAGTTTCAGCGCTGCGGGAAATTTATACATCACATGAAAATAGTATACAATTTACACTTAATACTAAAATGAATGCGTTATTAAATCAATCAACAGATGGATTTGAAACACGGTTTGTTTTCGAAACATCTAGAAGTGAGATATATCGAATACTTAGTACAGTAAGGAATAAAATATTAGAGTGGGCGTTGTTTCTTGAGGAAAATGAAATTATTGGTGAAGGAATGACTTTTACAGATAAAGAAAAAAAGAAAGCACAAGAAATAAAAATAATTAATAATTATACAAATAATTTTTATTCGGATGTATCTGATATTGAAATGAAACAGGGATAATACCTAAATTTATAGTTATGTCAAGATCAATTGTGTATAAGATATTTTGAAAGGGACAAATTAGAAAATAATTGAAAAGGATCTAAAAAGGAGCCAAAAGGGAGCCAATAAAAGTGGTAGGCTGCAAGAAAATAGAAGACGAGAGTCTGTTAGTAAAAGTTAGTTCTAAGACAGGGAGCATATGTCTCATAATGAGTCATACGCTCTTTTTTTATAAAAAATGATGACTGACGGAAATAATAATATTGTATCTAAATGAGATTGATTCAATAGAGAATAACAATAAAATGAAATAAAATATTACGTATATATGTTAAAAACAATGAATATACTGTATCATTTAAAATAAAAAGAAAATAAATATTGCACAAAAATAAAAAAGGTGATATTATATGTGTGAGATGGTGAAGGAAGGTTATGTTGATATGAAAATACAAGCTGTTTTAATTGATGGATTTAAGAATTTATCAAATGTAAGAATATCGTTTGATAATATTACAGCACTTGTTGCTCTAAATAATTTTGGAAAATCAAATGTACTTTCAGGTATTGATTTTGGATTGGATTTTATTAAGGCTTCTATAGAGGATAAAAAGGATATGATGTCTAATTCCAATCTTATTCCTATAAATTGTAATATGATTGGGAGAAATTACAAATATGAGATGGAAGTATCTACGGACATTAGTGGTGAGGAATACATTATTCAGTATGGGTACGAGTTTGAGTGGAAAGATAATGAGGATAAAGAACCTAGAATAGTATCAGAGTTTTTGAAAGTTAAATTGAATAAAAAAGGACAAAAGTTTACACAGTTAATTAATAGAACTGTTGATACAGCGCTGTATAAAAGTTCAGAGACTGGGAGATGCTCATCTAAGATTAAAGTTGAAGAAACTGAATTGATTGCTAATAAATTAAAAGCTTTTGACGAGCTATATTATGCTCAGATTATTACGAAGCTTAATGGAATGAAGATATATATGGAAAACAATCTGGATGCAAAGAGTTTTTATCAGCCAGATCCTATTATTCGAAAAGGTTTTGAGAATGAGATGATAAATGCGGATAATCTGCCACGAATTATTTATAACTTGAAAGAGCAGAATCCGGATAAATTTGAATTATTAAAGGATGTTTATTTCCAGTTATTTCCTGACATTGAGGATGTTATTGTTAAGCAATTCAAAATTAATGGCTTAACAAATAATGAGGAACTTACAGAAAATCTTCCGTTTGTTTTTTCAAACAATTATCATGTATTATTTGTTAAGGAAAAGAATTTGGCGAATCCAGTAAACTTTTCAATAATGTCGGATGGAGCAAAGAGAGTTTTTATGATTTTAACCAAGATAATTGTATCTAGCGTTAGCAATATTTCACTGATAGCAATTGAGGAACCAGAAAATTCTGTACATCCAGGTTTGTTTCAAGCATACATCCAGATTATTAGTCAACTGTTAGATGATTGTAAAGTCATCATAACAAGCCATTCGCCGTATATTATTAGCTACTTAAATCCTTCTTGGATTCATGTTGGCGTGAATAGGAAAGCTGGAGTTGCTGAATTTTTTTCATTTAAGAAGTCCGGACAGAAACAGTTGGAAAATGATGCTGCTGGTTTTGATATGAGTATAGGAGACTATCTGTTTTCAATGCTTGCAGATTCAGAGAGCAATATAAGTGATTATTTGGAGTGTGATACCGATGAGTAAATGCCTTGTACTTTTTGTAGAGGGTGATACAGCAATGTGGTCAATTTACCGTCAACTTAAGGAAAATCGTCAGATTTTATCCTAATT
>OBZC01000372.1_pt1 | contig 57775 bp, 62 predicted proteins | sample 1538231 | NCBI WGS metagenome assembly OBZC01 (sample SAMEA2580225, study PRJEB22360) | human gut metagenome | biome: human gut; feature: human-associated habitat; material: faeces | place: Denmark | collected 2008/2010 | reverse complement strand
CGGCCTCCTTGTACTGCTCGACAAGGGTCAGTAAAACGTTGATACTCATGTGTGTGCCTCTCTTCAAATCGTTGGGTGAATGGTCGGATATGAGAACCGGTGTTCCCGATGGCATGAGTATACAGCATCTCGTACGAGTATGCAAGACGGAATATTCACCAAAGAAAAGTACAAATATCTGTGCAAAATGCATACTCGTACGAGATAGACAAACGACAGATGTGTGTTATAATACCTATAAAAGTCAAAAGAAAGTTGGTGCGAGGATGAGCGGAAAAACAAGCACAGCCAGCAAACGGAAATTTAATGATAAAACATACCAGCGGATCGTTCTTGACGTTCGGATGGATGCCTTTCCCAACAAAGAGGCTGTTCAGGTAGCAGCCCAAAAAGCGGGGCAAAGTTTGACCGAATACATCATGGAGGCGGTGCGCCTTCGAATGGAGCGGGAAAACGCCGCATCAGGCATTCCGGGGGTAGTTAAAAATCTGGAAGGGGACACTGACCCGGTAGAATGAGATAGTTGTTCCATCTCCCCAGACCGGATTAAAATCTAGCAGCAGAAGGCCTCTGTCTTTCACAGAAATGTGATCGGCAGGGGCTTTTTTTGCGCGAACAAATAGCCAGACTCAGAGCAGGTGGTAGCTGCATTGACGGGATGCAAGTTATACCTATATATAATAGGGGCAGCAGGGAAGAAAGTAAAAATTATGTGGTACTGTGCGATATGCCTCGTCAAAACTCCTGACCAATGTGACTGCATAAATTGGCTTTTCAGTGCGAGGGGCGCGTTCTATTTAACAGCTGTCATTACATCGGAGCGGATATCACACCTGACTGCATCCTCCAGCGCCATGGACAACTATATGACCACACATTTTGTCCATCAGTGATTTCATCTGGAACTTTCATGCGAAACTGGGCAATGTGCAAAAAAGATTAGGCTGAATCGCAAATTTTTCTAAAACATGGATAGATATATTTCCTCGGATTTCTATTGATTCCCAGATATAACCATGATAGAATAAGATGAGAATTCAGACGGCCACGTAGAAGAACTGGTATCCTCTATTTTGAGATGGAAGGATACGCCTTGATTGCGGTAAGGAGGTGAATCGTGTGGGCTTATGTCTGTTTGCGAACAATCATGTGATAGATCATGCGGAAACCCGAATGATAGATCAAAATAAAAAGCCCACTGCTGTTTACCTTGCTGGCGTGATGCGCAAAGGTGAAAATGAAGTGGGCTTGTTGAGATTCTACAAAAATGTAAAATATTACATACTGGAAGCAATGCATATGCGGTGCTTGAGCTGCAGCGTGACGTTTTGGTTTTCATTACGGCTACATTGCATTTAAAATGACCTTGGGCGAAACTGCCGCCCGAGGGCTTTTGTCTGTCCGGAAATCAGTGATAACGGTCTGTCGGTCTTGGGAAAAGAGGAACGATTATCTAAAAGGAAGGTGCTTGCCGGAACGGTGTGAGTTAAAGGGATTACTTTATAGCAGTTTGTGTTTTTAATGCGCAAGCAGCATCCGCAAACTGCATATTGCAAATATGTTGTGTTAATGGGGCACTATTGCTGAAAATTGCGATAAAACGAATAACGATAAGAAGCGTATAGACAAGGATTTATGTGAGGAGAAAAAATGGCTACGAATACTGTCGGAATCGACAAGGAAGTTGAAATCAACCGAAAAGAGAATCTGCGCGACCATCGCCTGTACTGGATCGGGCGTCGGACGCAGGATGTGATCTTATCATCTCTGGCACTGGTGGTGTTGTCACCGGTCATGCTGGCCACAGCCATCGCAATTGTGGTGGATGACCCGTCTGCTGGCCCTGTTTTCAGTCAGGAGCGCATTGGTCGAAATGGAAAGCCTTTCAAGTTCTATAAGTTCCGCTCCATGTGCCCCAACGCCGAGGCAAAACTGGATGACCTGTTGGACCAGAACGAGATGGATGGTCCTGTGTTCAAAATCAAGGACGACCCCCGCATTACCCGTGTGGGTAAATTTATCCGCAAGACCAGCATCGATGAGCTGCCGCAGCTTTGGAACATCCTGAAGGGCGATATGAGCATCGTTGGCCCCCGCCCGGCACTTCCCCGTGAGGTGGAACAGTACGGTGACTACGAAAAGCAGCGTCTGTATGTGACCCCCGGCCTGAGCTGCTACTGGCAGATCGCCCCACACCGCAACGACCTCTCTTTTGAAGAGTGGATGGATCTGGATGTGAAATACGTCAAAGAACGCAGCTTCTGGGTGGATTGGAAGATTATTTTCAAGACATTTAAGGTGTGCCTGCTGGGGCATGGGGAGTAAGAATTCACAACACTGTCTTTTGGGATAACTACATAGACACAAATTGATTTTAAAAGATATAAGCAATAAGGATTGGAGAAGTAGATATTATGAAGAATTATAAAATTGCCGTTGCTGGCACTGGCTATGTTGGCCTGTCCATCGCTACGCTTCTCAGCCAGCACCATCAGGTAACCGCAGTTGATATTGTGCCGGAGAAAGTTGAACTGATCAACAATCGCAAATCTCCGATTCAGGATGACTACATTGAGAAGTACCTTGCAGAAAAAGAACTGAACCTGACTGCAACGCTGGACGCGAAGGCCGCATATGCCGACGCAGATTTTGTCGTCATCGCGGCCCCGACCAATGTCTACTCAACAAACCGTATTGACGTAACATAGTCGAAAAGAACCTATTTTGCACACTATACAGGGCGCTGAAATTGGTTATATTTTACAACTATATGAGCTATAAATGCTAGATACTTATACAAAACGCTGAAGTTTTGACCCCTGTGGCACAAAATTGGCACAACTTTTTCAGAAGTTATGAGGAGATGGCGGAAAACGGGAGAAAACAACAAAAATCCATGAGTTTATCATTAACGTCTGAAACTGCTGTTGAGTACACTATCTAACCCGCTAATGACACCAACATCATAACGGTTTGTTGAGTCATGAAAATTAGAGGAAAACAGATGATTTCTACTTCATAAAACAGCTGTTGAGTAGAGCATGAATGGTGATGATAATTACATGTTTTGTGCGGTGAGAGTGAATGATTTGTTCATAGTGAACAATGAATGACGAGAATTGGACAGGCTGATATATACAGTTTTAACAAAACTCATGCACCGACAAGGTTCGATTCAACAATCCAACACTTAGAAAAAACGTCATTGCAGGGTATACGGGGTTCGACCGTACAAATCAACACTTCGGCTATAGAAAAATAGAAACGAGTGTACTCAACGGATGTTTTATGGAGTAGAAAACAAGGGAAATATGATTGCTGGGGTAATTGGATACGACAGCATACGAAAACACTTAGCCGCGTGGTTATCACACAGTGGAAATTAGAGAGAAATACCATCCATATGGATGTGTACATAGAAAATTAGAGGATATGCCCGATGAGGGCCGGAGGAGTAAATAACATGAAGAATTACAAAATCGCCGTTGCGGGCACTGGTTATGTTGGTTTGTCAATTGCCACATTGCTTTCTCAGCACCATCAGGTGACCGCAGTTGATATTGTTCCGGAGAAGGTTGAGATGATCAACAACCGTAAGTCTCCGATTCAGGATGACTATATCGAGAAGTATCTCGCAGAGAAAGAACTGAACCTGACCGCAACTCTGGATGCAAAGGCTGCATACTCGGATGCGGACTTTGTTGTTATAGCGGCCCCTACCAACTATGACAGTCAAACGCAGCATTTTGACACATCTGCGGTCGAAGCTGTGATCAAGCTGGTCATGGAATATAACCCGAACGCTATCATGGTCATCAAGTCCACAATTCCTGTGGGTTACACTGCAAGTGTGCGTGAGAAGTTCGGCAGCAAGAACATCATCTTCAGCCCGGAATTTTTAAGAGAAAGCAAAGCCCTGTACGATAATCTTTATCCTTCTCGTATCATCGTTGGCACTGATTTGGAAGACGAAAGATTAGTAGAAGCAGCACACGAGTTTGCTGGTCTGCTGCAGGAAGGTGCTATCAAGGAGAACATCGACACCCTATTCATGGGCTTCACCGAGGCAGAGGCTGTCAAGTTGTTCGCCAATACATATCTGGCTCTTCGTGTTGCTTACTTCAACGAGCTAGACACTTATGCAGAGAGCAAGGGGCTGAACACCCAGCAGATCATTGACGGTGTTTGCCTTGATCCTCGTATTGGTAGCCACTACAACAATCCGTCCTTTGGCTATGGCGGCTACTGCCTGCCGAAAGACACCAAGCAGTTGCTGGCTAACTATGCAGATGTGCCGGAGAATTTGATTGAAGCTATTGTCGAGAGTAACAGAACTCGTAAAGATTTCATCGCTGACCGCGTCCTAAAGCTGGCTGGTTACTACGGCTATGATGCAGAAAACGAGTTTGATGAAGGCAAGGAGAAAAAGGTAACGATTGGTGTTTATCGTCTGACGATGAAGAGCAACAGCGACAACTTCCGTCAGAGTTCTATCCAGGGTGTTATGAAGCGTATTAAGGCAAAGGGCGCAACTGTGATCATCTATGAGCCAACTCTGAAAGATGGTGAGACTTTCTTTGGATCAGTAGTGGTTAATGATCTGGCTAAGTTCAAGGAAATGAGCAACGCCATCATCGCAAACCGTTATGACAAGTGCCTGGATGATGTGAAGGATAAGGTTTACACCAGAGATATTTTCCAGCGAGACTAAACCAAAAACTAAAAAGATAGATGAGGGAATTAAAGATGGACATCAAAAAAGAATATGAGCGGTGGCTTTCAAATGCAACGGCAGATGCCGATGTTGCCGCAGAACTGAAAACACTGGATGATACAAAAATCGAGGACGCATTCTATCGTGACCTTGCTTTTGGCACGGGAGGTCTGCGTGGCGTGATCGGTGCAGGTACCAACCGCATGAATATCTACACTGTGGCTAAAGCATCACAGGGCTTAGCAGACTATCTGAAGAAAAACTTTACAGAGCCTTCTGTGGCAATTGGCTATGACAGCCGCATCAAGAGCGATGTGTTTGCAAAAGTAGCCGCAGGTGTATTCGCTGCAAATGGCGTCAAAGTAAATATCTGGCCTGTTTTGATGCCTGTTCCTACCGTGTCCTTTGCGACCCGCTATCTACACACCTCTGCTGGCGTAATGATCACTGCTTCTCATAACCCCAGCAAATATAACGGCTATAAGGTTTATGGCGCAGATGGCTGCCAGATTACGACCGAGGCTGCCGCTGAGATTCTGGCTGAGATTGAAAAACTGGACATTTTTACCGATGTAAAGCACAGCGATTTTGAAACTGGTCTTGCAAATGGCAGTATTAAGTACATTCCGGATGAAGTCTACACTGCCTTTGTGAACGAGGTCAAGAATCAGGCTGTTCTGTTTGGCGAAGAGATCAATAAGAATGTTGCGATTGTTTACAGCCCGCTGAATGGCACAGGTCTGAAGCCTGTGACCCGCACTTTGAAAGAGATGGGCTACACCAATATCACGGTGGTCAAAGAGCAGGAGCAGCCGGACGGCAACTTCCCGACCTGCCCGTACCCGAACCCGGAAATCAAGGAAGCGATGGCATTGGGCATGGAGTATGCCAAGAAGTGCAATGCGGATCTGCTACTTGCTACCGACCCGGATTGTGACCGTGTGGGCATTGCGGTCAAGAATAAGGCGGGAGAATATGAACTTCTGACTGGAAACCAGACTGGTATGCTGCTGCTGGACTACATCTGCAGCCAGCGCGTGAAACATGGCAAGATGCCTGCAGACCCTGTTATGGTTAAGACTATCGTGACGATGGACATGGGCGAACAGATTGCTTCCCACTATGGTCTGCGTACCATCAATGTGCTGACGGGTTTCAAGTTTATCGGTGAGCAAATCGGCAAACTGGAAAAGCAGGGCAAGGCAGACAGCTATGTGTTTGGTTTCGAGGAAAGTTACGGTTACCTGACAGGCTCCTACGTCCGCGATAAGGACGGCGTAGACGGCGCTTACATGATCTGCGAGATGTTCAGCTACTACGCCACCAAGGGCATCAGCCTGCTGGATAAGCTGGATGAACTGTACAAGACCTATGGCTACTGCCTGAACACCCTGCACAGTTACGAGTTCGACGGCAGCGCCGGATTTACAAAGATGCAGAGCATCATGCAGGCATTCCGTGGGGATATTAAGGAGTTCGGTGGCAAGAAGGTTGTCAAATTGCTGGATTATGCGCCGGGTCTGGATGGTCTGCCAAAGTCTGATGTGCTCAAGTTCTTGTTGGAAGATAACTGCTCCATCGTGGTGCGTCCTTCCGGTACGGAGCCGAAACTCAAGACCTATATTTCTGTCAGCGCAGAGAACAAGGCGGCAGCAGAAAAAGTGGAAACGGAAATTTGCAAGAGTGCTGAAGAGTACTTGAAGTAAAGATAGAGGAGAAAAAATATGAATGTTATTTTACTTTCTGGTGGTTCTGGTAAGCGTCTTTGGCCCCTTTCCAATGATGTGCGCAGCAAGCAGTTTATTAAACTGTTCAAAGATGGCGATAAGTACGAATCTATGGTGCAGCGCGTTTACCGTCAAATCACTACGGTAGATGCAGATGCAAAGATTACGATTGCGACGAGTAAATCACAGGCGAGTGCCATTAAAAATCAGCTTGGCGAAAAGGCCTCTATTTGTGTAGAGCCGTGCCGCCGCGATACGTTCCCGGCCATTGCACTGGCCGCAGCGTATCTTCATGATGAATTGAATGTCGGAACGGATGAGGCAGTTGTTGTCTGCCCGGTCGATCCATATGTAGACAATACCTATTACGAAGCAGTTAAAGCTTTGCAGGAACTGGCTGAACAGGACAACGCAAACTTGACGCTGATGGGTATTGAGCCGACTTATCCGAGCGAAAAGTATGGTTATATCATTCCTGAAAGCGGAGATAATGTCAGCAAAGTCAAGGAGTTTAAGGAAAAGCCGGATGTAGAAACGGCAAAGAAGTATCTGGCTCAGAGCGCGCTGTGGAATGCAGGTATCTTTGCATTTAAGCTGGGATATCTGTTGAACAAGGCTCACAGTATGATCGACTTCGAGGATTATCGTGACCTTTTCAATAAATACGACACACTGACCAAAATCAGCTTTGACTATGCAGTGGTTGAAAAAGAATCCAGCATTCAGGTTCTGCGTTATAGCGGTGACTGGAAGGATGTAGGCACTTGGAACATGATGGCAGAAGTTATGGCAGATAAGACTAAGGGCAAAGCTATTCTGGATGAGACCTGTGAAAACACCAATGTGGTCAATGAACTGAATATTCCCATTCTCTGCATGGGCTGCAAGGACATGATCATTGCGGCAAGTGGTGACGGTATTCTGATTTCGGATAAAGAGCGTAGCGGCTACATGAAGCCCTATGTCGAGAAAATTGAAACCGAGGCTATGTATGCCGAGAAATCTTGGGGCACCTATACGGTTATTGATGTACAGTCGGGTTCCATGACAGTCAAAATCTCCATGAAAGCTGGAGAGAAAATGAGCTACCATATGCACAATGAGCGTGAGGAAGTATGGACAGTTGTTTCTGGTAAAGGCAAGGCAATCGTTGATGGTATGGAGCAGGTTCTCCGTACGGGCGATGTGATTACTATTGCAGCAGGTTGTAAGCATACAGTTGAAGCGATTACTCCGCTGGATATGATCGAAGTGCAGTTGGGCGACGAGATTAGTGTCACAGATAAAATCAAGTTTGAACTTGATTAAGGGACAGAACGATGGAGATTATGAAACTGGTGCCAACCGGAAAGGACTACCTCTGGGGCGGCACAAGACTAAGAGAAGAATATGGTAAAAAAATTGATTTAACTCCACTGGCAGAAACATGGGAGTGTTCTGTCCATCCTGATGGACCGAGTTATATTGCGAACGGTGAATTCAAAGGATTGGCATTGGCGGATGTACTAAAACAGCATCCGGAATATATCGGAACGAAAGTAGAAGATGGAAAACTGCCGGTACTGGTAAAGTTTATTGATGCAAAAAAAGACCTGTCTGTACAGGTTCATCCGAGTGACGACTATGCAAAAGAACACGAAGGCGACAATGGCAAAACAGAGATGTGGTATGTCGTTGATGCTGAAGAAGGTGCGCACCTGATTTATGGCTTCCAGCATGAGGTGACGGAAGAAATTTTGCGTAAGGCAGTGGAAACCGGTACGCTGGACAAGCATTTGCAGAAAGTAGAAGTCCACAAAGGTGATACCTATTTTGTGCCTGCTGGGACAGTTCACGGTATTGGAAAAGGAATTCTGGTTGCCGAAATTCAGGAAAGCTCCAATGTGACTTATCGCGTCTACGACTACAACCGTGTGGACAAAAATGGAAAAATGCGTGAACTGCACTTTGATAAGGCAGTTCAGGTCATGGATATGAGTGTTGCGCCAGATGTGAGCCGGAAGCCTCGAATGGTGAAGCATTATCCGGGCTGCTCCCGTGAAATCCTCTGCCGTTGCAAGTATTTTGAAACGGAGAAGATTCAGGTTACGAAGGGTTTCTCGTTCTCGGTCAGAGCGGAATCTTTTCAGGTTTTAATGTGCTTGGATGGATATGGACAGGTAGAAACAATGGATGCTGATCAAAAGCCAATGCGGTTCTGCAAGGGTGAAACCTTGTTTTTGCCTGCTGAATTGGGTAGATGTCTGGTTGTTGGAGATGCTGAACTGATTAAGGTGAGATGTTAAAGGCAAAAGAGTGAGGAGTGGAAAATGACCAGATTAAAATTTATGAATACAGAAATTGATAACCTGACGATGGAGGAAACATTACAGGCTATTGATTCTCTAATAAAGGAAAATAAAAATGCCTATGTGGTCACTCCAAACGTGGATCACATTGTTCAATTGGAAACAAATAAAGAATTACAGGATGTGTATGCTAATGCATCTCTGATTCTTACAGATGGAAAACCGCTTCTGTGGATTGCTAAGTGGTATGGTACACCAATTAAGGAGAAAATTTCAGGGTCTGATCTTTTTCCGCTCTTGTGCGATATGGCGGCAAAAAAAGGATATAAGATGTTCTTTTTAGGTGCAGCAGAAGGTGTTGCGGCAAAGGCAGCAGAAAATCTTGCAAAGAGATACAAGGGATTGCAGGTAGTAGGTACATACTCACCTCCTTATGGATTTGAAAAGAATCCTGAGGAGATGGATAAAATCAAAGGAATGATCAAAGAAGCCAAGCCGCATATTCTAATTGTTGGATTGGGTTGCCCAAAGCAGGAAAAGTTTATGTATCACCATTGTGAGGAACTGGGTGTGCCTATTTCCTTCGGATTAGGTGCAAGTTTCGATTTTGAGGCTGGGAACATTAAGAGGGCACCAAGATGGATGGCAGATCACGGCTTAGAGTGGCTGTTCCGTATCACACAAGATCCGAAGAGAATGGCAAAAAGGTATCTCGTGGATGACAGGAAGATACTGGGACTGGCGATTAAGTATAGAAAGGGCAGCAGTAAATGAAGGGAGAATGTCTAGTAACAATTATTACCCCGGTGTTTAATGGGGAAAAATATTTGGACAGATACTTTGAAAACATCGATAAGCTGACATATAGGAATCTCCAGATCATTGTGGTGAACGATGGAAGTGCGGATGCTTCGGCTAAGAAGATAAGCGAATATGCAAGTCAGGATAGAAGAATTCTATTTTTAGATAAGCATATAAATGAAGGCGTAAGTTGTGCGAGAAACGATGCATTGGATAATGCTAAGGGCAAATTTATCTTTATGTTTGATTGTGATGACACATTTGAACCAGACATCATTAGCAGTTGCATAAATACTGTTAAGAGCGATACTGAAACAGTTGCATACAATTATGCATCAGTTCGTAGAAGTGGAGATATTGCCAAACACGAGTTTTCATATGCAGTAGGTGATTACTCAGGTAAAGAAATAGTAGATAGGATTCTTCCACACTCTTTTGGCACTTCAATTGAGGAAGTGAAGGAGTATCTAAAAGGAAGACGTACGATGCGTCAAGGAAAAGAACTCAATGGTCCATGGCGATTAATGTATTCTAAAGAGGTAATCGATAGAGAACATATCCGATTTGATAAAAATCTGAAGGTTGGGGAAGATACGGTTTTCACAAACGAGTATTTGGCGTTATCAGAAACAGTGTATGCAATAGATAAAGTCCTATATTATCTTCATAACAATGACGATTCCACAATTGATACATATAATCGCAATGTCCAGCGGATGATTGATGGAAAATTATTGCTTATTGAAGCAAAGACTAAGCTTAGTAATAGATTGTTGAAACGAGGAATAAAGACCGAAAAATTATGGGGGGGGAGTACGTTCTCTCTTCAGTTCAGATTGGTTGGTCTTTGGCACAGTGTAGGGATATTACATTAAAAGAAAAATGCGCCTTGTTGCGGAAATACCATGATAATAACAGCGTTAAGAAAATTTGGTGTAAAATTTCAACGAGAGAAATTCTCGAATGCAAATCAATTAAAGCTGTCCCTGTACTCTTTCTTAAAGCAAATATGATTTGGCTTACGGAGTGTCTTATGTGTATTCTGAGCAGAATGGGATTTAAGATGTAGAAACAGAAAGGTAAATGAACAGATATGAACATATTGATAGATTTGACATCACTTGCAGACAATTTTTCGGGAATAGAGAGATTTGCTCTTTGTATTGCTAAAGAGCTAATTGAGGATACGACAAGAAAAGACTTGAAATATATTCTTCTGTTCAAAAATGAGATCCACAAGGAATTTAGAAAAGAAAAAGGAAATGTGAAAAAGGTAGTGCTAAAAGGCGGCAATAAATTAATTTTCAATCAATTTACATTACCCTGCGCATTAGCGAAAATTAAAGCGGATTATTATTTCTTCCCTGCATTTCCGGCACCTTTTTTCTTTTTTAATCAGAAGGCAGTTAGCGCAATACACGATGTTGGTTGTTGGGATTGTCCGAGTAAGAATAGAAAATATATGACCTTATATTTTAAGCTGATGTATTGGAAAGCGGCTTTTGGTAAAAAACAAGTAGTGACTGTTTCAGAATTTTCAAAGAAAAGGATTTCTGAAATTTTAAATAAAAAAACTGATGAGATAACTGTTGTTTATGATGGTCTGTCAGATGTGTTCAAACAGTTCAAATATGATGAAGGTTGTAACACCAAAGCAATCAGTGATTATAATCTTTCGGAGAATTATTTGTTGTGCTTGTCTACAGTAGAACCAAGAAAAAACATGAGATTATTGATTGATGCTTATAGTCAGCTCGTTCAGGAAGGTAAAATTGATGCTGATTTGGTTCTTGCCGGAAGGAAAGGATGGCTTGTAGATGATTTGATGTCCGGCTTGGAACAATCGGTTATAAAGAAAATTAAGTTTACAGGCTTTGTAGATGAAGAACTGCTACCGTATGTTTACTACAATGCTAGTGTTTTTGTATTTCCTTCCATATACGAGGGTTTTGGAGTTCCACCAATTGAAGCTATGTCGTTAGGAATTCCTGTTATATCTTCTGATGCGGCTTCTCTGCCGGAAGTTTTGGGGGATGCAGCAGTATACTTTGAAAATCGCAATGGCAAGGATTTGAAAGATAAAATTCTTGAAGTGCTGGGTATGGATAAAGAAGAACTTGACAAGAGAAGAAAACAGGGAATAAAGCAAGCGTATTCATTTGATTGGAAAACCGAGGCAGTGAAATTAAGAGATGAGGTTTTCAAATAAACAGGGGGAAGAAAATGCGAATCGGAGTAGATGCTCGACCACTGATTTCTGAAACACCATCAGGAATCGGAGTCTATGTATTAGAAGTCCTGAAAAATATTAAGCCAAGCAAAGATGTTCAATATGTTTTATATAGCAACGAACCAATAAAAAACCAAGAACCAGTTTTAGATGAGTTTGAGCAACATGTGGTAGGTGGAAAAACAGGGACGATTGCGGTATGTTTTGAATGGGCGAAACAATTAAAAGCAGATAAAATTGACGTGTTTTGGGGAACAGAACATATGATCCCCTTAAACTGTCCGACAATAAAAAAAATTCTTACAGTTCATGATTTAGCACTACTGATAAATCCAAGCTGGGGAAGTAGAAAAAATGCAATAATGCAAAATATATTCTGCCGTTTATCCTGCAAATGCGCAGATAGAATCATTGCTGTTTCGGATGCGACCCGGAGTGACATCACAAGACTGTTAAAGATTGATAAAGAAATGATAACTGCAATTCCAAATGGGGGGGGTACAGCAATGTAAGCCTCTCGTCTGAAATGCAAGAAGATATCGAAAAGAGAATAGGGATTACAGGAAAACGTTTCTTTGCTTATACGGGGAATATTGAACCTAGAAAGAATATTATAGGGCTTATCAAGGCATTTGAAAAAGTTAACGGACAGAGCACAGAGTCGTACTACTTGGTCTTGGCAGGAAAAATGGGATGGCGAACAGAACCCATAAAAGCTGCAATTGAACAGAGTACATATCGGGAATATATTATTTTACCAGGATATATTTCTGAAAATGAAAAAAAGTACCTAATGAGTAGAGCGATAGCGTTTGTGTTCCCATCAAACTATGAAGGGTTTGGAATCCCAATTGTTGAAGCACTCTCGTGTGGTGGGATTGTGATAACAGCGCATAATTCCTCATTACCAGAAGTTGGCGGAGATGCAGCTTTATACATCCAACAATCAAGTGATACAGATGCTTTGGCACAAAGAATGTTAGAATGTATTGAAATGCCTGAACAAGAAAGAGCTAGGCGCATTCAGTTGGGTGCAAAGCAAGCAATGGAATTTGACTGGGTGTGTTGCGCCAAGGAAACGCAAAAAGTGATTGAAGCGATGTAATCAGGTTATTCCTTTCGATATCAATCAAAACCGATTGAATTTGAAAGGAATAATAGATGAAGAAAATTGTAATCAACGGATGCTGGGCCGGGACACAGGTTGTAGGAGTGAGTCGGTATGCATTAAACCTTGTGAAAAACTTGGATTCAATGATTGATACCGAAAAATACACTGTAGAGCTAGTGGTTCCGAAGTCTGCTGAAAACTGTAGATTTGACTTTGAGAATATTAAAATTGTTACAGTTGGCGATTTTAAATCAAAGAAAAGTAAAATGTTCTGGGAACAAATAATATTTCCAATATATGTAATGAAGAACAGAGCGATTGGTGTTGACTTGACATTGAGTTTTCCAGTGTGGGGTATGAAGTATGTTGCGATTCATGATTGCATATACGAGACATTCCCAGAAAACTACAAGGGGCATGAATTACACCGCAATCTATATTTATGGCGGGTTAAGAGGATTGTCGATAACAAGAAAGTTGATATTATAACAGTAAGCAAGGAGTCCAAGAAAGAAATTATCCGGTATTATGGTGTTAGCCCAGAAAGGATACATATAATCGGAAATGGCTGGGAGCACATGAGAGAGATAGAGCCAGATTATTCTATTTTCGAGAGAATTGGCGTGAAGAGAAAGTATTTTTTTGCGTTAGGCTCAAAATATAAGCATAAGAATCTTGCTTGGATTTTAAGAACTGCAAAATTAAATCCACAATATGATTTCGTACTTACTGGTAATAATTCCTTTTCAAATGAATATGAAGAGCTGCGAGATACGAAGCTATCTAATGTGATTTTTACGGGTTTTGTATCTGATAGTGAGATGAAAGCCTTAATGTTGAAGTGCGAAGCTTTGATACAGCCATCATTCTATGAAGGATTTGGAATTCCGCCGCTTGAAGCATTATCACTTGGGCGGAAGATTATTGTGTCGAATACCAGTTGCCTGCCGGAAATATATGAGCAGTCTGCTTATTATATAGATCCCAATAGTGGAGGCTGTGACCTAGATATTTTGCTTTCACAGAAGGTTGAGACAGCGGCTTCAGTATTAGAGGAGCATTCGTGGGTGAAGTCTTCAAAAATGCTATATGAACTTCTCTGCGAAGGTTAGGAGGGAAATCCATTGAGGATAATGATTGTAAATGCATATTATGCACCTGATATACGTGGAGGTGCAGAATATAGTGTAAAAAAACTTGCGGAAGGTCTTACAAAAAAGGGTCATACTGTTAGAGTGCTTTGTACTAGTGATTCTGACATCCATGAAAACATTGACGGTGTTGATGTTGTAAGGATTAGAACCGCAGGATTACATTTTAAAGGGGATATCCATGATGTTCCAAGATGGAAGCGGTTAATGGGACATCTGATGGGCATTTGGAATATTGGTAATTATAAGCTGATTGTAAAGGAAATTCGTGATTTCCAACCGGATGTCATTAATACAAACAATCTTTACGGTATTTCTCCGATTGCGTGGAAAGCAGCAAAAGACAATAAGGTTAAGCTGGTCCACACAATTAGAGATTACCATTTAATGTGTCCGTTAGTTGCTCTGTCATGCAAAAAAACAAATGGGAAAAAGTGTTCTGCTCCCATGGCTTCATGTAAACTGCATCGGAATCTTAATAGATTTCATTCGAAATATGTAGATGTTGTAACCGCACCATCTTCAATAACACTGAATGTCCTTACAGGAGATGGTTTCTTTAGAAAAAGTCAAAAAGTTGTAATACCGAATGCGACAGATTTTGACGAAGAAAATGTCAAATCAGTACTTAATATGAAAAGAAATCGTAATAGAGATGTGATTTCCTTTGTTTATTTAGGAACACTAAGTGAACAAAAAGGAATACGATGGATGATTGATTCGTTCAATGAATTGCAAAAGGGAAGTGCAAAGCTGTACATTGCAGGTAAAGGCGATTTACAGGGGTACGTTGAGGAAGAAACAAAGAAGACTAACGATATAGAATTTGTTGGGTTTTTAAATGAAAAGGGAGTTTCGGAACTTCTGAGGAAAACAGATGTGTTGTTATGTCCATCTCTGTGGGAGGAACCGTTTGGACGCGTTGTGTTAGACGCATATAAAAACGCTTTACCTGTCATTTGCAGTAATATGGGGGCTTTACCAGAATTAGTCAAGGATGAACGAACTGGATTTGTTGTGAAAGCACGGGATAAAGATATGATGGTTAAAAAGATGAATCATTATGTGATGCATCCAGAAGACATTCTGATCCATGCTGAAAATGGCGTAGAAGAGTTGCAGTCGTATACTATTGAACACCAGATAGAACTTTTTGAAAAATGTTACAGGTAGGAAGAGAACATGGTAATTAGAAGAACAGGGGATAAGCTCCTATTATCAAAATATGTGTTTTTTTTCATAATGCTAATCCCAGCGTTTCTTACATATAGAGCGGATTTAGGAGCATTATATGATGGATGGCATATGCTTCAATTATTTATAGCTTTGTGTGCTTTAATTATTTATGTAGTTGTATATAGGTTTGACAACATTACTGTTAACTGTGTTCTTTCGTATTATATCATCGCAATGATTTCAACTATACACAGTGGGTATTCAATTAATACTATTAAGTGGGATATAGCAGCTGATGTCGGAATTGCTGTAGGTGCATATCTTCTTATAAGGCGAAATCGAGGTATGTTTCTGAATGCAGTATCAACAATATTATTCTGCTACTTAATGATAAATACTATGACAATGATTTTATTTCCAGGTGGAATTGCATCTGGCAGAATTGGACAAATTGTTTGGCTTTTGGGAGGAAAAAACAATATACTTCCGTGGATTTTAATCGGGGGGGTGCCTCTCTCTCGATTCAATAGAACAATATGGAATAATAACTAAAAAAACGTACCTAAAAATAGCATTATGCAGTGTTCAGGCTTTCCTATGTGATTCTTCCACGGCAGTTACAATAGTTTGTGTTCTTTGGTTGTTGTATATGATTGATAGAGTGCTTCATAATCCCAAGCTTATGGAGACTATATTAAGCGGAAGGAAAATAATAATTCTAGTTGCAATCGGATTTACGGCTATTGTTTTCTTCACTACTAAATCAGACCTGTTACAAAGTATTTCTGCATGGTTTGGCAAGGACATCACATTTAATGGAAGAACAGCAATTTGGAGAATTGCACTACAGTACATTACCGACCATCCACTTATTGGTGCAGGACCAGTTCTGACATTTGATATGGGATGGGGAGTCAATATGACTCATGCACATTGTTTGTATCTGAATATTTTTGCACATTATGGCGTATTTGCGTTGATACTAGTAATAACAATGGTGTGGAGTGCTTTGAAGAGGACAAAAGCGGTACCAAGCGCAGTTTATTATACACTGTTTTTGTACTTGATTGGCTCAATCATTGAAGTGTATTCATTGAATACGCTTATTCTGCTTTGTGTAATTCTTGGATGCTATAGTAACACTGTAGAAAAAAGGTATCAGTAAGAACTTGACTGAAATCTTTTGTTATTCGCTTGCTATTTTTAGGGTGATATAGCAAGGAGAATAGCAAGCATGACAAGAAAAATAGGAGTTAACTCACTGTTTTGGAAGTTGTACTTTTTAATGGTGGCACTTCCTTTACACGCATCGAATAAAATACTGACATACTTATCTGTGACAGGTAAAGTCTCAATATTTCATATTGTACTTTTCCTTATGCTGATTTGGATTTTCAGCGATAAAATTTCAAAAAATGGATTTGTAATTTATAGACGGAATATCATATTAGGACTATTTTCACTTAGTATGATTGCTACTTTTTTTGTTGGAATGCGTGATGCTCATCACATTTTTAATAATGTTATTGGTGATGGTATTATGTATTTCCTATCAATTGCCATTGTTTGGATTGTTAGATCTGACAGCTTTGAAGACGTTGCAGTTGATTGGTTTTTAACATATACATTTAAAGCATTGACAGTTAATCTCGTTATTAATGTCATTATGTATGCAACACAAGGGCTATCGTTTTGGGGACTTCAATCCTACAACGGTGGTCGTTTTGGTGGAGGCTATTTGTCTTTACTTGTTGTAACTGTGATATATGGTGTGTATGACTATTTGTATAAAAAGAGCATTCCAACGAAATGGCTTATTCTGCACATTGTGCTTGCAGTTTTTTGCTCGGTTTTGTCACAGAGTAGAACACATGTAATTCTTAGTTTTGTTGGCTGCTTAATGCTTTTTATACCAATGGGCAAATCAATATCAAAATCGTATTTCTTTAGGATCTTAATTATTGCACTTGTAGGAACAGTTGGTATTGTAGCATTGCTGAATGGAAATAGTGAGCTTGTACAAAGAATTTTGAACATGGATGTAACTAGCGATACGGAAACAACAGCAAGCCGTATTATCACATGGACATATTATTGGAGATTGATTAAGAAAACGCCATGGGGTACAGGCTTTGGTGAAATTCTATATTTTATTAATCCGTCAATGACAATTGCGAAAGCAACAGCAACATATTATGTTGATAACGCTGTTGCCGTTGTACTGTATAAATGTGGTTGGATTGGGGGAGCGTTGTATTTGGGGTATGTTCTGGTTACTCCAATTCGAATGCTGTTGGTATGGAAAAACACACATAAAAAAGAGTTTTTACTATTCGCAGTTATATTCTTGATGCTGATTCTTTCGGTAATGATATTGACAAGTCAGGTTATTCATACATATGCGGTTAACGTCTTTATCTGGACGACAATTGCTCTGACATATAGGTGGTCAAAAACAGAGGAAAGTAAGTAATTTTATAGGAGGTAGCTATGTTCTTAAAGAAGATCAAAGGAAAACTTGATGGCATTAATCATCAAAGGCAATATAAAAAAACGTATAATCGTGTGGTGGAAGAACTTGAGCGTAATAGAGAAAACTTCGGGTTAAATGAAGCCGCAAGAGAGGAAGAAATAATTGTTTCTCTCACCAGTTTTCCTGCAAGATTTTCAAAATTGCATTTAGTGATAGAAAGCATATTGTGTCAAACGATGAAACCAGATAAAATTATTTTATATCTGGATGATGATGTTGTTGATGTCGAAGAACTTCCGGATAGTATAAAACAATTACGAGAGTTTGGGCTACAAATTGAAAAGAGAGGTGGAAGGATAAAACCACACAAAAAATATTATTATGCAATCAAAGAGCATCCAGATAGTATTATAATCACAATTGATGATGATATCATATACCCTAAAAATTTGATTGAGGAATTGTACAAGGTTCATAAGAAATTCTCGAAGTGTGTTGTGGCAACAAGATCTCATAAGATTTTATTTAATGAAGATGGGACGATAAAAAAATATAATGATTGGGAATGGATGAATGGCTCTGTTGAAGAACCGTCTATGCAACTTATGGCAACAGGATGCGGTGGCGTTTTGTATCCGCCACATTGCATGAATGATCTGCTGCTGGATATGCCGCTCTTCTTAAAACTTACACCAAATGCAGATGATCTATGGTTAAAGATTATGCAGGTTTTGAACCATACAGCAGTTGTCAATTGCAATCAGGAAATCAGACAAAAGAGAGTTGTTGTTGACGGAAGTCAGGAAGAGTCATTAAATTCGAGCAATGTTCATCAGAATATCAATGATGTTTATATGAAAAATCTGCTTGAGTATTTTAAATTGAGTGAAAAAGATTTTATGTAGGAGTAAAAATATGATAGGGTTATTAACGCCATACGCAGTTCAGAACTATGGAACGAAGCTTCAAGCATATGCAGTACAAGAAATAATTTCTCAGTATGATGATGTCGAGATTATTAATTTTAGACCGAATTTCCCAGAGCGCGTTAGAAGAAAGATTGAGAAAAGGTCATTCACAAAAACATATAATGATACAAAAGGGATAAGTGAGCGGGACAATATATCTGATGAGTTGCTAGAAAAAAGAAAATCAGCAATTTCTTCTTTTGATAGAAAGCTAAAAATTATTACTCAGATTTATGGATTCAGTAACTTGAGAAAAAAGGCAGGACAATATGCTGCTGTTGTTTGTGGAAGCGATCAGATTTGGAATCCTGTAAACCTACCAGAACACATATTTATGTTGGAATTTGTTCCAGATTCGGTTCGTAGAGTTGCGTTTGCTCCATCATTCGGTTTGCCGAGCATACCAGATAAGATGAAAACTGATTATAGAAAAAGACTTCAACATATTGAATATATGTCAGTCCGTGAGAAAACTGGTGTGAAGATTTTGGAAGAACTCGGTTTTAAAGATGTGTTCTGGTCTTTGGATCCTACATTAGTGCTGGATGAGACAAAGTGGCATGAGGTCGCGGATGAAGGAAAGGTGAAAATAAAGGAACCCTATGTGTTTTGTTATTTTCTTGGATCACATACCCTTGGAAGAGATGTTGCGAGAAGTATTAGCAAATCTACAGGATGCAAAATTGTAAATCTTCCTCATTTTAAAGGATATGTTGAAGCAGACCAGCAATTTGCAGATTATGATTTATATGATGTTTCACCGCAGGATTTTATTTCATTAATCAGAAATGCTTCTTATGTGTGTACCGATTCCTTCCACGGTACGGCCTTTTCAATTATATTTGAAAAAGAGTTCATCTGTTGTGAACGCCATCAGAATACCGATGCTGGCAGCACAAATGATAGAATCTATTCGGTTTTGAAACTTATCGGTCGGGAAGATAGATTGGCAAGAAGCTGCGACAGCGTAAATCAAATCATCGAAGACAATATTAATTACAAGAAGGTAAAAGCCGTTATTGATGAAAACAGGGAGCAGTCGCGAAGGTTTCTGACGCAGGCACTCAAAGGAGAAAGAAATGTTGGTTTTAGATAATAAGGAAAGTTGCACAGGATGCGGAGCTTGTTATAACATATGTCCTAAGCGATGCATTTCAATGTCTGAAGATGCAGAGGGTTTTTTGTATCCTAACATTAATGAGCAGGCATGTATTCATTGTAATATGTGTAAAACAGTATGTCCTGTAGAAAACGGTAAATGTGTAGAATTGACCTCCAAGCCAGAAGCATATCTCGCTTATGCGAAGGATGAAAAACTTAGAGAAGAAGCAACATCGGGTGGACTGTTTAGTGGGATTGCAGCAAGTATATTATCGAATGGCGGAGTCGTATATGGTGCATCCTATGGTAACGATAATGTTGTTCATCATATAAGAATAGATTCTGTTAATCAGTTGCAACAATTGAATCGGTCAAAATATGTTCAAAGCGATACAAGGGATACATATAGAAATGTTATTGGTGATTTACATGACGGACTCAAAGTTTTGTATTCGGGAACGGCATGCCAAATTTATGGATTGCTTTCTTTCTTAAATAGGAAAAAGGTCGATATATCTAATCTTTATACAATTGATGTTATCTGTCATGGCACACCCTCACCTAAATTGTTGAGAGAATATATCAAATGGCAGACGACTAATGAGGGAAGCGATGTTCTTAGAGTTGCCATGCGTGGAAAAGTACATCCTAAGCCTTTTTATTCTGAACCAGTGACATCAGTATGGTTTAGAGATGGGCAGAAACGAACGGAGAGCGCCGGGGCGGATTATTATGGGCGATTTTTTTGGGGGGAAATTTCTAGCCGCCCATCATGTTATTCGTGTGTTTATAAAACAATTGGAAGAGTCAGTGACTTGACGATTGGGGACTGCTGGTTTTCACAAGCTTTAACAGGGAAAAAAGATGTACCTTTTGATGTTACATTATGTTTGGTGCAGACACAGAAGGGTAAGGAGCTTCTACTCAATGATGATAATATTTGTAGGATAAGTGTTGATGCAGAAAAGGCAATAAGATGTAATGGTGGTATGATCTATTCATCAGCAAAACCACACGAAAAGAGAACAGAATTCTTTTCACGTCTTGGAAATGAGTCATTGTCGGTATTGGCTGAAGAATATTTTCCAACGAAAGAAAAGAAAGAAGGAGCAGTTCAAAAAGGAAAAAATCTTATCAAGTTAATTCCGGGCGTTTATTATCGCTACTACTTTAAAAAGCGTGAAGAAGAATTTGATCGACGCTGTAAGCGAGAGGTTCCCGCAAGTGCGTATGCTAAGCGAACAATTTGAAAGGCAAAGTTATGGAATCATCGAGAACATCTAAATCAATAAGAAACACGATAGTTGCACTTTGCGAGCAGGGTGTTTATAATATCATGTCCTTCTTGTGTAGGACGGTTTTTATATACACATTAGGAAAAACATACTTGGGTTTTAGTGGCTTATTCAGCGATATTCTTACATTGCTTTCACTTGCTGAATTAGGCGTGGGTACTGCAATTCTGTATTCCATGTATAAACCGGCCGCAACTGGAGACCATAGAAGAGTTGCAGCGCTCTTAAACCTTTACAAGAAGGTTTACAACACTATTGGCATTTTGATTACAATAGTTGGTCTGTGTTTGACACCTTTTTTGGGATTCCTGATTTCAGACATTCCGGATATGCCAGAAATTCCAATTATTTATTTGCTTTATCTCTTAAATACAACAGCAAGCTATTTCTTTGTTTACAAGAAGAGCATACTTATTACGGACCAAAAAAGCTATATATCGTCGTTAATATATATATCGACAACTACTGCTCAAAATATTTTGCAGATTGTGTTTCTGTTATTAACACACAATTTTATTGTCTACTTGATTATTCAGGTTGCTTGTACATTGGCAAATAACATTGCCGTTTCTATCTATGTAGATCGCCACTATTCTTATTTAAAGGAATATAAAAATGAGCAGCTTGATAAAGAATCAAAAGTTGCGATATACAATAATGTTAAGGCAATGTTTGTGAGTAAACTTAGTTCGGCAGTAGTCACTTCAACAGATAATCTCCTTATATCCAAGTTCGTCAGTACCATTGTTTTGGGATTGTATTCGAATTATACACTGTTTACAACAATGTTCCGAACAATCCTTTCTAAAATTTTTGAGGCTCTGACAGGAAGCGTGGGTAACCTTGTTGCTCTTGAAAGCGGGGAGAAGGTCTACAAAACGTTCCGAAAAATCTGGTTTGTCAATTTCTGGCTTGTGTCTTTTTCGTGTGCGGGTTTGTTTGCACTTGTAAATACGTTTATTGAATTGTGGGTTGGCGAATCGTATCTTTTGAATTTGCAGGTTGTATTTATTATTTGCCTTAACCTGTACATGAGACTTATCAGAAATACATTTTTAACATTCAATGATACATACGGAATGTTTAAACAGCTCAAGCCAAAATGTATTGCTGAGGCGGCTATTAATCTTGTTGTGTCGTTAATAATGGTTGGCCCGTTAAAAATGGGAATATATGGTGTTTTGCTGGGAACCTTTATCAGTAATATCACTACTAATTTTTGGTACGAGCCGTATTTGCTTTACACAAAAAAATTCAATGTTCCAATGTCCAAATATTTTGTACTTTTTGCGGAGTACTTTGTTTTGACAGCTATGAGCGCAGGAGTTTCCTATTGGATTTGTAACTTTTTGATTGATGTTGGCGGATGGATAGGCTTTGTTGTTAAGGTGATTGCCGTCTGTGTTATTGTTAATCTGTTTTATGCAATAGTCTTTGCAAGGACAGATGAGTTTAAATATCTACTGGGAATTGTTAAGGCAAAAATTAAAAGGTAAGAGAGGAAGATTATATGGAATATAGGGATAGAAGATATGATTGCCTAAGAGGTATTTTAATTCTACTTGTTGTCATTGGACACAGTAGGATTGACACCTTGCACGATATAATCTTTCTCTTCCATATGCCGCTGTTCTTCATTCTCTCAGGTTTCTTTCTTCAGAAAGAAAAATTGATATCAAGGCTCTATTTAAAGAATAAGACAGTTACTTTGCTTGTGCCGTACTTCATATACCTGCTGTTGGATTTATTATTTGTTAGACGAGATTGTTCGTTTAACTCAGTCACTAGAGCACTATGGGGTGGTCGAGCTGTGACAGGCGTTTACTGGTACATAACCTGCTTTCTATTCACGCTGCTTGCGTTTGGATTTCTATTGAAACACTTCAAAGAAAACGCGATAAAACGCGTTATTCTAATTGGGGGGGGTATTGCAGTAATCGAGTCCCACTTGGTAGACAAGATACATTTACTTCAGTCACCCGGTATACCGTGGAATTTTGATGTAGTGTTGATGGCTTTGGTGTACATTGGAATTGGATACTTCTATAAGGATAAGATTAAGAGGCTGTTGGAGGATGAGACGGTAAAGATTGATGCAGCAGCAGGAATAATTGCGGTCCTGTTGGGAAGCTTCTGCTGGATTAACTATCGAGATGGCAGTCCTTTTTATTACTTTGACATGAAGCCAGTATACTATAAGGAACTGATTAGTGCTATCTTAATTCCTTGTACTTTTGGTTTTGTGTTAATAAGAATTGTTCACTGGATGGGTAGAGTGAATGTGATGAAAATGGTAAATGATTTCCTCGCATTGTGTGGCAGAGCAACGATTCCAATAATGTTCATGCATATACCGTTGAACCATTGGAAGGATACTCTGGGATATGGTAGGGGTGGATTCATTTTTATTGGCGTGGGAATACCGCTGCTATTTACGATTGTATTTGGCAAGTACTCTGTGATGCGTAAGCTGTTTGGATTAACTGAATTGACAAGAAGATAATCCTCTTGTCAGGAACATACCATTGTGGTTTAATAAGAACTGTGGGAGTCTTCCCACAGTACGCTGCTCTCTAAATAATCACACACCTCTCCGTGGTGAGCAGTAGGCAACGATTTTATGTTATGATCGGCGAAGATGTGATGAACTACTTAACGAGGAACATACGATGATTAAATCAGGAAGACATGTATGTGAGCGATGCCATCAAGAATATGAATGGCAAGCAAGGCGGCTGGAGAATGGAGAAGGAGTAAAATGGTCATTTGAAGGCTTTGGAAACATAAACGTTGCTACTGCTGATAAAGTAAATGGAACATATGTTATCGTTGGAAGATGCCCACACTGTGGACACCATTCGTTGAAGAATTTGTATGAGTGTGAGCAATGAATAGGCTCACAGTGAAATAAAAGGAAAGAGGTTATCACCATGCCCAGAACGAAAGGCAGCAAAAACCGTCCCAAAACCAATACCACCCAAGACTACGCATCCCAGATCGCAGAGAAGCAGGAGACGGTTGCATCTCTAAATACTGAGATCGCTTCCATCACCGCCAACATTGATACTTTGAAGGCGGATTTGAAGGAGAAGAAGACTGCTCTGAAGAAGGCCGAAAAAGAAGTGGCAACGTTGGAAGCAAAAAAGGCAAAGGCAGATGCTAAGGCAGCTGAAGAAGCTAAGAAGGTTGAAGCCGAGAGTGTGGTTAAGAGATTATTAGCCAGCGGGATGAGTGCGGATGAGATTCTGGAAAAGCTGAAATAAACAAGAACCCAAGAAAAAATAAAATCCGTGTGGACAAACTGAACTCCAGGAGTTCACACGGTAATTTTTGAAGGCTGCTGTATAGTTTATAACGAAAATAAAAATTGAATAGAAATAAAAGAAATGGAGTGTAAGAATAATGAACTTATCAAAAATACATCATATTGCAATCATCGTATCTGACTACGAAGCTGCAAAGGATTTCTATGTGAACAAGCTGGGATTCTCTGTCATCAGAGAAAACTACCGCTCGGAGCGCAGGGATTGGAAGTTGGATCTTCGTGTCAATGAACTTACGGAGTTGGAGATTTTCGCTGAGGAAAACCCTCCGAAGCGTGTGAATCGCCCGGAAGCATGTGGGCTGCGTCATCTTGCTTTCTGTGTTGATAGCGTTGAGCAGACTGTGAAAGAGCTGACAGAGGTTGGAATTGAATGTGAGCCAATTCGTGTTGACGATTATACAGGCAAGAAGATGACTTTCTTCCATGACCCGGATGGATTGCCGCTGGAGCTGCACGAATAATTATGGGAGAGAAAAGAGCATATAAGCCCCGGAAGCCCGGCGGTGGCCGGAAGAAGTTGAAGCCAGAGTACGATGCCGGGAAAAATCTGAAAGAGCAGATGGAAAGTGCTGTGGCGTTTTATGATTCTGAGATATCCTTGCAGGCCATCGGCGATGCTCTCAACCTAAATCCTATCAAAGTTCGGAAGCTCCTCATCACAGCTGGTGTGTATGAATCTGAAGCGGCGGAAAAAGTAAAAAACACTTTTGAAGAGTACCGAGAAACACAAGACTACAAAACCTCCATACTCTCAACCGCAAAGGCGCTTAACCTTTCCAAAGCCTCGGTTACCTCCTACCTGCCATATAATAAAGGTGTGTACTTCCCAAGTACAGCAGAAAAAGAGAAGATCAGTGTTGGAGCAGAGCGGCAGCGGAGATACAGAGCGATGAAGCGGTGGAGGACTGAGCCGACAGAAGAAAACTTCTGGGGTGTGGTTCTGGCTTATGCTGGTGTGAAATTCAAAACTTACTCTGGTTTGCTATTTTCTTACGAAATTAAAAAAGGCAGGAACGGCGAGTACACGAAAGAGCTGTGGATCGACCGCCGGGAGAAGAGTAAAAGTCTGGCGTGGAGTTCTATTGTTTTGGCTCTGGGAAATATTAAAGGGGAAGTAGTAGACGGCCCCAAAGCTCTGGGCGATATCCGGGGCGTAACTTACATCTACGGGATGTTCTATCGGTTCGGCTTGATTGATGTGCCGGATAAAGTGAAGGAGAAGATGGGACATCCGAAAAACCGCAAAAAATATGTTGCTATGTGCAAAAGTCTACGGTAATATGTGCCGTAACTGAGGATGTGAATCTCAGTTGGGAAGGATGGTAGCATTATAGAAAAATTGAAGGAGATGCTGGAGGAGTATTTGAAGAAAACGAAACCAGAGTATTATCCACCAGTGGAGAATCTGCTGGATCTGATCTACGAACATTATACAGAGAACAACCCAGTAGAGAAAAACACAGTTGCCGGGAAAGCCGCAAAGACCAAGGAAAAAGAACTGGAAGAGTGGCTGCGAGGACTGGAAGGAATGGATAGGCTCGTAGATGATTACGTCGGAGAAAAGATTCCACTCTGGGAGAAGATCATGGACCGGCAGGGAACGGTGTGCTGTGCATGGGAGAAGACCGCTTTTGAGGAAGGTCTGAAAGTCGGGATACGACTCATGATGGAAGTATACGGTATGTAACAGAAATAAAATGAACTCCTAGAGTTCAAAAAAGCCCTCGCTTGTTACGGCGAGGGCGTGTGTTCTTATTATTCGTTTTTTTCAGCTTTTTTCTTTTTAGGTGCAATTTTGTGGCCGGAGTAGATTGCCATGCCCATGCAGACCAGAGTGCTACAAGCGAAATACTTGTGAGCCTGCATCAGTTTCTTGCAGCCTGTGTAGAAGCATCCTGCCATACAGGCAAGTGCACCGAGTGACCAATATTTATGTGCTTTCATTTTGTGTTCTCCTTATCTTCTTTTCGTATTCTGAGCAGTTCCTCTATTTCCATTTTACTCGCCGGTCGTACTGCCTTTTTATCATCGTGTGCTACCGCTCCACAGTCAGGACAACGGTCTGGCAGCTTCTCAGCAGAGAAGCAGTAGCGGCAGGCGTCGCAAAAGTAGTAGTTCAAGTCATCAAATCCCCTTCCAATTCTCAAAGTTCATCCACCAGCCACTGCATTTTGTTCAAAAAATCTACTGGAAACAGCATATAATTACCTCGCTACCGACCACCAGGTCGGTTTCTTTGTTTATCGGGCTTTTCGAGTCATCATATTAAAATGCTGCTCCTGATGCATGACCTTAAAGATCCGTTCAAAGACAGAACGCAGCTGTTCAACACTGGTGGCAGATGAGTCATAGTATAGTCCGTCATTGAAGCCAGTAGCACCAACATTCAGCATGGCAATCATGGCGGCAGCAGAAACATAGTCAGACCGATCTTCGCTACCATCATCCAAAATTCTTACGAATTCCCTTTCATTTTTATCCAGTAAGTCTGAACGTAGATTTCCATTTTGATAGCCGACCATCTGGATGAAGTAGTATTCAAGAATCTGGCGGATGACAATCAGGAGAGTATCCGGGTCACTGGTTGTGGCGTATTCATGCCAAAGGGTATCGTAAGTATTTCTTACTGGAGAACGATTGATAAGACCGCCACCGGCTATGGTGTCTTCATCTTGGCATTCTGTAATGCTGGTCTGATTTTGTGTGTCTTTCTTTATCTCAAAGAAGGACACACATTCGTAATCAGGCAGGCGGTTATAAGAAATCTCCCGGAAGAAGTAAGGGTTGTGTGTCATGCAGAAGAACTGTCGAATATGGTCATCCACAATTTCTTCATGAAGTGCATAATTGTTATAGCAGACAGCAATCATTTCACGAGTGAGGGAAGCAACCACAAAAAGAGAGCCACTGTCCATAGAGGAAACAGGATCATCGATTACAACAATCTTATCCTCGACTTTTCCAGCATCGGACTGACTGCCCATTACCATGTGATAGAAGTAAAGGAAAGCAATAAAATGCCGTTCGCCTTCACTGAGATCCTTATCAACAACAATCTTCTTGCCGTTCTGATTTCTTACCAGCTGATAGACATATTTGGCACCAGGCTTTTCCTGAAGTTCAAACCCTTTAAAACCGGCACTGGCGATGGCACGGTTAATATCTTGCATCGTTTTAGTGGTGTTGACAGTTTCGCTGTTCAATTTTGCAATCTCTTTGCTAAGAGCCTGGGATTTTGCCTTCAATTTGTTGCTTTCAGCCTTGATATAATTCATGGCTGAAATCACAGAATCTGTGTTGCGTCGGAAGGTATTTGTGAGTACCTGAGTCCGCTGAACGATTGCAGACCATGCCATATTGGTGCATTTTTTCTTTTGAGTCGGAATATCAGCGAGAACAGCATTTCTGGCTTTAATATCTTCGTTGATCTTGCGTGAAATTTGGTCGAGCTCGACAAGAAGGTCAGACAAATCTTCCAATACTATCACATCTGCTGGGCTGGCTGATTTCTGCTCCAACAGGGTCACATTGGCACGTGCCTTCTCCATAAACAGTTCGAAAGCAGCCTTGTAATCAGCCTGCAATGGCGAAGGAAAATTGTTCCCTTCGTTTGTATGAGCTGTTTTGTATACATTGTTTAATGCGTCTTTATATTGTTGAACAAACGAAGACAGTTTTTTCAGATCAGCTTTGTATTCGGCATCATAGCAGGCAGCAAGGTCATCCTCAAAAGTGTCTGGAATAGTTTGCTGACAGTAAGGACACTTCCCTTCAGAAGAGTGATACTTCGTATGTCCCTGAGTGATCCAGTCTAGGTTGCCAAGTGCACGTATGAATCGCGCGAACTCTGTATCACTACGGCTGAGAATCGGTGTGGACAAAAGATCAGATGCAGGAAGAGAAGTGGATGACAGCAAATGATAGGCACTATAGTTTGGCTGATTCTCACCATGAATGGTTTGATAAAGCGCCTCTATATCTGCAATTTCAATCATCGGTTCTTCTTCGGAATGATTTTCGCCTGCGGACATGCTCATATCTTCTTCATCAAAAGATGGAGCGTCTGGATCTATTTTAGCCGCTTTAGGAGTCATGCTTTGAATCTTATCAGCAAATTTCTTTTTGTCGCGCAGATAGGCTAATGCAAGAGGGAATTTATCCCGAAATTCCTTGGTGGCTCCCCAAATGGCTTCGACATAATCTCCATGCAGTTTATCCAATTCACCTTGCTTTGCTACCGCCTCTTTTCCCCTTGCGACAATAGTGTCATCTACGGACTTTTTCTCGATGGCCTTTTCGTCAGCTTCCTTTTTCTTCTGTGCATTGACTTCCGAGATAGTAAAGACACCTGGAATGTTACCATAACTCTGAACATTTTTGCGGATAAAATCCTCATTGTAAACAAGAACACGTTCTTCCGGGAATGGCTGACCATCCCATGTCAGTGCAGCGTTCCCATCTTTGAAAGAACGGGCAAGCGTAGATTTTCCGGTTCCATTTTTTCCATAAAAGAAATTGATCAATGTCGGTTCAAAGGTCACGTTACTGTAGGTCGGGGCATTGACGGTTGTTTTTGTGATGTGTACTCGTACCTTTTTCATATCCGTTCTACTCCTTTATTTTTCCCTCTCGTACCCATTCATCCACTTCGCTGAGCTTGAATTTATATCGCTTTCCCACTTTATAAGCGGGCAGCTTTCCATCTCTTACCCATGTCCGGGCTGTATCCTGCGTGATGCTCAGGTACTCGGCAATATCTTCAATGTTAAACCATTTATCTTTTAATTCTTCCATAGGATTCTCCTTATCTGATTTCGATTCCCACATTTGCAGCAATCTGGAGCAGGTTACCCTGTCGAATGCACCAGTGCTCTTCATCGAGCTGATTTCTGACACTGGTAGAAAGAAGGCTAAATGTATGGATGTTTTCGTTAATAAATTGTTGGTAAAATTGACCGCATGTAATAAATTTAAATTTGATCGTTTTTCCCTGACAGACGATTTCTGTCAGTTTCCCTACGAAAGCAGGGTAGTATGGCAAGGCTGTCTTGAAGTTCTGATTACGGCTGGCAAACAGACAAGGCATGGCTAGAAGCTCCGAAATAAGCGCAGGAGTCAATGGCTTAAAATGGTCACGGTATCGGGCACTGGTGTTTTTTTGCAGTGCAGTTTTCCTGTCAATGCAAAAAGCTCCACAGTCGTATCGCTCATTTTCAATAACAAACACATTAAAAATGTCAGTGTTGAGCAGGGCCCATTCTGCTGCATGGGATTCCATTTTAGGCCCGGCCATTTTTGCAATCAGGGCGAGAGCTTGTTGCGCTGTAAGGTCGAGATGCGCTTCCTGTATATTGATGCCGCCCTGAACAATGCCTGCGGCCACACCGTTGCCGCTTGCAGTGACTGTCATTTGAGATGTCTGAACCGGTAGGTTGTGATCGGTAGTAATTAAATTATCCGACATCTTTCGCTACCTCCCCGGAAAGACTCCGGCATCTTGAAGAACCTCAATCAAATCAACATTTTTAATAGTCCAATGTGTGCGTGTGTATTCAAACAGATGAAGTGCCAGTTCCTGCTGGTAAGTGCGGAGAATAGAATAAGGAAACGGAAAATATTTCTGAAAGTAGACTTTGATTCCGTTTTCCTGAATCCGAATATCTTTGATGAATGCGAACACAGCCTGCTGTGATTTGGTGCCATCCGCTTCACAGCTTATGACAGCTGGAATTTCCTTGATAGCGGTAATCGCCTCTGGGGTCAAATCACTAAACTTCGTTTTGACATCATTTTGTATGTATTCTGTAAGTGCGCGGTCTTTTGAAACCAGCACATAGTCTTTCTCAAAGGGGTCATATCCCATCAATAAAGCATAGTAGTCTTTACTGAGTGGGCTCTTTTTTCCATCGACCAGAACCACATTTAAGGTTGTGTTTACAGAATCTGTATATCCTATGGCAACACCTTCATGCTCAGCATGGATATTGATGGATGGCAAACTCTGTGATTGCTTTGCAATTTCATTGTCACTCATCGTTTTTCTTCCTCCGATCTCCAATATTGATGCCGCCATACACGATACCAGCTGCAATACCGCCGTCTTTTGCTTCAACATGGAACTGTGCAAGGATACGCTCACCAGTCAACGGATTTGTAACAGGAGCCTCATAGACTTCAACAGTCGGTTCGCTATAGTCAGTATCCTTCGCAGAATTGCCGCTGTTTTCTTCATGCATTTTTTCTGATTTAACAGAGAACAGATCAAATGTGATCTGTCGCGGATAGGTTTTTCCGATTGGACTGATAAATTTCCAACGGGCACCTACTTCATCTGCACGTTCGTGAAACTGTTCAAAAGTTGCACGTCCCTTTTCATTATCTGGACGATTCACAACAATATAGTGCCATACAGCAAGAAGAAGCGAAGAAAGGCAGTATTGGTCGAGGGCCAGAAGCTCTTTCTTAGAAATCGGAGATTCAGAAAGATAAAAAAGAGTGCCATCAGTGACAGAGTGATCTTCCGAAAGCAGAGTGAGAATTGCCTGGATAAGCCAACGCATCCTCTCATCGGACTCAGTATGCAGAAAATTGTCAACGAATGTGTCCATTTGGCGTACCACGCTTTGATATTGTGATTTGACCCGATTGTCAAATCCATCAATTTCTGTGGTGTCATCAAAAGGGAGATTTAATCCATGTGAAACCTTACACGCCCGATAGTCTGATGTATCGCCACTAAAAGTCTTTCCGACGGAAGGCTGATGGAAGGACGGTACGATAAGTTGAATAAGAGCTTCAAGTATATTTTTATTTGAAACACGGTCTTTTAACCCGCTTTGCAGTTGTCTGCGAGAAGCGGGTTTTTCTTTTGCCTCTGTCAGCAATAAGAAAAACACACCACCGCAGAGATAAGGTGAACATTGTTTTTCCATGATTGTCCTCAATTTTCATAATGGCTAACTCGGCTAACTCTGCTAACACTTGCAGCGTAGCAAGAGGAACACCAAGATTATTCTTGTAAGGAGAAAAGAAGTGATCCAAAGCACTAAGCAAATTGGTGTGTAACACATACAAACCAATACAAACACTTCTAAAATTATCATATCATATCCTACCATAAAAAACCAGAGCCATCGAGAACCGGAGATATGTAAAACAAAAAACTTTTTCCCAGATGGTTATAAAACAACCCCGAAAATCTGGCTGGTTAGAAAGGAGGAGCCACAGATGCAGAGAACAAGAGCTCCTTAGTGGAGAAGTACATAGCAGAGGGTAGTCAGCGAAAGCCCGTGGGTGGCAAGCCAGCCATCCCAAAGGAAGCTGGACGAAAAACAAAATAAACTGAGCCTGAAATTTAAAGCGCAAATGGCGAAGGATGATTTTCATACGGAAGATGCAAAGATGGACAAGCCATCCGAGCATCTCCGTGGAGACCACCCTTAATTCGCCATGCCATCAATCAGACAGGCTCCGTGGACGGATTGGGTAAAGTCTCTACCCAGTCCGGTTTTTCTTGGAATCTCCTTCGCCGCGCTTCAGCGAAAAAGGAGATTCCATTATGACAATCAATAATAAGACAACTTTTAAGGAACTGAAGAAACTGGTCGGCAGCACAAAGGAACTGGCAAAGCTCCCGACTGCCAAAGAACTGCGTAACTCCAATGAGGAGATCGTGTTTGATGGCGATGTGGCCGGCGCACACTTCATTATTTATAAGAGCGGCCTGTTTATTTACAGCCGCAGTGGACATGCCACTGTTTATGCAGTGGATCGCTGCACGGAGATCGAATACCCGTGTGTGTATGCAGATGAGGGCGGCCTGAATGTTACGGCCGGATGCAAGCACAGAGTCAAGATGGACCGCGACGGACAGAAGCACCTCATCATGATTGTGCCGGAAACGGAGTACATGAATGGCCCGTGGGCGATGCCGCTGGATGTTGTTGGTACACACCGGCTGGATCATAACAGTGACAGCCGCGAACAGAGCCACAGCGATTTCAGCCTGAGCAACGATGGTACGGACTGGGAAAACAAAGCAGTCACACCAGATTTCACGGATGTGCAGGAGGCGGAAGAACGGGAAGAGGAGCTGTGCAGGAAGCTGGAAGAAGCAAAAAAGAAGCTGACAGATAAGCAGAGAGAAGTGATCCGGCATGCCTTCTATGAAGATCCGGATCAGACACAGGAGGAGATGGCAAAGAAGATGAACTGTTCCCAGCCGATGGTCCACAAGCATCTGGATGCGGCACTCAAAAATCTTCGTAAGGGTATGGGGTTATAATTCCACCCCTCAAACCTGACTAAGTGCAAGGGGGCGATAAGCCCCCGGAAAGGAGTGCACACAAATGAAAAAAGTATATATCTGTTCACCGTATCGGCCGACTGGGCAGGACCCGGAGGCAGAGCGAAAGCGGAATGTAGAAAAGGCACAGACAGCCTGCAGGCTTGCAATCGATGCCGGGTATCTGCCGCTTGCACCGCATCTCTATTTTACCCAGATGCTCAATGACGATCAGCTGTTCGAGCGCTTTCTCGGTATGGCCTACGGCAGCCTGTGGCTGGACGAGGCAGATGAGATGTGGGTGATCGGTACGGAGCTTTCGGATGGAATGAAGCAGGAGCTGGAATATGCCCGGAAGAAAAATATCCGGGTCACGATGAAAAAAGTCTGATGCCGATGGTTATAAAAGCACCTGAAAATCTGGCTATGTGAAAGGGGCGGCAAAGCCCCGGAAAACAAATAAAGGAGATAAACAATATGTGTAAGAACGAGTACGAAGTGAAGATGCAGGCAATGGATCTCATGAGTGCGGCCATCAATGATGTGGTGTGTGCCATGGATGCAATCGATAAGTTCGCTGAGGCGTTTGGCCTTTGCGAAGACCAGGAAGCAGAGCGCGAGAAGGATCTGAAGATTCTGATCGATGCGGTGTGCGAACAGGAACCGGGCATTCCAAAGTGTACGGTGGACCGTGTCATCCGTACTGCTTTTGACCTGCTGGAAGATGACGAAGAGGAGGATGAGGATGATGAGTAAGGAACTGCTTTTGAAGCTGGCTGCGGATTATTCCGTTCTGGCGGAGGATCTGAAGAAGCTGGCGGGTGAGGAAGCCCCGGCGGAGAGCGAGAAGGAAGAAAAGGTGGATGTGCCTTTCGAGGTTGAGGAGAAGAAAGAGCCGCCGAAGCAGGAAAAGAAACCGGAGAAGAAGTACACGATGGCGGATGTCCGCAAGAAACTCTCCAGCCTTTCTTCCGGCGGCAAGACCGCAGAGGTGCGTGAGCTTCTGGTCAAGCACGGAGCAAACCGCCTTTCCGAGATCAAGCCGGAGGACTACGCCGTGTTGATGGAGGAGGCAGAGAATCTGTGAGTGCGCATTCTGAAAAAGGACCATCCAGCTCGGAACGCTGGATAAACTGTACACCGAGTGCAAAGCTCTGTGCCGATATGCCGGATGTATCGACCAGCTTTGCACAGGAGGGCACTGATGCCCATGAGGTGTGCGAGTATGAACTGAAGAAGGCTCTGGGGCAGAAGATGGCCTGCCCGGTGGAGAACCTTACTTATTATAATCCGGAAATGCAGGAGTGTGCAGACGGATACCGGGATTATGTCATGGAACTGGTGGAGGAAGCAAGGCAGCGGACAAAGGATGTGGTTGTGCTGGTGGAGCAGAAGATCCAGTACGAACGCTTTGTCAAAGGCGGCTTCGGCACAGCAGACTGCATCATCATCGCAGATGGTGTCCTGAATGTGGTTGATTTTAAGTATGGACTTGGAGTGGAAGTCTCTGCGATCGGGAATACCCAGATGCGCATTTATGCGTTGGGCGCACTGGAAATCTTCGACCCGCTGTACGACATCGATACCGTACAGATGACCATCTACCAGCCCCGGAAGGCAAACATCTCGGTGGATTCCATTTCCCGTAATGAATTGTATGACTGGGCAGAGCATGTGCTGAAACCGGCTGCACTGGAAGCGGACGAGGGCAATGGCGAGTTCCATGCCGGCCACTGGTGCCGCTTCTGTAAAGCACGCCATATCTGCCGGGAACGGGCAAAGAAGAATCTGGAACTGGCTGCCTATGAGTTTGCCGCGCCGCCTCTGCTTTCGGATGAGGAGATCGTGGAGATTCTGGAAAAGGTGGACAGTCTCCTTCGCTGGGCAAACGATGTGAAAGAGTATGCCCTGCAGGAAGCAGTTGCTGGTAAGAAGTGGGACGGCTATAAGCTGGTGGAAGGCCGATCCATTCGCAAGTACACCAGCGAGAAGTCTGTCGCAGAAGCAGCAGCCGCCGCCGGGTACGATCCGTATGAGAAACGGGTGCTGGGCGTGACCGAGATGCAGAAGATGATGGGCAAAAAGAAATTTGAAGAAATTCTGGGGGCAATGGTTATAAAACCCCAGGGCAAACCTGTCTTAGTGTCAAGGGATGATAAGCGTCCTGAGATGAATACGATAAACGATGATTTCAAGGAGGAAAATTAATCATGGCAAACAAAATGACAAATCCGATGAAGGTGATCACTGGTCCGAAGACCCGTTGGAGCTATGCAAATGTGTGGGAGCCGAAGAGCATCAACGGCGGCACGGCGAAATACTCCGTGTGTCTGCTGATCCCGAAAGAGGATACGGTGACGGTCGAGAAGATCAAGAAGGCAATCGAAGCCGCCTACAAGGAAGGCGAGGCAAAGCTGAAGGGCAATGGCAAGAGCGTACCTCCGCTGGCTGCTCTGAAGACACCGCTGCGTGATGGCGACGTGGAGAAGCCGGATGATGAGTCCTACGCAGGGCATTACTTCCTGAACGCCAACAATACGACTGCTCCTGGCATCGTGGATGCCGACCGCCAGCCGATCCTGCAGCGTTCCGAGGTGTACTCCGGTGTGTATGGCCGTGCATCCATCTCGTTCTATGCATTCAACAGCTCTGGCAGCAAGGGCATCGCGTGTTCGCTGAACAACCTGCAGAAGATCGCCGATGGTGAGCATCTGGGCGGTAAGGCAAGCGCAGAGGAGGACTTTGCAACGGAAGAGGACGACGATTTCCTCAGCTGATGATGGGAGGGGTGGTCCGCTGCCCCTCTTTTTTTAACTTTTTTCTGTCGGGACACGGCAGAATTACATAAATTCTGGAGGGAAAATTATGCCACATGTATTGGAAATCAAAGGTGGTGAGCTGCTCACCCCGTTTAATGTGTTTGATGTGATGGATGCGGTCGAGGACTATATGGGAACCGACATCCGGCAGTATCTGGAGGAGTATCTGGAAGGTGTGGAGAGCGATGCAGAGGAGATCACGGATGACGAGATCGCGGATCACTACAAGCAGGTACTTCTGAATATTCGGGATGAGACCGAGGAGGTTCTCAGGCTGATTGAAAAGCCCCGGATGGACCGGAAAGCGATCCGGGAAACACTGAACCTTATTGTAAAGATGATCGGAAGGGAGAAATAAGATGAAGGTAGGAAGAAGTTTGCAGGAAGTGCTGATGGAGCTTCAGCGGCAGAACCAGGCAAAGAAAGACTATATTGCTCCGGCGCAGAGCATGAGGCTGGAAAAGGATGGACGGACTTTCCAGATGGGGGAGCAGGCTCCTTTTGCAACCACACAGCTGTTCCATCGTCAGCTGGCATCCACGCTGGCGATCCCGGCAAAGTATTATGACCTGATGCAGAAAGAAAAGCCGGAACTGCTGGCAGAGAATGTGAACGTCTGGCTGGATACCAGACAGAGCAATTACATGATCCGGTCGATGGATTATGGCGCCGGCCCTGTGGCGAGAGCACTTCTCTCGGAAAGATACAGAAGGATCGACAACATGGAGATCGCCTCTGCGGTGCTGCCGCTGTTTGCAGGTAATGACGGATACAGCGTAGAGAGCTGTGAGGTGACGGAGAACAGACTCTATCTGAAGATTCTGAATAAGCGGCTGGAGATGGAAGTCCGGAAAGGCGATATCGTACAGGCTGGTGTCATAATCTCCAATTCCGAAGTCGGCCTTGGCGCAGTGTCCGTACAGCCGCTGGTGTACCGTTTGGTCTGCACCAATGGACTTATTATTGACGATTTCGGGGAGCGCAGGAACCATGTCGGCCGGCAGGCGAAGATGGCAGAGGACTTCACACTGTACTCGGACGAAACTTTGAAAGCAGAGGACAAGGCCTTTATGCTGAAATTACGCGACACCACAATGGCAGCCATCGAGGAGAGCCGCTTTGCGCAGGTAGTCGATAAGCTGAAAGAAGCGGCCGGTATCCCGATCAAGGGCAATGTGCAGGAAGTCGTGGAACTGACCGGCAGGGAGTTTGGTATCACGCAGGATGAGCAGAACGGTATCTTCAAGTATCTGGTGGAAGGCGGTGACCTTTCCCTTTACGGGCTGACCAATGCGGTCACCCGTGCTTCGCAGGATGTGGAGTCCTATGACCGTGCGACTGCGCTGGAAGGCATCGGCTGGCAGATCATGCAAAGGAGAGAACTGTATGTATAAAAAGAAGCAGAAGAAGGACCAGAAGAAAAAGAAGCAGATCAAGCAGACACCGAAAAAACAGTATACAGACCAGCGAAAGAGCATCAGCCGGATGATGCACAGACGGACTGGGTAAGGAGGTAGCCATGAAGGAATTACACATTGATATAGAAACGTATTCCTCTGCTGACCTTGCCAAGTGCGGCGTCTATAAATACACGGAATCCCCGGATTTTGAGATCCTGCTGTTTGGCTATTCCAGTGACGGCGGTGAGGTCAAGGTCGTGGATCTGGCGTGTGGAGAGAAGCTGCCAAAAGAGATATTGGCCGCACTGGAGGATGAGAGCGTGACGAAGCTGGCACACAATGCCTCATTCGAGCGTGTCTGCCTGTCCCGGTATCTGGGGTATCCGACCGGGGAGTATCTGAACCCGGAGGAGTGGAAGTGTACGATGGTCTGGTCTGCCTATATGGGACTGCCACTGTCTCTGGCCGGAGTCGGTGCAGTGTTGGGGCTGGATAAGCAGAAGATGGGAGAAGGCAAAGACCTGATCCGTTATTTTTGCGTACCCTGTGCACCGACAAAGACCAATGGTGGGCGGACAAGGAATCTTCCCTCCGATGCACCGGATAAGTGGGATGTCTTCAAAAAATATAATGTGCGGGATGTTGAGGTCGAGATGCAGATCCAGCAGAAGCTGGAGCGTTTCCCGGTGCCAGATTCCGTATGGGAGGAATATGCTATCGATCAGGAAATCAACGACCGTGGCGTAAGGATTGATGGCGTGCTGGTACAGAACGCCATTGCAATGGACACCGAGATCAAGGAAGAATTGAAAACAAAGATGCAGGAGCTGACTGCACTTGAGAACCCGAATTCCGTATCCCAGTTGTCCGGGTGGCTTGCTGATAACGGAGTGGAGACAGACAGTCTGGGTAAGAAGCAGGTCAAGGCTCTTATGGAAGAAGTACCGGAGGAGATCCGGGAAGTGCTGCGTCTGCGTCAGCAGCTGGCAAAAAGCAGTGTGAAAAAGTATCAGGCCATGAAGAATGCTGCCTGCTCGGACGGCCGGGCAAGAGGAATGTTCATGTTCTACGGAGCAAACCGCACCGGCAGGTTTTCAGGCCGCCTCATTCAGATGCAGAACCTTCCTCAGAACCATCTGCCGGATCTGGCAGAGGCGAGAGCACTGGTACGGCAGGGAAATCTGGAAGCGGTGAAGATGCTGTATGGGGATGTGCCGGATACATTGTCCCAGCTCATCCGTACTGCATTCATCCCCAGAGAGGGCGCAAGGTTCTATGTGGCAGACTTTTCCGCCATCGAAGCCAGAGTCCTTTCCTGGATCGCAGGGGAAGAATGGCGCATGGAGGTTTTTGCCTCTGGCGGCGATATCTACTGTGCAACGGCCTCCCGTATGTTCGGAGTGCCGGTCGTAAAGCATGGTGAGAATGGTGAACTGCGGCAGAAAGGAAAACAGGCGGAACTCAGCTGTGGTTACGGCGGCTCCGTTGGCGCATTGAAAGCGATGGGCGCTTTGGAACTTGGCATGAAAGAGGAAGAACTGAAACCGCTGGTGGATTCCTGGCGGTCAGCGAATCCGAACATCGTCCGGCTCTGGGGCGAGATCGAACGAGCAGCCATCCATGTCATCAAGACCAAAGAGCCACAGCAGGTGAAGTGCCTGCGGTTCACTTACCAGTCTGGTTTTCTCTTTATTTATCTTCCCTCTGGCAGAAAGTTGGCGTATGTGAAACCGAGACTGGGAGAAAACCAGTTCGGCGGAACTTCCATTACCTACGAGGGTGTTGGCGGTACAAAGAAGTGGGAGAGGCTGGAGAGCTTTGGCGGCAAGCTGACCGAGAACGTGATCCAGGCAATCAGCCGTGATATCCTCTGCTATGCCATGCGCACACTCCGCTGCTGTTCCATTGTGATGCATGTGCATGACGAGCTGATCATCGAAGCAGACCCACGGGTCAGCCTGGAAGCAATCTGTGAGCAGATGGGACGAACCCCGCCGTGGACACCGGGGCTGGTTTTGCGGGCAGATGGCTTTACTTCGGATTTTTATATGAAGGATTAAGGGACAAGAGAAAAAGGAACAAGAAAAACTGAAAAAAATTAAGAGAAACAGGTTATAAAAGACCTCCGAAAATCTGGCGTGGTAGAGGGGAGCACTCCCTTACTCTATAGATTTTCGGAGGTCATTTTATTATGTTAGAAGTTTTTGATTATCAGGGTCAGCAGGTTAGGACGGATTATAAGGACGAAGCCGTATGGTTTGTTGCAGCGGATGTGTGTCGGGTGCTGGATATCATCAACCCCACAATGGCAGTGGGGCGTTTGGATGATGACGAAAAGGGTCTAAGTAGTATTGAGACCCTTGGTGGAAATCAGCAGATGGTGGTAGTGAACGAAGCCGGGCTTTATTCTCTGATCCTCACGAGCCGTAAACCGCAGGCAAAGGAATTCAAGCGTTGGGTCACGCATGACGTACTGCCGTCCATCCGCAAGCATGGTCTGTATGCCATTGATGATGTGTTGAAAAATCCGGATTTGCTGATTAAGGCGCTGACAGAGCTGAAGAAGGAGCGCGAAGAGAAGAAACGTCTGGAACTGGAGAATGCAGTCAAGGCACAGCAGATCGCCGAGATGCAGCCGAAAGTTTCCTATTACGATATTGTCCTTGCCTGCCCGGATCTTGTAACCATTACCCAGATCGCAAAGGACTTCGGGATGTCGGCGAAAAAGCTCAATAAGATCCTGAAGGAAAAGAAGATCCAGTTTAAGCAGGGCAGGACATGGTTTTTGTATCAGAAGTATGCCGAGCAGGGCTACACCCAGAGCAAGACTTACCTCTATGACGAGGATAACCATACAGCCATGCATACGCTCTGGACGCAGAAAGGCCGGCTGTTTATTTATGAACTTCTGAAGGCAGACGGGATTTTGCCGGTTATGGAGCGTGAGTAAGGAAATGGAAAGAGAAGCAAGAAGTGTAGGAGGAAAGCGATGAGAGACTTGAATATTGCCTACGGCAACAGCTGCATGGCGAAGAAATGGTCGAATAAGACGATCACCTTTGGGGAGCTGTGCGGCCGGCTGGAAAATACGATAAGAACCACGGAGACAGTCGAGGAATACCAGAAGATGAAGCGCGCCGAGCGTGAAGCTGCCAAGGATAAGGGCGGCTTTGTCGGTGGTCAGCTGAAGGGCGGCAGAAGAAAGAGAGAAAATGTGGTCAGTCGTTCTATGCTGACGATGGATGTGGATAAGGGTGAAAAAGGCTTCATCGAAAGCTATGAGATGCTGGCCTCGTATACCTCTGTCCTCTATACCACCCACGGACACACCCCGGAAGCACCTCGTTTCCGCATCATCATCCCGCTGACCCGTGATGTGACCCCGGATGAATACCAGGCCATTGCCCGGTACTTCGCAGCCGAATGGGGCATCGACCAGTTTGATGAATGCTCGTATCGCCCGCATCAGCTGATGTACTGGCCGACTACGCCATCGAATGGAGAGTATGTCTGTGAAAAGGTGGAGGGCGAATGGCTTGACCCGGATGTTTTTCTTTCTTTGCACCCTAACTGGCAGGACTGTTCTCTGCTTCCGACCAGCAGTAGAGAGAGCGAGGTAAAGGAAAACAGCGGCAAGAAGATGGAGGACCCGGAGGCAAAAGGCGGCGTGGTTGGACTGTTCTGCCGCGCCTATCCGATCCGTGAAGCCATCGACACCTTCCTTTCCAATGTCTATGAGCCGTCTGCCAACATTCCTGGCCGCTATTCCTATATCCCGGCGGATTCCTCTGCCGGCGTGCAGATTTTTGAAGAGAAGTTCGCGCACTCCTTCCATGCATCTGACCCCGCCTGTGGCCGTTCTCTGAATTCCTTTGACCTTGTGCGGGTACACAAGTTTGGGGATGAAGATGAGAAAAAGAGCTTCCAGGCAATGTGTGATTTTGCGATGAGTCTGGATAAGGTCAGGGTGCTGGCGGCAGAGGAGAAGAAAGCGGAAGCCGATATGGACTTCGATGACGGTGAGGACTGGAGAGAGAAGTTAAGGTATATGCCCAGAAGCAAGGTACTGGAGAACAGTGTCTTTAACGAGGTGCTGATCCTTAATAATGACCCGGACTTCCAGAATTTTGCGTTTAACGAGATGGCAAACCGCATCCAGATCACAGGAGAAGTTCCGTGGAACCGCCCGGACGATAACAAGTTCTGGCGCGATGCAGATACCGCACAGCTGAAAGCCATCCTTGATACCCGCTATACCTCATTCTCTACCCGCAATCACGATGTGAGCTTTCTGAAAGTGGCGGACGACCGCAGTTTCCACCCAGTCAGGGATTATTTGGACGGCCTGCCGTCTTGGGACGGTAAGGAACGGGTGGATACCCTGTTGATTGATTATTTTGATGCGGACGATACTCTGTATGTCCGTGCGGTGACCCGGAAGATGCTGGTGGCAGCAGTCACCCGTATCTACCATCCCGGCACGAAGTTTGACTCTGTTCCGGTATTAGATGGTAAGCAGGGTATAGGAAAAAGTACGTTCTTAAAGGATCTGTGTGGAGAGGAATACTATGCCGACAACCTGAGTCTGACGGACATGAACGATAAGGCTGCCGCAGAGAAACTGCAGGGATTCTGGATCGTTGAGATTCCGGAGCTCGCCGGTATGAAGAAGGCGGACATCGAAAAGGTGAAGGCCTTCATTACGACCACCGATGATAAGTATCGTCCTTCTTACGGACGCACCGTGGAATCCCACCCGCGGCAGTGCGTAGTGATTGCCAGTGTCAACGGTGAGAGGGGATACCTGCGTGATATCACCGGCAACCGCCGCTTCTGGGTCGTTAAGCTGAAGCAGACAGAGCAGAAGCGTAAGTGGCACTTTACACAGGAGGAGAAAGACCAGATCTGGGCGGAAGCCAAGAAGTACTATGAAGAAGGGGAGAAATTGTATTTAGAGGGTGAGCTGCTGGAGAGTGCAGAAATGGAACAGAAGAAGGCGATGGAGCTGGATGAGCGTCAGGGAATTGTCGAAGATTACCTGAATATGCTTCTGCCGGAACGCTGGGAGAAGATGGACCTCTATGCGAGAAGAAGCTATATCAACGAGAAGGATGGGCCGACGGTAGAAAAGGGAACGGTGAAGAGGGAGTATGTCAGCAATGTGGAGATCTGGAGCGAGTGCTTCGGACGCTCGCCGTCTGATATGAAACCTGCGGATTCTTATTCTATCGCCGCGCTCATGACGCAGATTCCGGGCTGGGAGAGATCGAAAGACTGTAGGAAAAAGGGAATCTACGGAAAGCAGAGAGTGTACGTCAGAACAGAGGAACAGGAAAAGTAAGAAAAATCAAGGGAACAGGGAACAAGTGACAGGAAAGCGGTAAAAGAAAACAGGTAACAAGGGAACAGGAGAACAAGCAAAACGCAAAAGAAAAACGTATAGCGGAGAGGGCGGGGTGGGCGGTAGCTAAGTTCAAAAGGTGTCAACTATATGGGACAAGACCAACTTTTTCTATATAGAGTCTTTTGGTAAAAAGAAAAAACAGAAGAGTGTGTAATACGCATATAGGGGAAATAGCTATATAGAGAAAAAAGCGTGCTTGTTGTGAACCTGTTCCTTTTTACTTTATATCAACCCTAAAAAATAGCGTAAATACAAGGAAAAACGGGAAAATGGCAAAGGGGAACAGAAGCCGAAAAAAGACAACAGATAAGGAAAAACGAAACAAGAAGGATGGCGCGGTGCCGCGCAGGGCGGGTTTTGGGGTATAGAGGAGATTAAGAATATGAGGGAGAGAGACGTAGAGCAGAAATTAAGGAGCGAGGTAGAAAAGAGGGGTGGCAGGTGCTTTAAGTTTTTGTCTTCCGTATCTGGTGTGCCAGATCGGCTGCTTTTACTTCCCGGTGGTCTAGTAATTTTCGTGGAACTGAAGAAAGAGGGCGAGAAGCCAAGGAAGCTGCAGGAGGTACAGATGCGAAAAATAAGGGAATTGGGGTTTCATGTCCGGGTCGTGGACAGCGAACAGGGAATTCAGGAATTAATGAGGGAGATAGAAGATTGGAAAAGTTAAAGAGGGAGAATATGCACGAGTACCAGAGGTACTGTGTGGATTTCATAGAGACCCATGAAGAGGCAGCTGTATTGTTGGATATGGGACTGGGCAAAACAGCGATCGCACTGACTGCAATCTTTGATCTGGTCTATGACTTCTTTCTGGTGAGAAAGGTGCTGGTGGTGGCACCGCTTAGAGTGGCGAGAGATCAGTGGATCGCGGAAGTCGGAAAATGGGAGCATTTGTCGGATTTGAGGGTAAGCGTGGTGGTAGGTAGTGAACAGGAGAGAAAGGTCGCACTTATGCGAAGCGCGGATGTGTATGTGATAAATCGTGAGAATGTGGCATGGCTGGTAGAAAAAAGCGGAGCCGTTCTGGATTTTGACATGCTCGTGGTGGATGAGCTGAGTTCTTTTAAGAATTCAGACAGTAAGAGGTTCAAGGGGTTGATGAAATTAAGACCGAAGATAAAAAGAACGGTAGGTCTGACAGGCACACCTGCATCCAACGGCTTAATGGATCTCTTTGCTGAGTATAAGCTGCTGGATAAGGGAAAGCGGCTGGGAAGGTTCATTACGAGGTACCGGGCTGATTACTTCAAGCCGGACAAGATGAACGGAGCAGTGGTCTACTCCTACAAGCCGCTCCCGTTTGCTGAGGAGGAAATCTATAAAAAGATTTCTGACATGACCATTTCCATGAAGTCTACGGATTACTTACAGATGCCGGAAAAGGTCGTGACCGAGTGTATGGTCACGATGGATGAAAAGGAAAAGAAAAAATATGATGAGCTGAAAAAAGAATTGGTGCTGAACATGGGGGAAGAAAACGAGATCACAGCAGCAAATGCAGCTGCTCTCTGCGGAAAACTATCCCAGCTGGCGAATGGTGCAATCTACACCGATGACAAAAAGGTGATGCAGTTCCATGATAAAAAGCTGGATGCCCTGGAAGACCTGATTGAGGCCGCCAATGGAAAACCGGTTCTGGTAGCGTACTGGTACCAGCATGATCTGGAACGGATCAGGAAAAGACTGGATGAGAAGAAGATCGAGTATGACAAGATCGACAGCGGCGAGAGCATTAAGCGGTGGAATGCCGGTCAGCTTCCGGTCGGTCTGATCCACCTGGCTTCTGCCGGTCATGGGCTGAATCTTCAGAGCGGCGGCAACTGTATCATCTGGTTTGGAATCACATGGTCGCTGGAACTTTACCAGCAGACCAACGGAAGATTGTGGCGGCAGGGACAAAATTCTCAGACGGTGGTTATAAATCATATCATCACATCTGGCACTATAGATGAGAGGATTCTCCGGGTGCTCAAAGGTAAGGATGCGACACAGGAGGAGCTGATCGATGCAGTAAAAGCTAACTTAGGAGGATAAAAAGATGGCAAGTGAATTTGAACCGTATGAGAATCTGGCTAATGCGATTATTATTTCGGCAGCAGAGGACTACCGGGTCGCACTCCGCAGACAGATGCGGCATCCCGACGGTCAAGAGACAAAACACACAGTGGACCGTTTGGAGAACTTTTTCCGATCGGCATGGTTTGGAGTGTTGACGGATGTTGACGGTGAGTATCTGATGGCCCGTATCAGAAAAGAAGTTGAAGCAGCATAAAACGGGAAACGATGACAAACAAAGACAAAACATGCCAATCCGAGTGGAATAAAAATTCGGAGGTATGCAAGATGAGCATTATGTGGAAGTACCTGGATAAGAGAGCGGCAGCAATTAAGGCTATCGGTGATTACGATAATATGCAGTTCATTATCCGCAATACAAAAGATGAGATTACGGTTGAGAGTGACAGAATGGTGGGTGTGGGAAGCCCGAACATGGATGGCATGCCACACGCCCACAATCCGCAGGCGGGAGAGGAGAGGATTCTGGATGGCATCGAGAAAATTGATATTCTGAAAGAACGGTATCGGCAGGCGGTCGAGTACATGGACTGGTTTCAGCCAGCGTGGGATGGTCTGACGGAAGATGACAAGTATGTTCTGGAATGCTTCTATCAGACGGAAAGCAGCGATGTGAATCTGATCTGCGACCACTTCGGTATTGAACGTTCCTCAGCTTATAACAAAAAGAACCGTGCGCTGGACAAGTTGGTCACACGGCTCTATGGCAAGGATTGATTCACGGGGCTCCGAAAGGGGCCTCGATTTTTTTTGCCGTTTTGTGGATTTTTTGTGATGAGTAAAATCGTGGACGACATGGCGGACAAAGTGTGCTATGCTAGTACCATGAAAATAGGCCCGGAGGAAATCCGGGAGAGCAGAAGCCTTGGAGGATTGATTCCCCCAGGGCTATTTTTATGCCCGGAAGGGGGAGGATAAGATGGGCAGAAAGAACCGACCTGTAAAAATACGTAAGAAGTCGCTTCCTGATGTCACCAGAATTCAGCCGCCAAAGCGGATGGACATCTGGTACGCACATTTGAGAGAGAACACTGGAACCTCAGTGCAGGAGGGCAGTCGTCCGGTGCTGGTCATCAGCAATGATATGGCAAATAAGAATTCTGATGTGGTCACTGTGATCCCGCTGACTAGTCAGATGAAGAGAATTGAACTGCCGACGCACTGCATTATTCATGATCTGCTGGACGAGGATTCTGTTGTTCTGGCAGAGCAGATCACTGCAATTCCGAAGTGGAGATTACACAGGAAACTGTGCAGCTGCACGGATGAAGTGCAGGTAAGTGAAATAGAAAGAGCTGTAAAGGTACAGCTTGGATTGGAGGACGAAACCAATGAGTAAGATCATCACCTGTGAACAGGTCAGCAATGGCCATCCAGATAAGATCTGTGACCAGATCGCAGATGCCATCGTGACCGACATTCTCCAGCATGACAGGAACGCCCGTGTGGCGATCGAGTGTCTGCTGAAAAAGAGCCAGCTCTTTATTGCCGGCGAAGTCACCACCGATTATCGGCCAAACTATCAGCAGATCGTTCACGATGTGTTCAACCGCATCGGTACCGAAAAGTTGGGGTGGAATCTGACCGAGCTTCTTCGCATCGGCATTCTGGTGGACAAGCAGTCGCCGGATATTGCGCTTGGTGTGGACAAGGGCGGTGCCGGTGATCAGGGAATTATGTATGGCTACGCCACCAACGAGACGGCAGAGCAGATGCCGATCCCGTACATGGTCGCCACCAAGTTCCTGCAGCTGTTGAAGGACCATCCGTCTAAGATGTTCCGGGCAGATGCCAAGGCGCAGGTCAGCTACGATTACGACACCGGTCGTATCACCACCTTCCTCTGCTCCGTGCAGCACAGCCCGGATGTGGAGGTCAGCGACTTCCGGCACATCATCGAATCCATGATGGTGCTTGCCGCCTGCGAGTATGGACTGGACGGTGATTTCACGAAGCTGGTCAATCCGACCGGTCGTTTTGTGCTGGGTGGCAGTTACGCTGACTGTGGTGTGACTGGTCGGAAGCTGGCGTGCGATACCTACGGCGGCATTGGTCGCATGGGTGGCGGTGCTCTGAGCGGTAAAGACCCCACCAAGGTGGACCGCTCTGCAGCATACATGGCGAGGAAGATTGCCAAGGACATTGTGCAGGCGGGCTACGCTGACAAGTGCGAAGTCCAGCTGGCTTACGCCATCGGCGTGGTGCAGCCGGTCGGTGTGTCGGTGGAGTGCTTCGGTACGGAGCATCAGTCCCTTGACTTCATCGAAGCCTACGTCCATGACAGCTATGACCTGACCCCGCAGGGTATCATCAAGCGGCTGGGACTGCTGGATGTAGATTACAACAAGGTCAGTGCTTACGGTCACTTTGGTAAGGCTGGTCTTCCGTGGGAGGACTGACCCATGCCGTACAGACCAAAGACACCGTGCCGTCATCCCGGCTGCCCGGAGCTGGTGGAACCCGGCCGGCTTTACTGTGAGAAGCACCTGCCTCTCCACCCAGAGGTCATTCGCCCGGCGGCGAAGCGTGGATACAACAGGCGGTGGCAGAAAGCCAGAAAGTCGTATCTCGAAGCACATCCGCTCTGTGTGCAGTGTGCCAAGCAGGGCAAGTATGTCCGGGCAACGGTGGTGGATCACATCATTCCGCACCGTGGTGACCAGAAACTTTTCTGGGACCAGAACAACTGGCAGCCACTCTGTAAGAGCTGCCACGATAAGAAGACGCTGACAGAGGACATCAACCCGACCTACACCTACTGACACCCCCGCCGGGGCCGGGGTCACTTCTCTACAGTGAAGTCACACGGAGACCGGTGCGCCCTTTTCTGTGAAAAACCGCAAAATTCATAGGCCGGGGGTCAGAGGAATAACGGCGCAAAATGAAACAGGAAAATGTACAGGCATCGGAGCTTCGGTTCCGGTGCCATTCTTTTTCCCCGAAATGAACCAAAGTGTGTGAAACCTCTCGTAAACAGGGAGCTTTCGCACATTTTAGCTTGTTCCGGGAGGAGCAGGGGCGAGCGGGAATCGGCCGCCGCAACAACGATCCAACCTGGCGGGGCAGTGCCGATTTCCACTTCGCCGCTTTTCGTATGAATTATGAGATTTTTCTAAGAAACCGCCGAAGAAACGGCGAAAAATGAGAGTGAGGTGAGGGCAGATGGAAGATTACACGGCTGAGATGATCAGGGACATGGCTTTTTCTTTCTGCCCTCAGTGCGGTACGGCAATCGTACCAAATCATAAAGGCAGACCCCGGAAGTTCTGCTCTCCGGAATGCCGGTCACGGTGGAACAACACCCATCCAAAGCCGGAGAACTGGAAGACCGTGCGGTCGAAGATCTGCCCGGTGTGCGGCGGGGAGTTTTCCTACCGGCACCAGTATGGTCTGGAACGGAAATATTGCAGCCGTGCCTGTGCAAACAAAGGACGCTGGAAGGAGGGCGATGCAAATGGAAGAACCGCTGAACATAGAACGTGATGTGGTAAAGAACGGTGTCCGGCTGGACTGTGTGTTTGAGGGCTATGAGTACCGCCCGGAGAGAGAAGAAGTCCGAAGCCAGCGGCTTGCCGGGTTTGAGTGTTCAGAGATCGCAGAAGACACAGGGTTTTCTTTGGAACAGGTCACGGATTACTGCCGGGAACTGGGGTTGCCGGAAACAGGGAGCTGCCAGTTACAGCCGCCGGATGGGTCGGGGGAACGGCGCTGCCCGGTGTGCGGACGGATTCTCGTGCAGAGAGGGAACAGTGGTCGGAGACGGTTCTGTTCTCCTGATTGCCGGGAGGAATATTACAGGCAGCATAAGTCTTTCCGGATCGCGGTCTGTAAAAACTGTGGAAGGGAGTTCCATGCCGTAGATGAAGGAAAACGGCAGCGGAAGTTCTGCAGTCTGAATTGTTATTGGGATTATCGATACGGGATGAAGGGAGTGGATGAGGATGAGTAAGATTATCGTTGTGTTTCCGATGTTCAACACCGGGGGTATCTGTGTACATGCGATTGACGATGCGGAAGATAAGGTGCTGGCATCTGTGAACGGGGAAAACCCGGAATGGTGCGAGATGGCTGAACAGCCGCAGGAAGATGGCGAGGAGATGGAGTCGGGCTTTGTGTTCGGCTCCTTTTTCGTGCCGTTCTCCGGGGTCATGCGCATGTGAATCTGAATTAGGAGGAGCCTACATGAAAGCGACTGCTGAACTGAAGATGCTACCGGTGTCCGTACTCAAGCCGGCCGCATACAATCCCCGGAAGAAGCTGAAGCCGGGGGATAAAGAGTACGAGAAGATCAAGAACTCCATCACGGAGTTCGGGTTCGCAGATCCTTTGGTGGTCAATGCCGATATGACAATCATCGGCGGCCACCAGAGATTGACCGTAGCGATGGAGCTGGGCTATACCGAAGTGCCTTGTGCGGTGGTGGACATCGACAAAACCAGGGAAAAAGCCCTGAACATTGCGCTCAACAAGATCACGGGTGCATGGGATGATTCCCTGCTGGCCGACCTTCTGAAAGACATCGAAGATTCCAACTTCGATCTTGGCAAGACCGGCTTTGAGCCGCCGGAGATTGAGACGCTGTTCAACAAAGTCCACAGCAAAGAGGTCAAGGAAGATGACTTCGATGTGGAATCCGAGCTGAAGCAGCCATGCTTCTCCAAAGAGGGTGACCTCTGGCATCTGGGAAAGCACATCGTTCTGTGCGGTGATTCCACCAAAGCAGAATGCTACGACACCCTGATGGACGGAACCAAGGCAAATATGATCCTTTCCGATCCCCCTTATAACGTGGATGTGGAAGAGACGGCCGGTAAGATCATGAATGACAACATGGGTGATTCGGAATTTTACCAGTTCCTTCTGGCAGCGTTCCAGCAGATGCACGGTCATCTGGCAGATGATGGTTCCATCTATATCTTCCATGCCGATACCGAGGGTTTGAATTTCCGTAAGGCATTCAAGGATGCCGGGTTCTACCTGTCCGGGTGCTGTATCTGGAAGAAGAATGCGCTGGTGCTGGGACGCAGTCCTTACCAGTGGCAGCACGAGCCGTGTCTTTACGGCTGGAAGCAGAAGGGGAAACACCAGTGGTATTCCGACCGGAAGCAGACGACCATCTGGGAGTATAACCGGCCGAAGTCCAACAAGGACCATCCGACCATGAAGCCCATCGGCCTGATGAGCTATCCGATCCGCAACTCCACCATGACCAACGGTATCGTTCTCGATCCGTTCCTGGGCAGCGGCTCGACCCTGATCGCCTGTGAGGAGACCGACCGTGTGTGCCGGGGCATCGAGCTGGACCCGAAGTTCGTGGATGTGATCGTGAAGCGGTACATCGAACACAGCGATGGTCACTACGATGATGTGTTTGTTGTCCGTGACGGTCAGAAGCTGAAGTTCGAGGAAGTGGCGACCTTCGAGCCGGAAAGCGAGGATGCCGATGCCTGATGTAAAATGCGTCCTCATCCATGACAACTTCCAGAATTTCAAGTCTTATAACATCCCCAAGGCGCAGCTGGTGATCGCAGATATTCCGTACAACATCGGTACGGACTTCTATGCCAGCCGGCCGGACTGGTATGTGGATGGCGACAACAAAAACGGGGAGAGCAGCAAGGCGAGAAAGGCGGCGTTCAATACCGACTTCACCTTCAACATTGCAGAGTATTTCCACTTCTGCAATCGCCTGCTGAAGAAAGAACCCGGCACAGGAGAAAAGGATGCACCGTGCATGATCGTGTTCTGTGCGTTCCAGCAGATCCCAAAGGTGATCACCGAAGCAGAGAAATACGGCTTCAAGAATTATATCCCGCTGGTGTTCTGCAAGAACTACAGTCCGCAGGTGTTAAAAGCCAACATGAAAATTGTGGGCGCAACGGAGTATGCGCTGGTTTTGTACCGGGGTAAGCTCCCGAAGTTCCGTAATCTCGGTGAGGACGGAAAGCCCCATATGATCTTCAACTGGTTTGACTGGAAGCGGGATGGCAGGGAATATCCGAAAATCCATCCTTCCCAGAAACCGATCTCCGTGCTGAAACGACTGATCGAGACCTTTACAGATGAGGGCGATGTGGTCATTGACCCCTGCGCCGGCAGCGGCTCCACGCTGAGAGCAGCAAGAGAACTGGGGCGCAACAGCTACGGATTTGAAGTATCCAGAGATTTTTACCGGAAAGCAAATGAGCAGATGCTCGGAGAGGAGGTCGCCGGATGAGCACAGAACAGAATAAGACTTTGACCCTCGGCAGCCTCTTTGATGGCTCCGGGGGTTTTCCATTGGGCGGTCTTTTGACCGGGCAGATCACTCCGGTGTGGAGCAGCGAGATCGAGCCGTTTGCCATCCGGGTCACGACGAAGCGTCTGCCGCAGGTGAAACACTACGGAGATGTGTCTGCCATTAGCGGTGCAGACCTGCCGCCCGTGGACATTATCACCTTTGGCAGTCCCTGTCAGGATATGTCCATTGCTGGTAAGCGGGACGGTCTGGATGGTTCACGGTCCAGTCTGTTTTACGAAGCAATCCGAATCGTGAAAGAAATGAGGTGTAAGACCAATGGAGAAAAACCAAGATTTATCGTGTGGGAGAATGTGCCAGGGGCCTTCTCCTCAAACAAAGGGCAGGACTTCAAAGCAGTCATCGAAGCAGTCATCGGTGTTAAAGAACCGTCCGCCTCGGTGCCTGCGCCTGAGAAGAAAGGATGGCCCGACGCTGACTACTACGTGGGAGACGGATGGAGCGTCGCGTATCGAGTTCTTGATGCACAATGGTGGGGCGTTCCCCAAAGAAGAAAACGTATCTACCTTGTCGCAGATTTTGCAGACCAGAGTGCCCCAAAGGTACTATTTGAGTCCGAAGGCGTGTCTCGGTATTCTGCGGAGGGCTTCCATGCGTGGCAAAGAGTTGCCGCCGGTGCTGAAAGCGGCACTGGAGAGGCAGGCTTCAGTGGAGCAGGAGGGCGGATCTGTCTGAACGATCAGGGCGGTAAGCAGATGGATGTTTCCCAGGATGTGACCGGTACCCTCCGGGCAGAGGAGCATGGACATCAGCCGTGTGTTCTGGAAGCTGCCGGTTTCTGTACCGAGCATTCGGCAGATGCCAGAAGCATCGGATACGAGGAGGAACGCTCACCGACCCTCCGGGCTGGTGTTGTGCCTGCCGCCATCGCACTGGAAAATCATCCTGCTGACAGCCGGGTGAAGATTTCCGAGGATGGTAAGGTGCAGACACTGACAAGCCGGTGCGGTACAGGTGGCGGTAATGTCCCGATGGTCATGGACGCTGTTGAAAATTCAGTGGAAAGTCCGGTGAAAGAAGTTGAAAACTCCCCGGCAGTCACGCTGAAGATCCGTTCCGGTTGCGAGGGTGGCGGCAAGGGAGCCATCTGGCAGGAAGAAAAATCTGCCACACTCGGCTGCAATAACGACCAGACACTGTTCGTTCCGAAATGCTATGGTGTCTGCTCCAAAGCCAGCCACTCCATGATGTCCGACAATCCGCATAGCGGTTTCTATGAAGCGGAGACCTCCCGGACACTGGACCGCAGCGGTGGTGACCCGACCTGCAATCAGGGCGGCATCTGTGTGGTAGAGCCGGTCGCCTTTACCCAGAATCAGAGGGATGAAGTCAGGGATCTGGGAGAGAAGTCAGCGGCACTGGCAGCAGAGCCGGGGATGAAGCAGCAGACCTTTGTGGCACAGCCGGAAGAGATGACTGCGTTCCATGTGAACCAGCGCAATGAGCTGATCGATCTGCATGGCAAATCCGGCGCTTTGATGGCGACCCGGAGTGACCAGATGCAGACCTTCGTCCTGCAGGGCAACATGATCGGCCGCAAGGATGAGAACGGTCCGCAGGGGGATGGCGTCAATGAGGATGTCTGCTTTACACTGGATGCCACTGACCGCCATGCAGTCTGCGCACCGGAGGATGTGTATGCCATGACCACCGGCTCCTATATGCAGGTGGCAAAAGAAGTCGCACCGACCCTGATGGCACGGGACTACAAAGACCCAACCACTATCGCACCGGTGCCGCATCTGAACGAGGGTGTCATGGGAACCGTGGCAACCGGGGCACATCCCAGCGGCTTCAACGGGCAGGATGCCTTCAATGACCGTCTGGTCATCGACAATCCGGAAGCACAGCCCGCACCTGTGACCTATACCGTCCGCCGTTTGACACCGACCGAGTGTGCCAGACTGCAGGGATTTCCTGACTGGTGGTGCAGAGATCTCGGAACGGAAAACCCAACCGAGGAAGATCTGGCGTTCTGGGCGGATGTGTTTGAAACACACCGTAAGATCGTGACCCATGCCAAGAAGCCGAAGACGGAGAAGCAGATCCGGAAATGGCTGGCTGACCCGTATACGGATTCGGCAGAGTACCGTATCTGGGGCAACGGCATTTGCTTAGCCAACGCATTCTTTGTTCTGGCCGGCATCGCGTGGTGTGCAGGTCTGGAAGAATAAACTGGCCCGCTATATTACTAGGTAGAAAGCGACCTGTTGATATGGTGGGCTTACATATTGGTCCTATTTACACAACAGATTTTGCGGTCCCTTGTGTAAATGGTCGAACATGAAGAATATCGGGAAATGGCCTTGCTATTCATCCGTTTTAGAGTGATATATGTGCTACCGAAAAGAACATCGGGATGCACAAAAACAAATGAACGAAAAGGAGCGATGAATTATGTTGAAATTTAAACTGAACGTAGCCGAGAGAAAGACCCTCGCAAAACGCATGGAGGAGCTGACCGGCATCCACCCTTACTATACCAAAGCACCTTTGTATTCTTACGACATCGGGAGCTACACCATCGACCGGAATGGCAACCTTCTGGTCGAGCCGGAGAATGCAGATGCCGAGCTGCTGACGACCCTGCTGAATGAGGGACTGATCCGCGGCGGCGAGAGTATTGAGAGCACGGATGACCAGCCGGAGGACACAGAGCTGACAGCGGATATGGATGAGGAGCCTGTGACCGAAGCGGAAACTGAGCAGATGCCCGAAGCAGAGCTGGAGGTTCTGGACGAGCAGGAATCCGAAGATGCAGATACCGCAGAAGATGAACCTGCGGAAGCAGGAGCCGAGGATGCATTGGAGCCGGACAATACGGCTGAGGATGATACCATAGAGGATGAGCTGGATGCAGAATCGCAGGAGACAGAAGATCAGCCGGAAGAGGTGCCGCTGGACTTGGAACTTGCATTCCCGGTCAGCCAGCACAACGGTGTGACTCTCCGCAACCTGGTCAACCTTCTTTACAGCCGCGGCAAGCTCATCGGAAAGGCGACTGGAGGACACTTCCATGTGGAAGAGGGGCTGGTCGAGAAGCTGAAGGACGATAGCTGCACCTTTGCCATCATGAACTTCATCAATGCGGTCAGCGACTATGAGACTGAACATGGTGCTGCACTGGAAGGCCTGAAAATCACCACCGAGAAGGTCACCTTTACCGGCTTCCCGACTGCACCGGACCACGAACATCTGACGGCTTTTGCACAGCTGGCGGTGCTGATGAACCAGCAGGCTATCAGCCAGAAGCGCATCCAGGCAAAGGATGTCAACGATGAGAATGAGAAATACGCACTCCGCACATGGCTCCTGCGGCTGGGGATGAACGGTCCGGATTTCAAAGAGACACGCAAGATCCTCATGGAGAACCTTTCCGGTCATGCGGCTTTCCGTACGGATGAGGAAGCACAGAAGTTCCTTGCAAGGGAAAAGGCAAAACGGGATGCCCTGAAAGCCGCGAAACTGGCAGCACAGAACGGCGATCCTGCCACAGGGGAAACGGTCGCACCGGATACGACCCGGCCGACCCGGCCGACACAGCCCGACTGTGGGGCAGACACGGCGCAGATGCTGGAGGCGGGAGCGTAAGCTCCCAATCCCCCAATGGGGGCCGGAAAATATGCGAGACCCTCTTCCATTGTACCGATATTAGCTCTGAAAATGTACATTATCAAGCGGATAAACTGCAGAAATGTACACGATCATTCTGCCTTATATTTGTCGAATATATGTTCTTTTATATCCTTGCTATTATCCGCACCTGACGGTAATATGCACATACCGAAAGGGAAAACAAGGAAAAAACAAAGGAGAACAAACCATGAACGATAAAACAAGAGAGCAGATTGAAGCCATGAAGAACCAGACCATCGGGGTTGAGATCGAGATGAACAACATCACCAGAGAAAAAGCGGCGAGAAAGGTCGCTGAGTACTTCGGAACCAGAGCATGGAACGCCGCCAGCGAGTACGGATATTACAGCTGGGCTTGCAAGGATGGACAGGGCAGGGTTTGGAAATTCCAGAGGGATGTGAGCATCTACGGACCGGACGCAGAAAAATGCGAACTGGTCACCCCGATCCTCACCTACGACGACATCGAAACCCTGCAGGAGATTATCCGACTGCTCCGAAAGGCAGGCGCAAAGAGCGGCCCAAGCCGCGGATGCGGGGTTCACATCCACATCGGCAAAGGCGACCACACCGCAAAGACCATCCGCAACCTTGTGAATATCATGGCGGCGCACGAACAGCAGATCGGCAGAGCCATCCGAATCGATGCAGGGCGCACCGGACAATATTGCCAGGTGGTCAACCATCGCTTCCTCGACCGGCTGAACCGCGAGAAGCCGACCACCATGCACAGGCTGGAAGACATCTGGTACGAAGGCAACGGTTCCAGCTGGGAAAACCGGAATGCCCACTACAATTCAAGCCGGTACCATATGCTGAACCTCCATGCCACCTTTACAAAAGGGACCATTGAATTCCGCCTTTTCCAATTCGCAGACCCAGCGGACGGAAAGCGCAACGGACTGCACGCCGGTGAGATGAAAGCCTATATCCAGCTTTGCCTCGCAATGAGCCAGCTTGCCAAGATGGTCAGGACGGCAAGCCCAAAGCCCCAGCAGACCGACAATGAAAAGTATGCGATGCGGTGCTGGATGCTGAGGCTGGGATTCATCGGGGATGAATTTGCAACGGCAAGGGAAATCCTTCTGCGGAACATGGAGGGCAACGCATCCTGGCGGAACAAATAAGCCGGGATGCACGGGCACCTTTTGGGCGGGCAACCGCCCTTGAGGTGGTAGAAGGAGGTGCAGGTTTATGAAAAGCACGTTAAAAAATGAAAACACACCGGGTGGCAGAACCTTTAAGGTGACCATCACCGAGACCTACCAGAGAACGGTGACCATTTATGAATCCGAGATGAAAGAGCCGACCGTGGAGGAAGCACAGCGTGTGGCAGAGGACTGGTGGCAGGACAGCCAGATCGAGCTTGGGACAGAGGATTTCCAGGGCGTGGAATTCACTGGCAGGGAGGACGGTGAGGCAGATGTTTGAGTTGATCAGCCGAGTCCCATCCAGATATTATCTTGCCTACGGAAGCAACCTCGACATGGAGCGGATGGGAAAGAGATGCCCCTACGCTGTGGTGGTCGGCACGACCGAGATCAAGGGCTACCGGCTCCTGTTCAAAAAGAGCAAGACCGGCTGCTATGCCACCATCGAGCAGGATGCCAATGAAAGCGTACCAGCGGTGGTCTGGAAACTCTCGGAATACGATGAGCTCCTGCTGGACCGGTACGAGGGATGCCCAAGATACTATTACAAGAAGCAGTTCCAGCTTCAGGTCTGGAACCTGAACGGGAACCGCATGAAAAAGGCAAAGCCCTGCATCGCTTATGTGATGCACGAGGACCGGCGGCTTGGCTGCCCGGATGCCGAGTATTTTGAACTGCTGCAGGGCGGATACAGCGACTGGGAGTTTCCGCTGGACACACTGAAGCGTGGACTGGCAGCCAGTATCGGAAGGGCGGAAGCCATCCGGTATCTGAAGAAGCGGCAGATGATGTAAGAGTACACGATCAAAAGCAAAAAACATTGTGCAGTATATGATGCTCATCGGCCTTGATAAATCAGGGCAGAAGAGTGATATATACCATACCGCCAGACAAGAGCGGAGAAAACCGAAGGGAGAGATTCAAATGAAGAACAAGAAATATTACATCGCCTACGGCAGCAACCTGTCGGTGGAGCAGATGGCAGACCGATGCCCGGATGCAAAAATTGCAGGGCAGGCGGTGCTGGCCGGCTGGGAGCTTTTGTTCCGCGGCTGCGCCACCATCGCACCGAACCCGAAGAAGAACACGCCGGTTCTAGTGTGGGAGATCTCGGAAAGGGACGAAGGAAACCTCGACCTCTATGAGGGCTACCCGAACTACTACCGCAAGGAAGATCTGAACATCGAACTGCTCCGGGAAAGGGCAGAGCCGGAGATGGTGACCGCAATGGTCTACATCATGGAGAACGACTTCGGACGCCGCTCACCGAGCCGGTATTACTACAAAGTCCTGCATGACGGCTACAAGGCATTCCACTTCCCGATGCACATCCTCGAAGGTGCGCTGAAGGAATGCATGGATAAGGATGCCGCCCAGCGGATGATCGAGGAGGTGCAGGCATGAATTTCGCAGATAAGAAAACGGTCGAGAAGCTGAGAAAAGAGTTCCCGGTCGGATGTCGGATCGTCCTCGATGAGATGGATGACAGGCAGGCACCGACCATCGGAACGCAGGGAACCTGCAACGGGGTCGATGATGCCGGAAACATTTTAGTGAGCTGGGATACCGGAAGCCATCTAAACGTTGCCTACGGCGCGGACAGTTGCCACCGTGTGGCAACGGATGCCGAGGTCAAGGTGTCGCTCGACCGGCTTGGTAAAACGCGACAGACCGGCCCACGTTGCCCCAGGTGCGGAGCAAAGCCCGACTGCTATGACCATCAGCAGCAGGCACTCAGCCGAAGGGCGGACATCCAGATCTGCAACCGCTGCGGAACGGAGGAAGCGTTAGAGGATATTGCATGGGGCGGACAGCAGAAGATGCAGCTTGCAGACTGGGCAATCGTGAAAGGGGGCCGGGTCGAATGAAAGTTCTTCTGATCAAACCGATGGAGCATCCGCAGGTGGTGGACATTGAAAACTCCCTGAAAGAGTTCTACCGCATCCTCGACTGCGACTGCATCACAGCCACGTACCCGTGGGAAGCGGATGCCGTGGCACTGGTAACGGACGACAATGGGATGTTCACTGAGAAGCCGTTCAGCCGGTACATTCCGGAGCTGGAGCAGCCCATCAAGGGAAACTTCTTCATCTGCGGATTGGGAGAGGAAGATTTCGCAGAGCTGTCCCAGGACCTCATCCAGAAATTCAGGGAACGCTTCTGGGTGCCAGAGGCATTCGTCAGCATGTTCGGGCATATGGCAGTCATCCAGATGGATGACGGAACGAAGCCGGAATAAGATACCACAATCAGAAAAAATACCCTCTCGGCCAGAAAAGACCGGGAGGGCTTAGTTTAACAGGAGGAGCCTATGGGACACAGAAAGATGCCGGCTTATGGCGAGAGGG
>OBZC01000369.1_pt1 | contig 57908 bp, 47 predicted proteins | sample 1538231 | NCBI WGS metagenome assembly OBZC01 (sample SAMEA2580225, study PRJEB22360) | human gut metagenome | biome: human gut; feature: human-associated habitat; material: faeces | place: Denmark | collected 2008/2010 | reverse complement strand
CGCTGCTGCTCTGTTCCCCCCGCGGGCAGCTGCCATACCCGGGTAGAAGTGCAGGGTGAAGGTGGGCAGGGTGAACACCAGCTGATAGGCGTTCCAGATAATGATGGGAAATACCACAAAGCCCACCACCATGCCGACGATGCTGCCCAGAATGGTGGCAAGCAGGGCGTAGAACAGGTACTTGCCCGCGATGCTGAAATTGGAGTAGCCCAGCGCCTTTAAGGTACCCATTTGCAGGCGGTTCTCGTCCACCATGCGGGTCATGGTGGTGGTAGCCACCAGCGCCGCCACAAGGAAGAAGAAAACCGGGAACACCCGGGCAATGGCGTCCATGCGGTCGGCGTACTGGGCAAAGGTGACACAGCTCATGGTGGAGGTGCGGTCCAGCACATACCACTCGCCCTTTTTGATCTGGCTCACCTGCTCCTCGGCATCGTTCAGCTGGGCAAGGCCGTCCGCCAGTTTCTGCTCTGCATCGGCTTTCTGGCTCTCGTATTCGGTGCGGGATTCTTCCAGCTGGGTCTGCCCGGCGTTATACTCTGCCCAGCCCTCTTCCAGCTGCTTTTGTGCGGCATCAAACTGGGTGTAGGCACTGGCGGTGCCGGTGGTCAGCTGCAACTGTCCCTGCAAAAGCTGCAATTTCATCTTGCGCAGCGCGGCCTTGGCTTCGGTCACCAGTTGGTCGTTGGAGAGGTTCGGCGAGGAGATGAGCCCCTGCTTGTACATCTGCCGCTTGCCCGCGTCCAGCTGCTGCTGATAGCCCTGCAGCTGGTTATAGATGTTGTCGTAAGCGGCCTGTGCCTTGGCCAGCGCATCCCGCAGTTCAATATAATCCTCGTCCTCCGGCTCGGCTTCGTCCAGCGCCTTTTCGGCGTTGCGCAGGGCGGCTTCCGCGTAGGTCAGCAAGGGGTCGGCCACCTTTTTCAGGTTGACCAGCAGTTCTATCTGCTGTAACTGTTCCTCAAATTCCAGCACCTGCTCCTCGCTGCTCACCAGCTGGTCGGCACCGCTCTGCATGGTGTCCGGCAGTGCAGCCTTCTGGGCGGCAAGCTCCTTTTCCCCGGCTTCCAGCTGCGCCTTGGCGGCATCCAGCTGCTGCTGCGCATCTGCCAGCTTTGTCTCGGCTTCGGCAAACTGGCGCTCGGCTTCTGCCTTCTGGCTGTCGTACTCTGCGCGTGCTTCGGTCAGCTTGTCGTTGGCAGTGTCCATCAGCTCTTCCCGCCGGGCGGTGCACTGCACGCTCTGGATGGCCTTGAGCTTTTCCGCTACGGCATCCACTGCGGCCTGATATTCATCCGAATAATTATCATACAGCCCGGCGTTTTCCGCCTTGATATAGCACACCGTATAATAATCTGCGGTCAAAGTGCCCTCCGGCACAAACAGGATGCAGTCCAGCTGGCCATCACCCACGGTGCTGCTCTCGGAATCGGAGGAAAAATGCAGCGGGTCCTGCACCGTGCCCACCACCGTGAACACCTGCCCGCTGACCCCTTCGGTCTCTTCCGGCAGGGTCAACTGGGTGCCCAGCTCCACCGGGCTGCCGTGGCCCATCACGTGCACCACACACTCCCCGGCAGCTTCCGGCATCCGGCCGGACAGCAGCACCAAGCGGTTCATATTCTCCGGCGTATCGGCCTGCGGGTCGGCAGGCAGCTGATACAGCCGCGCCACCGTGGTCTGATCGTCCCCTGTCCAGTGGCCTTCCACGTCCTGATACTTCACCGCCTGCACGGCGTCCACCCCGTCCACAGCGGCAATGGCGTTGATATCGCCCTGACTAAGGCCAAGGGTGGACAGCACCCGCAGGTCGAACACATTCTGCTGCACATAGTACTTCTGGGCCGCGGTGCGCATATCGGGGGCAATGCACATCAGGCCGGTAAGCATCATCACCCCCAGCGCCACGATGCCAAACAGGGACACCACCCGGCTGATGCTGCTTTTCATCTCGCGCAGGATATTTTTGCGGTAACTTTTCTGCACAGTTCTCACCACTCGATCTGTTCCACCGGCACCGGGTGCTCGTTGACCTGATTGGACACGATGCGGCCGCTGCGCACCTGAATGATGCGGTCAGCCATACCGGTCAGTGCCGTGTTGTGGGTAATAACGATGACGGTGCGTCCGGTCTTGCGGCAGGTATCCTGCAAAAGACCCAGCACCTGCTTGCCGGTGCGGTAGTCCAGCGCACCGGTGGGCTCGTCGCAGAGCAGCAGCTTTGGGTTTTTGGCCAGTGCGCGGGCAATGGACACCCGCTGCTGCTCGCCGCCGGAAAGCTGCGCCGGGAAGTTGTTCAGCCGCTCGCCCAGCCCCACGCTGCGCAAGGTCTCGGCGGGGTCCAGCGGGTCGCGGCAGATCTCGCTGGCAAGCTCCACGTTTTCCAGCGCGGTCAGGTTCTGCACCAAGTTGTAGAACTGGAACACAAAGCCCACATCGTACCGGCGGTAGGTGGTCAGTTCCCGGGCAGAAAAACGGCTCACGTTGCGGCCGTCCAGCCAGACGTTGCCCTCGTCGCAGTTGTCCATGCCGCCCAGAATGTTCAGCAATGTGGTCTTGCCCGCGCCGGAGGGGCCCACGATGATGCAGAACTCGCCCTTGTCCACATAGAAATTCAGGTGGTCTGCAGCAGCGATCTTCACACTGCCGGTCTGGTAATATTTACAGACATCTTCAAACTCCACAAAATGCTCCATGGCGTTTTTCCTTTCTGTCAGAATGCAAAATATTTCAATTTAAATATAGCATAAACCCACCGGGATTTGCAAAGCCCCCGGCACGAATTTTCAAAAACTTAACACAAGCCGCCGCAAAACATAAAAAGGGACACCGGAGCGTCCGCAGACGTTCCGGTGTCCCGAGATATAAAGCCGCGCGGCGGGCATTGTCAGCTTATTTTGCAGCGTACCAGTTTGCGCTGGGCTGGTACTGACCAGCGTTTACGGCATTGCCCTGATAGTACAGGGTGCCGTCCGCACCGCGGCTGTAACGGGAGAAGAACTCGTTCCAGATGGCAACGCTCTCCTCCTGCAGGTAAACGTGGGGGGTATCCTTGACCACGGTGTACTTCACCAGCGGTGCGTTGCCGCCCATAAAGCTCTTGGTCACAAAAGCGCCGTTGTAGGAGGAGCTTTCTGCAACAGCTGTCTCGTTGGTGGCGTTGTGGGCATTCCAGCCTTGCAGCGCCTTCACTGTGCCGTTATCCTCCACCAGCTCTGCCACGCCTGCCGAGTCGTACTCACCAAGGAAAGCCCATGCCGGCAGCAGAACAGCGGGGTCAAGCTCCGGCAGCGGGGTAAACATATAGCCGACCGGAGCAATAGCAGCAAACCGGCTTGCATAGCGGCAGGCGGTAGCCCAAGTCATCAGGCTGCCGTTGGAGTGACCGGTGGCATACACGCGGGTGGTATCGATGCGGTAATCCTGCTCCATGCGGTCCAGCAAGCTGTTGATGAACTCCAGATCCACGCTGGGGTCGGTATCCTTACCGGCCATTGCGGCAAAGGGACCTGCCAGCCACATGGCGGTGGGAATGTTGCCCATCAGGTCTGCGGGGCGCACCAGACCCTGCGCAAAGACCACGATAAAGCCGTTCTGCTCTGCCACATCGTACCAGCGGGACTCCTCTGCAATGGCATACATGGAGGCGGTATAACCGTGCATCACCAGCACCAGCGGCACCTTTTCGTTGCCAGTATAGGTGGACGGCACATAGACCATCCAGCGGCGCAACTCGCCGTTGACCCACTCCTCGTGAATATCAAAGCCACGCCGAGTAAAGTCCTCTGCCTTTGCCACGCGGCCCGGCAGCTGCAGCGCCATAAAGCGCTTGAACTGACCGGAGAACTTTTCCCAGATGGCTGCCGGGCACTGTGCCTTTTCGGTGACCCACACCTCGGCTGCAGAACCTGCACGGCCGCTGACATAAACACCGTCGCCCTTTGCCACAGTCTGGTTGGCTTTCAGGTAGAACTCCAGCGCTGCCTTATTGGTAGAATCAGCATTGGAGCGGACGAACCAAACGGGGGTATCCACCGTCTTTGCGGCAATGGCTTCCGCCTGCACGCCGCGGGTGGAGTCGCCGGGGAATGGCAGCACATACTGACCGCCCACTGCCTCCAGAGAGACTGCTGGTACCTCGGCTGCATCCACAGCGCAGATGGAACTGAAATCACTTGCCCAGCGAGCACCGAACAGCAGGGCAGCTGCGCCGCCCTCCTTGTAGCCCACCAGTGCAGTGTGGGACTTATCCATAGAGAATGCGCCGGACAGTTTAACGCTCTTCTTGCGCATCAGCTGGTACAGTGCATCCAGCGCTGCTGCATCATCGCGACCGGCAGCGCTCAGGGAAAGGTTCCAGCTGCCGCCGTTTTCGGGACCGAAAAATGCAACTGCGATCTTATTTTTGCACGCTACCGTACGCCACATACGACCGGTGACCGTGCCGGAGAACGCCTTTGCGGTGGTGTCATCCGGGGTCAGCACGATAACTGCCGGCGCCCAAGGATCCATGCCATCGGGCAGGTAATAGGTAGCAGTGCCAACATTCTGACCGCCCACTGTTACCTGCGCATCATGGAACAGGCCCACATTCACGTTCAGGTACGGTTTTTCCGGGTCATAAGCAAAGGTCTTGCCATCGCCCAGACCCATGGTTGCAGTCTTGCGGTCTACTGTAGTGTGCAGATCTCCGTTGGTCTGGTTCAGCTCTGTTGCAGCCAGAGCCGAGGGTGCCATGGCGGCTACAGTAGCGCCCAGCGCGGTAGCGGCGGAAAGCTTCATAAAATCGCGGCGTTTCATATTGTTTTCTCCTTCTTGTTCTTGTAAGTGTCTGCGTACTTTTTTATGCCCAGCTTTGAAGGCCGGACTCGCTTGCTTTTTCTCGGACTTTTTCCTCACAGCAGGTGCCTTTCTGCTTCAATGTTGTACAAATAATACCATTTACATCAAGATTTGTAAATAGTATTTAGTGTTTTTTGTTACAATTAATATATTAGTATATTATTTTTTGTAAAAAGAGCTGATCAGCGAAAGTTCCCTATAACGCTGCTGTTTCTCATGATACACTTCCTTTTCTCTATGAAAACGCAAAAAGCCCCCGCACGCAGGGTGCAGGGGCTTTGGAAAGGTTTCCTTACTTGCGGTTTGCCAGCAGGTTCTCGATCTTCTTCAGGGGGTCGATGATGCTGGAAACGGACATATCGTGGTTCAGTGCCACCACAAAGTAGGCAGCGTACTTGGAAACATCCACGTCCACATACCAGTCGCGGGTCAGCAGCTCGGGCATACGGTAGGTCAGGTTGGTGCCCACAACGTAGGTCAGGGTGCCGTCTGCCACAGCCTTGTCGAACTTCTCCAGACCGCTGGTGAACAGGGGGAAGGTGGCGTTGGCGATGATGTTGGCAGCGCCGCGCTCCTTCAGGTTGCTGGCGACCTCCAGCATACTCTCGCCGGAAGCAATGATATCGTCCGCGATAAAGACGGTCTTGCCCTCCACGCTCTCGCCCAGATACTCATGAGCAACGATGGGGTTGCGGCCGTTCACCACGCGGGTGTAGTCGCGGCGCTTGTAGAACATACCCAGATTGCAGCCCAGCACGCTGGAGAAGTACATATTGCGGTTCATAGCACCCTCGTCCGGGCTGACCACGGTGAACTTCTCCTTGTCGAAGGACAGGGTGGGATCCTTTTTCAGCAGGCTCTTCAGCACCTGATAGGTGGGCATGGCGTTATCAAAGCTCATCAGGGGCACTGCGTTCTGCACGCGGGGATCGTGTGCGTCAAAGGTGATGATGTTGCGCACGCCCATGGTCTGCAGCTCCTGCAGCGCCACAGCGCAGTCCAGACTCTCGCGGGACACGCGGCGGTGCTGACGGCCGCCGTACAGGCTGGGCATAATAACGGAAACACGGTGTGCCTTACCGGCCACAGCCTGGATCAGGCGCTTCAGGTTTGCAAAGTGGTCGTCCGGGGACATATGGTTCTCGTAGTTGAACAGCTTGTAGGTGACGCTGTAGTTGCCCGGGTCTACCACGATAAAGATATCGTCGCCGCGGACAGACTCCTTGACCAGACCCTTGGCATCACCGCTCTGGAAGCGGGGGCAGTCGCAGGAAATAATGAAGGTGTCTTTTTCAATTCCGGCAGCCTTTGCCCAACGGACAAGGTGCTTGTCGATCAGGCCGGTCAGCTCCTCTGCACCGGGGCAGGCGATCAGCCGCATATCCGCCACACTGGGCTGCTCAAAGAAGGACTTAGGGGAAATTTCAATAGACATAGTCACATAACTCCTTATTGCTGTTTACCATCCGTACCATGCACACAAGCGCGCATATCTGGTTTTATTTTATCACATTTTGTCGATTGTTCCATATCAATTTGTTTCATGTATGGATTTTCTGCGCCTTGCACAGCTGTTTTTCCTTTTCCTTAAAGAGAATGTGAGTTTCTTACAAAAAACCGACCAAATCTTTACCGTTTCGCAAATTTTATCTGATTTTTGAGGAAAAGTAATACTTTTTCATCGCAGCAGCAAACGCCTTGGAGCATCCCCGCGCACCTTATTATAATGTTTATTTTTCCGGTGCACGGAGTGCTTCTGCCAGCCTGTCGCCGATCTCCTGCAGGCATTCCAGCAGCAGCGGGCTGAACTGGCTGCTTTGGGCGGTACAAAGCAGATACACCGCCGCCTTGTGGGGGTAAGGACGCCCGTTTTCGCCGCCGGTCAGTGCATCGTAAGCATCTGCCAGCCCCACCACCTGCGCTTCCAGCGGGATCTGTTCTCCCACCAGCCCATCAGGATAGCCGGAGCCATCATATCGTTCGTGGTGCCAGCGGCAGATCTGTGCCGCCGTCTGCACAAAAGCCGCTTCCTGCCGGGTACTGTTTTCTTCCAGCATCTGTGCACCCAGCGTTGTATGCTGCCGCAGCAGTGTCTCTTCCTCCGCAGTCGGGGCGGTATTGCATAGCAGCCGGTTTTCCAGCTCTATTTTGCCGATATCGTGCAGCGCCGCCGCCAGTGTGATGCGGCGGCGCACAGAGCCTGTAAGCCAGTGCTGCCCGTTTTTCTGCGCCAGCTGTGCCAGCAGCAGTGCGGTAATGATCTGGATACGCCGCACATGGTTCCGGCTCTCGCCGTTGCGCTTTTCCATTACCCGGTTCAGCAGCGCAAGCATGATCCGGCTGTTCTGATCCGCTTCCCGGATCTGTTTTTTCACCGCAGCGCAGAGCCGCCGCTGTTTCGCGTACAGCCGCATGGTATTGCCGATGCGCTGGCACACCACCCGGGCGTCAAAGGGACGGCTGATGTAATCCGACGCGCCCAGATCAAAAGCGCGGCGCATGGCGTCCACCTTGTCCTCACTGGAGATCATGATGACCGGGATATCCTCCAGCATTTTCTGCCGGTCCATCTCCTCCAGCACCGCAAAGCCATCCATTCCTTCCATGTGGATGTCCAGAAGCACAATGGAAATACCGTCTCTGTTTTCCTCCAGCAGGTGCAGACACTCTTCCCCGCTGGTGGCCTCGGCGGTATCAAAGCGTCCGCCCAGTATCTCGGTGAGCATCCTGCGGTTCATGGCAGAATCGTCCACGATCAACACGCTCTGACGGCATTCCTGCCAGTCGTCTGTGTTCAACTGTTCCAGCATTCTGTTGCGTTCGTCTGCCATTTTCCTACCTCCTGCGGGCATTCTTCTGCTGCAAAGCTCCTGTTTTAGCCTGATTATACCCCGCCCTTTTCGGTCTCGTCAACGGAAGCAAAGCAATGCCGCGCTCTGTTGTTTATTCAAAATCCTTCGCATTTCAGTTGTTTTATCGCAGTTTTTGTAAAATCTGTTTTTCTCCCGCGCACAAAACGACACATAAACAGGAGTGTAACGTTTTGTTTTATGCTGCATTTTCCGTAAAAACTCCCTCTTGATTTTACCTGTCAAATCCGGTATAATAAAAATCGCTCACAAAATGATACGCCGGTGTGTCGGAATGGCAGACGAGGGGGACTCAAAATCCGCTTCGTGGTTTCGTGTACGATTCTGAAATTGTCACGAAACTGCGATGAAATTTGAGTAGTTTGTGAGGAGAGATTTTCTACATCCCTCCTGAACATCCCTCCAACTTCCCAAACACGGTGCTAAAGAACATTAAAATCAATATCAGCCGATGTGGCGGAATGGCAGACGCAAGCGACTCAAAATCGCTCGGGAAACCATGTGGGTTCGAGTCCCACCATCGGCATCAATGAAGCAGTTCAAGCTATTTTTGGCTTTTGGACTGCTTTATTTTTTTACTAGGGCTCATACTTTCGTGTTCTCCGGGAAAATATTGACGATAGCATTTGCCGAAGATACCTTACTGGAGAAGTCCAGATGGGTATAAATATTGCTGGTGGTGCTGATATCACTGTGACCAAGCCACTCCTGAATTTCTTTCAGGCTTACGCCATTGGCGTAAAGCAGGCTGGCGCAGCTATGGCGCAGATCGTGGAAACGGATGCGCTTCATCTGATGTGCTACCAGAAAATCCGGGAAATGTTGGCATGATAGTGAATAACGGTGTTTGCCGTAACGCCACGATCCAGCTCATGCTGATAGAAGTCTTGGATGTACTTCGGATGCTGCTCAAGATCTTGCAGGGTATAATTGAATGGCTTGAAATAAGGAATGATCCTGCGTGTAATTACGATTTCATAGTTTGCATAGGTCGTGATTGCTACACGCGACTTCATCATTTTCAACCAATCCATAAAGAAATCGGTGAAAAGTACCGGGGAATTATCAAGGCATGGGTCAACCTCTTTGATGGGGTTGACTTTCAGCCAGTTGCTGTCAATTGCGTACTGAAAGGCATCGGATAGTTCCTTGTGCCAATCCAGAAGCTGCTGAACCGTTGCTTCCTCCTGCTGGCGTTCATAGCGGAAAAACGTTTCCAGATCGCGCGGAGCGAGAGCTTTCAGGGACAACTGCTTCTTTTCAAAGTAAGGCATGATAACTTTACCCATGTCATAAGCATATCTGCCGTAAGTTTCGGGAGGAAGGCTCATTACACTTTCCCGAAGCCAGCGGGTGAAATACTCCGATACAGGAAGGTCGCAGACCTGCTGCATCGTTTCCGGGTTGAACTCCTTTTGTGTTTGACGCAACAGGGATTCAGCCCGCTTTTTGTTTCCCTTGACGGGAAGGCCAGTGCTGATTGATTTGGTTCTGCGCTTTCCGGTCGTGTCCTTCCAGCTTAGAATCATCTGATATGTACCGTTTTGTTCTCTCAGGTGTCCAGCTACATTTATCATATTAAGGCTCCTTTCTGCCTGTAGCTAAACGCCGCTCTCTTAGGCACCCATAGTTTAGAATAAACGAGGATGCTTTGCAAGGATGGCGCAAGGGATTTTAGGACGCGCATCCCTCCTGATGGTCAAGTTTGATTGACCAGATACTCTACAACGCAGAGTTTCGGGATTTTGTAACTGCGCCCCACACGAGCAGAGCGAATCTTGTTTTCCTTAACAAGCAGATAAGCATTCTTGCGGCAGATGCCCAGCATTTCCTGAAGAATCTCAACCGATACGACATCAGGATATTTTTTGAACATGGTCAGATATTTCTCTGTCTGACGAGTATGTTCGTCCTGCTGAATCAACGTGCAGGATGCAATTTCACTCATCGTAGTTCGCTCCATTTCAGTTCAATATGTTCATTATGTTTATAAGGCACAAGAAGATACTATATGTAATATATGGGCGGCATTTATACAGATGCCGCCCATATTGCCAAGGGGATATGCTTGATTTTAGAACTTCATCGGCAGAGCGTCCTTGCGACCTTTGCCGTTGTAGGCCATGTAGATGGGGAAAACGTATTTCTTCCATCCGGGCAGCTTGGCGGGATTATCTCTGCCGACACGGTAGATCTCCATAGGATGGACGCTGCCCAGCGCACGGACGAGCCGTTCTTCGCTGAACTCACCATGATACAGTTCCACGAAGTGCATCACGCCCCGCAGGACAGATGCACGGAACGAATCGGGCTTACCGTCCCACGCAGCCACGATCAGCCGCAGGGATTCGCAGTAGATCTTCTCGCCCATCTGGTTGTACAGCTTGAGAGCGGTGCCCACGCAGCTGATACGGTAGTCGCTCAGCTGCAGGCTGTCATAATTGAACGCCAGACCCACCCGGTTGGTGGCTGCGAGAAACGCTTTGGACGGAGCATCGCCGCCCACGACCTTGGCGCGCAGCTTGATGCCCGCCGTCAGGGGTGCGGAGTGGCCGTTCTGCTCAGCAAAGAACAGGGCTTCCTGCTCCATCGTCAAGCCGGTGTAGACCTTGCAGAGAATCGGCAAATCCTTGCCGCCATTGCGGAGAATGCGCCCCTCGATGGTGTGCTGACCGTCCACCACATAATATCTGCCGTTGCGGAAGCTGACTTTCGGCTCGTTGGCGATATACTCGTTAAAGTCGGTGGCAATCAGTTCCACCTGACTGCGATGTACTCGCCGCTGATAGACCTCACGAGGATAGATCAGCTTACTACTGTGAATCACCATCATCTGGTAAGGCGGGGTGATATTGAAAGAAGCGGCAAAATTGTTCGTGTCGTTTTTCAGGCGCATCGCATTTCCTCCTTGATTCGCCAAATGTATTTTTCGGCTTCGGTCAAAATCTCAGCCACCTGCTTCTTACGCTTCGGGCTGGTGAGCAGGCTGGGATTAAAGGTGAAGCTGTATTCGAGCCGCTGGATCATGGCATGAACAGCGGATTGCAGTTCGGTGTATAACATCATTTCTTCGACCGTCCCTGCGTCCTCAAAATCGGATTTGATGGGCGTGTAGGGATAGACAGGCGGCTTTCCATCAACCGTTTCAGGCGGCGCGTAAGCTGCTGTGGAGCGGATGATTGGTTTCAGCTTCTGGATGCTCCCCATCGGGTTCAGGGCAAGGCTGATCTTCACAGCATCATCGACCCGGCTCATTTCTTCCGGGGTGAGGTGTCCTGCAAAATTCTGGACACGGCTCTTGTCAATGGTGAAGATCTGCTCAGCTTGAACGATGGAAGGCTCCAGCTTTTCCGGTTCCACCAGACAATGGGTCGGCTGCGCAGCCTTCTTTTCTGTCTTACTTGTCAAAGTCGCAACGATCAAAGTCGGTGAATAGGTATTACCCACATCGTTTTGCAGGATGACCGCAGGGCGGGTTCCGCTTTGTTCGGAACCGGTGCTGCTGTCCAGTCGAATAAAGTAGATGTCTCCGCGTTGGAATTTCAAAGTAGATTCCAATTGCGAAACCTCCGTTTGGATATGTAAGAAGCCCGCTGTACCTCCTAGGCAGCGGGCTTCTGTTAAAATATGAAAGCGGTTTTATTTATACGGTACGAATCACCTCCCCGGTGATTGGAATGAAGCACCCGCATCAGCGGTGCATGACAACGTAATCGTGACCGCGCCGGGTCTGGCAGACGGTGCATACATCCATGCTCTTGTCTGCGCTCGGCACAAGAGCGATTTTGAAAGCCTTAGCCTCTACGAAATGCCGCAGACAGGTCGCACAGAGGGTTCGGATGGACTTGATCATTTCCGGGGTCAGTTCCATCTCCTCGTATATCTCCTGTTCGCGCACCGTAGGATTCAACTCATCCATTTGAGTAGTCCTCCGTGTTTGAAAAAGTGAATGGCGGATAAATATGTAAAAGAACAGGAGTGACCGAAGACCAAAAACAGCATTCGGCCGCTCCTGATAAAATATGTTAAGGTCTCGCATATTCGCCCTCGGCTCCCTGCGAGTGGGGAATCATTCGGCAGCGGACTTGTACCGCTTCATTGGCATTTCAGCCACCCCGCCTACATTCTGACCGGGCCGCGAATTACGGAAGTATCATTATCGAAGTACCGAACAACTGAACTCTTCAATTTTCAAGGTTCGTGAGTGTGGACATTTTGCCAGCAGTGGGAGCCGCTTTTGAAATTGTCCCCTCACTTGGTAGGCATCGAAAATGGTCATTCTACACCCTGAAAATAAAAGTTCTTCAAAAATTTAGTGATTTTCAAAATTCGCTTGCTTATATTTTGCTGTGCAATGCGATATGCTTTCGATAATTCAACAGTGTTATAACCTTCATAAACATACAAGGTTAAAATTTCCAAGTCCTCATCGTTCAGGTTTTCGAGAGCAAAGAGTAATTTTTCATCTTCAATCCCTCCAATCCATGTAAAGCGGCTCTTAGTTTCGTGGTAGTGTTCGGTAATGGAAATGGCTTCCTTATACTTGTTCATAAGGGGCGAATAGGATTCTTCGCCCTGCTCAAAGGAAGGGGCAGCAATCTCCTGCGTATGGTTCTGGTAAGAACGCGCAGCATTGAAAACAGACCAGTCATACTCATACATTGCCTGAATTGCTTCGCTGCTCATGCCAGCGTCCTCATACTGTTTGCGAATGATAGTCCACTGACGGTCAAAGTTCTTTTTTTCCAGGCCATAGTTGAAGCCCATGTTAAACCTCCAAATTTTCGATAAAACGTGAAAAGTCGAAAATTCGAAGTTGCTAGGGATACCGTGCGGCCAGTTCCAGCCACGAAAAACGGGCAAAAAGAAACATGAAGTGTCCTTTCCGCCGGATGCGGAGGTTGAGGACACTTCACTGCAGGACAGTTTGCGGGCTTTTCTTGGCAACAAAAAAGAGATGCACTAAAGAAAAGGGTACCGACACTGTTTTCCATCCGAAGATGGAAAGCGGTATAAGTATCCTCAGCCCTTAATGCATCTCAGGCATTCGATATTTTTTGTGTGAGTTTTGATAGCAAATAAATAAGCTGCAACTCACTTCAAGAGCTGCAGCTTACCGTCATAAGATATTTTTAATGTGAATATTGCTCGGTTCTTTGCAGAACCTAAATATCCAATCTATACAGATTTTCACCTTTGTCACCTCTTTTTGGGTTGCCCGTGTTTAGCAAGTAATCTTGAGATCACTTCAAGTCACTCTTGTGGTGATTTATCAAACTACCGGAACGAATTAGAATGAATATGAGGTGAGCTTTGATGAACAATCCACTGGATGAGTTTGGTGCAAAAGTTCGTGCAGAGCGAGAAGCCAGAGGTCTGACCCAGAAGCAGCTTGCCGAAAAATTGGGCATGAGTCACCGCACTGTTATGCAGGCGGAGATCTGCCGCAGCAATCCAAAGATGGAAACGGTCATTCTTCTGGCAAAGGAACTGAACATCAGTTTGGATGCACTCGTGTTCCCAGAAACGGCAACGCCGAATGCAGTGCCAAAGTGTGTTTATGACTTCTTTCGCGGAAAGACAGAGAGCGAAGCCGAAAAGCTGATCGACATCTGTCGGCGAATCGACGAACTGAATCATGCAAAGTAAGGCATCGGATGCTGTGAGCATCTGGTGTCTTTCTTTTTGCAAAGAAAAAAGCAGCGAAACATGACGTTTCGCTGCTCTTGGCGTATCATCATGTGAATTAGGAAAAACTCTCCCCATTTTCAGGTAGATGATACCAAATGAATTCTTCGATATGGTTTAGTCTTGCATAAGGTTTGCCCAAGAAAATTCTTACGGTTCAAATTTATAGCCGATGCCACGGATGCTCTTAATCAGGTCTGCAACATCCGAGAAATGTTTCAGTTTCTTTTTAAGGTTGCTGATATGGCTGGACAGTGCATTACGAGAGTAAAAAGCAGAATCGTTATGCCAGATGGCATCCATCATCATTTCATGCGTGAATACCTGCTTCTGGTTCAGCAGAAGCAATGCCAGAATATCAAACTCTTTTTCCGTCAGGTCAACAGCCACGCCATCAATGCTCACCGAACGCTGTTCAAGGCAGATTTGCAGATTTTTGACCTTGATCACAGTGGATTTGTGTTCGCATTGCAACGGACATTCTTCGGGAATGCGCACTTCGCTCTCCGTAGGCTGCACATAGTTACAAATTATATCAGGAGAAGTAACAATGATTGGAATCGTCTGGATTTTCTGCAGCGTTTCAATCTGTTCCTCTGAAACCGCCCTTGTACAGATCGCAACACAGATATAATTCCTGTTGCTGAGCATACAAACTGCGTGATCAAAATCATCTGTGCAGTCCAGTTCCAGTCCAAGCTGTTTCCAAATGCCGATTTTGGCGATGGTGGCCGTACTTTGTGTATATCCAATTCCCAATACATGAGATGCCATTTGCTTTTAACCTCCGGGTTCTTTTGATAATGCTGCTATTTTAGGAGATTCACCGCCCTTCAAATTAAATACTTTTAGATAAATAATCTTTTATAAGTATAAACGCTACCACCGTCACCGTCAATTTTAATAAGTTTGCATTTTATCAAATATTGCAGAAAGGTTATATGGAACAAACTTAATATTTACATTATTGAATCTATGATTGCGAGGTTGGCATACGGAACCGTAAACGCTATACAGACCTCTTGACAAAATCCAGCAGAAGAATAAAATAAATGCAGTTATTGATAAATTGATTTATCGAAAGAAGTGACAGAACAATGCCTGCAAAGAAACAGGTGACAAAAGAAATGATCCTTGGTGCAGCCCTCCGGGTGCTGATGGAAGGCGGAACGGAAGCTGTCAATGTAAAAAGCCTTGCCGCAGAACTGGGATGCTCTACCCAGCCGATTTATCTGTCGTTTGACAATATGGATGCACTGCGCAAAGAACTGATTCCAACAGCAGTGAACAAGTTTGTCGAACTGATGCAGAAAGAGTGCGGTTCAACACGGGTGCATCTGTACGGCATCGAGTACATTTGTCTTGCCAGGCAGCAGCCGGAACTGTTCCGGTTCTTATTCATGAGGTCACAGGCATTTGCCGAAATGAAACAGGTGCTTTTGCCCATAATTGACCGTACCATAGACGAACTGATGGAGCAGTACCATCTTGACCGAGCCGCCGCCGATGAACTGCACGACCAGCTTTGGATGCACACCCATGGTATCGCAGCCATGATTGCGACAGACTACTGCGATTGGGATATGAGCAAGGCTCAGCGGATGCTGAACCGCTGCCAGAAAGCTCTTGTGAGGGAATACGAGGCGTAAAAATGTTTTCCAACAAGGATTTAAGAAATCTGATCTTTCCACTGTTCATTGAACAGTTTCTTCTGATGTTCGTGGGAATCGCGGACACTTTTGTGGTCAGCTTTTCCAGCGAAGCGGATGTTTCGGGCGTATCGCTGGTGACGTCCTTTAACACGGTGATGATTTTCCTGTTTACGGCTCTTTCGGCGGGCGGTGCGGTCATTATCAGCCAGTATATCGGCTGTGACGATAAAAAGATGGCGTCCAGAGCTGCCGGTCAGCTGCTGACGATTTCCTGCCTGATTTCAGCGACCTTGACCATACTCATCCTGTGTTTCCGCAAGCCGCTCCTGCGGCTTCTGTTCGGGCAGATCGAGCCGGATGTCATGGCGGCTTGCGAATCCTATCTGTTTATCACCACACTGTCGCTTCCAGCCTTGGCGGTTTATGATGCTGGTGCCGCCCTCTGCCGCAGCATTGGTAAGACCAATGTGACCATGTATATCTCCCTTGTGACCAATATCATCAATGTGGTGGGCAACTGCGTGGGTGTGTTCGGACTGCATCTAGGAGCGGCTGGTGTGGCTTGGCCATCGCTCATTTCTCGCACCCTTTCAGCGGTAGCCGTTACCGCTTTCTGCTTTCAGAAGACAAACGCTGTGCAGTATCACGGCCCGGATATTCTGGCATGGGATGGCGGTACGCAGAAGAAAATCATGGGGATTGCACTGCCCAACGGTCTGGAAAACGGGGTGCATCAATTGGTCAAGGTAGCCCTTTCCAGCATGGTTGCATTGTTCGGCACCTACCAGATCGCAGCAAACGGTGTGGCGCAAAGTATCTGGTCGCTAGCATCTATTATGGGGCTGGCAATGGCTCCCGTGTATACCACGGTCATTGGGCAGTGTATGGGCGCACGGGATATTGATGCCGCCAATTTTTATTTCAAAAAGCTGAATCGTATCACGCTGGTACTGTCGATTTTGTGGAACGCCTTTGTGTTCGCCCTGACACCGCTCATCGTGCGGTATTCGGCTATTTCGCCGGAGGCAAAGTCGCTGGTCATCTGGCTGGTACTTATCAACAACATCTTTAACGGTCTTGCCTATCCTTTTGCCGGGAGCTTAGGCAATGGCCTGCGCGCAGCAGGTGATGTCACCTTTACGATGGTCGTTTCCATTTCGTTGACGATTGGCGCACGGCTGCTTTTCTCGGCCCTGTTTGGTCTGTATTTCGGCTGGGGTGTTATCGGAGTTGCCATAGGTATGAGCATGGATCTTGTATTCCGCGGTGCGATTTTCATTTGGCGTTATAAATCTCAGAAGTGGACAAGGTTTCAGTTGATATAAGCTATTTCTATCCGAGTGCATCTACGAGAAATCCCATGTCCTACACCATATTTTGGTCTGGACATGGGATTTTTTCATCTTATTTTTTGGAGGAAACAGGCGACTTCAGTTCTATAAAACCGTCCTGCGGCATTGCATCCGGGATAAATTCCAGACACATCAACGTATTCAGGCACCATTGCGATACCCAGTTCGTCGAGATGCCGGGAATCTCCTGATACGGGCCATCGGCGGCAAAACCGTTCACATAGGAATGGGGTGCAAAGGCATCTGTTCCAGCGTTCTGCGGAACACTTTCCATCAGGACAGCCCATGTTTTCTTTGCAAGTTCCGCATCATGGGTGTTTGCCGCACTGAATGCCGAAACTGCCGTGGCAAACATTGGCCAGCTGAAAGGACGGTTCACGATTTGCCCGTGGGTCCGTCTGGTCTTTTCTTCTGCCGGAAGATAATAGAACTTGCCCAGCCGGGTCAGCAGCGTTTTCAGAGTATCATCCTCCAGCAGATCGGCAGTTTCCAGCCAGATCTGCGGCCCGCCCATGCAGATCTGCAAATGCTGGTTGGGGGTGTTCTCAATCTCGCCGTGGTAGATCAGATGCCCGGTTTCCGGGTCATAGTAATAATCCGGCCCGGATGCAAAGCCGTATGGTGTGGCAGCAATATCACGGATGCCGGTCTCAATTTTGCGCCGGTAGGCTTCATCCAGTGTCCGCTCGTAGTGGGTCATCCAGTTCGACACATAACTCGACCAATCCGGCCCACTGCGAGCAGAGGGAACAATAACGCCATCCGGCCGCTTTTCCATGCTGTGCGGGTTCTGGCTCATGGAAACGTCGGCATCTTTCACGTCTTCCATGACCTCGCCAAGCCGTGCGTCCCCGGTCAGATAGAACAGGAAACGGTGGTGTCCCGCCATGCCGATGCGTGGTTCTTTGCAGGAGCAGCCCCAGTGCCGTACATTATGGCGGGAACCCAGCCCCTTGAGTGGGCCGAAATGGTAGGTGTCCACTTCGGATGCGTGTCGGCTCATCGCTTCGGCAAGGCTGAAAACATCCTCACGCCCGGTGTGCAGGAAATAGAGCCACAGCCAGTAGGTCGGCACCAGTTCGGTATTCTGCCACGCATAGCCGCCAACATCGTACTTCCAGCAATGGCGCATCGGGTCGTAGGTGTGCATTACATCGCCGTAGTCAAACAGGCCGTACCAATGCCGCGCTTCCACCTCGCGTTGGTAGAACGAGAACGCCCGGTCAAGAGCGGTTTCCAGCTGCTCCCCGGCCTTTGTTTCAGGATGTGGAAGCCCCCAATAGCCAAATGCACGTTTTTCGTGGTAATACGCCGGGTCTGCCACAACGACCGGCGGCTTTTGCAGTCGGTCGGCAAACTGCCGGAGCTGCTGTTCGGAGGGCAGGCTGTCCGTGAACTGCACCCGGCATTCGCTGGTCACTCCGATGCCGTAGGCACTGGGGCGTAAATCTTCAAACCCCTCATAGCAGGTCATGGGATGACTTTTGGTGTCATAGTGCCGGAAATCATAGGCTTCCTGCAAGGGCGAATAGAACCACAAGGACAACTGTGCATTTTCCTGATCCAACGCATTTGCGGCCAGACCACCGGGATATTTCTGCCAGAAATCCCGGATGCCTGCCATCACGCCGCCATTTTCTCCGGTCAGTGCCATAACGCCCGGTGCCCTTGCACCCTCCTGTGCGCGGATGCGGCAGCACGCAGTATGGGTCGCCTTAAAAATGGCATAATGTCGGTTGCTGTCCTGCACCAGATGATACTGCCGCCAGATGGGAATATCCTGTGAGGCCTGTTTCATATCCTCTGACGCATTTGCAGCAGAAATCTCGCCGTTCAGCTGTGCCTGACAGACTTTCGGCCCAAGATGTGGAAACCTTGAATCCAGATTCTGCGGACATTCATGGAACACCTTGTCCTCTTGCAGATATTGCACATGGCGGGTGTATACCGCACCGGAAAGCTCCGTTTCAAACCGGATGCCCATTCCTTTGAGGAAATCCCGCTGTTCCACACCGTCAAACAGGAAGGTGTGGACAAAGCGCATTTCTGCGCTGACCTTCCAGACCGAGAGCCGTATCACAAAAGGCATGGAGCAACACTCGCCGTGTGTGTTCTCTCCGTAAAATGCAACGGTCGCCTGCAAAGGGCCTGCTTCTTCCAGAACAGCCTTTTGAACCACGCCGTGGAACTTCTGCACCCGTGTTTCCAGCACATCTTCCGTTTCGTTCCGGCGTTCCAGCAGAAAGACCGGGTAGACCTTGTGTGCGGCCTTTCGCCCGGAAACAGAAATATCCTGCACCAGAAAATCACAGTGCAGGTTTTCTCCCAGAGGAACGGTCAGCCGGAGTACGCCGGTATCCAGTGTACAGGCATCCGGGCCTTTTATGATCTGAATTCCGCTGTCCGGCTGCTCTTTTGGAGTTGGCAAAAGTTCTGCACCCTCTTTCAGCAGTGCCGCATCGGTGGTATGCGCACTCCATTTGATGCTTCCATCCGGCCAGAACGCCATAGGCTTGCTCTGCAATGGCAGTGTTTTTCCGTCTGGTGCTGTCAGCTGGAACGATGCAGCCGGGACCTCGCCTTTTTCCCAGACACCGCCGAAGGTAACAAAGCCGCTTGCCGTCCGTCCTTGTAAGCAATGTACTTTCATGCTGTATTCTCCCTTCCGAAGTTCTTTCTGGCTCCATTATAGAAGCCGCTTTTCCCAGCGTCTATATCAATAATTTTTCATTCTATCAAGAATCACAGGCAGATAAAAACAAAGACGCCCTCCCACAAAGGGGAGGGCGCATGATGAAGGAGAAAATGAAGAAAGCAAATTGCGGATGGGTTTGAAATGTGGTTCAGAGGGCTGACATAAAAGCAATGTCCTCTGCGGCGCAGCTCAGGATGACTTCTTCCCGAAGGAGCGGAATGTCCCGATTCTGCTGGTGCAGCCATTTGGAGATGGCATCATACTGGATGCAGCCTTTTCCCAGCGGGCAAGGCCCATAAGTATCGTCAGTCCCCGTAGAACCGTAGGTGAAGTCCTTGATGTGAATGGCATCCACGCGGGAACCGATCAGAGAAAGCCAGTCATTCCACAGCTTTGCCTGATGGGGGATGTTGTGGTTTTCCAGCACATTGGCCGGGTCGAAGATGAAGTGCAGATGCTCCGGGTCGGCCACATGGTCGATGAGCTGCTGCACCACCTCCAGACTGTCCAGCGGATGCCAGTAGACCGGCTCTACCGCAAAGATGGCGTCTGTTTTTGCAGCAGCTTCCACGATGCGAAGAATGCTGTCGAACATCCATTCGCGCCGTGCGGCGCGTTCTTCTGCATCCAGATGCAGATAGGACGTTTCACTGCCGACGCAGTGACCGCCTGCAAGATGCTGCCAGCCCAGAACACGGCAGACATTCTGCACAGCAGCGGCACGTTTTTCTGCGTCCGGGTCGCTCAAGTCCTGATAACAGCCCAGCACAGAGATCTCGACCTGATGGGCGGAAAAACCACTCCGAAGGGTTTCCAACTGTTCCGGCGAGATATGTTGATAATCGTTGATGCCCTCAATGGCCTTTGGCACAGCGACCTGTGCAGCCTGATAACCAGCGTTGTGCAGAATCAATGCCAGTTCCTGCGCCGGGTGCTTGCCATAATCGTGGGCACGGCAGCCAATCTTCATAGCAGGTGCCTTTCTTTACTGGGGCTGCTTGCCGATGTAAGCGAGGATGCCGCCATCAACGTACAGGATCAGGCCATTGACAAAATCGGATGCCTCGGATGCGAGGAACACGGCAGGGCCACCCAGATCTTCGGCTTCACCCCAGCGGCCTGCAGGGGTCTTGGCCACGATAAACTGGTCGAAGGGATGACGGCTTCCATCGGGCTGAATTTCGCGCAGAGGTGCGGTCTGCGGGGTAGCAATGTAGCCGGGGCCAATGCCGTTGCACTGGATGTTGTAAGCACCGTACTCAGAAGCAATGTTCTTGGTCAGCATCTTCAGACCGCCTTTTGCGGCAGCGTAAGCAGAAACCGTTTCGCGGCCCAGTTCGCTCATCATGGAGCAGATGTTGATGATCTTGCCGCCGCCCTGTGCGATCATGTCAGGGATGATGGCCTTTGCCACGATGAAGGGCGCGTTCAGGTCAACATCAATGACCTGACGGAACTGTGCTGCGCTCATCTCAGTCATGGGGATGCGCTTGATGATGCCGGCGTTGTTGACCAGAATGTTGATGTGGCCGACTTCCTCGGTGATCTTGGCAACCATGGCGTTGACGGCGTCCTCGTCGGTAACATCGCAGACATAACCGTGAGCCTTGATGCCGGCTTCTTCATAAGCAGCGATGCCATTGTCCACCAGTTCCTGCTTGATGTCGTTGAACACGATAGTCGCACCATTCGCGGCCAGTGCCTTTGCAATGGCCATGCCGATGCCGTAGGATGCGCCGGTAATGAGTGCGACCTTGCCGGTCAGGTCAAAGGATTTGGGAGTGCAGATAGCCATAATAGTAGTCCTCCATAAAGGTCAGTGAAATATCATTCAAAGGTTTCCAGTGCTTCCACCAGTGCAAGGATGGTCAGCGACTGGCCGTATGCCATGGGAGCAATCAGAATGTTCTTGTAGTGGTCGCGGTCATAGCCCATGCCGGTGCCGCCGGACACTTTCAGCACCGTACCATCGGTGTCGATGTTCTTGAGGATGGCGCGGATGGCTTTCTGGGCGCAAGGCAGGTAGGAATCATCCAGAATCCCCATGCGGATGCCCTTCAGGATGCCAGCGGTGATGGCAGCAGAACCGGAAGTTTCTTCGTAGCTGGTGGGGTCGTCCAGAACGGTGTGCCACAGGCCGTCCTCGCCCTGCAGGTCACGCAGCGCACGAACCTGTGCTTTGTAGGTGTCCAGAATGAACGCCTTGACCCCCTGATTCAGCGTACCCTTGAACATATCCAGATAGTCCAGAATACCCAGCGTGAACCAGCTGTTGCCGCGGCACCAGAACACGCCGCCGAAGTTGTCCATCCGATTGAACGACCAGCCGTGGAAGAACAGGCCGGTGTGGGTATCGTACAGATACTTGATGTGCATCAGCACCTGCTTGATGGATTCATCGATCCACTCCTGCTTGCCGTACTTCTGGCCCATCCGGTTCAGGAACAGGACGGTCATGAACAGGGTGTCGATCCACATTTCGCTCTCGTTCAGACGAACGCCCTGACGGTCGCCGTTGGCACTGGTGACGTGCTGGAAACCGCCCTCACGGGTGCGTGGGATGCACTCCATCAGCCACTTTGCCCAGTCCAGACAGAGAGCTTCAAACTCAGGGTCGTGGTAGATCTCGTTCAGTTCACACAGGGTCAGCAGCGGAGTGGTCGTATTGATATTGCGGGAAGGCAGACCCTGCGCAATATTCTCCTTGAACCAGTCGTGCAGGAAGGTGCGGTATTCCTCCGAATCCTGCATCTTGGCAATTTTGAGCAGTCCGTACAGGCCGATGCCCTGCGGCCAGTCCCACTCCTTGATGCCGAAGTCACGGCTGAAAAATCCGATGGCCTCGCCGCCTTCTTTCAAAGTGTCCTCGTTTTCGGGGGCACCAAGGTGCATCAGCTTCTGAATGACGAGATCCAGCTTCTTCTGGATCAGTTCTTTTTTGATTTCGTTTGCCACAAAAAACACCTCATTTATCTGTGCTGTTTTGATTGGTTGAAGTAAGCGATTTGCGATATTGTGCAGGCGTAACGTGCTGATATTTCTTGAACACACGCCCCAGATAGGTGATGCTCTCAAACCCGGTACGGCTTGCGATCTCGGAAACGGAAAGCGTTGTCGTTTCCAACAGGCTCTGCGCCTTTTTTACCCGCAGGATGTTGACATATTCGTTGATGCCGAAGCCGGTCACCTCGTGAAAGGAACGGCTCAGATAATACTTGCTGATATAGAACTGCTCGGCAAGGTTGTCCAGCGAGAGTGATTCCTGAAAGTGATCTGAAATGTAATCGGCGACCTGATAAACGGCATCGAACTTTCCGCCGCTGGCCTTGCCCTCCTGCACATCATTCAAGCAGGCGACCTGCTGATTGCTGCGCCGGAAGTGGATGAAGCCCAAAATCAACTCTGAAAGGATGGCAGTCTGGCTCATAGGCTCTGCCTTGTCCAGTTCCTCCATGATTTGCAGAAACAATCGGCTGGTATTCGCTGTCTGCTTCGGTGTCAGTTCGTAAATGCCGTAGTGTTTGTGGAAGAACGCACCGATTTTCAATTCCGGGAACATCTTATCGACCTTTTCCACAATATCCCGGTCTACATAGAGGATCACACGTTCATACTCGGATTCCGGGTCGCCCACAATGGAATGGGACATATGGATCTGGCCGCTGTCCACAAGGATCAGGTTTCCGGCCTGTGCTTCATAGGCGCGGTTCTCAAAAAACATCTGCCTCCGCCCGCGGAGCAGGAGATAAATTTCGTACTCCTGATGGAAGTGGTTGTACCGCATATCAAAGTTTGCCGGACGAACCATGTGTTCCACCATAATGCCGTTTCGTTTGCGGTAATACTGGGTCGCATCGCCCTGAACCATGCTGTGCAGCCATGTTGTTTCCATGAAATGCTCCTTTTCTCCTGAACAGGCGGTATCCCTGCGGCAATCGCCGCAGGAACCTTTGCCTTGATTATGTCATATCTGTTCAGGTTTGACAAGCATTTGCACTGCGGGGCTTACATCAGGCCCAGCGTGGTAGGCAGCCACTCGCTCAGAGCGGGAATGTAAGTGACCAGCATCAAGGAGATGAAAATTGCCACGAAGAACGGAACCAGACTCTTCATCACGTTCTCCAGACGCTGCTTTGCCAGAGAGCAGCCCACGAACAGGACGTTGCCAACGGGAGGGGTAATGGTGCCGACCGCCAGATTCATGACCATCATAACGCCGAACTGTACATCGCTCATGCCGAAGGTGCGGACAATGGGCAGGAAGATCGGGGTGAAGATCAGCAGAGCCGGTGCCATATCCATGAAGGTGCCGACGATCAGCAGGAAGATGTTCAGGATGAGCAGCAGGACGTACTTGTTGTCGGAGATGCCCAGAACCATTTTACTGATGGCAGCAGGCAGGCCGGTGAAACTCAGAACAAAGCTCAGGACGGAAGATGCGCCGATGATGAGCATGACAACGGTGGTCATGTTTGCGGTCTGCACCAGAATACGGGGCATATCCTTCAGGTCGATGGATTTATAGATGAACACCGACAGGATGAAAGCGTAGGCAACAGCCACAGCGGAAGCCTCCGTGGGGCTGAACACACCGGACAGGATGCCGCCGATGATGATGACGATGAGCAGCAGGCTGGGGATGGCGCGCCAGATGGTCTGCAAGGTTTCGCTGGCACTCAGCTTCTTGGCTTTCTCGCCCTTACGGATGTAGCCGTATTTCTTTGCGATGAAATAACCAACGACCATGCAGGCGGCAGTCCACAGCAGACCGGGAATCCAGCCAGCCATGAACAGGGTAGCGACGGAAGTGCCGCCGCTGGCAGTGGAGTAGACGATAAATGCGGTCGTGGGAGGAATCAGCTGGCCAACCGGAGCGGTAGCCACGTTCATGGCAGCGGAGAAGCCTTCGTCATAGCCTTCCTCTTTTTCCATGGGGAGCATAACGCCGCCGATGGCGGTAGCCGCTGCGATACCAGAACCAGAAATAGAACCGAACATTGCGTTGCCAGCGGCGTTGGTCAGAGCCAGCGCACCGGGAACCCGGCGCAGAACCAGCATGGCTAAGTCAACCAATCGGTGCGCGATGCCGCCGTTGCTCATCAGCAGACCGGCTAAGATGAAGAATGGAACGGCGATCAAGGACAGACTGTCAATGCCCGCGATGACTTTCTGGGCGGAAACGAACATACCGAATTGCGGGGTCAGGAAAGCGGTGATGGTGATAAATGCGGATGCAACGATGCTGTACGAAACAGGTACGCTGAACATCAGCAACAGCGCGAAGCTGACCACCAGAAGGATAGCGGCTTGCAGTTCCATTTAAGCGACCTCCTTGTTTTTATCCCGGAAGAGATGATACAGATTGTTCAGGCTGTAAAGGATCATCAGCGCACCGCCGATGGGAATGCAGGCGTAGTAGCACTCCATGGGCAGCTTCATTGCCGCCGAGATCTGGCCGTGGGCGTTCATCGTGACGGCGATGCCGCCTGCAACAAAGACCGCAGCACTCAGTGCCAGAACAACGAACTCTACAAAGATCTGGGTGCGGTGCTGACCAGCGGGTTCAAAACCCTTGACCAGCAGGTCAATGGCCAGATGCTGCTTGGCACCGTAGGCATACGGCGCACCCAGCATAGTCAGCCAGATCAGTGCGAAACGCAGGATCTCTTCGGTGTATTTGCTGGGATTGCCCAGAACAAAGCGGGTAATGACCTGCCAGCAGCAGACAACGACCATCGCCGCCACCATGAAGGCAAGAACGGAACTCAAAATCTTATTCAAAACTTTCATTTGTCTGTATCCTCCGCATAGCTCTGGATATCATCGTACAGCTTCTGGTAGGACTCGCCTTTTGCAAGGAAGTTCTGGTGAATGGGCTGCACAGCTTCGATAAACGGAGTCTTGTCGATGTCGCGGTAGACATGGACACCGTAGCTTTCTGCCTCGACCATGGCATCGTCCATCATCTGATTGTACTTCTGTACGAAGTTGTCATTCAGTTTGCTGAAGCACTCCAGCAGATAATCCTGCTGCTCCTTGGAGAGCTTGTTCCAGACTTTCGTGCTGATGATGTAGATATCGGGGGTGTACTGATGCTCGGTGTAGGTGTAGGACTTGACGATCTCCTCGTGCTTATCAACGGTCAGAGCCAGTTCGGTGTTCTCGGCACCGTCCACGATGCCCTGCTGCAAAGAGGTGTAGGTCTCGCTTGCGGACATGGGAACGGGCGAACCGCCCATTGCTTCGATCATATCCATGGAAGTGGAACTAACCATAGAGCGGATCTTCTTGCCTTTCAGCACTTCGGGAGAAGTCACTGCAATATCGTCTTTCAGATAGAAGTTGCGCGCACCGTTGCAATAATATCCGATCGCGATATAGCCGGCATCTTCCGTGGCGTTGAACAGTTCGCGGATAGCTTCACTGTTTGCCATTGCATTGTAGTAATGTTCCTGCCCTTTGAACAGATACGGCAGCGAGAAGATGGTGTAGCGGTCATCGAACTGTCCCAGCGTACCGGCACTGATCTTTGCCATGTCCAGAACGCCGGCCTGTACCAGTTCGACCATGGCAGTTTCGGAACCCAGAACACCGCTGGGATAGATGGAAACCTCCATGTTCATGCTCTCATCTTCGGCCACCAGATCGGACAGATATGCGATCGTGCCGCCGATCTCGGAATCGCCCGCCTGACCGTGTGCCAGCCGGAGCTGGATCTTGTCACTGCCAATGCTGCCGTTTACCTTGAAAAAGGTGGAAATTCCAATTCCCAGCAACACGACGACAATGACGGTCAACAAGATTTTTGATGTCTTTTTCATTGTCATTCCTCCTAAAGTTTTTGCTTTTCCGGTGCAACTTTCTGGTTATAAGTATAGCGACTCTTGGACAGACTTTCTCGCAAAGAATTGCGAATGAAGTCAAAAATTCAAACAATCTTGCGCTTGTGTTGTATACAATTTTGTTCTTTTTAACATCGTCCTGTTAAATCATACAATATTTTTGGCTATTTTTCTACATATAAATAATTTTTTATATTCGTTGGTGCTTTTGAAACGTGCAACATTGTTTGAACGCAAGCAAAAAGAGCCACCCGTGTTCTTATTACGGATGGCTCTAGTCAATTTGGTTTTATCGGACAGTGTCGCTTAATCCAGCCGGAATACCTGTTCCAGCTTGGGCTGTGCGCCGGTCACGGGGTCCATTTCCAGTTCCAGAATGTCCTTCATATACTCGTTCCAGCGGTCAACCACCGGGCTTTCGGCCTGCACCTTTTCGGCGTAGGCCACGCCCTTTTCGCACTCATAGTAGCCGAACAGCTCATCGTTGCAGTAGAAGATGCTGTAATTGCAGATACCGGCGTCTTTCAGCACCTTGACCATCTCTGGCCAAATTTCTGCGTGACGCTTCTGGTATTCGGCCTTGCAGCCGGGCTTGATGCGGCCCTTCCATGCCATGTGTTCCATGTTCTGCTCCTTAGTCGAGGAAGTTCTCGTTCAGGGTCACGCCGAAGTCACGGGCGATGGCGCGCAGGTCGTCGTCCGTGATGGTCTGACGAATCAGACCGCCGCCCATGCTCAGGACTTTAACGTAAATTTCGGCACTCTTTTCAATGGTGTGAGCCAGACCGAAGGTGATGTCGAAGTCCGGGCCGGAAGCGAACAGGCCGTGCTGTGCCCAGATTGCAGCCTGATAGGTCTTCATCAGCTCACTGGTTGCCATGGCGATGTCCGCACCACCGGGCACCATCCACGGGCAGACACCCACGCCCTCCGGGAACACCACCGGACACTCGGTGGCACTCTGCCACAGGGCACGGGTGAAGTCGCGGTCGGTCAGGGGCAGGATATAGGTCAGTGCAATGACATTGGTGGCATGGCAGTGATAAATGACACGGTTCGCACCGTTGGTCGCTGCCTTGCGGACGCTGTGGTTCATGAAGTGGCTGGGGAATTCACTGGTGGGCTTTGCGCCATCTTCCAGACCCCAGACAATGCGCCAGCTGTCGCCCTTGTCGTTGATCTCCACGATACCGATGCTGTGGACGGGGTCCAATTCCACATTGCGGAAGAACTTGCCGGAACCGGTGGTGATGAAATACTCACCAGCCAGATTGTCGGCCTGCACACCCATGTTCACCCACTCGCGGGGCTGTGCATTGAAGAAGGGGCGGCACTCGGCCACTTCTTCTTCCTTCATGCGGTAGGTCAGGTTGCCGCCGTTGCGCTCGTGCCAGCCCTGAAGCCAGCCATCGTTGCACATCCGCATAAAGCCTTTTACGATCTCAACATCCAGAATTCCCATGATAAATACCTCTCTTTTCTTCTTCAAACTCAATTATCGGGTGATGATGTCCACAGGAACATCAAAGATTTTTGCCACTTTCAGAATGGTGTCAATGTGACGGCCAGTTGCCGCAGCCATGTGGTGGGTGGGGCCAGCCTCGCTCCAACGGTTGCAGAACTCCCGTGCGCCGCAGGTGAAGCGGGTGCGCATATTGGTGTCGCCAAAGGTGAAGATGGGGCCGGGTTCGTTGACCCCCTCAGCCACCACGAACTTGAAGTGACCGTCCTTGTCCTGCGTGATGCCCAGATAGGTCACAGGGCCAAGGTGGGGGTAGAACTGGGTCAGGTAGCCGCCACCGGTCTTACCGTGGAACACAGGCACGATCTTCATGGTAGGCTTCTTCTCGGAAATATCGGCATCGCCGGAACCGGAGTGACCGATGATGCAGATATCCTCGTCAAAGTCGATGGAGTACATCTCGCTCAACTGGCCGCAGCCTGCGATGGTCTTGAGGATGCTCATGGCCATGGACACCTTGATGTCGCCCTCCACGGCACAGGCCACGCCCTGCTTGATGAGCATGGAGAAGGCCGGGATCAGCATACTGTCCAGCACACCGGCCTTGCCCTGTGCAAAGCCGTCATAGTGGGAAGCGATGAAGGCAATCTTCTCATCCTTGACCCACTGCTCAAAGGCCACGACATACTTTGCCATGTCCCAGACCTTTTCAATGGTGCCGCCACCCTCGATGTCGAAAGTGTCCAGAATATCCTGTGCCTTAGCGCGGATGGCGTTTTCATCGGTGATGTTGTCAGCGATGGCCCACATCTTCTCCCAGTCGAACTGCTTGGTGTAGAGGAACATCCGGTTGTACAGGTTGGTTTCGTCAATGTACAGGTCCATCATGCCGGGATACGGACGACCAATCTGTGCCAGATTGGTGTCGCGGAAGCGGCGGCGCACCTGTGCGGCACGGCACCAGTCCTCGATCTCAGCCTGCACCTGCGGGTCGCCGCCCTCGACCACGCCGGTGATAACGGCGTGACGCTTGCCAGCGCGCTCCAAGTCGGCCACCATCTCGCCGACTGCACCGCAGGCGTACAGCTCGCCCAGCCAAGTGGGAGTGTCCGTATTGGCGTAGTCCGGGGCTTTCTTCTTCTGGACGTTCACGAGAACCACGGGCACGTTCAGGTCGCGCACAGCGGGCAGCATATTGTAAGAAGTAGCGTAGGTCAGCAGCTGCAAAATGACCAGATCAACGTCAGCGGCGCGGAACTTGTCGCCTGCGGCCATGGACAGTTCCTTGGTGGTGACGATGCCGCCATCAACGACTTCTACGCTGTCGGGGATGGTCTTTTTGAAGTCGGCGTACTGCTGCTCAAATTCGGGTACGAGGGTCGGGAACTGGGGCAGATAGGCTCCCAGAGCAATGGCGAACACGCCAACACGGGCTTTGGTTTCAACGAGCATGGGAAATCCTCCTTATCAAATGTTCATCTGGATCTTCAAATTGCCGATGGCCGTCGCCTCAATGGGCAGAGCCACGACCTGTTTTCCGGTATAATGGGCGGTCAGTTCGTTCAGGGTGGCGTTCTTTGCACCGCCGCCTGCGATGTACAGTTTATCCCAGTGCTGGCCGGTGACTTCCTCCATCTCACGATAGGCTTCGCCATAGCAGTAGGCCAGCGAGTGATAGATGCTGTTGATGAGGTCTGCATCCGTAGCAGGAGCGTCACCCGTTTCAGCAAGAGCGGCGCGAATCTCTGCGCTCATGTCCTGCGGCGCGGAGAAACGGGCTTCGTTCACATCAAAAATGCGGGTGTAGGTGCTGGTCTTGGCCAGTTCCACCATCTCTGCAAAGGAGATGCCCAGCTGCTTCTGCACACACTGGATGATCCACAGGCCCATGATGTTTTTCAGGTAGCGGATGTACCCCACACCGCCCTCATTGGTGAAGTTGGCTTTGCAGCTTTCCGGCGTAGTAACGGGGCTTGCCAGCTTGACACCCAGCAGGCTCCATGTGCCGGAGGACAGGAACGGTGCATCGCCCTGCTCCATCGGGATGCCCTCCACGGCACTGGCCGTGTCGTGGGTAGCGCATAGCACCACATTGGTCTGTCCGCCCGCCTCGGCGGCAATGTCCGCTTTCAGCGGTCCCAGCACCGTGCCGGGAGCGGTCAACTTAGGGAACATGGTTTCCGGCAGACCCAGTGCTTTGAGAATTTCCGGGTCATACTCCTTGGTCTGTGCGTTGACAAGGCCGGTGGAGGTAGCATTGGTGTACTCGCGGGCCTTCACGCCGCAGAGCTTCCAGAGCAGATATTCCGGGATCATCAGGAAATCTTCGGCCTGCTCCAGCCGCCCGGCCTTTTTGTCTGCGTACAGCTGATAAATGCTGTTGAAAGGCTGGAACTGGATACCGGTGTGCGCATAGAGCGTTTCAAACGGCAGGATGCTGTGTACTTCGGGAATGACCGCCTGCGTCCGGCTGTCGCGGTAGGCGTAGACCGGATAAATCGGCTGGTCGTTTTTCAGCAGCACATAATCGACCGCCCATGTATCAATAGAAAGGCTCTCGATGGCCGGATACTTTGCAAAGGCTTCCCGGATGCCGTTCTTCACGTTGGCGAACAGGCTGTCGATGTCCCACTCCAGATGCCCGTCCACCCGCTGAACACTGTTCGGGAACCGGTACACTTCCTCGGTGCGGAGAACGCCGTTCTCCATCCATCCGACAATGTGCCGTCCGCTGGATGCACCAATGTCGATGGCAAGATATTTCTTTTGCATAATGCGCCTCCTGTGTGGATTCTTTGACCTAAGTATACGGGTTCGGGCATCGTGATTCCATCGGCAAAGGTGACACATTCTTTGTGAAAAGTCTACTCTATGATTTTGAAAAAGCATCTGCTGCAAACAAAAAAGCCGGAACGCTCCGTATGGAAGGAACGCTCCAGCTTTTTTGCGTTATGGGGGTAATGAAGAAGAAATGGGGAATTTAAGCAAAGCAGTTATGCGGAATCTTACAGCTGGCTCTTGTACAGCTCCACGATCTCCTCCACGCTGGTGTCGCGGGGGTTACCGGGGCGGCAGGCATCTGCATAAGCAGACTCAGCGAGGAACTGGATGTCCTCTTCCTTCAGGATGCCATTCAGGTTAGTGGGGATGCCCACATCAGCAGACAGTTTCTTGACAGCAGCGATGGTTGCATCAGCGGCCTGTGCGTCGTTCATCTCGTCGATACCCTTCACGCCCATAGCCTTGCCGACTGCACGGTAACGCTCGCCAGCGACGGTCTTGTTGTACTCCAGACCGACCGGCAGCAGGATGGCGCAGGCCACACCGTGGGGAGTGTCATACAGAGCGGACAGGCCGTGTGCCATGGAGTGAACAATGCCCAGACCCACATTGGAGAAGCCCATACCGGCAATATACTCGCCCAGAGCCATACCCTCGCGGCCTTCCGGAGTGTTCTGCACCGCACCACGCAGGTTCTCGCTGATCAGCTTGATGGCTTCCAGATGGAACATATCGGAAATGGTGCAGTGACCCTTGGTGATGTAGCCCTCGATGGCGTGGGTCAGAGCATCCATACCGGTGGCGGCGGTCAGGCCCTTGGGCATGGAGGACATCATATCAGGGTCAACGACTGCGATCTCCGGGATGTCGTTGGTATCCACGCAGACGAACTTGCGCTTTTTCTCCACGTCGGTGATGACGTAGTTGATGGTAACTTCGGCAGCGGTGCCGGCAGTGGTGGGTACTGCGATGGTGAACACAGCGTGCTTCTTGGTGGGAGCAACGCCCTCCAGAGAACGCACATCGGCGAACTCAGGGTTGTTGATGATGATGCCGATGGCCTTTGCGGTGTCCATGGAGGAGCCGCCGCCGATGGTCACAATGCAGTCAGCTTCTGCTGCCTTGAAAGCAGCCACGCCGTCCTGCACATTGGCGATGGTGGGGTTGGGCTTGATCTCGCTGTACACGCTGTAAGCGAAACCGGCAGCGTCCAGCAGGTCGGTGACCTTCTTGGTGACACCGAACTTGATCAGGTCGGGGTCAGAGCAGACGAAAGCCTTCTTGTAGCCGCGAGCGGTCAGTTCGGGAACAATGTTCTCGATGGCACCGTGGCCATGGTAAGAAATGCTGTTCAGAACAATACGATCAGCCATAATACAAAACCTCCAAATTGACACTTCTCTTTTTGCTGCAATCGTTTGGATTGGCAGAAAGATAACAAACTTTCTGTTCATTAGTATACTGGCCGCGTTCGGAAAATTCCATCCGAAAAAGTATCCTCTTTTTTGTGAAAAGTCTACTCTTGCCCCCAAAAGGCGTGTGCGCTATACTAAAAACAGAAAGAGAGGAATCGGAAAATGCTGACTTATAACATGGATGTGACCCCAGAAAGCATCTGGAAACGCACAACGCCCAGCGAAGCAGAGCTAGCGCAGCCCTATTATTGCACCGAAGCGGGAGTGTTCTATGCCCAGCAGCATTTTTCCACTGCCCGCACCGACAAAGAAAGCTACATTTTGTTCTACACCTTGCGCGGAGCCGGACTGATCGAGCAGGATGGGAACCATGTGACCCTCAGCACCGGGCAGGCATTGCTGCTCAACTGCCGTACTCCGCAAAGCTACTGCACCGCACCGGGGCAAAGCTGCTGGCACCATTATTGGGTGCATCTGGACGGTGTGGGCGTTGCGGCCATGGAGCCGCTGCTGTTTCCGGGCAAAAAATTGACCCCGGTGCAGATCACCGGGGTCAAGATGCAGGAATTGTTTGAAACGATTCTGGGCCAGATGGAACGCGGCAACGTGGACAGCATGGTGCAGACCGGGTTGACTCTGCACGGGATGCTTGCCCTGTGCGCGCAGACCATTCTTGCAGAGGCCGAGACCACCAGCGCACGGCAGGTCATTCTGCAGGCTGCGGAAACCCTGCGCAAGAATTACCAGAAAGAACTTTCCCTTGCTGACCTGCTGGCCGATGCCCACATGAGCAAGAGCTATTTTCTGCGGCTGTTCCGGCGGTATATGGGTACAACGCCCTACAACTATCTCGTCAACTTCCGCATCACGCAGGCAAAGGAACTGCTTGTCCTCACCGACCACAGCGTAACCGAGATCGCGCAGCAGGTCGGTTTTGGAGATGCCAGCAACTTTTCCACCCGGTTTGCCAAGGCGACCGGGCAAAGCCCTTTACAGTATCGCAAAAGTGCACTGAAAAGTGCCGGAAACCCGGAGCAAGGTTAACCGCCCTGTCCACGGGCACTCTGCACCGCCGCAAGCAGCCGTGCCAGCGCATCGCCGCCATCCTTTTCAGCCTGATGGTCTTGTGCGGCAGTTCCTTCTTCCGTACCATTGGGGCCTTTTACCCCGGCCAGACGCACAGGCTTTTCCAGAAGCAGTGCGGCTTCCGGCTTCCACGGCTTGATGGATGCTGACACCGCCTGAATCAATGGCAGATACTCCGGGAACGTACCGCCCAGCGAACGCAGAGCATCGGCCGCATATCCAGCGGCACGGACTGCGCCGTAATCGTTGGTGTGCGTCCAATCCCCCTGATGATAGTAGATTTTGGAAGCATCCCGGCCCAGCCGGATGATGTCCTCCATGGCGGCCTGATGTAGATCCAGCACGGGGACATTCAGTTCTTTGCCTAGCGCGATACACGCCTGCGCATGGTCGTGCAGGAGATCGTTATAGGTGAGTTTTCCGTTTTGCTCTGTCCATGTATTGCGCGCGATCGGCGTTGCAAGAATGGGCAGGGCTTTTTTTGCGCGAATCTCCGCAATGAACCGGCGCAGATTTTCCGGGTAGCCGTTGTATGCCTGCAAATGCGGATGCTTCTGGTCGTTGTGGCCGAACTGGATCACCACAAAATCGCCGGGGCGCAGCTGCTTCTGGATGAGGTCAAAATGACCCTCGTTGCGGAATGTTTCGGTGGAGCGTCCGTTGTGCGCGTGGTTGCACACGGCCACACTCCCATCCAGATACAAGTCCAGCGCCTGTCCCCAGCCGCCGTAGCACGCCGCCGGGTGGTAGGGATATTCTGCACCGTAGTCCGCCATCGTGGAATCTCCGGCAAGGTAGACTGTGGGGACCTCGATGGGCACAACAGACAGAAAATCCAGTGCCGGGCAGTGGCCGACCACCGCAATGTCCAGAGCATTTTTTTCAAAGGGCCGGTCTTTTCCATTGGGGATGATGGGCGAAACACTGACCGTGAAACAGATGGACAGCACCGCGCCCTGCCGCAAGGAGCCTTTCCACGCAAGATGGCGGCATCCGTGGAAAATCAGAAGCTGTTCTTCCTCCGCGCGGGCGGTCAGCGTGAGTTTCACGCGGTAATTTCCGGCACGAGGAACAGCCGCCTTGAAGCAAAGCGGAACAAATCGCTGCGGCGGCTGGACTGCGCCATCCTTTTCCCACAAAGACTGCACCAGTGCATCCGAATCCAGAAAACAGCCGTTTTCGTCCTGCTGGATTTTTGTGATTTCTTCCGATGCGTACCAGTAGGGTACATGGAATCCACTGTTCAACTCAAAGATATTGAGTTCTGGCTGTGCGTTATGGGCAGCTTCGTCCACAAACCCGAAGAGCTGGCTGGGGCTATAAAACGGGATGGAATCCTGTGCGCCCTTTTCCAAGGAAATGGTGAAAGTTTCAGATTTCATAATGCGTCCTCTATATCCGAATTTTCATTGGATTCAAAGACTTAACTGAAGAATCCCTTCAGTGTGTCAAGAGCCTGTTGTTTCTTCAGGGCAAGGATACCAGCATAGTCCAGCGTACCGATGGACTTTCCAACCTCTTTGGATTCCGTGGTGTAAACAATATTTGCAATAGGCAAATTCATGGACAAGACTTGTTCCTTGTTATCTTCGCCAAGATAGAATCCGATGTGAGGGGGCTGATTGTATGCGCTGTTCTGGTTCGCCACACAATTTCTGTAGACAGGGTCATGCATCAGCGTATAGATCATGTAGTCCGTTTCTGTCGTTGTCATGTAGATACGAAGCTCGGTGTCGTCCTCGTTTCTAAGCACGACTTCTTCACGCCAGTCACCCAGAATATCGGCTGTCAGGCTGGGGTTGTTTTTGGTGGAATTGTTCGTCTTGCCATCCAGCACATCAATGGTATCCACCGCACCACTTTCCCAGTTGTATTTATACACGCCGAAATCGCAGGATTCTTTCTCAACGCCATCACCAAGTTCGCTGAGCAGGTCACCGTCCCAGTACAAGACCCAGTTTGCCGGCAGACCTGCACGGCTCGGATTGACCATTCCACTCAGAATGTTGTATACACCGCTGTTGTTTGCCTGACCCCAGTATTCGTATCCGGGCAGCGGAGTGATATTCGCCGCTACTGCACGGCCCACATCCTTTGCCGAAGTCCAGATACCATCATAGCGCAGGCCGGTTCCAGCATTGCTCAGAGCCTGATTTACCGTTGCCACCTTGTACTCCTCTGTGGGAGAGAAAACATAGAGCTGCGTAGGATTGTTCGGATTCATTGCCGCAAGGTGGATGGCATCGCCGTGGCTTCCCAAATCCTGTCCATCCTTGCCATTCTTGACCCAGAGCAGCGAGCCGTCATGGTCAACCGCCATATTGCCGATGCAGATCTCATCAAAACCGTCCTGATCCAGATCACCGGTCGATACATTATGGTTTCCCTTATCTGCGGCATCCTCACCGGTCAGGGCCACAAAGTTCCACTCCAGCTGCAGCTTTCCATTTCTCAACGTGTAGGCAGCAATCGTAGTTTTTGCATAGTAGCCGCGGTTAAAGAATACAGCAGGAATCGTTTCGGTGCTGCCTGCTTCTTTGGGCAGATAGCCGATTGCAATATTGTAACGTGCAGAGCGGTTGCCGCCATCGCCTGCTTTGCCCCAGTCATCGTAATTGCCAGTCACATTGATGTAGTCGATGCTGTCAATGATTTCACCGGTCTGCCCATTGAATACCGTCACATATTCATTTGAGTCAGGGCTTGCATGGCCGTTTGCATTGATATTTGTACCGGGAACCACGCTCTTATCGCCCACATAGGAAACGATCGTGCTCTCATCGGTCATATCAAATTTGCCAGCTTTATTCGGCTTATAGGCGATCGTACCATCGGAGGTCTTGATAAACAGCTCTGCTTTGCCATCTTCATCCATATCGTAAAGCATAAACTGGTTAAAGTGGGCACCAGAGGGCATTTCCAGACCCATGTTCAATCTCCACAACGGAGTACCGTCCATCTCATAGATGTCAAAGATGGTCGGAGAGGAAGGTGCCACAGCCTTGCCAGAGTCAAATGCATTGTCCGGATACCATTTTACAATGATTTCATACTGTCCATCGCCATCCACATCACCCACGCCGGTATCATTGATCGTATACGAAGAAAGGTCTCCGTTTTTGGTGGGCTGGGGTTCCGGCTTTTGCAGAGGGATGCTCATATAATTGTTTTCCAGAGCGGCAACAGCCTCGCTGTTATACTGTAGGCCGTTCTGAATCTTTGCAACTACATACACATCGCCGGCTTTGCCTTTTGCATCGGTAAAATTGGTTCTGTCTGTGATCGGAGAGGAATTGATCTTGATGCCATTTCTGTACACATCAAAGGAAATATCCTCACCATACTCTGTTGCAAGGATTCTCCAAGAAATGAACACACCATCATCGGACTTCACCGCATACACGCCGCGATCCAGATTTTCCATAGAACGTGCATACGCATTATAGCTGCTGCCCGTCTTAAAGTAGCCGATACGATAATACACATCATAGGTGTAGTCCGTCCGCTGTTCGCTGGGGTCAGTAGGGTTTTCATTGGGTGTCAGAGAATCTTCCAGTACCTGATATTTTCCCTCGACCGGAACAACATTGGCACCGTAAACATAGATGCCTTCTTCTGCTGCGTTAAATTCACGAATCGCGGTCCATTTGCCAACGGTTACCGTTCCAATCGAGCCATCGTTCATCACAGCGGTCACTTCTGTGGGAAATTGTTCTGGCAATGCTTCACCAAATGGAAGTTCCAAGGTCGTGGGATTGTACACATAGGTTGGATACGGCAGTGCGCTATAGCTTATGACCTGTCCGGCTGCTGCGGTATCCGGGCCGACTGCACAGACGTTCCATGCAGAAGAAACGAGTATGCTGGCCGTAAGCAGGCAGGCCACGAGTCTTTTCTTATTCATAATTTTATGCCTCCTCGATCGTATGCGGTACGGGGGGAATGTAATTGATGTCCGGTGCGGTATCCAGAGGGGTGATGTTGCAGTTTTCGCAGACCATACCGTTCACTGCGGTCGGGTCAAAGGAATTTTCTTTTGCGCGAATGTCCAGATTCCGGAATGTGAAGTCCGAGAGTTGATACTGTGTCGGTTCCGGTTTTACGTTGAAGTATTCGCGGCACTCACAGCGGCAGTCCTCCACGGTGATGTGATCTGCATAGGAAAGCGGAATGTCCTTGCGGTCTTCCAGATCATAGAACTGCGTCCACGGATTGATGTTGACAAAACTCTCCACAACGGCATCCACCTGCTTCATCGTAATGTACTCGTAATGCTGTGGGGTATCCGGGCGCATTTTCAGCCAGAGCAGATTGCAGGCGTGGTCTACTTTCAAGCGGCGAATCAGGACGTTGCGATCGTGCATGGACTCCGAACCGCAGGTCAGACAGCCATGGCAGAAACCATAGTGGCAGTCCTCCACCAAAATCCGCTCATTGATGCCGTTTTCGGGTGCAGTATCGGCCCACGGGCCTCTGCCGCCCTTCAGCACGACCGAATCATCGTTCACTTCCAGATAGCAGTTCTTGACCAGAACATCGGTGCAGACATCAATGTCGATGGCATCGGTGCTGGGAGCCGGAACCGGGTGCGCCGGTGAAAGAATGCGGCAGTTCAGGTACTTCACATGGTCGCAGCGGTAGAGATGGCTCGTCCAGAAGTGCGAATTTTGCAGGGTGATATTGGCAAAGGTCACATTTTTGCTGTTGGAGATGAACACGAGCCGCGGACGCTGCTCGTCCTTGTTCGTGCATTTGGGGTTCCACTTGCGGCGCAGCCAGAACGCCCGCCAAGAGCGCAGGCCGTTGCCGTCGATGGTGCCGGGGCCGCTGATGGTAAAGCCATCCACGCCATCGGCGTTGATGAGGGCCGAGAAGTAGATACAGTTCTGTCCTTCCATGCGTGTTTCGCAGAGGTCATAATCGGCAATGTCATCACTGCCCATCAGGGTGCCGCCCTGTGCTACATACAGATTCACGCCCTGTTTGAAGTGCAGCGCACCCGTGTGGTAAACACCAGCCGGAACTACCAGAACACCGCCGCCCTCCTTGGCTGCAAAGTCAATGACGGACTGAATCTCCTTTGTATGCAGCTGGCCATCCGGCAGGATGCCGTAATCCGTTAGCGGGTACTGCTTGCCCAGCGCAGAAAGTTCCGGGGTTTCGATCTCATAGAACCAATCGTCGATTGGGGTTCCGTCCGGGAAAAATTCAAGTTCATGTTTCATGGGTGTGTTCCTCACTCAAATCGTGTTGTCGTTCCACCGGGAAGTTCGTAGATTTTTCCTCCCACGCTGACCCAGCAGGATGCAGCATTGGGATTATAGCATAGATCACCGTCTACGGTAAACTGGAGCCGGGCAGCATCTTCCAGCGCATCTACAATTTCGATGTTAGTAGCGTACCAGATGTCGTCCTGATGGCTCATCATCTGGCAGAACTGCTCCATCTGTGCCCAGCCATCCTGTTCGGGCAGTTCATAACTGTGACCCCAGACGTACATCAGGTACAGATACTGGGTCTTGTGCATGGTCAGGAACTTCTGGCCCAGTTCCAGCATCCCACGCCGGAAATGACAGGTCGGATCCCACTCGGTAAAATCTTCCGGGATGGCAAACCCCTGCGTACTGCGCACAGTACGCGCATAGCGGATGCCCAGTGCCGGCAGCAGTTCCATGATTTTATGGGTGTAACTGCCGTTTGGATAAGCAAGACCGCGCACTGGGGTCTCGACCAGTTCTTCCAATGCACGGCGATCTTCCAGAACCTGCTGGGCCACCTGATCCAGCGGAGAGCGTGCAATGGTGGGATGCAGCACGGTGTGGCAGGCCACCTCATGCCCACGATACAGTTCCTTATATTCGCTGACCGGGATGCGCTCTGCATTGTGCAGACCGGAGTTCAGATTAAAGGTTCCCTTCATGCCGTACTGGTTGAACAGTTCCACAAGGCGGCGGTCTTCCACGCGGCCATCGTCAAAGCTGAAAGTCAGGGCCTTGTGCTTGCCGCCGGGAAAACAGGTATAGATATTTTTCAAACTCATACAGAAGCCTCCTGTAAGCCGTAGGGAACGGCGCGTTTGCCATAGCGGTTTGCCAGACTACCTGTCACGACCAGCTTGAACGCATTGCTGCCCGGATGGAGCAGGCCCTTCAAATCGAACCGGTGCTTATTCCAGAACGAAACTCCGGCAAATTTTCCGTTGACCCAGAGTTCGGCCATCTCCTCGGCATCCAGTTCCATCAGCGGATAATCGTCGTTTGCCTGTTCTGCGCTGTATTCCACCTCGGCAACGTAGGTCTTTTTGACCTGAATGCCATCGGCTTTTTTCAGGGTAAACTCCGGCACAGGGAGCAGCAGTGGTTTCGGCTGTTCCGGCAGAGCGGCAAAGTCCGCCTCCTCGCAGGTGAACAGCAGCAGGCTGCTGCGGCTGGGCAGGTTCAACGCAAAATCCTTTGCCTGCGCACGGGCTGCTTTCCCTGCCCAGAGGTCATACTGCCCGACTTTTTTGGTAGTGGGCAGCGTGATGGTGGTGTGAAGGTCGGTGTTGCCCTCGTTCACAAGGAACCAGCACTCACTGCCTGCGCGCAGGAAGTGCGCACTGCGCAGCTGCGGAGCCGCCGGGCTGCACTGAAGGTCTGCAAGGGGCGAGAGGTCTTTGGGGAGCGCGGGCGCATCGGGGAACCGCTGTTCCGGGTCGATCACCGCCGAGAACTCCATGCCGCGGCAATGCAGTTTTCCGTCCTGCACCCGGCAATCCCTCCAGACGCTTTCCGGCAGATACTGGAAACCGACCTGCTGCTCATAGAGCGGACGAACGGCATCCGGTTCCAATGCGCGGTTGCGGCACAGCACCGCCACCGGCAGGAGAGCGGTCGTGTCCGTCATCAGGCAGGACAGCCGCCGCAGATAGGTAGACCACAGCTTATAGTGCTTCCACCAGTTGCTGTTGGGGCCGACATCGGGCGGGCGCTCATCTTTCCGCTTGCCGGTGATGCTGTAATAGAACGCATGAGGGATGAACAGGTTGACACCGCGCACGGCCAGCCAGTCCGTGTACCACTTGATGTCCCCGCCGGAGAGCTGCCACGGATTGTTGTCCTTGTTGCAGGCTCCAAAGCACTCGTTGGAATTGCGGCGGCGGTTCATCAGGCGGGCCGCATCCGCGCTGCACTTACCCAGCGTGGAATCCAGCCCCACAAGGCAGTCCTTTTCCGGTGCGATCCAGCGCAGGCACAAGTCCTGACCGGGGATGCCGAAGTATTTTTCCACCTCAATATCATCGCTCTGGTGGGGGTGTCCCATCAGGCAGATGCCGTGCTGCTCGCACCAGCCGGAAAGAGCCGCATAGTAAACGCCGCCCTCCCGGTCAAGGATCATCTGATGATAGAGCCGGGTGTCGGCATTTTCGGTTTTCTCGAACAGTGCGGTCAGGTTTTCCAGCTTGCCGCCTGCTTCGGTGAAAAGCTGGGCAAAGCCCTTTGTCCAAGGGAACATATTCCCCACGTTCCGCCCCAGAATACTGGGTTCATCGGTGAAGAAGCCGATGATGGTATTCCCGAAGTATTCTTTCAGTTCACGGTAGTAGGCATCGTGGGTCAAGCCGATGAACCGCTGCACGACCTCCGGGTTCAGGATGTCGGCACTTTCCGGGGCGTTCGGTTCGCCATCGTCTTCGCCCCAGTGGATGCCGCGGATGGTGCCGCCGCTCTTGCGCACCACCAGAACGCCCTGCGGTGTCTGTGCAAGGACTTCATCTCCCGGCTTGCTCTCGCTCACCAGCGTGATGCCCTGACTGACCAAATCGGGTCGGCCCGCAGTGACCATGCCGTTTGCGGAGCCGGACGGGTACATTCCCTCATCGTACAGAACGACCGTCATGTTCAGCGCAGCAGCTTCCTTGACCGCCGTGCGGATGTAGGAAAAGTATTCTTTGGAAAGGTATTTGATGCGTTTTGCAAGGCCGATGCGGGGATGCAGCACCACGCCGGATACGCCGTGTGCGTTGAAATCATTCAACTGGCGGCGGATCTCGTCATGGATCAGGTTGCCATTCAGAAACCAGAACGGGATCGGGGTAAATTCGCGCGAGGGTTTGGAAAGCAGTGTGAGTAACTCCATACGAACCTCCTATGGTTCATTTTTTGCAAGGGCGCAAAGTTTGGCCCATCGCTTTGTACGAAAATAAAACAGCATCAGGATCATACCAGCCAGAAAACTCAGCGGTACACTGGCCATTGCATAGCCGCCATAGCCAAGCCGTGAAAGCAGATATGCGACCGGTATCCGTACACCCCACAGGATGAAAAGATTTACGATGGTCGGATACTTGATCTCTCCAATGCCATTGGCAAAGCACATGATGACGTTCATGATCGCATACATCCATGTGAACGGAAGAACGATATGGATGTAGCGCGTTGCAAACGCAAGAACTGCGGTATCGTGTGTGAAGAGTGCGAGGAGCGGGTTGCAGAAAATTGTAACGAGGATTCCAGCAGATAATGTGATGGCTCCCGCGCTCAACGGAATCAGCCATGCGCTGCGGCACAGTCGGCGATAATTTCCTGCACCAAGGTTCTGACCGGAAAATACCGTCATTGTTGAGGAGAGCGATGCAATGGCAAGGTTGGCAAGGCTGGTGACTTTTCCGGCCACCGAGCAGCCTGCAACAAAAGTCGAACCCTGAAGATTGAACAGAATCTGCAAAATCAGGTGTCCGGTGGAATAGAGTGCCGTGTTCATTCCAAGTGGGAGGCCGATCTGTATCATCTTCCGCAGCGTTTTCCCATCGAATCGATGGGGCAACAGTGGAAATTCCAGCTCCGGTGCATAGCGGCGGATATACCAGATGCTGCACAGCCATGAGAGTGCCAGTGCAATCACGGTCGCCCATGCAGCACCGTAGACACCCATGCCAAACTTCGCTACAAAGAGCAGATCCAGCGCAATGTTGACCACACAGGATACCAGCAGAAGCACCAGAGAAGAATTGCTGTTGCCAAGCCCTCGCAGGATGCCTGCATTGAAATTGTAACCCATGTTGCCAAGAATACCGATGGCAACAATGCGCAGATACTGCACTGCATAAGGCATAGCATCCGGCGGAACCTGCATCAGATTCAAGAGAACCGGCCCCAATACAAGCCCCAACACCGTAAGTGGAATCGCTGCTGCGTAGAGGAAGAACACGGATGCTTTGAGCAGCTTTTTCAGCGCATCCTGATCGGACGCACCGCAAGCCTGCGAAACAAGGATTGAAATGCCAGAACCAATACCGAGAAAGACACACAAAAGAATTTCCAGCGGCTGCGAACTGGTGGAAACCGCTGCCAGTGCAGAGGAATCGCAATAATTGCCGATGACCAGCGTATCTACGGTGCTGTACATCTGCTGAAGGACACTGCCAGCGCAAATCGGCAGAGCAAAGCGCAGGGTGCAGCCGAGGATAGAGCCATGGGTCATATCTGTCTGATGCGCAGGTGTTTTATTCTGTGTCATATCATTTGCTTCATAAAAGAAGAAACCGTGTCCCGCAAAAGGTTGCGGAACACGGCTTCTGTGTTATCCAGATCTCAACTCCGTCAGCAGGATATCATGCAGACCGGAGCTTGCGTCCGCTATGATTTTTACAGAGAGTCGCGGATCGTCTTTGCATTTTCGAGGTCAGCCAGACGCCACTCGATGATGCTGTTGGCATCCAGACCGTTGCAGTCGGCGACCATCTGATCCCACAGGGCATCGAACTCGCTGTCGGAAGAAGCATAGACCATCTTCCAGCTTGCGGTGGTGACCTTATCCTTGATGGCATCGATCATCAGCTGCATATTGTCATCCGGCAGGCTGGTAAAGCTGGATACGTTCTTCAGGGGGCTTTTCTCGCAGTAATCGCTGCCCAGCCACTCCTTCCAGTTCTCGTGGCCAGTGGTCTTCTGCCACTTCTGGAAGTTTTCGCTCTGAGCACTGATCTCATTGACATCGCTCCAGCCCAGCGTAGAAGCGCAGCGGTAGCCGCCCTCTCCATCGCCATACTGGGTCAGGGTACCGTTCATCACGATAAAGGGAGTGTTCCACAGTTCCAGCGTTTCGCCGGTGGACATCTCAAAGCCGGTAAAGTCGTTGTGACCGGAGTTCAGCCACTCCTTTGCACGGTCGGTCAAAGCAGCATTGCCCTTGTCATCACTTGCCCAGTATTCACCATCAGGACCCTGCGTCAGGATCAGGAAAGCTTCGGGATCAGCCAGAACATCAAGGTAAGCGAGGCAGGCGTCCAGATTCTTGGTCTTTGCGCTGATGCCGATCATGTAGCGAGGATCGCCGTAGGTGGAGTTTGCGCTGTAGTAGCTCTTGACACCGGGAATATGGTATTCCAGATAGGTGGGTGCCCAGCCCGGCAGATAGCCGGAAGGAACCTGTGCATAGCCGCCATCGACCTTGACTTTCTGGGTGGGACGGTCATTGTTGATGCTGTCGGGGTCGATCAGGCCGCGCTTGTAGACCTCGTGATACCACTTCAGACCCTTATAGTACAGGCTGTCCTTGTCCAGAATGGAGTGATATTCGCCGTTGACCATATCGGCTTCCAGCAGGTAGGCAAGCTGGTTTTCGAGATAGCCCTGCCAGCGGTACCACATGGTCATGCAGGCCCAGAAGTTGGAGTCAGAGCCGTTGTTCAGCACCGTGCCGTAGCAGGCAGTGCCATCATCAGCCGTGGGGCGAGCCTTCTGCATCTGCTCCATGACATCGATCAGGTCTTCAAAGCTGTTGATCGCCGGTGCGCCGATCTTTTCATAGGTATCCCAATGCACACGGACTGCGTTGCGCTCGGTGGAGTCCAGCCACTTATACTTGACGTAGCTGTCGCCGATACTGGTGGGGATGCCGTAGACGCTGCCGGTACCTGCGCTCTTGAACTCACGGACGTAGTTCAGAGCAGGCTCAACTTCGGTGAAAGCCTTCAGATGCGGCATCTTGTCCAGATAGTCGTCCAGATTCAGCAGCATACCGCCCTGAATCATGATATCCAGGCTCTTTTCCGGGATGAACATCACATCCGGCAGGTCGCCGCTGGCGAGGATTGCGTTGGTCTTTTCATCCGAGTAAGCCCAGACCTCCAGATTGAAGCCATGCTCTGCGAAGTAATCGCCCTTGAAGCCGCTAATCAGGCCGCTGGATACGTTTGCATCGCGGGGATAGAAGGTGATGGTCTGCGGACCGCTGGAAGAAGCAGCGGAACCGGAACCAGCGGTGCTGCCAGCGGCAGTGCTGCTGGAGGAGCCGCCGCCACAGGCGGTCAGGGCGGCTGCAGAACCGGCGATTGCACAAGCCTTGAGGAAATTACGACGGGAAATCATCTTTTTCATGGTCTTGTTCTCCTTTTATCATATAATACACAATTTTGATTATCATATAATACACAATTTTGAGTTCAAAAGAAAGGCTCTCAGCCCTTGACGGCACCGACCATCAGGCCCTTGACATAGAACTTCTGGACGAAGGGATAGACGCAGATGATGGGGATGACGACCACAGCAGTCAGGGTCAGGCGGATACCGGTGGGGGTGATGGTCGCATAGGGGTTCTCACCGGCGATCTGCTCGGCGGCTGCGGTGACCTGCTGGAGCAGTTCGTACAGCAGATACTGCAAGGTATAGAGCTTCGTGTTGGTGATGTACAGCTTGGTGGTGAAGAAGTCATTCCACTGGTTCACGGCGGTGAACAGCGAAATGGTGGCAAGGATGGGGGTCTGCAGCGGCATCACGATTTTGAAGAAGCGGGTCAGATAACCGGCACCATCCAGATAAGCGGATTCTTCCAGTTCCGGACTCATGGCTTCGATGTTCGTCTTGACCAGAACCATGTTGTACACGGACAGGCAGGACGGAATGACGTAGACCCAGAAGCTATTGACAAGGCCCAGCATCCGGTTGTTCAGGTAGATGGGGATCATGCCTGCGGAGAAGTACATAGTAATGACGGTGAAGCGATACCAGAACTTGCGCTTCCACATATTCTGCTTGGTGAAGAAGTAGGCCATGTAGCTGGTCAGCACAAGGCTGAGTGCCGTGGTGATCACGGTACGCGCCACCGAGATGAAGGCCGCATTGCCCAGATTCTGCACCTTAAAAATTTCAACGTAGTTTTCAAAGTTGATGCCCTTGGGCAGCAGGATGATCTGGTTCAGGTCAACCAGCTTCTGGTCGCTGATGGTGCAGATCATAAGGTAGTAGAACGGATACACGCACAGCAGCGTGATGATGGTGAACAGGATGATGCCGACGATGTTGTAGATCTTATCCTCCCGGCTCATCTTGATGTGGTGGCTTTTCTGCCGGGGTGCGATTTTTGTTGCAGTCACAGGATGCTTCCTCCTCTCTTTAGAATACGCTGGTGCCGCGGATCTTCTTGGATGCGGTGTTGGCCAGACCGAACAGGATCAGTGCAATGATGGATTTCATGACACCAACGGCGACCGAGAACGAAATCTGACCACTGCCGATACCGAGGTTGTAGACGTAAAGGTCAAGCACTTCGATGTATTCCTTATTCAGAGCGTTGCTGAAAGCGAGGAACTGGTCGATGCCGGAGTTCAGGAAGTTGCCGATGCTCATAATGAGCAGAACGAAGAAGGTGGGCATCAGCAGCGGAATGGTGATGTAGCGGATACGCTGCCAGCGGTTTGCGCCGTCGATCATGGCCGCTTCGTTCACTTCCTGATCCAGACCGGTGATGGCGGCGAAGTAGATGATGGCGTTCCAGCCGAGGTTTTTCCATGTGTAAAGCAGTGCTTGGATCAGCCAGACGTGCTTGTCGGTGGTGAGGATGTTCACGGTCATTTCTGCGCCGAACTTCTGCATCAGCGCATTGACCAGACCGGAGGAACCGAACAGGCTGGACATCAGGGAGAACATGATGACCCAGCTGATGAAGTGCGGCAGCGTGGTGAGGGTCTGCACACATTTCTGGAAGCGGGTGCTCTTGATCTCGCTGAGGAAGATGGCGAACAGCATGGGGACCGGCATCAGCAGATAATTGATGAACTGGATGCCGAGGGTGTTGCGCAGAACGCGGAACAGGTTCTGGCGCATGACCGGATTGCCGAACAGGTTGGTGAAGTTCTGGAAGCCCACGAACTTGCAGTTTGCCAGTGCCATACCCGGCTTATACTGGAAGAACGCGTAGATCCAGCCCCACAGGGGCATATAATGGAATACGAACACGAGTGCGAGGCAAGGGACGATGAACAGGAACAGCTTGATACTCTCAATTCGTTTCTGACGCGAACCGGGTGTTTCCAGCAGTTTTCCAGCGGCGGCTTTGCTGGGCATAAATACGTCAACTCCTTTTCTGGTTTGTGAACCGTGTATGAACAGCTCTCTTTGACCTGAGTATACCGGTTTCCGCCGCCGCTGTATATAACAAAAATTTTTGATTCTGTAAATAAAATTTGTTGTGTAAATTGGCGATGATAGTGCATTTTTTGCAACTGAAAATTGTGATACAAGCTATAATTTTTGCAATTTACATTTCCGCTCCGGCTCGTTACAATGAAAAAGAAAGCACTGATTCTTCCACAATCCCCCACGCTTTTCAACAAAAAACGCAGGAGGCTCCTATGCAGGATCAGCACCTTATTCCTTATAATGTACAGGAGGAAACCCCATTATGAGTGACGCGATCGTTCGCCCGGACACACCGCTGGGCTATGCACAAAGTGCGTGTGATACCATGATGCGCCGCTACGCCGCCGCCGACCTTCCGCCGAAAGGACACTTCCACTATCATCAGGGCGTGTTCCTCTCCGGTGTCTACAAAACTTACCAGCTCTGCGGCAACGAAGCCTATTTTTCTTATATGAAAGATTGGATCGATTCGGTGTTCACCGAAGATGGCCGTATCAAAAACGATTACAAGCACGGCGATCTGGATGACATCCAGCCCGGCATCCTGCTGTTTCCTCTGCTTGAGAAAACCGGCGATGAAAAATACCGCAAATGTATTGAGTTCGTGGCCGCGCAGCTGCCGGATGTTCCGCTGTGCAAGTGCGGCGGACTGTACCACAAGGTCAGTCTGACCGGGCAGATGTGGCTGGACGGACTGTACATGGCCGGACCGTTTGCCGCAGAGTATGCTCAAAAGTTCAACCACCCGGAGTGGCTGGACTTTATGATAAAAGAGATCTTCCTGATGCGCGACCATACCCGCATCCCGGAAACCGGGCTGTGGCGTCACGCATGGGATGAAACCAAAACGGCAGACTGGTGTGACCCCGAAACGGGTCTTGCGCCGGAATACTGGGGCCGCAGCCTTGGCTGGGTGCCGGTGGCTGTGATGGATGTTCTGGATCAGATGAAGCCGGAAGATGCGCACTATGAAGAACTTCGTGCGCTGGTCAAAGACCTGCTGACCGCCCTGCTGAAATATCAGTCCGCAGATGGACGGTGGTATCAGGTGGTGGACAAGGCCGACCGCCCGGACAACTGGCCGGAAAATTCCTGCACCTGTCTGTTTGTCGCCGCACTCAGCAAAGCAGTGCGGCAGAAGATCCTTCCCGAAAGCGCACTGGATGCCGCCCAAAAAGGTTACGAAGGCGTGATCCGTTCTCTGAACTGGGAAGGCAGCGATTTGCTGATAGGCAATGTCTGTGTTGGAACGGGCGTTGGCGGTTATGACTTCTACTGCAGCCGCCCCTGCTCCACCAACGATCTGCACGGTGTTGGAGCGTTCCTGCTGATGTGTACCGAACTGCAATCGGTACTTGCATCTTAAAAGCACCACTGACCTGCTTATTTCATTTTTCTTCTTCTCCTAACGAACAAAATGGAGCTGTACGGTTTTTTCTCATCCGTACAGCTCCATTTTGGTTTATTCGGTATCTTCTTCCGGTTTCTTCCGCAGAACACATAGTTCAGCGATCAAGCCGCCGGTCGGATTCTTCCGTATCACCAGACCACACTTCGGACCGTAGTACAACTGGATACGCTGATGCAGATTCTTCAGGCCATAGCTTTCCTGCTCAGTGGCGATCGGCTCCTGCAAATGAGCGTTCAATGCCTGCAAGGCATCTTCTTCCATGCCGAAGCCATTGTCTTCTACGGTCAGGACGTAAGTGTCCTCGTCCCGAATATAGCCACGGAATTGCAGGATATTATCCTGCCGGGAGGGGTCGAATCCGTGGGCAAAGTAGTTCTCGATCAGTGGTTGCAGCACATTGCGGATGATGCCGTATTGCAGGACTTCCTTGTCAATATCGTACAAGATCTGCATGGCATCATTGTGACGCGCACGGTAGACCGCAAGATACCGCTGGCTGAACGCCAACTCCTGCTGCAACGGGATAAAGGTCTGTGCCCCGATGAAGCCCCGGAAAACGGAAGCTGTCTGCGCAATCAATTCTGCTGTTTCATCATCGCCGTTTTCATAGCAGCGGGCCCGAAACACATCCAGCGAATTGTACAGGAAGTGTGGGTTAAACTTCGCCTGAAGTTCCTGCATTTCCGCTTCTTTGTGCTTGAGCTGGTAGTAATATGCTTTGTCGATGTTCTCTTTCAGGCTTTCCGCCATTCGGTTGATAGAATGGGCAATATCGGCAAATGCAGCCTGATAGAAGTTTCCGCCGATGCGGTAGTCCAACTGGTTCTGGCCCAGTGCGTCCAGTCCGTCCTGAATGCGGCGTACCTCGCGGTGAATCGTTCGCATGACCAGACAAAGCACCACCACACTCAGCGCAGAGAGCAGAAAAATCACGATCAGCAGCTGCGGTGTATTGGCATTGGACTTCAGGAACAGTTCTTTCCAGTCGATCGTGTAGTAAACCGTGCCGCTGCGCGTGGTATACGGATTGACCATGGCATACCATTTTCCGCTGTCCGTCTGGAACACGCCGCTGCCCGTCTGAAATATTTTCTCGGAGGGTTCGATGTGGTCCTCACCGGAATTGTACAAAAGCCGCCCCTCATTGCTGATGATTTCAAATTGCAGGCTGTCAAGCGGAAGATTTTCTTCTGCAAACTGCTGGATCTGGCTGATCTCATAGCCAAACAGGAGAACGCCTTTTGTGAGGGCCGGGGTGCCGCCTGCCACGGCAATCGTATTCCGGAGCTGCGACTTGTCGCTCTCGATTTCCCCGTAAATCTCCATCAGGTTGCTTTTCTGCTGCATCTGCTCCATGTAAGGGAAATCATCGGGCAGAACTTCCATGGTGCCGATCCCTGTTCCGGTTTGGGATGTAGCATAATAGATGTAATTGACCTTGCGCACCGGCGAATAGGCCACGATCCAGCGGATGCGGTCATCGCGCACGGCGATCTGTGCCAGCACATTGGAAATGTCGTACAGTTTCACCGGGGTCAAGCCATCTTCATCCGGGACAACGAAATAATCGCGCAGTAAGAGATAGGAGGTTGTCCGGTTCTCAAAAATCGGAAGATACGACACCCAGAACTGTTCTGTCAGGTTCTGGTACGCATTGCCGACCTGTGTGAGCCGGATATTGACATCGGCCAGAATTTCAGACTTTTTCTGCTCATAAGAAAGGGAGCAGACAAAAATGCTTGTCAGGAGCAGAATAGCCCAATAAAATACTCCGATCAGCAAAAAGATATTCCAACGCCGACGGATCGGCTTCGTTGTCTTATCCATCCAGCCTTACCCCTCGTTCATGTGCAGCCCCATCCGATACCGGGAGGGCGAAATGCCCTTGTTCTCGCGGAAGCACTTCACATAGTAGCTTGCTGAAGCAAAGCCGACTTCCTCTGCGATGTCCTTGATCTTCCGATTGGGGTTGCGCAGCAGGATGATGGACTGGTTGATGCGGCACTGCATCAGGTAATCATTGAAGAATGTTCCAGTCTCCTTTTTGAAAAGGTGGCCGAGATAAGCAGGGTTCATGCCGTTTTTGGCGCAGAAATCCTTGATGGAAATGCCTGCGCCCTCCATCACGCTGTCATGTACATAGCGCAGGGCGACCTGAACGATGGGGCTGAGTTCGGCAAGGCACTTCATAAATGCCTGCCGCCCAGTCACGAGCATTTCTTCCGCAGCACGGGCAAAGTCGCTTTCCGAGTGCTGTTTTTCCGGTGTCCATGAGGGAACGCGCAGCACTTCCCGCAGATTTTCCTGTGCCGGAAATTCGCTCATCAGAACACGCAGACAGCCCTTGTGCAGCCGTGAAAGCGATTTCAGCGGGGCATCCTTTCCATCCTGCTGGTACAGCTTCGTGGCGAGATGACGATAACCGGTGTCCCGGATGCTCTGGTCAGGCAGGTAATACAGGATTCGTACTTCCTCTGCCAGCAGATCAGCATCAATGCCGAGGGTGTCTGTTTCTTCTTTCAGCAGAACCGGACTGTCCGAGAGGTCGTTCATGTCGATGGTATCACAGGCGTTCAGGTAACTCATGTGGAGCAGATCGGTCTCTTTGACCGAGGTGCCAATGGCAACACGGACAGCATCCACCGCATTGCTCTCCTGCGCTGCGTGGGAAATCTCTGCCGAAACATTCTCTCTGGAAAGGTCGCGCCCGCCGAGGATCATGACCCAGCGGCCTTTTTCATCCCAGAAGCCATTCACTTCGTATTTTTGCGCCAGCAATTCCAGACAGGACGCCCGGAATGCGGCAAGTGAGGACTTTCCGCGCCGCACGGCACAGACCACACAATACTCCGGCTGATACAGATTGATGCCCAGCACGGCGGCGCGTTCGCTCAATTCCTCGCTGCCGATGGAACCAGAGGCCCAGCGGTTCAGCGTGTTTTCCCGCAGAAGATCCCGGCTGTTCTTGCGGCGGTTGTAGATATTATCCAACGCTTTCTGAATGGTCTGCTCCATTTCCACATCGGCGACCGGCTTGAGCAGGTAGTTCTCAACACCAAGCTGGATGGCACGGCGGGCATACTCGAACTCACCATAAGCAGTCAGCAGGATACAGTGCGTATCCGGGTACAGGCTGCGAACCTTCTCGATCAGTTCCAGACCATCCATGCGGGGCATCCGAATATCCGTCACCAGCAGGTCGATGCGCTGCTGCTCAAAATACTCCAATGCCGCCTGCCCATCCGATGCCGTCAGGAGCTTGTCCACACCAAGTTCCTGCCAGCCGATACGGACTTTCATCACTTCCAGAATTTTCTCCTCGTCATCTACAAGTAACACAGTGTACATGACAATATCCTCCCATTTTCCATTTACCTGTTTTGAGGATACCAAAATGAAACGGATTTCGTCAAGGGTTTGCCCTGTTGTATTCTACAGTTCTTAATATCTTCTGAAATAATTTATATGTACTTTCTGCCAAATCAAAGATAGAATACATTTAGAAGTACTGGAATTGAAGGAGTTTTTATGTTGGAACACTATTTCTCGCAGAACGGTTTGACCGCCTGCTGTACCGATACCACCATCACCCTGTCCTGGGAGAAGCCTGCCGCAGCGAAAGCGGTGGAAACCTATACAGTTTTGCGGAATGATGCTGCCGTAGGCACGACTGCCAAGACCCACTTTACGCTGGAGTATCTTCACCCGGAAACCGAGTACACATTGTTCGTCCAGTGGCGGGGCGGTGGCATCGGCGAACTGACCGTCCGCACTACATCCATCAAGCACCGGCTGGATGTGACCGCTGCTCCCTATTTCGCCGTGGGTGATGGCAAGACCATGAACACCGCCGCCCTGCAAAAAGCCATCGACGATTGCACGGAAAATGAGTGTGTTTACTTCCCGGCGGGTGTGTGCCTGACCGGTGCTCTGCGGCTCCACAGCAACATGGAGCTGTATCTGGACGAAGGGGCTGTTTTGCAGGGTACAGCGAACCCGGAAGATTATTTGCCCCGCATCCCCAGCCGCTTTGAGGGTACGGAGATGGAGTGTTACAGCAGCCTGCTGAACCTCGGCACCCTCGACCATACCGCCGGGCCGAACTGCGAAAATGTCATCCTGCGCGGCAAAGGCACCATTGCCTCCGGCGGCAAGCTGCTGGCCAGCCGCATCATCGAGAACGAGCGCGAACGGCTGAAAGAGTTCCTCACTCAGAACGCAGACCTCGTGTCCACCTGTGAAAACGCCGATACCATTCCGGGCCGCGTCCGACCTCGGCTGGTGAATATGAGCAACTGCCGGAACGTCTGGATGCAGGGCTTGACCTTTGCCAATGGTGCCAGCTGGAACCTGCACATGGTCTATTCCGACCAGATCGTCACCGACCACTGCACCATCAAATCGGACGGCGTGTGGAACGGCGACGGCTGGGACCCGGATTCCTCTACCAACTGCACGATCTTCGCCTGCGAGTTCTGCACCGGTGATGATGCAGTGGCCATCAAGTCCGGCAAGAACCCGGAGGGCAACGCCATCAACCGCCCGACGAAACACGTCCGGGTGTTCGACTGCCACAGCGGGTTCGGCCATGGTATCTGCATTGGCAGCGAGATGAGCGGCGGCGTGGAAGACGTAAAGATCTGGGATTGCAATATGGCTGTGTCCACCTCCGGTCTGGAGATCAAAGCCACCAAAAAGCGCGGCGGCTACGTCCGGGATGTGGAAGTGTGCGACTGCACGCTTTCCCATGTGATGGTACATTCGGTAGGTTACAACGATGATGGCATCGGTTCTGATGTACCTCCCATTTTGGAAAACTTCAAGTATGAACGGGTCACCCTGCTGGGTCGGTACATCGACCACGACCATGTATGGCACTCCTGCCCGGCCATTGAGCTGTGCGGCTTTGATGTGCCGGGGTACGAAGTGAAGAATGTCCGGTTCAAGGATGTGGTGTTGGAAGACAACAGCGGCCCTGCCCAGAACATCCAGATGCAGCACTGCAAAAATGTCAGTTTTGAAAATGTCACCGTGCAGGCCGGTACACAGCCGGAATAATGGAAAGGAGCAGTTGCTATGAGTTTCTTTCAGCAGAATTACGATAAGCCGGGGCCGGGCGTGGAACGCGACACCCCGCGCAAAACAGGATTTGCCCGCATCGTGGAAGTCCTGAGCCGCGATTTCTTTTCGTTCTGGAAAGCGAGTGCGCTGCTTCTGGTCAGTTGTGTTCCACTTGCAGTCGGGATGCGGATCGCACTGCTTACCAGCAACGCCTTTGTACTGCTCCTTGCAGCGGCACTGGGCGGAATGATCGCCGGCCCGCAGTTGTGCGGCGTCGCAGATACCATCCTGCGCAGCCTGCGCGATGAAGCCGGTTTCTGGTGGCACACCTATGTGCAGGCGTGGAAGCGCAATGCTCGTTTTTGCCTGCTTCCCGGCGCAGTCATGGGAATCTTGGTCGGGATGCAGTTCTTTGTTCTATGCAATCTTGGCAAACTGACCGTGACTACTGGTCTGGCTGTTGCACTACTTTTGGGCATTTTCATCTCGGTCAGCATTTTCCTGCTGGTCTGGATGCAGTCCGCTGTGATGAACCTTTCCTTTGGCAATATGATCCGTAACGCAGTGCTTTTGATTCTGATTTCCCCCGTCCGTGCGCTTGGAGCCGTGGCCGTCCAGATTCTGTACTGGGGTGCAATCTGGCTGTGGTCGCCGGTATCGCTGGTCATTTTTGCTCTGACCGGAGTATGGCTTCCGTTCCTGCTCAGCGTTTTTCTGCTGTATAAGCCGCTGGAAAAGAACTTTGAACTAGAGAAGAATATTTCCACCCTCCAAGCGGAAAAGTATGCGGACTGAAAGGACGCATAGTTGCCGCAAGCAGTGCATTCGTGCGCACAAATGCAAATTTTGCGTTGCAAAATGCTTGTTGGGAAATCCCAAACCCTTTGTGATCTGCATCGTTCCGGTGCAGGCTGCGCGTTCTTTCCGAACGCTTTTGAATGTGTCAATGCACACTCTCTCCGAAAATCCAGATTGCTTTTTGGTGCAAGCGTCAATGGCATAATTCCGATGTTCATGGTAGAATAGGTGCGTTGTGTGCCTGACACATGAAAACGGAAAGGACGATGCAGAAATGGAGCAGCTTTATCTGTTGCCCGGTGAGGAACGCTACACAAAATTTCAGGATGAGAACGGTGTGCCCAAAGTTCGTTACACCTACTGCTCTCTGCACGGTAAACTGTTCAACTGCGTGTGCCGCTCCAAAGATGAAGCGCAGCGGCTGTGTGAAGATTGGCTCGTAACACAGGATCGCTGCTACATAAACTAAAAAAGCCGCCGAGGACTCCGCCCCATGAAAGGGTTAGAATCCTCGGCGACTTTCGTTTATCGGGTCTGCTGCTTTTCCTGCGCGTATTTCTCTTCTGTGAAGAACAATTCGATGTTTTTCTGTGCCTTTACCAGTTCCTGCATTTCTTCTCGTGCCTTGCGGTAATCCGGGTAAGCTGCTTTCTTTTGGGTCAGAAGTTCAGAATATTCTGTGTTCAGTGCTTTGACCTTTGGCAGCTTTTTCAAGCCAACCTCATCAAAAGCGGCCTTTGCTGCTTTGTGCAGTGTGATTTCTTCCCGGTGAGTATCCAGAAACTTTTTGCTATATCCCGCTTTCCGGTAGGCATCGTAGACCGGGCGGGTCTTGGCATAATTGACGATGTGCGTTTTCAGCACAGCGATTTCTGACATTCGTGTTTCGGCGGCTTTGATAGAATCTCCCAGCTGGTGATATTTTTCTGTTGCCGCTGCCGCACATTCATTCAGTTCATCTGCGCTGCCGATTTTATGCTCCTGCAAAAAAATCAAGGTCTTGGACATTTCTTTCAGGTTATACTTTTTTGCCCATCGTGCATAGCCGCCACTCTTACCCTCGGCCAGCTTCGCCTGAATATCAACCAGCAGTTGGAACGGCTGTTCTTGGGGCGGCTGCTTTTGGTGGGGATGGTGTTCGGCTTTTCCTGCGATCACTGCTTTCAGTACGTCCTCGCTGTAGCCTGCGCCCAGCGTTTTGAATCGGATGAACCGTTTTTGCCGTGCGCCCTTTACAGAAGTATATTTACCACGCTTGACCTCATAACCCTGCTGCTCCAGTCTTTCCAGAAAATCTTCGTAGTCTTTGGGCTTTTCTGCTAAAATGGTGTCGATCACGCCACATAGACGGTCACGATTGCTTTCTTTGGGCGGGTAGAGTGTGCGCTTCTGCCGCTCCCGATAGGGTTTTATCTCAATGACGGAGAGCTGATGCTCTAGGCAGATCAGGTCGCTCAACCGCTGCACTGCCAACGCCGAAAAGAAAAAATCCCGGAACTTTCTGGTGCCATCCAACGCTGTGGAGTTGAAGATCACATGGTTGTGGATGTGCTGCCGGTCCGTGTGCGTTGCCACTACAAAGGCGTGGTTGCCCTTGGTAAAGCGCATGGCCAGTTCGCAACCCACCTTGTTGGCTTCTTCGGCGGTAATCTCGCCGGGTTTGAATGACTGCCGAATCTGGTAGGCGATGATGTCGCTTTTCTGACTGCGCCCGGTAGAAAGTTCATACTGCCGCTTGGAAAGCATAAATTCCTCATCGACTGTCAGAGGGCTACACTCGTAGCAGCTTACCAGTTCACCTTGTTCGGTCTTATCTGGATTCTGCACATAGTCTGTGCGGCTTTTCAGACAAGCCGCAACCGACTTGCCCTTGTTTTTGTGCAACGCGATTAGCCGTGTCGCGGCCATCCTGAATCACCTCCATAAAAGAAAAATGCCGCCCGAAGGCGGCAAACGATTAAAACTATTTCTTACAGTTCGGCAAGCCACTCACTAAAACGTCCAATACCCTCGGTGATGGCTGTTGCACCGAAAAAGAGAACGAAGCAGATGAACTCAGCTACCAGCAGGATAAAGAACTGATCCCAAGTCTGGCGGTAGGCAGTGTAGATGCCGCAGCCGAAGATGTAGAGCATCAGCGGAGCGACTACATAGCTGGACAGAGTGAGTAGCCACTTTGCCATCAGAGCCAGAAAAGCCACAAAAAGAGAAATCGGGAAAAGAACAATTTTCTTCAGCATAGACATCATATCAGGCACTTCCTTTCTGTTCGTCCCTATTATAAAAGTATCGACTATTGCGTTGCAAGGATGTCAAGCATTATATGTACACCCGCAGTCCTCCAACTGCGGGAATTTTCTTAGAGATCCGCCAGCTTAGCCAGAATCTGCTTGCCAATGGAAATCAGTTCATCCAGCCGGATGCGCAGATCTGCAAGGTCGGCAGAATAAACATTTCCGCTTTCATTGGCGCGTTTAGCGACCTGATTCAGATTGCTACTACAATTCTGGAGCAGATAAGCCATTCGGCGCAGCTGTGGAAGGTCGAGGTTCAGGCAGTAGCCATCCAGTGCCATTTTGCGGATATAGGCACTCAGGCTGCGGATGCCCATGCCATACATCTTGTCTAAAATGCGGTTCCGTTCTTCATCGGTCACACGAATAAACAGCCGATGTTCCCGCTTTTTCACATTATCGACCCTCCTTATCCAGATAACTCTTGAACGGTTTTATCGGCTCCGGCTGGTTAGCTTTTTCCTCCAATGCGGCCAGCACGGACGGACGAGCTGCGGGAGTTTCCGCTTCCTCGGTTTCTTCAGGATCATCCTGCGAGGAACTGCGGTCACGGTCGATGTTCAGCAGTGCGTTTAATTCGGCAAGACGGGCGGATTTTTCTTGCAATTCTTCCTCCTGCACGAACGGTTTTGCCACCTCGATCTCTGCGGCCTGCTTCTGCTGTTCAAGGTTTTGCAGGGCATTTTCAGCATCGGCAATGCGGTCAGCAAAGTTGTCGATGGCATTGTCCAATCTGGTAATGTTGCCGCGGGCATCATCGCCAAGCGATACCGGGTAGCTCAACTCTGCCCGGAGAACGGCCTGATGTTCATTTTTGAAACTGTCGAAGCGGATGTTCAACTCGAAACCACGGTAGGTGCCTAGCAGCATCATATCGGCATTGGGCATCTCCTGCCGAGCCAGAAGTAGTCGTTCACCCGCGGCCTTTTTGTCATCGAACACCATACCCTTGATGGTCATGCCGCAGAAGTTTTCCTTGTCCTGTGGGTGTGAAGCCGCAATCTGTGAATCCTGCTGCAACGCTGCAATGCGAGTTTTCTGTTTCTGGATTTCCTCCGGAAATGTTTTGAGCAGCTTATCTTCCAGACGATACTTCTGATTCTGGAAGTCACTGCGCAGGACTTTTAACTTTGCCACCTGCACATCCAAGTCCATCTTCTCCCGGATGCGTGGATCACCAGCACACAGAGCCTTGATCTCGGCGTAAGACAGAGCCTGTTCGTCAATATCATCGCAGGAACGCATGGGAGATTTGCTCGTCATGATTTGCGAAATGAACTTCTGCTTATTCTCCAGAGTCTGGTACAAGTAGGCATCAAATGTGGATTCGGTGACGTAATTGTAGACGTAAACCTGCTTGTTTTGGTTGCCTTGGCGGATGATTCTACCGTTGCGCTGGGTCATATCGGAAGGACGCCAGCCCACATCCAGATGATGCACTGCCACGAGCAGCGTTTGGACGTTGGTACCGGCTCCCATCTTGGCAGTGCTGCCCAGCAGCACACGCACCTGTCCGCTGCGCACCTTGGAAAAAAGTTCTGCTTTTTTGTTCTCCGTGTCTGCATTGTGGATGAAATCAATCTCCTGTTCGGGCACACCAGCGTTGAGCAGCTTGGAGCGGATATCATCATAGACATTAAAGCTGCCATCGCCCTTTGGCGTAGACATATCGCAGAAGATCAACTGGGTCAGCTTTTGCTCCTTGGTGTCGTTCCAGATGCGCAGGACATTGTTGACGCAGGCATTCAGCTTGCTGTTGGGATCATCGGGCAGCGCATCGTTCATGAGCCGCTGGTCAAGGCCGATCTTGCGGCCATCCGAGGTGATTTTCAGCATATTATCCACCGAGGGGTCAACGGAGCCGCTGTGAACTTCGGCAGCACGTTTGCTCAACGCCTGCACCATGTCTTTCTGGATATCCGAGGGCTTGACCACCACCGTTTCAAATTTGGCTTCCGGGACGGGAAGATGCAACTGGTCGCTGGTCTTGATATCTGTCGCTTCCTTAAACATCGCCATCAACTCCGGGAGGTTGAAGAACTTGGCAAAACGGGTGCGCGCACGGTAGCCAGTGCCCTCGGGAACGAGTTTGTCAAGATGATTTTTGCAAATTTTCTAAATTCAAATAGTTATCTGCTGAAAAATCTCCCAACATCTCGTGTCTGCATATTTCTTGAAATACCGTATTCAAAGGCTTCTTTGCTCTTTCCGATTGCTTCACATTGACAATAAAAGTTGTTTTGCCTATTCGTGTTGTAT
>OBZC01000341.1_pt1 | contig 62274 bp, 57 predicted proteins | sample 1538231 | NCBI WGS metagenome assembly OBZC01 (sample SAMEA2580225, study PRJEB22360) | human gut metagenome | biome: human gut; feature: human-associated habitat; material: faeces | place: Denmark | collected 2008/2010 | reverse complement strand
TCTTCATGTAGCTGAGCATATCGTTCATCCAGCCCATGTTCCACTTGAAGTTGAAGCCGAGGCCGCCGTCCGAAGCAGGCTTTGTGACCATCGGCCATGCGGTGGACTCCTCCGCGATCATGTACTTGTGGGGGTGGCGGCCCAGAACCGTGTTGTTGAGCTTCTGCAGGAAGGCCACGGCCTCAAGGTTCTCCTTGCCGCCGTTCTTGTTCGGCTCCCACTCGCCCTGCTTGCGGTTGTAGTCCAGATAGAGCATGGAGGCCACGGCATCCACCCGCAGGCCGTCGATGTGGTACTGCTCCAGCCAGTAGAGGGCGCTGGAGATGAGGAAGCTCTGCACCTCGCTGCGGCCGAAGTCGAACACCATCGTGCCCCACTCCTTGTGCTCGCCGCGCTTGGGGTTCGGGTCCTCATAGCAGGCCTCGCCGTCGAAGTTGTACAGGCCGAACTGGTCTTTCGGGAAGTGGGCCGGCACCCAGTCCATGATGACGCCGATGCCCGCCTCGTGCATCTTGTCCACGAAGGCCATCAGGTCCTTCGGGGTGCCGTAGCGGCTGGTGGGGGCAAAGTAGCCCGTCACCTGATAGCCCCAGCTGCCGTCGAAGGGGTACTCCATGACGGGCAGCAGCTCGACGTGGGTGTAGCCCATCTCGGTGATGTAGGGGATCAGCTCGTCGGCCAGCTCGGAGTAGTTGTAGGGCAGGCCGCCCTCCTTCATCTTCCAGCTGCCGGCGTGCATCTCGTAGATGTTCATCGGCCCGTTGATAACGTCCGTCTTCTTCTGGGCGCTCTGCCATGCCTCATCGTGCCAGACAAAACCGTTCAGGTCATAGACCTTGCTGCCGTTCGAGGGGCGGGTCTCGGCGTGGAACGCATAGGGGTCGGCCTTGTAGACGAGGTCGCCCGAACGGGTGGTCACGCAGTATTTGTATACGTCATATTCCTTCATGCCCGGGATGAACAGCTCCCATACGGAATCACCGTCCACCTTGCGCATCGGGTGGCTGCCCGGTTTCCAACTATTGAAATCGCCTACCACGCTGATGGCCGTCGCGTGCGGTGCCCAGACGCGGAACACCACGCCCGTCTCCCCGGCCCGCTGCTCGATGTGTGCGCCAAAATAGCGGTATGCTTCACAGTTGTTGCCCTGCTTGAACAAATACACCGGAAGATCCGATGGATTGCTGTGGGTCTTTTCCTCAGTCGGTTTCATAAACAGCTCCTCCCCGCACAGGCCGCATGGGCAGCGCTGTGCCTTTTACTCTCTTATATTAAAGAATTTCGTCGGATTTTTCAAGGGTTTTCTTGGAAAATATACCATAATCTTTTCGTTGATATTTTTCTTATATATACAACATCTCCAATTTTAGACAAGAATTATCAGCAAACATGACAGATTCCGGGCAAAAAAGAAGCATCCGCCCCGGTTTTCGCGCATTTGGCACAAAAACAGAGCGGATGCTTTTCCATTCTTTTACTTCAGTTTTTCTCTAGGCCCATCAGCCCACGACATAGACGTTGACATTGATGGCGCCGTTGATGACCGACTCCGCGTAGGTCTCGTAGAACAGGTCCACGAGGATGCGGCCATCCTGCACGGCGATGCCGGTGTCCGTGGCCACAGCGTAGCCATAGACGAAGCTGCCGTCGGTGGAAGTGATATACAGCAGGGTACCGTAGGGGATGACGCTGGGGTCAACGGCCACGGTGCCGTACCCCAGACCCAGACCGGAGGAGCCTTTGCCGGACTTGGAATAGTAGCCGGTGGCCTTGCCGGTGAGGACTTTGCTGTAGCTGGCGGGGGCGTTGGTGGTGCCGTCCGGGCCGGTCAGGGGCGAGACGGGCGCACCTGCGCCGTAGGTCTTGACCACATGGTCGGTCGGCTCCACGGTGGTGGTCACATCGGTGACGACGCTGTTCTCCAGCTCCCCATCCACCCAGCGCTCGCGGGTAGTGACGGTCTGCTGGCCCTCCGCGCCGTGCTGCATCGTAGTGGTGTGGCCGGTGTTGCGGAAGTAGAGGCTGGTGTAGACATATTCGGTGTCATAGGGGACGGCCTGCGTCTCCACCTTATCCTGATACTCGACACGGTGGACTTCGATCTTGCTGCCCGCCGTGACGCGCGCACTCAGCGCCGGCTCGGTGTAGTCATCCGCATCCAGCGTGATGCCGGCGCGTTCCAGCGCGTCGGCCACCGTGCCCATCACCATCCGGACGGGGTATTCCTGCCCGTCTGCCTCGATGGTGACGCTGAGGGCACGCTCAATGTTCAGGGATGCCAGACTGCCGGCGAAGGCAGTGTAGTAGACTTCGTCTCCCTCCTCGGCCTCGATGCCGGAAAGGCTCATAACGCGGGCGGGGTCGCTCTCAGAGGTGAGGACCACCTGCCGCGCACCGTGGGAGTCTGTGACGTAGGTCAGCCGCAGATTCGCGGCGGTCACGGCCAGCGTGAACAGAAGGCACACAGCCATGACGCAGAACGCCAGCACACGGGACGAGGCTGCACGGGTGCAGCCAGACAATGCTTTTTTAAATTTGACGGAAGCGATACGAGACAACTCCTCTCTTTTCAGATTTTGGAATGGACAGCGGGCCTGTATCTCAAGGCCCGCCAAACTGTGCGCAGTTACCCCGCACAGCGGGCGCCGCAAATACGGCTTTTCACTTCACCGTGATGAATTTTATGCGCTGCAACGTGTGTTGAGCGGACGTTATTTTAGCAGACCGGAGCCGTTTTGTCAAATCGGGGGCCTCGAGTTTGATAATTGCTTCACATAGTTTTTTGTGCAATCTGTACATAGTTTTCACTCGTTTTCATGAAATTCAATGGTTTCTCTCCGATTTTTTCGCAATTTTCGGCTCTTATCCGTTCATATATTTTTAACATTTCCGCCGCGCTTTCCGGGCCGTTTTTTTCAGTATCGCAGAGCATCTTTGCGGCGTCAAACCGGCCTTGACAGGCCCATTTCCGACACAAATCACGGGCTGTTTTCCCCTTATTTTCCGGCCAGAAACAGGGGGTAATTTCTCCCCGAAAATGCCGTTTGGCAAAATGCCGAACCCACCAAATTCCAAATAAAAAAGTGTACTCTCCCACGCCTTGCCGCTCTGCGCTACAATCAGGCCAGATGCAAAACCAAACGAAAGGAGTTTTCACCATGCAGATCAACATTACCGCCCGGGACTTCGGCGGCACCGAATTTCTCGCCCAGCCCCACCGGCTGCATCTGGGCGCACAGAAGGCCGAAGGCGTGGACTGGCTGGAATTTGCCCTGCCCCGGCAGTGGGCCGGATGCATCGTCACCCTCCACATCCGCCACGCCGACGGCACACTGGCCGAGCCTTTGGAGCTGGGCGAAGCGGGCCGCGTCCGGGTGGGCCGCAGCTTCACCGGCTGGGCCAGCGGCGAGTGGATGCTGGCCGCCGCCAACGGCGAGGGCTACACCGCCTACACCCGGCCCGGCCAGTATGACGTCCACGACATCCTCCCCACCGAGGGCGGGGGCGAGGAGCTGACGCCCTCGGTCTACGAGCAGTTCATCGCCCGGGTGGTCGTGCATCCGGCCCACCGCCGGGGTGCCCCCCAGCGCCAACGCCGCCGCCGAGGCCGCCAAGCGGGCGGCCTCCGGCGAGGAGAACGCCAAGCAGAGCGCCAGCGAGGCGGCAGCCTCGGCCCAGCAGACCGCCGCCAGCGCCACGCTGGCCGCAGGCTATGCCGAACAGGCAGAGGCCGCTGCCGAGCGTGCGGCCTCCTACGCGCCCGGTGAGGGCGCTGTCCTGAGCGTCAACGGCAGGAGCGGCGCGGTCCGGCTGAACGCGCTGGACGTCTGGGCGACGCCCCGCCCCGTCCTGCCGCAGGCGGGCCAGCTGGTGCGGGTGGTGAAGGTGGATGCCGCCACCGGCGCACTGACCACCGACACCGTGGGCGCCGACCGACTCAGCGGGCTGGGCAGCGAGGAAAAAGCCCTTCTGCTCAAGCTGCTGGACGCCGCCAGCTACACCGGCAGCAGCGCACAGGACGACCTGACCGCCCTGAAAAAGCTGTGGGACACCACGCCGCCCACGCCCCTGCCTGAGCCGGACATCATCCCCGTCCAGAAGGTGGCTCTGAGCCAGCACACTCTGGAGCTGCCCCGGCTCAGCTCCGCCGACCTCAGCGTCTCCATCACGCCCCCGGACGCCACCGACCAGACGGTGCTTTGGAGCGCTTCGCCGGAGGGCGTCGTCTCGGTGGAGGCAGGCCGCGTCACCGGCCTCAAGAAGGGCACCGCCGTCGTCACCGCCGTCTCTGACACCAAGAGCGACAGCTGCACCGTCACCGTGACCCCCGCCGTCTACCGCATCGAGACGGCCCACGACGCCAGCAGCACCATCCCCGCGTGGGACGCCGCTCCCTCCCACGCCGAGTTTTCCATGCCCCTGACCGCCAAAAAGTCCGGCCTCCTACTCCGCGCGCTGGAATTCCGCATCAAAGGCTTTGTGGCCGGAAAGATGCGGGCCATCCTGCGCCGGTACGGCTCCACCACCCCGCTGGTGGACCTCTCACTGGAACTCATCCGAGGCTACAACGATGTCGTCCTCGACATGGGCGGTTTTCCGCTGGAAAAAGGCGTGGAGTATCAGCTGTACCTGTCCGCCGTCAACAACTTCTATCCGCCCTCGGTGGAGGCCGGGTGGGTGGAGGAAAACGACTTCATCGACATCGCCCACGGCAGCTCCTACTACGACGGCGACACCACCCTCATCTTCGCGGGCACTGTCGTGCTGCGGGAAGCCGATTGACAACAACACACATATCATGAAATCAGAAAGAGAGGTACTCCCTATGACTCATCACAACATCTCTGCATCCACTCTGGCCCGCACCGCTGCGCTGGCTCTGGCCCTGACCAATCAGGTCCTCAGCGCTGTGGGCAAGCCCATCCTGCCCATCGAGAGCGCCCAGCTGGAACAGCTCATTTCCAGCGGCCTCACCGTCGCCGCCGCCCTCGCCAGCTGGTGGAACAACAACAGCTTTACCCCCGAGGCCATCGAAGCCGACGACTTCATGACCCGCCTCAAGCAGCAGAAACGCTGAAAACGCAGCAGCGCCCCGGAGCGGTCGGCCCCGGGGCGCTGCCTCTTTATTGGAGGAAATCAGTGGTTCAACGAAAAATCAGGCTCAGATGGCGATGTCTCCGCCATCTTGAGGTTCAGGGATCTTTGCAAAGACGACCATGTAATCCTCGGCCTTTTCCTGCGCGTCAGTCAGCTTGGCATCGTTCATGACATCAAAGCCGACTTTCAGTTTGCCGCTCGTTTCGTCTTCATCATCCCATTCGACGCAGTCCCAAAGGCCACTATAAATCAAATTGGCCGGATAGCCCCATTTTGTGGAATCCTTTGCATTTTTGGGCATCTTGAGAACGACGACCTGATAATCAATATCTTGATAAGTCACCTTTGTACTGATGTCATCAACATCAGGCCAATCATCGCCGTTCCGCAGCTCATCTATGTCCAGAGCTATCCCCTCTGCGACCTTAAAAGCCTTGAATATGCCACCGGCCTTCTTACTCAAACTGTCGCTCTCAGAGACTTTGACTAGATACGAATCGCCCACCGTCTGCAATGCTTTCAGCATCGCATTCTCTTTCGCGGCATCCCCGAGGGCACAGCCGGTCAGCAGGGACAGTGCCATCACACCAGCCAGTGCGGCGGCCGCGAGCTTCCTGAACAGTTTCATGGAAAATTCCTCCTTTATCTGCGTTTTCGTCCGTTGTGGACTGCCGTTTTCGGGCAGTCTCTCTTGTCCGCATTCTACACTTTCTGACCAAACACTGTCAATATTTTTCCGCAGATTCGGAGTTGCGCACAGTTCTTCGAGATTTTCTTTGGCGTTTTGACGAAAACAGAAGTTTTTCGACTCTATTCGTCGCAACTGTGAGGCGTTTTACATAACAATAATACCACCGCCATCATCTTCAGTTCCTTGCTTTGTCAGAAAAATGATATATGTTTCGCCCTTCTGGTCATCACTCATCTTGTAATTATGGAGAATTTCAATATACACTCCCAAGTTTCGATCATCTGCGCTACCCCAGAAGCGCCACATCGCCGGCAGCATCTGCGTGCATATATTTTTCCAGTCAATCGTTCCTTTCGGCAGCGTGCAGACAGCCGCTCCATAAAGATTATAATCTTCATCATAAAGCTCGATAAAGTAGTCTTGTGCATTCTTTCCACTATTCACATCGTAAACTCTGCCATTTTCTGCTTTGAACAATGCAAGGATCTTGTCGCGTTCGGATGCCAGTTCTTTATTCTCATAGATTCTTGTGTTTCCTTCGGCATCTTCCACCTTATGTGCTTCACCGGCCTGAGTCATCGCATTCAAAACATCCTTCACGATTTTTGCATCACTCTTACCGCATCCCGTCAGGACAGACAGTGCCAGTGCCCCCGCCAGAAGCAGGGCCGCAAACTTTTTGAGCTTTTTCATAAGACATCTTCCTTTCGCTTGCAATATTGGTGTTTCGGGTGCCATTCCCTTCGCACCTCCATCATACCATGTTACCCCTCCCCCCGGCAATCTTTATTCACGCAGGTTTCACCCCCATTCACGCAGGAAGTGAAAAGACAATCGCTGATTTTTATGGAACTTCCACAAAGCAAAGCTCTCTCTTCGCCGCAAAAAAGGCGCACCCCGGAGCAAACTGCTCCGGGGTGCGCCTCTCTTATTTTTGAAGAATGAACCACTCAGACGTTCTGCTGAACGTCCTCTGCTGCCACATAGCCCTCCTGCACGCTGATGACAGCGGCGTGGGTATCAGCGGCCTTTGCAGATGCCTTCGGGAAAAGGCCCGTATAGATGGTCATGCCTGCCATCATCAGAACAGCCAGTGCAAGACCGACCAGACGAATCATCAGACTATCAACATTCTCGTTCATGATACCTTCTCCTTTTCCTCTTTTGCGGCCCGGCAGACACCTTTCTGCCGTGGTCCCACATTCCAGTTTTCTTCGCTGCGGACCCCCTCTATCGGCCCGCAGCGAGGCATTTCCCAAGACATTCCAAAGAAAAAAGCCTAGGGTGAACACACCCCAGGCTCCATTGTCTGTCTACTGGCTATAATAGTCTCTTTTTTCGCTTTTGTCAAGAGGGGGAGAAAGGAAGTTCGATTTTTCTCTTTTGCCCCGCTTCGACAAGGTTTGCGTTCCTTTTGCTGCTGTGTTATACTGGTATCGCTGCCCTTCTCCAAACTGGCATCAGAGAGGAGGTGAGCGCCATGAGTTCACTTATCTGCAACTTCCTCGTAACTGTCGGAGCAAATGTAGTTTCGTACTACATCTGCAAGTGGCTTGACAGCTACCGCAAGGGTAAGTAAGCCCAAAAGAACCCCCTCGGAACGCAACTCCGAGGGGGTTTGCTTTTTGTGAACGTCATGAGCTCACCAGTCAACTTCCTTTGACTACCTTCATTATATGCTAATCGGCAAAAATGTCAAGCCATCTGGAAAAAAGTTTACTTTTACCGGCCTGCGCAGTCGTGCCCCCCAGTCCAGCAGGAAAAGCACCTGACAAACAAAAACGGCTCTGCCGAAGCAGAGCCGTAAAATCGCAGTACCGGTAAAATCAGCGCTTGCTGAACTGGGGTGCATCGCTGGGGCGGCCCCGCCGCCCACGCGATGCTTGAGCAACGATTTGAAACGCGCGTCTGTCGTGCCCCCCAGTCCAGCAGGAAATGCACCTGACAAACAAAAACGGCTCTGCCGAAGCAGAGCCGTAAAATCGCAGTATCGGTAAAATCAGCGCTTGCTGAACTGGGGTGCACGACGTGCAGCCTTCAGACCGTACTTCTTGCGCTCCTTCATACGAGGATCGCGGGTCAGGAAGCCAGCCTTCTTCAGGACAGAGCGGTTCTCATCGCTCTGCTGCAGCAGGGCGCGGCTCAGGCCGTGGCGGATAGCGCCAGCCTGACCAGAAACACCGCCGCCGGAAACGCGGACGACGACGTCATACTTGCCCTCGAGGCCCAGCAGGACCAGCGGAGAGCGGACGATCAGCTTCAGGGTCTCCAGACCGAAGTAGTTGTCGATGTCACGGTCATTGATGGTGACCTTGCCAGTGCCCTGATAAACGCGAACGCGGGCAACGGAATCCTTACGACGACCAGTGCCGTAGAAATAAGGTTTGGTTTCGTACATGTTCGATTGCCTCCTTCTTAGAACTCGATCTTCTCGGGCTTCTGAGCTGCGTGAGCGTGCTCGGCACCCTGGTAGCAGTGCAGGCGGGTCAGGGCCTTAGCACCGATGGTGTTGGAAGGGATCATGCCCTTGACAGCGTAGGTCATGGCCAGATCGCTGTTCTCAGCCATCAGCTTGCTGTACTGGACCTTCTTCAGGCCGCCGATGAACTTGCTGTGGGTGATGTGGAACTTCTGCTCGGCCTTCTTGCCGGTCAGGACAGCCTTGTCGCAGTTGATGACGACGACGTAATCGCCGCAGTCAACATTGGGGGTATAATCGACCTTCTGCTTGCCGCGCAGCAGAACAGCAGCCTCAGCAGCGACGTGGCCCAGGCTCTTGCCGGCAGCGTCGAGCAGATACCACTTGCGCTCGACTTCAGCGGGCTTGACGAGAGTAGTGCTCATATCTATTTCCTCCTGATAAGTGTTTCAACGGTTCAATGCGCCTTTTGGGGGCGCGAGTGTTAGTATACATCCCCGGGAGCCGCCTGTCAACAGCATTTTTCGATTTTTTCGGCTCAGTTTTTTGAATCTCTTGTTTTCTCTCGTTTTCTCTCGAAACCTCACGTTTTCTCGAATCGTATTTTCAGCCTGCTTTTTGCGGCACGGCGCTACAATTTTGGCGCTGAGTATGTTATACTAAAAAGGATACAGCCCCACCCCGGGGCCGACCCCTACTTTTATAAGGAGGATACCCCCTCATGCCGAAAGACATCCACCAGCGCGACAGCGCACAGCAGCGCTCTTTCCGCCTGCTGCTCGCCATGGGCATCATCGTCCTGCTGGGCGCACTGGCCTATTTTGTTCTGACCCTCGCGGTCAACCGCCGCACCCCCGCTTCTCCCGACACCCGCTATACCGCCGAAAACGGCATCTCGGTCTATTATGAGTCCGCCGTCTGGCCGGTCTGCAAGATGACCGAGGACGCCACCCTTGGCCGTGCGCTGGAGCTGGCCTCCGCCCAGAGCAGCGACGACGCCAACTATCAGGTCGTGCTGCTCCAGAGGGGCACGAAGGACTCCTACGAGGACTTTATCGGCCAGTCGGAGCGCGACCTCAAGCAGGCCTACGGCGTCATCAGCCCCCGGAAGGTCAACCTGAACATCGACGGTGCAGCCGTCACCGCCGTGCGCTGTGACATTCAGGCTTACTACGCCGTGCTGGCCACCATCGAATACGACACCGGCGATGTCATCTACGTCTCTGCGCTGACCAAGCTGGCCTCCATCAGCGACATCGTGAACCTCGTGGAGAGCGTGAGCCTGTCATGAGCGGCACGAAAGCGATGCAGCGGCTCTGCGGCCTGATGCGCAAAGCCGTCCAGCAGTATGAGATGCTTTCCCCCGGCGACCGCGTCCTCGTGGGCGTTTCGGGCGGCAAGGACAGCGTGGCTCTGACGGTGGGCCTTGCGCAGCTGCGGCAGTACCTCGGCTTTCCCTTTGAGGTGACAGCCGTTACCCTCGACCCCCAGTTCGGGGGACAGCCGGTGGACTACTCCGCGCTGGAAGCCCTTTTCCGACAGTACGGTGTGCCCTACGAGGTGCGCCGCACCCTCATCGGCCCCATCGTCTTCGACTACCGAAAGGAGAAAAATCCCTGCTCTCTCTGCGCCAATCTGCGCCGGGGCGCCCTCCATGCCGCCGCCGAAGAGCTGGGCTGCAATAAGGTGGCGCTGGGCCATCACCTCGACGACGCCATCGAGACCTTTTACATGAATCTCTGGCGGGAGGGCCGCATCGGCTGTTTTTCGCCAGTGACGGAGCTGTCCGACCGGGGCCTGACCCTCATCCGGCCGCTCCTCCTCGCCACCGAGCAGGAGGTACGCACTGCCGTGAAAGAGTCGGGCTTCCCCATCGTGAAAAGCCGCTGCCCCGCCGACGGCGTGACCACCCGTGAGGACACCAAGGACTTCGTCCGGGAGCGCTGCCGCACCGACCGGGCTTTCCGGCAGAAGACGCTCCACGCCTTGCAGGAAAGCGGCATCGACGGCTGGCGTCCCCTGCACCCGGCCCGCACATCAAATAAGGAGGACACTGCCCATGCAGACACCACTCTTTGAAAAACACGTCTGGGCCGAGATCGATCTGGATGCCCTGCGCCACAATTTCCGTATCGTGAAGTCCCGGGCCGGCGAGATGCCGCTGTGTGCCGTCGTCAAGGCGGACAGCTACGGCCACGGCGCAGTGGAATGCGCCAAGGTCTTCGCCGAGGAAAGGGCCGCATGGTTGGCCGTGAGCTGTCTGGCCGAGGCCCGTCAGCTCCGTCAGGCCGGGCTGCGCCTGCCCATCCTCATTCTGGGCCATGTGGAGCCGGGCTGCGCAGCGGTCCTGATGGAGCAGAACATCACCGCCGCCTGCTACTCCCTGTCGCAGGCCAAGGCCCTCAGCGAGGCAGCCTCCGCCGCAGGCGGGACGGTGGATGTCCACCTCAAGGCCGACACCGGCATGGGCCGCATCGGCTTTGCGCTCCGCACCGACTTTGACGCCGCGCTGGCCGGGATGCTGGAAGTCTGCCGCCTGCCCGGTCTCCGGGTCACGGGCCTGTTCCAGCACTTTGCCGTTGCCGACGACGACACCGCCGACAGCATCGCCTACACCAGCGGGCAGCACGCCCTCTTCGTCCGGGCCTGTCAGGGCCTCGCCGAGGCCGGGTTCGAGCCTGCCGTCGTCCACTGCGATAACTCCGCCGGGGTGATGCTCCACCCCGACTGGCCCACCGGTCTGCCCCGCACCCGCTGCATGGCTCGTCCCGGCATCATCCTCTACGGCTTCGACCCCAGCGACGAGGTGCGCTTCGGCGTTTTCCGCCCGGTGATGAAGCTGAAGACCATCGTCAGCATGGTAAAGGAGATGCAGCCCGGCCAGTCGGCCAGCTACGGACGCCGCTTCACCGCCGAAAAGCCCACCAAGGTCGCCACCCTCTGTGCCGGGTACGCCGACGGCTACCCCCGCCTGCTGAGCTGCGGCAAGGGTATCGTGGAGATCAAGGGCAGACCCTGCCCGGTGCTGGGCCGGGTCTGCATGGACCAGCTGATGGTGGACGTTTCCGCCCTGCCCGACGTGCGGGAGGGGGATGAGGCCATCCTCTGGGGCGGCACGGTGAGCGACAGCGCCGAGACCATCGCCCGCAAGACCGATACCATTTCTTACGAGGTGCTCTGCGGCGTTTCCCGCCGGGTGCCCCGCGTTTATCTGGAAAACGGCGGCGTCAAGGCCGTCGAAGACTGGATCCTATAAATTTCGGAGGAACTACATGGCAAGAGACAACATCCGCAACTTCTGCATCATCGCGCACATCGACCACGGCAAATCCACCCTGTCCGACCGCATCCTCGAGCTGACCAAGAGCGTGGACGAGCGGACGATGGAGGACCAGATCCTCGACAACATGGACATCGAGCGGGAGCGCGGCATCACCATCAAGGCCCGCGCCGTCACCATGAACTACACCGCCAAGGACGGCAAGGTGTACGAGTTCAACCTCATCGACACCCCGGGCCATGTGGACTTCGCCTACGAGGTCAGCCGCAGCCTCGCCGCCTGTGAAGGTGCCATCCTCGTGGTGGACGCCACGCAGGGCGTGGAGGCCCAGACCCTCGCCAACACCTATATGGCGCTGGAGCACGACCTCGAGCTGGTGCCCATCCTGAATAAGATCGACCTGCCTTCGGCCCATCCAGACGAGGTGGCGCAGGAGGTGGAGGATGTCATCGGCCTGCCCTGCCTCGACGCTCCCCGCGTCTCGGCCAAGACCGGTCTGAACATCGATCAGGTGCTGGAGCGGGTGGTCAGCGACATCCCCGCCCCCACCGGCGACCCGGACGCCCCCCTCAAGGCCCTCATCTTCGACAGCATCTATGACAGCTACAAGGGCGTCATCGTCTATATCCGCGTCTTTGAGGGCACGGTGAAGCCCGGCGACACCATCCGTCTGATGGCCACCGGCGCACAGTTCACGCTGGTGGAGGTGGGCCACATGGGTGCCACCAGCCTGACCCCCTGCGCCCAGCTGCAGGCCGGCGAGGTCGGCTACCTGACCGCCAGCATCAAGACTGTGCAGGACACCCGCGTGGGCGACACCGTCACGCTGGCCGACAACCCCACCGCCGAGGCCCTGCCCGGCTACCGTCAGGTCAAGCCGATGGTCTTCTGCGGCATCTACCCCGCCGACGGCGCAAAGTACCCCGACCTGAAGGACGCGCTGGAAAAGCTGCAGCTCAACGACGCCTCCCTGACCTTCGAGCTGGAGACCAGCGCCGCGCTGGGCTTCGGCTTCCGCTGCGGATTCCTCGGTCTGCTCCACATGGAGATCATCACCGAGCGTCTTGAGCGGGAATTTGACCTCGACCTCATCACCACCACCCCCAGCGTCCGCTACCGCCTGACCCTCACCGACGGCACAGTGGAGCTGATCGACAACCCCTCCAGCTACCCCGACCCCTCCAACATCGTCAAGCAGGAGGAGCCGTTCGTGGACGTCCACCTCTACACCCCCAACGAATATGTGGGCAGCCTGATGGATCTGTGCCAGAACAAGCGCGGCGTCCTCATCGACATGAAGTATCTGGACGACGTCCGCGTGGACCTGCACTACGCCCTGCCGCTGGGCGAGATCGTCTACGACTTCTTCGACGCCATCAAGAGCCGGAGCCGCGGCTACGCCAGCTACGATTACGAGTTCAAGGAGTACCGCGAGAGCGATCTGGTCAAGCTGGACTTCCTGCTCAACGGCGACCCCGTGGATGCCCTGTCCATGATCGTCTTCCGGGACAACGCCTACGCCAAGGGACGCCGCATCTGCGAGAAGCTGCGGGACAACATCCCCCGCAACCTCTTCGAGATCCCCGTTCAGGCTGCCATCGGCGGCAAGATCATCGCCCGCGAGACGGTCAAGGCCATGCGCAAGGACGTGCTGGCCAAGTGCTACGGCGGCGACATCTCCCGCAAAAAGAAGCTGCTGGAAAAGCAGAAGGAAGGCAAGAAGAAGATGCGCCAGCTCGGCTCTGTCTCCCTGCCCAGCGAGGCTTTCACCGCAGTCCTCAAGCTCGACAGCGACGACGATTGATCCACATACCCCTCCCATCCGGAGGGGATTTTTTTGACGGCTTGGCTAAGATTCTTATCCCCGAGTATTGACCTTTGCATCAAAATTGTGTAAAATATACATAACATTGAAACAAATTGTCATTTTTTGTCACTTGTAGTCAAATATTTCCACTTTGTATTCCTAGAATTATACATGAAACAAGAAAGAGTTGATGCAACTATGCGGATCGCTATGGTAGGGCACAAGCGGGTGCCCTCACGGGAAGGAGGGATCGAGGTCGTTGTAGAGGAGCTTGCCGCGCGGATGGTGATGCACGGCCACAGCGTCACCTGCTACAACCGCACCGGCCATCACGTCAGCGGAAAAGAATACGACATCGAGCACCTCGACGAATACCGTGGCATCCGGCTCAAGCGGGTGCCCACCATCGACCGCAAGGGCCTTGCGGCGGTGACGTCCAGCTTCTTCGGCTGTCTTGCGGCGGCGTTCGGCCCTATGACGTGGTCCACATCCACGCCGAAGGGCCTGCCATGTTCTCCTGGCTCCCCCGCCTCACCGGCAAGCGGGTCGTCCTGACCGTCCACGGTCTGGACTGGGCACGGGACAAATGGAAAGGCTCCTTCGGCTCGTGGTATATCCACACGGGCGAAAAGACCGGCGTCCGGTTCGCCCACGAGATCATCGTCCTCAATCACAGCACACAGAAGTATTTTCAGGACACCTACGGCCGCGCCACCCGCTATATCCCCAACGGCGTCAACCCTGCGGCCCCTGCGGCCCCGGACATCATCCGGGAGAAGTACGGCCTCGAGAAGGACTCCTACATCCTCTATCTGGGCCGGATGGTGCCGGAAAAGGGCTGTCACTATCTGGTGGATGCGTTCAAGAAGCTTCACACCGACAAGAAGCTGGTCATCGCGGGCGGCTCCTCCGACACCCACTGGTAATTACAACTACTCCGGAATTTTTCACCTCCGTTCTGCCGCATTTCAGGGCATTTGCGGGGCCGCCGACTGTCTTATCGCTGAGCTTCATGACGCCGTCGATCAGGACATCGCCGCCGCAGTTGGAGAAGAAGGTGCCGAGAACGAGGAAGCAGCCGTCGGGAGCGCCGGGCAGCGGCAGCAGACCCCCGAAAAAGAGTCCTGAAGCGCGCAAAAAGCACCGGCTTTCTCACGAAAACCGGTGCTTTTTCTCATGGTTCTATTCTACGCCCGCGCAGGCAGAGGAAGAGCGCCTCAGCTGCGATACTCGGCGGGCAGCTGGTCCATGCTCTGCCACTTGGCTATGGCCTCGTCCAGCTTCATGCCCTTGGCCACCGCGTCGCGGCGGCAGGCGTTGACGGCCTGGATCTCCTTCATCTTCTCGCCGGTCAGGGTGTAGCCCTTCATGGCGATGAGGGTGGCGGCCCAAGCCACCATCGGGATGATGCAGAACAGCACGATGACCACCCAGTTCATGCCGGGGGTGTAGGGGTCGTACTGGGTGGGCAGGCTTTCGAGGCCGATGAAGCTCACCGCGATGCCCACGACGGTAGCGGACAAGCTGGACACCAGCTTGTCCACGAGGCTGAACAGGGTGCCCATGATGCCGGGGATGTAGTTGCCGCTGCGGTAGGTCTCATAGTCCGAGCAGTCGGCGACCATCGGGATGGGCATATCGGCGGTGGCGTAGTATGCGCCGTAGCCGATGCCGAAGAAGGCGATGAAGAGGATGGTGTACAGGTTGATGGACAGGCCGTTCTCTCCCATGATGGACAGGGTGAAGGCGTCGCTGCGGCCCCAGAGCAGCAGCAGGACCAGCACGCCGATGTAGCAGATAAATGCCACGCTGACGTACTTCATCAGGCTGGCCTTCTGGCCCTCCTTCTGGCTGGTGCGGACGGTGAGCAGGAAGAAGGGCACGCTGAAGACATAGCCCAGCACCATCATGGGCAGGTAGAGGCCGTCGTAGTTGCCCATCATGCAGCCGTACAGCATACAGAGGACGGTGGTGTTGGTGGCGATGGAGAGGGCCAGCTTGCAGCCGGCACCCGCCACCATCAGGCGCTGCATGGGGTTGTTGTTCTTGATGATCTGAACGTACTCGTGCAGCTTGACCTTTTCGCTGACCTCGCCGCCGATGCCGAAGTACTTGGGCTGGTCCTTCTCCCAGATGCCGATGATGGCCAGAATGGTGAGCAGGATAGAGATGACGATGCCCACAGGGGCCAGTGTGCGGAAGAAGCCTGCGGAGGCGTAGCCGCCCTCATAGTTCTTGGCGAGGATGGGGGCGAAGAACTGCATCGCGCCCATGCCCAGCAGGCTGCCCACGGTGTTGAAGATGGTAAAGAGGGGGCGCTGCTTGGGGTCGTTGGTCAGGACGGTCTGACCAGAGCGGGTGCAGCTGGTCTGGAAGGTATAGCCGATGACCCAGACCGCATACAGGGCCACAAAGGCGGCGTAGCGCAGGCCCATCGAGCTGGCGGGGATGAGGGGGGTCAGACAGTACAGCACGAGGATGCTGGCCGCCATGATGAGGTTGCCGATGACCATGAAGGGCCGGAACTTGCCAAATCTGCCGTTGGTGCGGTCCATCAACGCGCCGATGATGGGGTCGGTAATGGCGTCGAACAGGCGCATTCCCGTGACCATGACCGAAGCGAAGATCATGGACAGGGCCAGCACCTTACTGCCGAAGGTGGCGATGTAGGAAAGCACCAGCACATAGTACACGTTCGTCGCGCCGTTGTTCAGCGGGAACAGCACCAGCTGGTAGGTCTTGGCGCGGTTCAGGCCCGACGCCTTTGCGGTTTGTTCACCCATTTGCGGTGTCTCCTTTTTTACAGAAAACGGCAGCCTGCCCGCCGATTTTGGGGGACAGGCTGCCGTTGGTCTTAACAGTTGCGGAACTCTGTGGGGGAATTACTTCTGGTTCGCTGCGGGAGCGGTATCGACCATACCCTTCTTGGCCTTGGACAGCTGCCATGCGCACAGGATGGTCAGGACGGCCATCACTGCGATGAGCGCATAGATGGCAGTCTGCCACCACGGGGTGACGGTCTTCAGGGTATCGGTGGAAGACCAGCCGTTCATGGCGTTGGAGTTGACTACGGTGTAGAGGATGTGGTGCATAGCGTTGCGCATCTGAGTGACGATGTAGGCATCGTTCTCATAGTTTGCAGCCTTGGTGGTGTGGATCTTGGGCATCGGGCTGTCCCAGATGTCGGAGCCGGCGATCAGGCCGTCCACCAGATCCATGTACTGGCTGGAGCCGGAGAAGTCGGTGATGCACATGCCGCGCATCCCCAGCTCGCCGCGCAGGTAGCCGGTCAGCAGGTTGGCGTTCGTGCCGCACCAAGTAGCACCCCAGCGGTTGAAGCCGGTCATGACACACCAAGCCTCACCGTCGGTGATGGCCTTGTCGGCGACTTCCAGATAGATCTCACGGGCGGTCTGCTCGTTGAGCCAGGTGTTGACGCCGCGGCGGCTGGTCTCGGAGTCGTTCAGGGCCACGTGCTTCAGGTAGACGTAGACGCCCTTGGACTGGATGCCCTGCACCTCAGCAGCGCAGATGGTGCCGGCCACGAACGGATCCTCGGAGTAGTACTCGAAGTTACGGCCGGAGTAAGCGGTGCGGTGCATATTGATGCCGGGGCCGTACAGGCCGGAGTAGCCCATTGCAAGGCAGTCCTCGCCGATGCAGCGGCCGACCTCGTTGATGAGGTCCGTGTTGAAGGTTGCGGCCATGACGTCCTCGGAGGTGTAGCACATTGCAGATGCACCGCCGGTCAGGGCAGCGGTCAGACCCTGCGGGCCGTTCTCGTCCTTGGTGGCCGTCTTGCCGATGGAGGCAGCAGCTGCGGTGTTATGGAAGCCGAGGGTGATGGTCTGGACCATCTCGCTGTAGGTCAGCTGGTCGAGCAGGGTATCCCACTCGGGATCGTCGAAGCTCTTGCCGATCATGGAAGCGAGGGTCAGGCCGTTCTTTGCGCCCAGAGTGGGCATCTCGACGCTGTTGGCCTCAGAGCCGTCGTACTGGGTGAAAGCGAGGCTTGCAGCCAGATGCTCGTTGGCGGTCAGCTGTGCAGGAGCGGTGGGGAAGGTGCCGGTCCAGTCGGAGCGGCTCATCCAAGTGACACTGCCGGGAGCGTCGCTGCTCTTGTTGGGGTCGGACTCGTCAAACAGGTTGGTGATGGCAGTGCCGTTTGCGCTGGTGGCGAAGGTGGTGGTGTCGAGGGTGTCGTTGGTCCACTTCCAGACCAGAGACTCGTCACCGTTCTCGGTCATGCGGCCGTTGGTGTTCTCGACGGTGTAGCCCTTGGCAGCCAGAATGTTGTTGACTGCGTTGTGGGAGTCGGTGGCAGCAGTGAAGTAGTAGTCACCGGCGTCCACGATGTAGGTCTTGGCGTTGTTTGCGTCGTAGGTGCGCAGTTCGCTCTTCGGGACAGTGATGGTCACGTCCTCCGAAGCGCCGGGAGCCAGCACATCGGTCTTTGCAAAGCCGCACAGCTCTGCAGCGGCCTTCTCGATGCCGTTGGCCTTGTCGTAAGCGGTGTAGGGAGACTGGAAGTAGATCTGGACGGTCTCCTTGCCGGAGAAGGTCTTACCGGTGTTGGTGACCTTCAGGGTGACGGTGAAGGCATCGTCAGACTCGGTCACATTGAAGTTGGAGTATGCGAAGGTGGTGTAGCTGTCGCCGTAGCCGAAGGGGTAAGCGACGGTGGTCGCCCAGTTGTAGTCGCCGGCCTTGGCGGTGCCCATGACGACGTCCTCGTAACGGGTCTCGAAGTAGCGATAGCCCAGATAGATGCCTTCCTGATAGACGCTGTACATGCCCTGCACGTCAGCACCCTCGGTCAGCAGGTTGTACTCTGCTGCGTTGGGGTAGGCCTGAGTGTAGAAGTTGTACATGGCGGGGTTGGCCATGTTGTCGTACAGGTAGGTATCGACCAGAGAGCCGGAGGGGGTGACAGCGCCGGAGAGCAGCTGGCCCACGCCGTTGATGCCGGTCTGGCCCACGTCACCGATCCACATTGCAGCGTCGATGCCGTAGTCCTCACCGCAGATCGCGGGGTTGAGGAAGTCCAGCTCGATGGCGTTGGAGCTGTTGATCAGGACGATGATGTTCTTAAAGGTGCCGTTGTCTTTCAGAGCCTTCAGGTTCTGGAGCAGCTCGATCTCCTCAGCGGACAGGGCGAGGTAGTTGCCGTCGCCCTCCTGACCGGAGATCCAGCTATCGTTGGTGCCGTTGGCGCCGCTGGGGAGGTCTGCGCCCTCGCCGCCGGAGCGGGAGAGGACCACGATGGCAGCGTCGCCGTACTCGGCAAAGCTGCTCTCAGCGCTGGACAGAGCGCTCCAGGGAGCCTCGTTGACCGCATACTGGGTGTTGGCTTCCAGCGTATCGGAGATGGAAGCAGGGGTCATGCGGCTGTACTTGCTCATCATGCTGTCGGACTTGTACAGGTCCCACAGGGTCTGGTTGATGGTGATGCCCTGAGCCTCCAGAGCATCCTTCAGGTTGGGGGCCTTGCTGGTATCGACCGAGCCGGAACCGGTGCCGCCGTACATCAGGTCCACGGAACCGTGGCCGAACAGGCTGACCTTAGCGCCGCTTGCCAGAGGCAGGGCGTTGTTCTCGTTCTTCAGCAGGGCAGCGCCCTCGGCCTCGACCGTCGCGCACAGTTCGGCCTCGTAAGCCTCACGCTCCTCATCGGAAGCAAAGCCCTTCTTGAAGTATTCGGTATCTCCGGTGGTTTCGCCCTTGATGATCTTGTAGGTAGATGCATTCAGGGCGACGTTGAGGGTGGTAGCGTACTGGTTTGCGATGATGTTGCCCACGATGGCAGCGACGGTCAGGATAGCCGTCAGACCGGTGAGAACAGACCACAGCCGTACTTTCGGTTTGGTGTTTTTCACGGATTCTCCTCCTTATTTTCTATACAACAACCGCCAACCGGCGGAATGTTTCACGGAACATTATCAAACCCAGTTTGCGCTCTTGGATTTGGTCTTGACCAGCTTGTAGCTGGGGTTCGGGGTGTCCACATGGCGGAAGGACGCGGTATCGATAGAGTCCCCGGCCACGGCCTTGACCTCGATGCTGCCGGTGAGCGGCACACGGAACCGGAAGACGTGCTCGCCCGTCTGCTCCGAGAGCTTCTTCCCGTTGCAGTAGAGGGCGACGGACTTCTGGTTGGAATAGACCTTGACCTCGATCTCGCTCTCGGTGCGGTCGGTGAACCGTTTGGAGCAGATGTGGACGAAATTCTCTTCGCTCCACCATGCTTTATAAAGGTAGAAGCTGTCCTTCTTGGTCTTTCGGTCGAAGGTGACGAGGCCCTTGTGGTTCATGCCCGGCTCACCGCCCTGATCGCGGGCGTCGGCTGCAAAGTCGAACATATTCCAGACGTGGGTGGCCCACATCCACTTATGCCGGTCGAAGCAGCGGAGCATATATTCGTGGTAGACAGCCTGATACTCCTCGGTGTGATCGCCGCGGCGGGGCTTCGCGCTGTGGAGGTTCGGCATACCCTCGGCACCGTACTCGGAGAAGCCCAGCGGACGGTTGGGGTAGACCAGATGGAAGAAGTCCATCCACAGGTCGTTCAGGAACAGGCCCGGCACATACCAGCCGAGGTAGAGGTTCCAGCTGACGAGGTCGGTGATGTGGGCCACCGGGTTGAAGGGGCCGCACATGGCATAGCAGGCCAGCGTGGTCAGGCGGGTGGGGTCCATCTTGTGGCACAGGTCGTTCAGCTCCCGGTGATTGTCGAGCATATCGGCCTTGTCCTTGGTGGAGATGGTGATCTCATTGGAGACGCCCCAGCAGACGATGCAGGGGTGGTTGTAGTTCTGGCAGATCAGCTCTTTCATCTGGCTGATGGTGTTGGCACGGCCATTGGGCAGATGCTCCGAAATATAGGGGATCTCCGCCCAGACCACCATGCCGTACTGGTCACAGAGGTCGTAGAAATACTGGTCGTGCTGGTAGTGGGCCAGCCGGACGGTGTTCGCACCCAGCTCCCGGATGAGGGCCATATCCTCGTCGTGCATCGCGCGGGTGATGGCATTGCCCACGCCCTTGCGGTCCTGATGGCGGGAGACGCCGTGGAGCGGGTAGGGACGGCCATTGAGGAAGAAGCCGTTCTTGGCATCCACCGAGAAGGTGCGCAGGCCTACGCGGGTGGACACCTCATCCACCACCCTGCCGTCCCGGCTCAGGCGGACGACGCAGGTGTAGAGGTAGGGGTCCTTCGCGCCGTCCCAGAGGTGGGGCGTCTCGAGGTGGAGCTTGGCGTCTGCACCCTCGGCGGTGGCGACAATGTTTCCGGCCGCATCCAGCAGCTCAACGGAGAGGACGCCCTCGCCCTCGACCAAGGTCTCGACCCGGATGTCGGCCTTGCCGTCCTTGAGGGCCGGGGTGATCTTCACGCCGGTGTCGCCGAAGTGGCCCAGCGCGATGTGGTCTTTCGGGACCACCATCAGGCTGACGTCGCGATAGATGCCGCCATAGAAGGTAAAGTCGGCCTTCTGGGGGTAGATGCGGTCGTTGATGCTGTTGTCCACCTCGACGGTAAGACGGTTATCCTTTTCCAGCAGCTCAGAGATGTGGACACGGAAGGTGGAGTAGCCGCCGTCGTGGGCGCAGATGGTCCTGCCGTTCAGCAGGACCTTGGCGCTGGAGTTGACGCCCTCGAACTGGAGCCAGACCTGCTGCGAAGCCGCGTCGAACGCCGGGGCGGCGAAGGCGGTGCTGTAGGTGCAGGTGCCGCGCCAGTAGTCGTTGCCGCCGTCCTGACCGTCCTTCGCGTTCCATGTGTGGGGCAGCACGACGGCTGCCGTGGAGCCGTCCGGCCCGGTGAACTGCCAGTTCTGCATAAGCTTGGCAATGCTTCGCATTCGTTTTCCTCCCGTGTGTATCGTGGTGTTTTCTCTGTTGTGCGGTCGTTTTTTGATTTCGCTATTATTTTATCAAAGACTCTTTCTTTCGCAAGAGCGTTGCGATAATCGGTCGGATGGCGGGGATATTCGGTTTTGTGCTGCCAAATCAAAACTAATATATTTGTGCATCTCTCACAAATAGATGGATACAACAGTTCAACACGAAACTTTGCGGCAGAACAAAAAAGCCTCTCCCTTTGGGAGAGGTGTCAATGCCCTGCATTGACGGAGAGGGCAAGCCTGTTATAAAAGAGTCTCCATACAGCGATGAGCAGGGCCTTTCGCAGAGGGAGAGCATATCGCTGCGCTCTATGCTCATGGTCAGCGGCCTTGCCCTCTCAGTCCTCGCTGCGCGATGCCACTGCCCGGGTTGCGGCTCCCAGAGTCTGCTTCGCTGTCGCTTGCATCCTGCTGGCCGCTGCCCCAACAGCTCCTCCCTGCTTCCGCCGCTGGCGGCGGTCGTCGCCGTTGCTCCCAAAGGGAGAGCCTTTACGAGTGGATGGTCGGAAAAATGATCTTCACCGCAAAGAAGCCGTTCTGGCTCTCGGTGGTCAGAGTACCTTTATATTTCTGGACGATGCGGTTCGTCACTTTGACGGCGTAGTGGGTGGCGCGGGTGTCAGCGGCCTCCGGCGGACGGTCGGGACTGATGACGTTCACCACCACGAAGCTCTGACGGGTGCAGACCAGCAGGTCGATGCAGCGGCGCTCCGGCTCGGGCACCTGCACGGCGCTCTCGATGGCGTGGTCGAGCATATTGGCAAAGAGGGCGTAGAGGTCGCTGGCCTCAAAAAAGCCCAGACAGCTGCCGTCCGTCACCGCATTGAGCTGGATGCGGCGGGATTCGCAGAGCAGCGATTTTTCGGTGAGCACCACGTCCAGCACCTCGTTGCCGGTGTTGCGGCTGGCGTCGTAGAGTTGTGCCGCCTTCTCGGCCTCGTCGATGTGGGCCTTCAGCTCCGGGTCGGGCGGGTCGGACGCCGCGCCCGACATCTGGCGGAGGGCGGCGATCTGAAGCTTCAGCTCATGACAGCGCTTGTTGATGATCTGGACGTTCTGCCGCGCCACCTGATACTGCTCCCGCTGGCGCTCATATAAAAGGTTGAGGGTGTCCATCTCCTTCTGCATGGCCGATTTCTTGAACACCTCGGTCTGGAAGTAGAGCAGGGTCAGGAAGTAGAACTGTCCGATGAGCACCGTGCCCGCAAGGCTGGCGGGCATCTCGAACATCTCTCTGCTGCTCAGCAGCGCAGCTTGGAACATGAAGAGGATGCCGATGAAAAAGGCGCTGGTCAGCTGGCGCGGGCCGATGTGGTACTCTCCTTTATAAGACATCTTCCGGGAGAGGGCGTTACAGATGACAAAATAAAAGACCGCACCTGTGGTGAGCTGGGCCAGCCGGACCGGAAGCCCATTGATGTCGAGGGGGGTGCCGCGGCACTCAAAGAACACCTCCGCCAGCCGCCAGCCCTCATAGGCCGTCTGGGAGGTGAGCAGGCTCCACACCGCGCAGTAGAGTGCCCCCTTCCGGTCGATCTCGACGCAGGCGTAGATCATCATGCCCAGCAGGACGAAGAAGGACACATAGAGCGCCAGCAGCGAGAATTGAAGCTCGTGGAGGTTGGTGCTCTGGGCTGAAGGATCCAGCACATAGGTCAGGCCCATCAGCGGCAGCAGCATCCCCAGTGCACGGAGACGGAAGCCGGGCCGGTGTTTGAGCGGCAGACAGAAGGCCAGCGCCGCACCCCAGCGCAGCAGCGCCCGGAAGATGACATGGTGGAAAACGATGCTCACAGCACACCTCCAATGTAGGACGCCACCGCCGTGAGGAAGGCCGCGCGCTGGCGGCGGCTGATCTCCAAGCGGTCGGTGTTGACGTGGACGAAGTCGTTCTCCACGGCCTTGACGTATTGCAGGTTGACCAGATAGCACTGGTTGCAGCGGGAGAAATGGTACTGTGCCAGCTGCTTTTCGGCGCTGGCAAGGCTGGCCCGGACCGAAAACTCCCCTTTTGCAGTGTGATACCAGAGCAGCCGGTCACGGGTCTCCAGATAATAGATGTCGTTGGTGGAGAGCACCTGCATTCCGCCGCCTGCCAGCTGCAGAACGACCTGCCCGCCCCGGCGGCGCTCCACTCGCTGGACGGCCCGGGAGAGCTTGGTGCAGAACTGGTAGTAGTTCACCGGCTTGAGCACATAGTCCAGCGCATCCACCTCATAGCCCTTGATGGCGTACTGCGCCATGTTGGTCACGAACACCAGCACGGCGTCCCCGTCCACGGCCCGTATCTTTTCCGCCGCGCCGAAGCCGTCCAGCCCCGGCATCTCCACGTCCATAAAGATGATGTCCCAGCCCGGCTCGTAATGGGCCGCGATGACCGCCCCGTCCTCGATGGGCACGGCCTCCACCTGCAGGCTGTTTTCGGCGGCGTACTTCCGGATGAACCGGCACAGCTCGTCCCGCACCTCCTGCTGGTCTTCGACAACCGCGATCTTCAGCATCCCGCAGCCTCCTTTTCCCCGTTCTGACTCATTTTTATCGCAATTTTCAAAAACAGTGCCTATCAAAACGGCATATTTGCGATATGCAGTTTGCGGATGTTGCTTGTGCATTCAAAACGTAAACTGCTATTCACTGCTTTTTATTGAAACATACTTTCGGGCGAAATGCAACGGAGAAGACGCAAAAAGCCCCCGGCTTCTGAAAACAGAGACCGGGGGCTTGTCATGCTTGGAGCCAGCTCAAGAGTTTTTATTCAGCAGAGACCCGAACCATGCACGGGCCTCCTGCTTCTTCTGAAGCTTATTGTACATCTTGACGGTCTTTTCGTAGACCTTCTCGCTCATCTTGTTGCTTGCAGTGGTGGCGGCAGCCTGCTTTGCTTCCTTCGTATCGGCAGCAGCGACAGCAGCCTTCATCTCTGCAAACTCCTCCATGATGTCCTTCTGGAGGGCGGCATAATCTGCCTTGGCCGCAGCCTTGTCCTTCTCGGAGACATCGCCGTAGGTCAGCAGGTTCGACAGGGCATCCCGTGCGCCGTAGAAGGACTTGGTCCAGTCCTCCGGGTAGGTGTAGTATCTGCCCTTCTGGTCCTTGTACCAGACGCCCTCGGTGGGCTGCTCGTCCGAGCGGACGACCTTCGCGGGAGAGTACTTGTAGACATCTGCCGTGTCGGTGGTCAGCAGCGGATAGTACGGGACGAAGGCGTTGTACACGTCGTCGTCAAAGGCCGTCCACTCGACGATGGCAGTATCCAGCTCGCCGGTGGAGCTGACCTGAAACAGGTGGGTCTCGACGTTGTTGGTCTTGCCGATGGGTTCGACCTTAAAGAAGTTGAGTGCGTCTTCGACATCGAACTTCTTGGTCAGCTTGATGTTGGAGTAGAGCGGGACGATGCTGCCGTCCCCGCCGATGTTGCTCATCGCGTAGTCTGCTTCGGTGTAGTTGTCCTCGGTGTAGGTATCGACGCCGTTCAGATAGTTCAGACCGGCCGGCATCCGGGCGTTGTCCTCGTTGTTATAGGAGGCGTTCCAGTCGATGACGTTCGCCGCTGCATCGCCCACGAAAGTCCCGGCCTCCTGTGCGACGGAGATGGCATCTGCCGATGCGATGACGTTATCCGTGTCGTCGAGGTCGATCTTGCCGATGGCCGAGACGTTCGGCTGCATAAACACGACGCTGTCCGGAAGCTTGAGGGCGACGTAGGCGTGGCCCGTCAGGTTCTCGACGAACCACGTCTCGTTCTGGTCGCCGATGAATACGCCGGAACCACCGGCTGCACCGGCGTTTTCATAGATGGATGTCAGCAGGGCGACGCCTTCGCGGGCCGTGCCTGCCTCGCTGAGCAGGACCGTGGTGATCTCGGCCTCCTCGATGCCGTCGTCCACATAGGGGTCAACCGCAAGGGCAGCGTCCTTGCCGTACAGCGACTCGGTGGCAGAGACCATGACGCCCTTCTCGTTGGTGCCAGCCTCCTCATACGGCGTGTGGTCGTGGGTGCCGTCGCAGTCCGGGCAGACGCCCGAGGTATTGTCGTCACGGCGCGCGGTGTAGCTGTAGCTGTCGTGGGTGAAGGTGTAGGTGAAGCCGTAGCAGCCATCGTAGACCTCGCCTGCCTTGTGATTCCCGGCTGCGCTGACATAGAACAGCTTGTTGTTGTCGTTGGTTCCCAGATCCTCGATGCGGCCGAACATCGTCGTGCCGTCCTCCGTGAGGTCACTGCCGACGTAGAGCGCCGTGCAGGCAAAAGCCGAAGGCACTACGGCCAGCGTCATGGCAGCCGCCATGACCGCCGCAGCGATTTTCTTAAAAGACATCATGTTCCAATCCCTCTCTCGTTTATTGTCGGCGTATGACGTCGATAGAGGGATAATACACCTTTTGCGCGAAAAATGCAAGTATATATTCGCATTTTCTTAGTCTTTATTCGCATTTTCTAGAATATATGCATAATACCGGTTATAAATCAGCTCTGGCCCGCCGGGTCTGCCGATACTCGGACGCACGACCGCCCCGCAAGGCCGACGGCGTTCTGCTGGAATCAGAATTGCCCCCGCGTATGCGGGGAAAAGAATCTTACCAGCGGTCTTGTGCATGACATATTGGGATCACCCCCGCGTATGCGGGGAAAAGGCCTGAACCCTCCCAGATATTCCGGAATTTGCAGGATCACCCCCGCGTATGCGGGGAAAAGTATGCCGGTCAATCCCAAAAAGGATAAAAGAGTGGGATCACCCCCGCATATGCGGGGAAAAGGAGTCCAAGCTGCAGGAAATTGAAGACATCTCGGGATCACCCCCGCATATGCGGGGAAAAGTTGCTACAGGTCGTCAGACTGTATGCCGCTGTGGGATCACCCCCGCATATGCGGGGAAAAGTGTTGCCAAATGCGGTGCAGTTGAAGAAGTCGGGGATCACCCCCGCATATGCGGGGAAAAGTGGGATAAGCTCCCAAGCGAAACCAAGCAGAAGGGATCACCCCCGCATATGCGGGGAAAAGTGCTTCCGAGTCCCATACTTGCCGCGCCGATTGGGATCACCCCCGCATATGCGGGGAAAAGTTCAGAGCGTATGCGATGATTTGGCAAGAGTGGGGATCACCCCCGCGTATGCGGGGAAAAGATGAGCACAGACGGGCAGCGGGTCCCGATCTCGGGATCACCCCCGCATATGCGGGGAAAAGTCACCGGCCTTTTCTTTTACCAGGTCCCAGTTGGGATTACCCCCGCGTATGCGGGGAAAAGCAAAAACACTTGCACCAGCGTGGTTTTTGACCAGGATCACCCCCGCGTATGCGGGGAAAAGGTGCCTGCAATCAGGCGGTTTGCCCAGATAATGGGATCACCCCCGCGTATGCGGGGAAAAGGCCGAGATGGGCGGCTTCATCCCGCGCTTCTCGGGATCACCCCCGCGTATGCGGGGAAAAGTCCTGCCAGACCGGGGCCGCGTCCTTGGCGTTGGGATCACCCCCGCATATGCGGGGAAAAGTTTCCCAACATCCATGTTCCGGTCTGTAGGTCGGGATCATCCCCGCATATGCGGGGAAAAGATTGTGGTGTCGCGGACATGGTGCTCCCGGTCAGGATTACCCCCGCGTATGTGGGGAAAAGTTTCGAGCATACGCGATGATTTGGCAAGAGTGGGGATCACCCCCGCATATGCGGGGAAAAGCTCTTCGCCACGGTTGATTGCCCTCCTTATCTGGGATCACCCCCGCATATGCGGGGAAAAGTATCCGACAGCTGTTCTTGATAGTCCTTATCGGGGATCACCCCGCATATGCGGGGAAAAGGCATGACGAGCTGGGGCGGCGTCTTGAAGGACAGGATCACCCCCGCGTATGCGGGGAAAAGTTCAGGGCCTACGCGAAAATCTGGAACGAATGGGGATCACCCCCGCGTATGCGGGGAAAAGTTATCCCATGTCTGCTCAGCCTGAATCATGAGAGGATCACCCCCGCGTATGCGGGGAAAAGACTAAAAAGATCCCGTAGCACCGTGCCTCCTGCTGCTATTGTACTGCCGTTTCCTTCAGTTTGCAATAGACCTGCTGGATCAGGCGGCAATCCGGCAGAGCGCGATGCTCCACCTTTTCTGCCAGCTGAAAATGCTGCGCCAGCGTTGCCAGCTTATAGTTTGCGCCCCTTGAAAGCTTTCTGCGGGCGAGCTGTGCAAGGTCCGTCTGATGGTTGGTCAATATCGGGAAACCATACTGCTTGCAGGCCATGCGGAGGAACTCCAGATCAAAGGCAATGTTGTGCCCCACCAGCGGGTCTTTGCCAAGGAAGGTCAAAAAGCGCTGCAATGCTTCCCGAGGCTCTGTTCCCTGCTGCAGCTCCACAGCGCTGAGGCCGGTCAGCGCCGTGATCTCTGCCGGGACTTTTTCCACCCCGCAGACCAGCATCGTCAGCTCCTCCACCGGCACGCCATCCCGTACCCGCAGCGCTCCATACTCGATGATGGCGTCCGACGCGGCTTTCAGTCCGGTGGTCTCCAGATCGATCACGGTGTAATCCGCTCTGGCCCGCTGCGTTCTGCCTGCTTTCCGCGCCGCCTGCCACTGCGCTGCCTTGCTGAACCCGGGCTTCAGATCCAGCTGGTTCTGCTCCATCTGCGGCAGCGGCCGCCGCATCAGTTTGATGCCGTCAAAATCCACCACCTCCCATGTGGTATTGTGGGTGCGGAAGTCCATCCTCTGCTCTCCCGCCGTTGTGAGCACCATTGTCGCCTGCCCGTTTTTCAGGTTCTGGCACACCCGCTCCCACAGCGCATCCCGCACCCGGCTGCTCACGTTGCCCACATAGACGCCGGTGTTGATCTCGCACAGCCACTTGGACAGATCCCCGCGCAGCTTCGGCGGGCAGTTCGTCATCGTGAGAACTACGATGTCTCTTCACCTTCCTCTTCCTCAAAATAGTTGATGCCGTTGGCCACGGTGCCTATCTTGTTGTCCCACAGGTAAACGGTTTCCTGCTTTGCTTCCGGCTCGTCTGCATTCAGGAGCAGATACCGAATATCGTGCACCATCCGCTCCAGAATATGGTGCTCCACCATGGCATCCCGCACCCGGCGGCGCACCACGGATGGCAGGTCTTCCGGGGCCTGCGCCGCCACCTCAAAGGCGATCGGGATCGTCACTTCGGCCTTGTACAGGTCTGCAATGTCGCACACAAAAGAGCACTCGTGCCCCACATGGACAAAGCCGAGGCCCGGTGCACACCCCAGCGCCACGATCACCGCGTGCGCCAGACCGTACAGGCAGGCGTGCCCGGCGGAAAGCGCCTGATTGACTGCATCTCCCGCCGAAAAATCCTCCGGACGGTACAGCCTGCCGTTCCACGGAACGCCCGTATCCTTGGACGCTTTGCGGTACACCTGCCGCACACGGCTGCCTTCGCGGCCCCGCAGCTGCTGCATGGTCAGCCGAGAGATGTCCTCCTCCGGAAAGCGGAGCTGATACATCTTCCGCACCACCTCCAGATGCTTGCGGGTATGAGTGACCAGCTCTGCCTGCCGCAGCAACAGCTGCGAGTGGGTCGTCAGCGGGCGGCCATGGGCGTAATACCGCACGCCGTGCTCTCCCACCCAGACAGCCCCCACTCCGGTGTCGCCCATAAGCTCCATGGCGCGGTGGGTCACTCGCGTGCCCGGCCCCAGCAGCAGCACCGAGATGCCCGCCGCCGGGATGGAGACCACCCCTTTTTCGTCCGTGACCGTGATCGCGCCGTCCTGTCGGCCAAGGGTGCAGTGCTCCAGATACAGAAAGGTCATCCGGTCCTTCACCTGCGGCAGTGCCTGCAGGTCGGGCCGGATCATGCCCGGCATCTCGTCCATCTCAGTTTCCTCCGCGCATGACGGTCATCAGTCCAAGGCCATAGGCCTTGCCGCGCCCCATCCCCTGACACAGCATCGCCCGGAACTGCTCTGCATCCGTCACCTGCAAAACACCCTCGTAGGTCACGGCCAGCAGGGTCACCGGCCGGGTGCCGCGCTTGGCAAAGCGCTGCCACTGCACTCGGGTCACAGTAAATTCCTCCTCCCGCAGGGCAAAGCCGTGCTTTGCCGCCCGGTCCAGCAGCCACTGCTTCTGATGCTTCGTCGAGCAGTGGGCCATCACGCTCCCCCGCTCTGCGGGTGCCTTGGGGTCTTTGCGGCTTTTGGTAGGGTTTGCGGTCAGCCGGAACTGCCAGCAGCTTCCCGGCACCACTCGCTCCAAAAGCGGGTCATAACTGCGGGTCTCGGCCGCCGCCCCGGTGCCAAACTGCTCCACCACGCCGGACAGGTCCGGCGCGTCCTCGCTGAGGAGAAGCAGATACAGCCGCTCTCCCAGACGGTCCAGCCGCCACAGCCTGCGGCGGCGCTCCCCTGCAAAGGCGCTTTCCACTGCGCCATGCAGCTTCTGCGGTGCGGCCAGTGCTTCCATGGTGCTGCGGCGGGTGAGATCGAGTTCTACCCGTGATAAATACATCCTCTCTCCCCCTTTTTACAATTCCCGGAACGGGTCATGCCCGGTGCTCTCCGGGCCATCCGACATGGTCAGCCAAAGCTCCCGCGCCGAGCGGTAGCCGTACTGCCGGTGATGTGGGTCAAAAGAGACCGGCACATCCCTCTGCACTGCCGCGCCCGGCTCCTGCGGGTCGGCGTCCAGCACCATCCGGCAGAGCTTCCCCGGGCACAGGGGCGGTTCGGTTTGCAGCACCTCCTGCAAACTGCCCTGCCGCAGCCCCAGACAGAGGGGCAGGGCAGGCGGGCAGGACCGGCGGCCCAGATACAGCGGAAAAGCCGGGTGCTGCAGCGCATCCTGCAGCTGCAGCAAAAGGGCGGTGTCCTCGCTTTCCAGCCCGGCCAGAAACACGGCGTCCTGCAAATAATGGCGATAGGTCACATACGAGTTCTTTTCATCCTGCGTCTTTGCGGTGTGGTAATCCACCAGCAGCTGCCCTTCCCGCTCCACACGGACGCCGAACCGCAGCCCGGTCAGCCGGGCCAGCCCTTCGCTCTCGTCCCGCCGCAGCCCCAGAGCCGCCGCCAGCAGGCCGATGACGCCGCTCTTGGTGGGTTCCCGGTTGGTCTTACGGGTCTCAAATTTGGAGTCCGCGCCCCACGCCTGCAAAGGCGCTGCCAGCCGAAGCAACAGCGTTGCCATTACTCCACCTCATTTCCGGACAGCGCATCCCGGACAGCCTTTTCCAGCGCGTCCAGCATGGCTTTTGCCGTCTGTGCCGGAGCCAGTGCTTCCAGCCCGCCGCCCACAGTAAAGCTCTGGGCCGGGGCTTCGGCAAAGCTGGCATACACCTGCTGCGCATACTGGACCAGCGCAGCCTTGGAAGCCTCGGCATAGCCTCCCTGCTCGCCGCGGGACACCGCACGCTCAAACGCACCGCACAGGTTCACCGGCTGATCTTCCCGGATGGTCACATACACCGCATCCGGCAGGGTGCGGTTTGCAAAGGTGTTCTGTTTGCCGGTGGGCATGGAGAACAGAAACGCCTCGCCGAAAGCCCGCACCGTTTCTGCGGCCTGCTCTGCGCCCAGCTTCCCCTTCAGCTCCAACACGTTCACTGTGGCATAGCGGTACAGGGTGGAGGAGTTGTACTCCACTGTGCCCAGATGGCCTGCACCGGTGCTGTCTGTCTGACAGTCGTCCACGGCGGTAAAGTAATCGTACTCGTTCTTCACCGCATGGGTGGAGATGCTGTGGGCCACCTGCGCTGCGGCGTCATAGTTCAGGGAAGCTTTTTGCGCCACCATACGGCCAAACAGCACCATATCTGCCGAGGGATTTTTTATCATCGCCTCTTCATATTTTTCATCATTCGTGCATCCCTCAACAGCCAGCTCTGCCAGCGCCTTTGCCTGCGCAGAACTTATAAAAACCAAGGCATCCGTTCCCTTTTTATCGTTGCTCGTAATGTTAACATGTTTCAGAGCATCTTTTGCCATCTTATCTGCTTTCTTTTGTTCCGGATCCAGTGCAAGGATTTGCTCCTTCACCAGCTCTGCCGCCTTTTTGGTGCGCTTGCCCACATCCAGCGGGGTATTTTCCGCAAAGTCTTTGCGCATGGCGTGCTTCCACGCCTGCGAGGAGACTCTGGCCCGGAGCACGCCGCCGTACATGGCCGTTTTGGGGCTGCCGGTGTCGTCCCGGTTGATGCAGCTGGGCGGGACGGTCTGCAAAACGTGAAAATCAACATACAGGCGCTTTTTCATGATCAATTCTCCTTTTCTTCCTCTTCCGACGATGCATTCTTCGTTTCGCAGTACAGGTCTTGGCCCCACCGCAGACGGACGTTGGCGGGGATCTGTGTGTACTGCGGGTCGGTGCACTGCAATTCATACAGGTCCACCGCAAGCTGCGGATAGTCCAGCGGGATCGCGCCACCCTTTGCCGCGCTCAACAGCTGGACCATCCCCCTCAGATGGTGGCTGATCTCGGTGATCTCTTCTGCGGTGGCCAGTGCGTTGAACCGCCGGAGCACGCTGGACTCGGTCCAGTCCTGTCCGGCAGAAGTATTCCGCTCTGCCAGCTGCCGCACAGCCCGCCCCAGCGTGTTGCCGGGGCAGTTCATGGGCCGGTCGTTTCCCTGCTGATGCACGGCGTACAGGGTCAGGGCAAGGTAGACCGCCCACTCCGCTGCCGTGGGGCCGTTGTTACCCTGAAAGCCTTCCGGCATTCCCAGCAGGAAACTCCCCCACAGCTCCGGCAGCTCGCCGGGCCGGTGTCCGACGCCCCGCCGCAGCTTTGCCAGCTCGGCCCGCCGCTGGTTGTCCGGCAGGTTCTGAAGCCTACGCAGTCGCTGCTCTGTATACGTTCTGACGTCCTGTGTTTTCATACGATTCCCCCTTTATGGTTCTGTTTTGGGATAGATTTCCCGAAGACTTGCGCGGAAACGATTATAGGCCTTTGGCGATGTATACAGGATGGTGCGCTCGGTCTTTTTGTCCCCAACCGCAATGCGGTGTCCCTTCAGGGCGGCATTTCCGGCCTCCCGCACCATCTTCGCTCCCAGCTCTTCCGCGATGCTGCGCGCCTGTGCCTGCCAGCGCAGCACTGCCTCGTCCGGGTCGTCCTGCTCCGGGTCGATCTCCTGCAGCCACTGCCGGAAGGGCTGGTCCACTGCAAAGTAGAACTGTGCACGGGCATCTTCTGTCACTTTCTGCGTTTCTTTGAAGCCTTTCACCTGATTGTAGTCCAGTCCTCCGGCAAGCTTCAGCTCCTTGCACAGGACTCCAATGCTCTCTGCGGCCTTCTCGCAGCGCTCTACTTCCTGATTTATCCGCACCGTCCATGGCCTGCTCAGTTCGTCCAGCACCGCAAGCTGCATTGCTAACTGGTCGGTATACACGTCCTTGACGGATGCTTCCTGATTGTCATATCGTATCCCGACCATATTGAGCACGATTTGTTCTTTTCTACTCAGGATACGCAGACTTTGCAGTTGCTGATTCCATGTCAGAACTCCCGGTTTACGGCCCTCCGGATCCAGCATGGAAGGAATCTCCCGCCACAGCTGTTTCCCAGCTTCATGCTGCTGCGGTTTATAGGTCATCTTCTCGTTTTTCTTCGACGTCCTGCTCCAAAGGGTCATCTGCTCCCCAAACGCATTTTCGCTGTCCCAATAGTCGCCGCCCAGCACCTCGTACCCGACCACGCCGGGCACTGTTTCTGAGCGTTTCAGTAGAATGCGTCGGGATTGGAGGGTCAAAAGTTCTGCCTGATTTTTTGGCATCACGATCTTGACGCTCTGTTCTGCCCTGACCTGCTCTCGCTCCCAGCAAGGCTGCTGTTCTTCCCTCAGAGCATCCTGCTCTGTCGGAAACGCCATATTCCGCAGTAAGGTCTCGTACAGGTTCTTTCCCTTGACGGCTACAAATCCGATTTGTCCCAGCCAACCGACCCCGTGCCTTGGCTTGTTGCCAGCCTTCGGGCGGCCACCGCGTTCATCGTATCCATTCTGATAAATCAGCCATCGCGCCGCCTGTGCATAGCTGAGTACCTCGCATTCTGTTTTTGACACATTCTGGAATAGCGGCGTTTTATTGCCGCTCTCCGCACGTTCCCCATTCAACTTTTTCCCACCGAATGCAATACCATTGCAAAGAGTCGGCACCTGCCAGAAGGGGTGCGTCGGGTGGAAGAGCCAGAAGCGGTCCTTCCACTGTTCCAGATAGTCCCGGATAGGTTCTGCCGGGAAATGCCCCAGCTGCCACAGCTCGCTCCATCGCCGCAACGCCTGACCTCTTTTTTCCAAAGGTTCTGGCTCGCCTTTTACATTCACGCGGGAGAACACAGTAAACAGCACCGCCAGCAGCAGCCGCAGCACGGCGGCATCCTGTGTCGGCATCTCACCCGCAAGATCCACATAGTCCTGCGCCGACACCAGCGCCTCGGTCAGGGACACCTCCTGCACCGTATTGTCCTTCAGCCGTACCCGTATCCATGGTTCGGTCAACAGGTCAAATTCGATCTCCTTCATCCTTCTCCTCCTTCCGATATTCCAGACCATTCTCGCGGTCATAGCAAAGCTCCATGTCCGCAAGATGGGCGGTCAGGTCTTCATCCAGCAGCAGGACCAGCTCTCCGTGCAGCAGCGGTGACAGCTGCCACGCTGCAAGCCATCTGCGGTCGTCTGCGTCCAGCTCCCGGATGACCTCGTCCACCTTCCACGCTTTGCCGAACACCGCCGGGAGCCGCAGCTTCTGCCGGGCGATCTTCAGCGCCGTCTCCGGCGGGGGCGGGCTGTCGGCGGCTACGGCGCTGCCGCCCTCCTGCCATGGCAGAAAATGGATGCTTCCGTCCGTCCGTCGCTGCATCACCAACACCTCCACCGAGGGGTCGCCGTCCCGCACCGCCGCCCGGGCAGCTGCATCAGAAGTTGCGCCCACGTTCTGCATCCAGTCATCCAACGTATTGAGTTCCTGAAAATCTTCATCGACCTCAGGCTGCTGCACAAGATACGCCCCGGCGCGGCCTTTCTTTTCCTTCTGCGTCTGCTCGTACTCACTTCGCAGCTTCTCCCCCTGCTCCGTTTCGGGGGCTTCCTGTTCCCAGCCGTAGACCTGCTGCACCAGCGGGGCAATGTCCTCCGGCAGCCGGATGCTCCGGGGCAGATACTTCCGGGTGCGCCAGAGCAGCCACTGACCATACACCGCCTCGCTGCCCGCATCAAAAGCCTCTTCTCCGGTGTCCAGCACCGCACAGCAGGCCTGCTGTAAGGGCTTTGGGCGGCTGCGGCAATGGCGGTGCAGCCGTCCGATGCGCTGCAACAGAAGATCCATAGGGCAAAGCTCGGTGATCAGAACGTCCAGATCAAGGTCCAGCGACTGCTCCATCACCTGCGTGCCCACCACGATCAGATCGTTCCGGCTCTCCGGCACAGAATCCTTGCCGATGCGTTCCATCAGCTGCTCTTCCCGCGCGGCACGGTCCGGCATCAGGAACTGTGCATGGAACAGCTGCACCTCTTTGTCGGGCAAGCCCTCCCGCAGCAGTTGCGCGATCTTCTGCGCTTTTTTAACTGTGTTGACGATCACCCCCGCACAGCCGCCCTCCGCCAGCTTCCGGCGCAGCAGCCCGGGCAGCTCTGCCTCTGTGAGCGGGGTCAGCTGCACCGTTTGTCCGGGTGTGTCCAGCGGGATGACGGTCTGCTTTACCTCTGCGCCGTCCGTCCATGTCAGCAGCGGATAGCCGCAGCTAAATCTCCACGGGGCATCCGGGTCAGGCCTGTGCTTTTGCTGATACGCTTCGATCAGCTCTGCACGCCGCCGGGCGGGCAGGGTGGCCGACAGCAGAATTACCGGCACCTTGTACCAGCCCAGCCATTCCAGTGCGCGATCCAGATAGCAGTTCATGTAAGCATCGTAGGCATGGCACTCGTCGATGATCACCACCTTGCCCGCAAGCCCCAGATGCCGCAGCATCACGTGCTTTTGGGTCAGTGCTGCCATCAGCAGCTGGTCCACTGTGCCGACGACAAAGCTGGCCAGCAATGCCTGCTTGCTGCCCCGGAACCACTGATGCACCTGTACCTGATGCTCTTCCGGCGCATCCTCTTCCAGCTGCACCCTGCCCCCTTGCAGCCGAAGATAGTTCTCATTCAGCTCTGCCATGCCATGGGCCAGCTGGATGGCCTGCGGCACCTCCTCCGACTGGGTATCTGCCCAGTGGAGCAGCCGACGAAAGATGCCGTTTGCCGTAGCCTGCGTGGGCAGTCCGAAAAAGATGCCGCCCAGACTGAACCGGCTGGCCATGATCTCCGCAGCGGCCAGAGCCGCCTCTGTTTTGCCCACGCCCATCTGCGCTTCCAGAATCAGGATGCCCGGTTCTGCCGCAGCACTCACCGCATCCAGAACCACTCGCTGCACGGCGTTGGGCGCAAAGCCGAACCGCACCTCAAACTCCTGCGGTTTTGCAATGCCCTGCTGCGCCTCCCATGGGAAGGGAAGCGCCAGCTTTTTCCACGCCCTGTCCACCCGCGCCGGATAATCCCCCCTGCTGCCCAGCTCTTCCACTGGGATCAGCGGGAAATACTCCGTGTTACTGGCGATCCAGTCTGCCATGATCAAAAGTCCCGTCAGCAAAATCTCTTCGGGCTGGTTGAGCACCGGCAGCGCATCTACCCCGGAATAGCCGCTGTCCTGCAGTGCCGCCTGAAGCAATTCGTTCCAAAAGCCCTCCCATAAGCACTTTTGCTCTTTCGGGTAATAGTTGCTCTCCCAGCCGTCCAGCTGCTTATCGACTGCCTCGCCATTCTGCGGCCTACCATGATGGGCACCCGCGACCGAAGCGATTCCGACAGGGCACCCCAATTCTCTCAAGATTGCTTCACTCGCCCGGGCATGAGGCGACTGTTTGCGGTTCTGCACCGGGCAGCTCAGCGGTGTCAGGCGTTCCAGCCGTTGTTTCGCTTCGGGGAAACACTGCATGATCATGCTCTGGAAGGTTAAAATCGCTTTGCCCAAATCGTGCCCCCAGCCCAAAAAGCGAGCCAAACACACCAATTCTTCCTCTTCCAACCCGGATGCCTTTTTTACGCTGTCGGGCAGCCATTTCCGCACCAGAAGCTCCATGATCTCTGCCGTATCTCGCAGGTGCATCCAGAGCGGCAGCCATAGGCTGGTGTTTTCCGGGTCTGTTTTTCCTGCCAGAAACTTTGTTTTATTCAGCATCCATCGCATTCTCTGCTCCTTTTCCGATCGTCCGTGTTTTCGGTACGGCAAGCATACCAGATAAGGCGTCCCATAATCTGTACTTTCATTGTTTTTGTCCCGCAGATGCAAAAAATAAGCTCATCGGGTCAGGCCCCAGCCAAGCAGAAGCCCCTTCGCAGGGCAAAAAAGCGGCAGCTTCACGATCCTCTGTCCCGCTTACTGCACCAAAAATACGCCTCTGCCCTTCTGCTGTCAATGGCCCGGCACAAATTCGTCAAAGCCCCAAAATCGTGCCTTCTTTTTTGTGCAAAAACGCCCCGGCTTCCTGTTGCGGAAACCGGGGCGTTTATAATATTTTATTGAGCCTTATGCTCTCAGCGCCTCACGCAATCACTTGCGGGGGTTCTTGATAGCAGCCTGGGCGGGTGCCAAAATTACAGAGCGTTGGGAGTAACGATGATACGCTATTTGTGAATTTCCAGTGTGTTTTACCCCATCTCCGCAATGATCTTCTCCAAATTTTCTTCCTGCAAATAGAATTCCGGCAGTTTTGCCTTGTCATATCGCATATAGGGAATGTCTTTCGTTCGCTGTTCCAGCAAGTTCGTGAAGAATCGCTCCCAGCTGAAGAATTCGCCGCTCTCAATGAAATCTGCCGGGTGTTCCAGAATTTCAAGAATATCCGGCTGTCCGAGCAAATCCGCTTTCAGAAGCAGCCATTCCAGCGATTCCGGCAGGTACAAGCTGAACTTTGTGCTATCCTCCTGCATCAGGCGATAAATGTCGTTCATCTGCGGGCCAAATGCCGCACCATCCGCAATTACCAGAACCTTCTCGGATTTCATCGGGAAGATCTTTTGTTTGATGTTGTCTTTGCCTGCCGCAGAGATACAGACAACGCCGTATTTCTCGCCGACTTTTGTAAACAGCTGATGCCCGGAATTTGCATCCTCTGTCAACAGCATTTCGACACCCTCCAGCTGCACATTGCTGGCTGTCAGCGAATCATAGACCGGGTACGCCTTATTATAGGTTCGTTTGAAGCGGCTGGTGGTCTTTTTTAGTTCCAGAATAGCGTTTACGCTGTACGGCAGTGTGCTCAGATCTTCTCTTGTGACCAGCACATAGTAGTTGTCCGAATGCTGAATCGCACGGGCAAAGTCCAAACTCGAAACAAAGGTACTGCCTTCATCCACAAACACGATGCTGTCATGGGTCGCATTCAGCTGCAATTCCCAGTTGACACCCGACAGCACCCGGCACGGTTTATCACAGTTCACCGTCACGCCGCTCTGTCTGCCGTAGGTTTCGTACGCTTGCAGCATTTCAACCAGCGTTGTTTTTCCGGTGGCACTGTCCCCTCGCAGAATCGTAATGTTCCGTTCCAGTTCGATTGTGAAAACGACCCGTCCGCTTCGGACTTCGATTTTATGTTTTCCCTTCATCCTATCGCCTCACACAAACTGAAATGCAATCGGCATCAGTTCTTCCATGCTGTGCACCACATCACCGGTGTTCAGGACTTTCACATCCACCGGGAATTTTTTCTTACCAAAATCCATCAGATGACGCAGGTTGATAGTCAAGTCCTTCTTTTTCGCCAGCTTCAGAATAAAAGGTGCACAGTTATCGCCACAAGTCGAGGCATTGAATACCTTTTCCGGGTCGTTTGCCATCAGCAAAAGCGTTTTCGTGCCGCCAGACAGTTTTTCCGGCGAGATGACCCCCAGAACCGGGCTTTCCACCGCATGAGGGCCTTTGACGTCGGACTTATCAATTTTCTTGATGACCTCTTTAGCAAAGTCAGAAGTCAGCCACTCGTCCTCGTAGGTATAGTTAAAATAGACCGACGTATTGTAGACTGCCTCCGGCATATCTCCAAAGTAGATGTTCAGCATAGTATCACCTCGTAGATGTGAGTCATTTGCTATTATTGTACCTTCTTTCCACTCACAAAACAAGACGCAAAAAGCCCTCCGGCTTCCTATCACAGAAACCGGGGGGCTTTGTTTGCTTTATTTGTGCTTTTTCAAGCGCTCACGCAATTACTTGCGGGGGTTCTTGATCGCAGTCTGGGCGGGTGCCAAAATTACAGAGCATTAGGCTTTGCGATGATACGTCATTTTATTAAATTCCCTGCCGAAGGACAAACATTGTCACACCTATGTACTCATCCCAGATGTCCTGAGCCTGCATATCGGCAATGATTTCTTCCACTCTTTCCGGGGATAATTCATTATCTTCGTCCAGAACCATCAACATATCCTCTGCCGCTTCATATGCATCTTTCCGCTTCTTCACGAGTTCTGTCGCGGTATCTGCCAGCATGGTTCCATCATTTTTGACACTGCCATTCAGTCCAAGATGATACCACAAGTCTCCACGAAGCGTATTCCGGATTTTAGCGGTTGCATAGCTTTCCGAGAAATCAATCCGTCCATCCGAATAGTATACAATATTTTCCATCATCCGCTCATTGCGTGGGTCAACTTTAATAGACGCATCCTGTTTCTTGGCATCGCAACAGCGGATTCTATGTACTCCATTCACGGTCTCTTTTTGGCCACCGTAGCACGAAGCAAATAGATTTTCGTATTGGAGAGCCTTTTCCTTACTTTTACTCAGCGGATACCAATGCTCTATCACTGTGCTTTCTGCCGTATTCTCTATGCGGGACATACAGTACACGCATAATCCGTGTTGTTCTTTTACAAGTGCTTCTCTGAGTCGTTCCTTATTGAGCTTATTAAAAAATTCTTCTCTCAGTATTCTTGCCTGTTCCTTATTGGGTTCTTCTGGTATGTCATTCCATTCAGACTTTGCTTTTTGGAAATTAAAGTCCTTCTGAATATCTTCTGGACATGAATTCTTTTTAACATAGATCATTTCAGTTCCAGTTCTTTCTCATCCGCATTTTTGCTTCTGCGCGCTTCACTTCTGTATTATCTTCGCCAAAAAGCTCTTTCATCCCATCCAGTGCCTTTTGCGAATTTTGCTTATCTCTCTGGTAGAATGCATCTTCAAATTCTTTCTTTCGTTGCCAAAGCTCCTGCGGAATGCCAGAGCTTCCCTGCTTGTACGCCACAACATCATCAATCGAGTAGGCATACGCTCCGCTGAGCTCTTCTACGCCATTTTGCCCTATGGACAATAGCTTTGCATCCCTAAAGGACGAAATAATGATTGGCGAATGCGTTGCTGCGATAAACTGAACTTTCGGGAAAGAGCTGTGCAATGCGTCCAGAATCTTCCATTGCCATCTCGGATGAAGGTGCATATCGATTTCGTCAATCAATACGATTCCCTCAGCCTGACTGTAATCAGACATTTCCGGGTTCAGTAGCGCAATACGGAACGAAATCTCCATCAGCATCCACAGAAGAGATTGATAGCCTGCACTCAGATAATTGACCAGCATCGTTTTTCCATTTTCGGTATAGGTAATATCCTCAAAATCGCGCGTATACTCCACCAGCGGAATCTCATTCAGGTCATTCATCTTCTGCATAAAGGTGCCGACCGCTTTTTTGAACGCCTCATATTCAGCAATCGGCATTCCTTTTTTATATTCTGCCATTGCCATCTTAAAGGCCCAGTCTGTAAGAGCCTTTCGATCAAGCGTCGCATTCAAGCAGTCCATATAACCACATCTGCGGTCATTTAACTTGTTCTTTCCCACTGAACTCGTAGATGCTTTTTGCGTATCTACAACACGCGATGTGCTGAAATAACAAATCACTGGAAGAATTTCCGTCTGAGAATTAAGAAGCTCTCTGCCCGCAGTCGCAAGTTCCTTGCCTGCATACTTTGTACGAGTAGCATTCGTTTCATCCTCTCTGGATATTTCACTCGAATACTCAACTCCACCAAGCTCAACCGTGCTTTTGATCGTTGTTGGTGTATAGTACATCCGATGCTGGGAAGCATCACCAACAAGGCTACTGGTAAAACGGACATCCTTTTGGGTAATTCCCTTTTTCGTGATGTCATTCATCCGACTGAAGTAAGCCTGAACCGAAAGTGCCAATGCCTCCAATACCGTCGTTTTGCCAACGCCGTTGTCGCCAATCAGCAGATTAACACCCGAAGAAAAATTCAAGCTCATTTTTTCAATGCTCTTGAAGTTTTGGATTTCTGTACGTTTAAAATGCATCTTTCAGCCTTCTTTCCTCCGAATGGCAACAAGTCTTTTCAGCCGTCATGTGCTTTATTCTCTTTATTTTACCATAGCAACCGAAAAACATCAATCTCAGAATTTCATTTCAATTCGTCAAAAAACTCATTTCTAGCTATCACACAAACTGAAATGCAATCGGCATCAGTTCTTCCATGCTGTGCACCACATCACCGGTGTTCAGGACTTTCACATCCACCGGGAATTTTTTCTTACCAAAATCCATCAGATGACGCAGGTTGATAGTCAAGTCCTTCTTTTTCGCCAGCTTCAGAATAAAAGGTGCACAGTTATCGCCACAAGTCGAGGCATTGAATACCTTTTCCGGGTCGTTTGCCATCAGCAAAAGCGTTTTCGTGCCGCCAGACAGTTTTTCCGGCGAGATGACCCCCAGAACCGGGCTTTCCACCGCATGAGGGCCTTTGACATCGGACTTATCAATTTTCTTGATGACCTCTTTGGCAAAGTCAGAAGTCAGCCACTCGTCCTCGTAGGTATAGTTAAAATAGACCGAAGTATTGTAGACAGCCTCCGGCATATCTCCAAAGTAGATGTTCAGCATGGTATCACCTCGCAGATGTGAGTCATTTGCTATTATTGTACCTTCTTTCCACTCACAAAACAAGACACAAAATGCCCGTTGGCTCTTGATAAAGAAAACCAGACCTGTCCGATCAGACGAAAACCATCCCAAATGTCGAAACTGGATTTATTGCAGTCTGTAATGATTTTTCCATTTGTCACAATGAAATTGAAGGGCAGAGATCGAAAATACACTACCTTTGATCAAATCGCCCTATAAGAAATCCCAAAAAGCAGTTTATTATCATCCTATTAGATTTCGATCTATGGATAACAGTGTCATAAATCACCAGATAGAATGCTATGCGTTTTTATAGTAGTTGTTCCTCCCGATCAATTTCTATTTGATTCATAACATCCTGATAAATCACAAAATGAGGTGTTTTTTATGACAATGGCAAAGAAGCTCCCACTTTTAGCGCCTTCCATTCATACGTTTGAAGTGAATGGAACGTACACGGATTGCGAAGCGAAGCGTACTGTATTTATGGCAATTCAAAAAATGGTATCCGCTGGAAAATACTATCGGATTCCGTATCATGGCTCCTCGAAAAAAGGCTACTCTTATAAAAGAAAAGATGGCGGTTTGACCATCACATTGGCAGATTATCCAGATTTTAAGAAGCGATACATAACGTTATCTGGTGTGAACCTTGCTCGGATCGCAGGTGATCCGTCTCGTTTAAGTTTAACAGATTTGTCGCCAGAAGGTTTGGTCATGCAAGAGCAGGCATTTCTGGATGAATTGGAGCAGCTTGGGCTTCTTAAAATTGAGGATTCTGTTAAATGGAAAATGCATCGGTTGGATATTACACAAGACTTCTATGTGAAATGCGATCCCGCGCTGATAGTAAAAATCATTCGCTATGCAGGAAGCGTTGACCCGTACAGAAAAGGTCGCGCACTACACTATAACCAGCACAATGAGATCCGAAGCTGTAAATTTGAAAAAACGTGGTACGATTTTGCACTCTATGACAAGCATCAGCAGCTCTTGAATTGTGAAAAGGAGAGCTATCCGATTTCTCCAGACGATTTGGAACGCTCAAAAAATCTGGTTCGATATGAAATTCAATTAAAGCGCCCCAGTCTGAAAGAATTTGAGCACGATAAGTTGGAATCGAAATCTTCAAAGTTCCAGTTTGGAAATCATGCGCTGTTTCATTATTTTGATAAAATCAGCGATGATATTCCGTTCTTTCTATATCGGTATGCCGTCGATTATTTTGGTAAGCATTCGTGGTATAACGTTCCAACTGCCCTGAAAGCCGTACAAATGAGCAATCTTGATGACGATACCAAAGAACTTGTCCGTGCGTATATCGAAGCGCAGGATGAGCCGGAACTGACCGATAAGATACATCATAAAAAGAAAATCGCAAAGGCTTTGGAAAAAATAGAGATCAACGACGTGATCATCCCTTGTCGCATCCTGAACGATCGTCAATGCGGCAGATTTCCATGTGCGCCCTTATGCACAAGGGTACAAGGGCTTTGAGCGAACAAAAAATGATCCGTGCAAAACAGAACGAAAATTCACCAGAATCACAAGAATGGAGTTGATTTTCAATGCTAGACAACTATCCAGATGTCCTGAGCTTCCGGCAGGTCATGGAAATTACGCATGTTGGCAGAAATCTACTGCTGCGTCTTCTGAACAGCGGCGAAATTCCCGCATTCAAGATGGGAAAACTTTGGAAGGTTTACAAACAAGACCTGATCCAGTATATGAGCCAATGTCAGTAAGCCGTATCCTTCGTTTGGGGCAAAAAGAATCCCGTTGGACTCCGCAGCAGGAATCCAGCGGGATTCGATTCTATCGATCTTTTAATTCACTTGCTCGTTACTTAGTTGAAGATCATGTCCGCATTATTCTTCTCTGCAAGGGCAAAAACTTCTTCTACATAATATCCGGCCTCATCATCTGTTTCCATTCCAGTCGGCGCATCATTATAGATACTATCATAATCCTTCAAGCGTTCACTTCCAAAAATGCCCTCGTAAAAGTCCAGATAATCGCCAAACTGTTCCCATGCAACCAGATAGCCATATCTTCCCCAGCACCGATATACATCGCTATACATTGCGTCTTGCCATGCCGAATAAAAAGCATTCTCTCCGTAGAGCAGAGTTCCCATAAAACAGTATTTGCAAAAGTTCCCTAAATGGGGAAGATTTGGCGTGACTTCGGTCACGCCTTTTCTTTTGCTTCCAGTTCATCCAGAGGGATGTACCCCAGCCCATCGTACTTGATATGGATGTGCTGCACCCGCTTTCCGCTGGACTTATCCGGGGCATCTACATAGATAGCCGACACCAGTTCACGGAGAGCATAGGGAGTGAGTTCTTCAATATGAACGTACTTGTGCGCTTTCTGGACGAATTTTTCAATATTCTCGATTTGCTGTTCCTGTACTTCGATTTCCTGTTGGATAGAGAGGGATTCCTCTTCCAGCTGCTTCTGTTCGGCATCGTAGCTCTGGCTCATCATGTCGAAGCGGTCATCGCTCAGCTTTCCATTGGCGTTGTCCTCGTAGATTTTCATGAACAGCCGTTTGAGGTCTACAATCCGCTTCTCATTCCGGGCAAGCTGCTTCTTCAGGACGGTCAGCTTTTCGCTGCTTTCCACACGAAGCTGCTCCTCCATGACCTTGCGGAAGTAGTTTTCATGACGGAGAATGTAGTCCGTCACCCGCTGAACATGACTCAGCACACGTCCTTCCAGAACCTTTACCCGGATGAAATGTCCCTTGCACTTGCTCCCGTTCTTCTTGTGCAGAGAGCAATCAAAGAAGTCTTGACTGAAGTCCCTGTTGTTGGACGAACCATATTGCATCTTAGAACCGCAGTCAGCGCAGTAGACCATACCGGAGAAAATGCTGCTCTTGCCTGTCCGGGTCATGCGGTGACGCTGGCTACGAATCTCCTGAACCTTTTCAAACACATCATCGTCAATAATGCGCTCATGTGTATCCGGGAAGATAGCCTGATTTTCCACAGGATTCAGATGTCTCTTTTTATCCCAGATAGAGTTAGTATAGGTCTTGAAGTTGACTGTGCAGCCAGTGTACTCCCGGCGTTCCAGAATCAAACTTACTGCTCTTTTATCCCAGCGATAAGGGTCTTCCGGGGCAGGTGCGTTTGTGCTCCGGCCATGGCTCAACTTGTAGGCGGTAGGAGTCAGAACTTTATCTGCCCACAGTTGGTTCGCAATTTGGGTCGGCCCACGTCCCTCCATGCACATGGAGAAGATGCGCTTCACAATCGCAGCCGCTTCCGGGTCAACAAGCCAATGCTTCGGGTTCTCCGGGTCTTTTACATAGCCGTACGGAACATTAACCGTCAGCGGTACTCCACGCTCTCCCTTGGCCTTCTGAACGGCCCGAATCTTGCGGCTGGTATCGCGGGCGTAAAACTCGTTGAACCAGTTCTTAATGCCCGCAAAATCGTTGTTTACGCTGTTCGGGTCAATGGTGTCGTAGTTGTCGTTAATGGCGATGTAGCGAACGCCATACTGGGGAAAGGTGAAGTTGGTGTACAGACCAGTCAAGGCAGAATTGCGCCCCAGTCGGGACAAATCCTTCGTGATAACGATTCCTACACGCCCTGCTTCGATCTCGACCAGCATACTCTGAAAGCCGGGACGGTCATAGTTCGTGCCGGAGTAGCCATCATCCACAAAGAACACCGGGTTCGGGAAGTGGTTCTTTTTGGCGTATTCCAGAAGGATGACCTTCTGGTTCTCAATGGACAGGCTTTCGCCGAGCCGTGCGTCCTCTTGCGACAGTCGGCAGTAAAGTGCGGTGATTTTATTCGTTGCTCCAGACATTGTTGTGTCCTCCTTACTCTGTGGAGCAACTGTCGGTACAGGATTGGTTACCGGGTCAAGTATAGCAGAATTGGACGCAGTTGTCATTCGTCTGCACCCTCATCTTCAAATTTTTGCTGGGCGTTCTTGGCAACAATGCGCTCCAGCTTCTTCAAAAAGGACTCCTTGCCCTCATAGCTGCCGGTCACGGTGTAGGTGGTGTGACCGACTTTCTCCGTGGTGGTCAGTTCTGGAATCCAGAAAGCGGACAGGTTCTTGACATGGAGGTTGCCGTTCTCGTCCACATAAGAGCTGTGTTTCTTCTGCTCTTCGGTCAAGGGCTTCCGCTTGAAATAGATTTCATTTTCGGAGATGTTCACAGTCTCGCTGGTCTGCTCTTTCGGGGCATCATCATACAGCTGTGCGAAAAATGCCAGTGCATCTTCGGGTGGTTCTTCCTCCATGAGCTGCTCGAAAACTCGCTGTTCCTCTGCCGAGAGGTTATTCCATGCGGCTTCCAACTCCTGCTCGTTGGCTGCGTTGACGAAGGCTTCGATCTCTTTTTTCATGGTGCATCCTCCTTTGGCTGCGAAAAGCGGATTTTCAAAAAGTATGGGTTTTCGTGAGAGCAAGAATCGTCCCGTGGCCACAAATTTTCAATTCTTGAAAATTCTTGCCCTTTTGGGACAGCTTCTTGTTGGGGCGTGCCTGCCCCAAACCCTGCTTAGGAGTGAGTGCGATATACTAGGAATTTATTTATTGCTTGCATCGGTTTTGTCGTTTCCCTTTTTCTTACGAGACAAACCTAAACAAAGATGCGTCGAGCCAAGGCAAAGAAATGATGAACCAAGACACAACCATACAACAGCCATAGAATTATCATTTCCACTTATGAAGCTAATAAGTGAAGCCATATATAACAGAGCAGAAGCTGCATAGAATAAGATAGATTTCTTGGTTTCTTTTTTCATAAATAATCGCCTCCACAAATCGATTTGTTGAGTCAATTATACCACGTTCTTTATCGAAATTACACCCTCTACATGGGAGAACTTGGCCGATTTACTGCGTACGTGCGTACCCATCTTCCGTATACACGTATGCGGCGATTTGCCCGAAACGCACTCTATACAGCCGTTCCCCCTCGGAGAGCCCACTACACTTTGCAGACCACAGGGATGAAAGTGTCATAGTGGGTTATTACACTTCCGCAGAAGTGCCTTCTCCTCGCCGCAGACAGCTGGGTGTGCCTTTTGTGAGAGCTTTCTGTGCGGCGAATCTACATCGCCCACAGGCGATGTAAGCAGGGATTCCAAAGGGGCGCAGCACCCTTGGCACACGACTTTGGTACAAAGTCTAGTGTGTTACACCTTTCAAGAGATGTACACGTTCCTGAAATGCAAAAAGCCCCATACCCAACACCTTGACGGTGCGGACATGGGACTTGATGCTTCCTCGGCCTAGCCGGGTACTCCGTAACCAATCCTGACAGGCAGTTGCCGTGTCATTTTTCGAAAACTGTTTTACGGATACCCAGCAAGCTCCGGAACTCTGCTTTTTGTTCTTCTGTCATATTTCCACTTGTATAATCACCAATAGAGATATAGATATCTTCAGCCAGACTGTTTTGGTGGATCTCATATCCAGTGCTGTCAGACTCTGTCTGATTTTGTGTATACTCCTCCGGTTCATCGTATACCGTACTTTCTGCAACACCCACCGTTTCGCTCTCAGGTTCTGCCATGCTGACGCTGGAAGATGAATCCGCAAGAGCATCATCCAGTGCATTTTCCAGTTCATCGAATGCACTGTCCAGCGCATTGCTGCTGGCAAGGCCGTGAGATTCCCGGTAGCTGTCGTTCAGAGCTGAGATCACGCCAAGCTGTTCCAAGGTATTCATGGTATCGCCGTTCCATGTCATCCGGTCGATGCCAAAGGTTTTATCGCTGTTCAGCTTGAAATAAATGCCAATCACGATCTTCTCACCGGTCTGCGTATTCTGCCCGATGCCAGTATAGCTGACATAGGTCACGCCGTTCTGCTCGTAGTTGTCCCATTTGCCGTCCGCAAAGAAGTCATCCAGCACTTCTCCCACGGTAGCTTCCGACGGGAACACATTCAGATAGCTGTCCGAGATACCTTTGGAGCGGGCACTATCCGAATAGAGCGTGGTATAGAGCACATACGCCGCGAATGCAACAAATGCTGCTGTAATCGCCAGTTCAATGACCAGAGGCATCTTGTGTGCGCCGAACAGCTTCCGGACTGCTGCCTTTTCTTCTTCCACCTGCTCCGCAGAAATTTTTTCAGGGTACAGGATGGCGATCACCTGCGACAGCAGAACGCTGCTGAAAACTGCATACAGATATTCTTTCTTGCTACTCTTGGATGGCTTGGTCAGGATGGTCATTTTCAGACCATCGGCTGTGTTTTTCAGCTGATAGGTACCACGCTTTTTGCTGTAAAAGGTCATGGCATCCGCAGTATCCGTCACCTGTTCAACCTCCGGATTGGCAAATCCGCGCCGGATGCGATCTACGGCTTCTTCCCAGCTCATTCCTTCCGGCAAAGGCAGCTGGCCTCTGTCATGCTCCGGGCCATAGACTTTTTTATAGACATCATCCCGGAAGCCAAAATAGATCACTGCGGCGATCAGAAGCCCTAAAAGGACCGACACCGCTCCGGCACCGGTTGCAACACCTGTCACCACGCCCACAATAAATCCCAGTAGCAGCCAGATCTTTAAGGAATCCAGCGCAATGCTTCTGCGGGCAGATGCAGTAAACAGCGGGTGAAAGCCGCTCAGATTTTTGGATTTTCCTTTGGCTTTTTTAGCTTCTGCACTGCCATCATAGATTTCAAATAGCTCTTTCATAATGTTTCCTCCCATCTCAATGGATGCGTAACCTTTTCCGTTCGGAATGATTCAATTGAATCATTTTGATGCTTTTATTATAAAGCGTTGATTGGACATCAAGATTGTCCATCCGGCAAACTTCCATTGGGATTTTTCTATATAGCCTTACATAGAAAAACCGCCCCGGCTTCCTGCTATGGAAACCGGGGCGGTTCGTTTACTTTATGGGTGCTTTTTCAAACACTCAATGCCTACCAACTGGCATTCAGTTTTTGAAGTTTTAGTCATATCTGTATTTAGAGGACTTTCCATACACCTTCCGGAGCGATTTTTTCAGGCTGACCACTGTTTCTTTGATGATCTTTGCCTCATCGGCGGAGCAATCCGCAAGCTGTTCGGTCATCCAGCTGTCGAACACTGGCTTTGCTTTTTTGATTTCGATGCACAGCAGCTCGTCCGCTGAACAGTCCAGCGCGTTGATGATGTCGATTAGCGTTTTCACGCTGGGCACGGAGTTTCCTGTTTCGATATGGCTGATGTGCGTGACCACCACGCCGACCTCATTGGCCAGCTGCTCCTGCGTCATGCCCTTTGCAAGGCGGCAGGCACGGATGCGTTTTCCGATGTCGGCGTAGTCCACCATAATACAGGTTCCCTCCGTTTTGTGAAGTGATACTTGTATTGTATGTGCAATCGACTCAGATTGTAATAACCCGAAAGTGCAGTAGACTTTTTAAGGCATTTTAGTTTAATACTTCCTGCCGCCAACTTTTTTTGATTGGATACAGACGGCATGTTTTTTGATCCTGTGAAAACTCCAGTTCTGCATTTTCATGCCATTTCACGATATTCATTTCAGCCGCACTAAACCGAGCATCATTTCGCACAGCCTCGGCCACCTCTTTATAGAGGTTATCCATAAAGCCAGCTTCCACAGCATTGCATTCCACCATCTCGTTAGACTGCATCCGCTTTCCATTACAGGTTCCATAGAAAACAACTTCGTAGCTGGTGTCCGATACCAATGCCAGCAGTTCCACCTCTCGAATCTTCTTTTCCTCTAATACCGCCATTACCTCTGCAATTGACTTACTCATTTTAGCCCTCCTGTTTTTCAGTGCTGCCTATATTGAAGGTTCTGTACATTTTTTCCCCTATCGTTTCGTTTCGCAGCCCTACACAAATACTTTGTAGCAGGCCATTTTCGTAAGACCTCGACACCGATGTTACCGAAACTGTATTTCCGTCTTCCACCATATCGGTCACTTCATCCATAAGACTCTGATTGTCTTCAGGCGATAACACATCTTTCAGTCCTTCCAGCAGATCTCTTGAGCCTTCTACATTATCCACTACCAATATTTTACGGATATTTTCGTAGGCATATTCTCGCACTATTTTTGTGGGGCGAGAATCGTTACCCTCTCGAATAATAAATCCCTCATCTTCTACTTTCCCCCCTCGCTGTAGCACCCCCGCAATTTCATTTTCGGCACATTTCCAGTCACCGCGATTTATGGTCGAACGCATCGCCACAAGATTTTCTTTTCCAGGTGCGCCGCCAAGGATTCTCGCCTCCAGATGGCCTCCATCATCGTTTTCCAAACGATCGCTGCCGCCTGCTGCTATCTGTGCGCCAATATTCCGCTCGTTTTCCGGATGATAAGACGGATCTCCTTTCCATGAAAGTATTTCACCGTTTTTGTCTGTCTGGTATATAATTCCATTGATTTCATATTGCGATTCCGGCACAAGATCTCCATCAATTTTGAAAATATTTCCATTATCGTCCGTTTCACACAAAATACCATCAATTTCAACCGTCGTGTTCGGTCCATAGAGTTTATCCAGGTCAGTCAGAATATCGCCAAACTGCTTTTCACAAGAATCCAGCATTCGGTCTGTGAGCCAGTCAAATCCCGCTTTCAATATTTTCCCTGCTGACATCTTTGTTTTTTCCGCATTCCCCAAAGAGCCCAAAACGGATTCGTCAACCTTTTCTATGTGACCCTCAAAAGAATCCAGAAGTGAACCATCCAAGCTTTCCAAGCCCCCGTCCAATGACCCCCAAATAGCATTCTCTGTCTTTGAAGGCTCGCCTTCCAGTATCTCCAGAATAGAACAGTCTGCATTTTCAGTACTGTCCTCCAGCCAACTGGACATTGATGCTTCCAGCTTTTTATCAGAACGCTCAAGGGATGTCGACCCGTGTTCATCCAGCCTTTCACTGCCACCTTCCAGTAGGTTCAGGTGGCCGGTTTCCATTTTTACTGTTCCTTCATGGAGTCCTTCCAATCCTCGAAAAAAATCGTTCATACCATTTTTTCCTCTTTTGTTTCGTGATTCTTAAAGCTCTCGCTCAGATTTTCTGCAAACTTACGGTTAGGGCATTCTTTTACAAAGGTTATTACCGCTTGATGAAGAACCCATTTCGCAGTTTCCGGTTCCAGTCCATACTGGTTTTCAAGCCTGTACCACACCTTACGGCATGGATCATCCTTCAACGCTCTCAAATAAGCCCGCACACACTTTTCGCCGTCTATTCCACCAAAGAAGTTCTTTACGATTCTTTCAGTACTGCTTTTATCGATTGGCTGTCCTTCAGCTGCTTTTTGGAGTGCCTGGCAGCACTCCACACCAAGAACACCCTCATAGCGATTTAACCATCGGGCAAACTGTTCAAACTCCCTTTTGCCGTTGAGTTGGATCGGTTTTCCTTCACGGATTTTCTGGAATACAAACTCTGTATTTATCACAGTTTCATACGTCTCTGGTTTATGATAACGTGCCTGCACCTCCGGATATTCTTCTATTTTGCAAAGGACTGCCTCTGGCCACTCGTTCTGGTAAACAGCGGCCACACCCAGTTCCAGTTTTGCCAGTTCATTGATCTGTTCCTCTTTCAGACTGGCCGATGCACCCACCAGCTTTCGATCTTCTTCATCCGGCAGACGCAAAATGATCTTCGTGTTGGTGTTTCGGATGACCGATGCATCCAACAGTCCCGGGGCCTGATCGGCAATAATAAATCCCTCGCCGTAAGTACGCATTTCCGCAATGGCATTGGCCAGCATTTCCACCGACTTCCCCTGCAGGTTTGCACTCTCTTGTGATTGTTCTGCTGCAGTGCGGCGCAACAGATTATGGGCTTCTTCCAAAACCGTAACATGGCGCAGCCGACTATTCATTCCACTGCTACACATCCGGTATTCCTGCAACTTCATCACCAGAATACCCATTAGCAGCGACTTTGTCTCCATCGAGCTCACACGGCTCAGGTCCACAATGACGTTCCGGTCGAACAGTTCAGCATCGCTCAGCGCATCCTCTGCGCAGAACACACTGCCATAAATACCATTCGTCAGCGAATTCACACGAGTACACAGTGCTCCCACATAGTTACTCTGCACCTCGTTTGAATAGTGCGATTTCTGAATAATGTCTGGCAGAACGTCCATCAAATCGAATAGGGTCGGAAATGTCCCCCTTGTATTCACAGATCTTCTCAAATCCCATCCTGCATTCTGATAGCAGCATTCGATGGCATCTTTCAGCACCGCAGGCATAGCCGCATACATCGGCCAGCAGGCATTGAAGATTTCAGTCAGTCTGTCAACATGTTCCAGAACGTGGATTTCTGCCGGAAATTCAAAGGGGTTGATGCGCAGCAGTGGTGTCCGGGCCGGATTTGTACCATACACAGCAGCTTTGATCCTTGCTTCATCGCTTCCAAACACATGCTTGTACTCGCCTTTAGCCGGTTCCACCACAAGGAATGTTGTTTTTCCGTCCTTTGTGATCTGATCCAGCAGGTGGTAGACTGCATTGGACTTGCCCGCACCGGTGGAACCGGTGATGAACGTATGGGAAGCCATCGCCTGCCGGTTCAAGAGCAGTCCTGCCGCTTCCTCTTTGCCCATGTGATAGATTTTGCCCAAATTTATCCTGTCCGCATCACTTATGCAGCTGTCCGGCACATTGCGACCAAATTCTGCATGTTCGGTCACAAGCAATCCGTGGACAGAGCGATTCGGCAAACCAAGATGCATTGGCAGTTCCCGACCGCTGACCATAGTGCCCGCTGTATAGAACAGGCTTTCTTCATCGTCTGTCCAAAGCCGCCGGGCAAAAGCCGGATGGGTGAATCGTCTGAGATACTCTTTCATCGGTTCGACATCAATCGGGTCGCGCCAAAGGTTGATTGCTCCGCTTTCTACCGAAGAGCCTTCGCCTATCATCAGCGCACGGTATGTATTGGCTGCAAGAAGCGCTTTGGAAGGTCTGGACGACAGGAAATACGCTGCACAGCTGTAGCAGCCATAGTCCTCACTTTCTTTTGTACGCTTGATTTGTTCGTCGATACGGTTCAACAGTTCATCGACCGACTTATTGCAAACCTCGATCTGTCTGGTTTTGCCTGTACCATGTGTCTCGGTGGTTCCATTCTGATGCTGCCGGCTTTCTCCCTGCATTTCATTATGACTTTCCGTATGCATTTGGGTAAAACCTTTACTCAGCCCGATTCCAAACGATTTACCAATGCTCTTTGCATTACTCCATGACTCACCATTCGTTTCTCTCGGGATAAGTTCTCCCAGCAGCGGAGACTTTGCAATTGCCGTTGCTGCCGTTGCTGCTCCAGCCTTTACAGCAGCAACTACCGCTCCTGCCGGCGGGAAGACCACAGAAGCAGCAATGGCACCTACGGCAAGAATTCCAGCACCTGCCGCAACACCAAGCACTTTTTCTTTGCTCGGCAATTTCAGTTTTGTCACCTCATGGGAGCCACCCCTTGTATTTGTCGTGCTGCTATTTATTCCGGCGTTCATGCTGAATGTTGTCTGTGTTCCCTTCGAGTCACTGGTACCGTCCGTTACAGAAGCGGATGTGCCTGTGCAGAATGTTTCCATCACTGCGGCACTGTCATTTTCGCTATAAGACCATGTTGTTTTACGGAAAGGGGAAAGCGCGCTGTACAATTCCTCATATCCGTTACGGATACCTGCCTGTGTTGTTTCTGTGACAGGCTCTGCCAGAAATAGCGCCGTATAGGTGTTTCCGTCCATTGCATCTATAAAACGCTCGATTCCCTGAATAAAGTCCTTATTCTCTGTTTTGGACTTATCACGGCTTGACGCAACACAAGAAACAGAAGCAATCGCGGATTGTGTGGTACAGAACGCGCCCTCTGCACCGCACAGCAAATTGCGAAGTTCGTTTGTCTCCAGTTCTTCCAATTTCAGTCCGGGGAAGTTGCTTTCCATTCCTCTTTCAAGTGCTTCTCCGGATGCTGTCAGGTCATGATTATCGATTCCCTGACTTGCCGGATTCTGCCGCACGCCCAGATAAATATTAGCCGGTGCCTTTTCATCTGAAACGTCGATCAATACTGCCAGACCACACCCAAGCGCCATACTGGCATGGTATACGGTAGAGAGCTTTTGGAGCATATCTTCGCCCTTTTTCAGCGTCAGGGCTTCCAGATGAAACATCTTGATGCACTTTTCAGGATCCAACGTTTTTTTGAACTCTTCCGTGGGTTCTACCAGCAGATAGTCCTGAAGTTCTGGCAAATATTTTTTGTACACCAAATGGTCTGCAAGCGTCAACTGGTTTGCAAGAGCGGCTATCGGCGGCACTTCCAATGCGCCCTGCTGCGTTGTCTGCATATCGCTCATAATTATCTCCCTTCAAGATTTCGCTTTATCCGATTCATCCAACTCATTGTCAAAATTATACCTATCCTGGTCAAATGGTAGCGGTGTTCTAACGTTCTTTATTATTGTTGCTGTTCCCATCACTGCTGCCGCTGCACATTTTACTGCACCTGCCATTATACCATCTGACAATGATTCCGTTTTTACTGGTGCATACAAAATATCAGACGATATGTCAATCACTTTATCAAGCGCCTTATCAACCTTACTCGGCTTCTTTTCCGTTTTTATTTTGCTGGTAGTTGTCTGCTTAAGCGTTTTTTCGCATTCTTGGATGATTTTTTCCGTTTTCTCTCGCTCACGTTCAAGCTCTTCATGCTGTTTTTTCTCTTTCTCCTTTCGTCGTTCTTCATCCAACCTTTTTTGTGCTTCTTCCCGAGCCCGTTTGCGTTGCTCTAATTCCTGCGAAGCATCCTCTTGGCCTTGTGCAGCGGCTTTTTGATACCAGATTACTGCTTCTCCCGCATTTTTCGGCACACCCGTTCCGTTTTCTAGGCATTTTCCATAGCGGTATTGTGCATCCGCATATCCCTGCTGTGCTGCTCTGCCATAATATCTTGCAGCTGCGTCCATGTCGCACAGGGTGTTCGCGCAATAATTACCGTACACAAATTCCGCCCTTGCCAAATGATACCAGTCTGCCGCGATACAGTACGCCTGCATAGCGCCTCTGCTATCACCGATTGCTTCCTGCTGCTCCGCAATCTCCATATATTCCTGTGCTGTTTTCTCTATTTCAGACAGTTCTGCCATTCTGCCCATTTTACTGTCCGATATGTTTTTCCGGAACTGCTGCCGCAGTTCTTCCGGGCCATGGAATATAAAGCAGTATGTTTTCTCCATCCTGCCGCTTTCATCCTGCTCTGCAATTTCTTCTTGCAGCCCCTTCCAGCTGGCGCGTCCTGTTATAGGGCAAAACCACTTTTCAACCGGCTTGTCTTCAAGAATAGCGGTTCCCTCCATCGCCCGATGATTGATGCAGATAGAGCGCAAGCCGTCCTTATAAAAAATCTCTACCTTGACCACATACATTTTAAAGTTCTCCTCCATCGCCATCTCTGATGATTTTAATGCAAAGGTTCAACGCCCACCAAATAAAATTTTAGCCATGATAGCCAGTCCGCCCAGCGCTACACCGGCAGTTGCGACACTGGCGCCTGTACCTTTTTTCAATTCTTCAATTCGCTTTTTCGCTTCTTGCCTTGGATCAAAGGATACCCAAACCACCCTTGTACTTTTTGCCCATCTTTCTTGTAGTTCTTGCTGCCGTTCGTATGGCTCCAGAACGTATCCTACGTCCGTATCGTAATTTGGACTATTCTCAAGCACTCTGTTGTAGCACTTCAACGCTGCTTCTTTATTTTTCTTTACGTTACCGCACCCAGTCTCATAGTACCATCCTAGATTAAATATAGCTTGTCTATTTCCTTTTTTCTCTGCCTTTAAGTACCATTTCAGTGCTTCTGTTTCATCGGGCTGGATTCCGGCCTGTTCATCTTTTATGCGGTTACACTCAGCCAAACCGATATAGCCCTTTACACTGTCCTGCTCTGCTGCTGCCAGGAACCATTTCTTGGCATTTGGGATATCACTCCACCTATAATAAATTTTCCCCAGTTCTGCTTTAGCATCTGCATTTCCCTGTTCAGCCGCTCGTTCATACCATTTCAGTGCCAGTTCATGATTGAAATCACCACAAAGGCCAAGATTATAGACCTCGCCCAATTTCATTTGTGCTTCAACATATCCTTGTTCAGCAGCCTTTGTGTACCACTTTACCATTTCCTCCTTGTTATCTGAAATGCCGTTTTCACTATCTCCCAAGTAATAAAATTCCCCTAAGTCAAACTGAATTTTCGGGTCGCCCTGTTCGGCTGCCTTGTGATACCACATCAAAGCCCTACCCGCGTCTTTTTCCACCCCTTCTCCTTCTCTATAGCAATCGCCTAACATCCACTGTGCTTCTGCATCTCCACAATCTGCAGATTTTCTAAACCATTCTGCAGCTTTCGCTTTATCTGCAAGAATACCACCTTCTCCAAGGTAGTATATCCAGCCAAGAAAATATGCAGCCCTTGCATGTTCCTGTTGCGCCGCTTTTTCAAACCACTTGACCGCTTCAATGTCATTTTCATCTGCACCACTGCCACTCCAATAGCAATCGCCCACTTTGAACTGAGCTTCTGCACGTCCCTGATTTGCAGCTTTATAGTACCATTCAAATGCCTGTTTTGGATCCTCACAAAAGCTGGCCAGGCTTTCCTGTGCCGCCGCGCATCCCTGATCGGCGGCCGCTTTAAATAGTTGAAATGCTTTCTTCAAATCTTTAGGAATGCCCTCGCCAGAGGTGTATTGCAGTCCCAGCCGATATTGTGCTTCCACATTTCCCTGTTTAGCCGCTTTTTCAAACCACTCGACTGCGGTTTCCGAGCTTTCAGGCACACCTTTCCCAAGGACATAACAAATGCCAAGTTGAAGCTGCGACTCTGCATCGCCCTGATTTGCAGCCTTCCAATACCATTTGACAGCATCCTCCATGCTAGAACTTTGCGCATAAAGAGCTCCCAACATTCGCTGTGCCGTTGAAGATTGATAATCTTCTGCCGCCACATAGTAGGCCTTGACTGCATCATCGTAGTCACCGTTATTTTGGCATCGTTCTGCAATGTCCAGATATTGTTGCAGCAACTTTTTTCGTACGCTTTCCATGGTTGCTTCTTCCACCACGCCGCCAAGTTCATATTTTCTGGCGCATTCTTCAAATTCAAGTCGATTTTTCAACGGACCAATGAAGATATACTCGTATCTAGCTTCCTCGCCGGAATAGCTCTGCTCTTCAATCTCCCTTTTTAATCCTTTCCAGCTTGCACGCCCTCCTATGGGTAGAAACCAATCCGGAATCGGCTTATCCACAATGACATTCAGATTTTCAAGTTCCCTTCCGTTAACACGAATGGTCCTCAGCCCATTTTGATAGGATATTTCGACCTGAACTTTGCTCATGTTACAATCTCCTTTTTGTCTATGGAAGAAGCTTTACATAGTCTCCCTGACTTCTCACCCACATCTGGATACCGGTTCCAAATACCTCGGCTTCCACGATCCAGCCCTTTTCCGTCACCTGCAAGACCTTTGCAGTTGGAAGACGGTCAAGAACGGATTCCAGACTTGGTCCGGTATACTCGAACCGGATGGTCTGCAACTCGCCGCCGTACATGAACTGGATGCGCTTGCGCATCTCGCCCTCCTGAAAGCGGTCGGTATAGCGCTGGGCAAAGTGCCGTTCGAGGGTCTTATAACTCTGGATTCGGTCAATGCGGTAAATGGTTGGGGAATTATCCTGCGGATTCTGGAAGTGTTTATCCTTGTCGATGCCCTCAATGAACGCCGCCAGATAGAAATAATACTCGCTGAACAGGATGCCAACTGGCTCAATAGTGCGCACACGGGTCTCGCCGTCATGGGTGCGGCAGTAGGTAATTTCCATAACATTGTGGTTTTCTACTGCTGTGCCGATTTCCCACAGGCTCTCGATAAACTTCCGACCATGCTGCGGCTCAACGTAATGGAAGCGTTCGTTGCTGATGAGGTCTTTGACCTGATTCAACCGGTCCAGCGGTGTACAGGCCATGATCAGCTTGTCCAGAATGGGGAACATTTCCTCCTTGACCATGGAGCGGCTTTCCAGCAGGATCTTGCACACTGCCAGAATCTCGCTGCTGGTGAGGAAGCGTGAAAGCGTGTCATCCAGCAGATAGCCGCCTTTTGCGGAGTTATACAGGATCTCCCGGCGCGGCTCGCTGTCTGCAAAATGATTGCGCAGGGTGTCAAGGTCGCGCTGGATGGTTTTCTCACTGACACCGAAGCGATCAGCCATTTGCTGTTTGTTCAGCACACCGCCCTGTACCAGCACCTGTTGGATATAGAGTATACGGTCCAATCTACTATTACGCACAGTTCATTCTCCTTCTCTGCTCATTGTAACACAACACAACTATCACTGCAATTCTTTGTGTAAAGTTTTGTCGTTTCACGGAATTACAAGAAAATTTTTGTCTCTTTTGCACAACCACAGTATACAAAAAAAGATGGACAGACAGCCTGTCCATCTCCTAAAAAGTCAAGGTAGACTATTCTTAAATTGCCAACCTCTTTTGAAGCGATAGGCACTGTTCATCAGTTCATCTGTGATGGTGTAAAGCGCCCGGCGTGGCGAACCATATCCGACAATCAGCCCAATCACAATCGCAAGATTCAGCACAAATGCAATGCTCAACAGTACCATCAAAAATTTTTTCATACGCTCTTCTCCTTCTGTCTTATGATTCCGTCACTTTTCTGCCCTCATTATACGGATTTGGCTGGACGGTATGGTTGTCCATCCTACACAAGCCACAAAAAAGGAACACGGCGTTCTCATTTTGAATGTACCGTGTTCCTTCTATCCGTTTTTGCAGCACTTCTTCTACATAGAAGTCAATCCTTCATTTCAGCGTCCTCCCGAATCTGACGCTTATATTTATAATAGGTATTCCGGGCAAGACCTGTGAGTTTCATGCACTCGGCATCGTCAAGTGTGCCGCCAAAGGTCTTGCAATGGGTGCGGATGATCTTTTTGGCTTCTCTGGCTTTCTTCGTTTCAAAGCTAACACCCTTTTTGCGGCCAACCTGCTTGCCGTTCAGCTTTGCTGTCACAAGTCCCTCACGGGTGCGCTGGTGCAGATCGGCAACTTCTTTTTCGGACTGCTCAAAGGCCAGTTTGATCTGCTCTTTTGCCAAGGCCATCAAATATTCGTTGATGCCCTTCAAGATGAAGTCTACATTTGTCCCTGTCATGGCAATGCTGCCGGATAGGGCTTTTTTGTAGGTCTCGGTATCAATGTGGTGCTCTTTCAAGAACACCAGTCGGATGCCCTTGTGGTAGAGGTCTTCGTACAGAGTAAAACCTTCTTCTGCATTTCTGGACATCCGGGACACCGAATCGAACACCACCGTATCCCCGGATTTCAGAATCCGATAGAGCTTCAGCCATTCCGGGCGAAAAATGGATGTGCCCGTATAGGCTTCCTGCACGATATGGACAGTCGGGTATTCAGCCTTGATGTTGCGGAGCTGGCGGTCGATACTCTGTTTTGCAGTGGAAATTCTGCAATAGCCATAAATGCTCATAACTCTTTTCTTTCTGTATCAAAAATGCCGAACGTCATTTTAGCGTTGCCGATTTGTTGACGCAACTCTCTCAAATGATAGAGAATTTGATACTCTTTTACCTCTACGGCATTTTTAATACTTTTCCGGCACAAGTTTTCTGTCATTTCTGCATCACATAGGTCTTTATAAATTCTTCCACTGTGACACATGGCTTTTGATTTTTCTCTGTTCCTCCAAACGGAGCATAGTTCCAGTCGGTGTCCTCGTCAATATATCGCCGTCCATCGTCCAGCAGTTCCAGCGGTTCCGCAAGGATAATGGTGCTCCAGTGGTTGACCATCGCAAAGGGTGCGATTTCGCAGGGAATGCCCTGGCACTCATCGTCGTGCTGGACATCGTAGGCATACAGACCATCCGGGACAGTATCTCTCTTGATGCGGATGCTGGTGAACAGCGTAGGCTTTCCGCAAACCGTGATCTCTTCGTAGTGTTCGGTCATTGCATTAAAGGTCATAATCTGTCTTCTCCTTATATAAAGAAGCAGGACAATCCACACGGACTGCCCTGCAAAAGTAAAGGGAGAGCATCCGAAGACGCTCCCCCAGTTGTACATATGAATTTTTTAGCTGATGCCCAACTCTTTCATCAGCCGAGTGCGGTACTCCTTATCTTCAGAAGCCCGTTTTGCATCCTCAATGCGGTTTTGATCGAAGAGCTTCTTCATGAGCAGAGCTACACTATTTGCGCCTTCAGCCTTTCCACGATTTTCCACTTTATCAAGCACATCACACATATTGCGTGGGCCTCCGGTCTTATCGAATGCCAAATTCTTTTATCAACTGATCGCGGTACACTTCATCTTCAGAAGCCCGCTTGACATCATCAATACGGCCTTGATCGAGGAGTTTCTTGACAAGGAGAGCCATTTGATTTTTGCCTTCAATTTCACCCTCAGCCTTACCTTTCGCAACGCCTTTTGCAATGCCTTTTTCAATGCCTCTGCTTTCCACTTTATCAAGCACATCACACATATTGCGTGGGCCTCCTTTCTGGCCATCGGTATTTGTATTGTACGCTTCCTCAAACCGATTATCATTCGTCATAATACTCAGCAGTTGAAGCGTTTCCTGCACATGGGTCAAATCCTGCGAACTCGGAATATAGTCGCCGTTTTCCCGCTTCTGTACGAAGTAGTCTGCAACGACCTTAAAATCGCTCTGGAAAAGTTCTACCTGCTCGTGGGTCAGATATGCAATCTGGAACAAATTGATCCTATAGTCGTTGACATACGGCTCAAATTCTTTGGGAATGTTCAGCCGCTCTTTCAGAGAAAGCGGCCCATTCCACGGTTTATCATGGCCGAAGTAGAGCACCAGCGTCACAACAGGATAGAGATTTTCGCTATTGCCAAGTAACTGCGCCCGGTACTCTGCGCCATCGTAGCCCATGACACGGAGCGGCATATTGGGATCAGAAGCGGTCTGGTTTTCAAAGCCGATACAGGCCACGCGAATATTTCCGTTCTTTCAGCGTTTGGCAACATCTCGCTCAATTTCACGAATCCTGCCATCTGCCTTGTAGTAGGAGCGTGGAGCCTGATCTTCCAGTTCATCCGCCAACAAAACCTGTTTGCCGTTGAACAGAAGCACATTCACAATGTCCGAAAAGACATCGTTATAGGATTCCAGAATTTTTTCAGATGTATCCTTTTGCGCCATCCCATCGCCTTCTTTTCTCTTGTTATTATAGTAGCATACAGATGTGAAATTTACAAGCATTTGCCTTATGCTACGTTCAATCTGGTGGCTTTATAGCAGTCAGCGCACATTCCCTCATGGGTGGCGGCAAACTCTGCCGCCTGCATAATAGAACCATCCTTCAGCTTGACCCTCTTGATGGGCTGGTTGCACCGGGCGCAGATGCAGGGCACAGGCGGCTGTTCCGGCTTCAGGCTACCAGTGCAATATGCGAACCGTCAACCCGACCCGTTCCTTTGTTCTGGAGCACAACATGACCCAGCAGCTCAGTTGTGATGCCATTTCCATCCCGGAGTGGAAGCTGGAACTGATGGCGAAGAAGATCTTTGAAAAGGTCTGGGGCAATCAGAACAAAGCCATCCTTCGTGCCTGCAAGATAATCGAAAGCTGCCAGAATGGGAAAGCCGCTGCACGAATGTCCGCTGCACCGATTCAGAGCAAGATCGAAAAAATCAAAAAGCGCAAGCTGAACTACGCTGCCATGCGTGCAGACGGCGAACTGCCACGAGAAGAATATCAAGCCCTCTGCAAACAGGCAGATGACGAGGTCGCCCGCTTGGCGCAGAAGCTGAAAGCCCTCTCCCCTGCGCCCGAACCGCAGACGGTCTCTTCGGGCATGAAAGAGATCTACGATTTTCTTTCTCAGAAGGTCGATGTGCACGGTGCCTGTCTTGCTCCCGAATTGATCGACCAGTTCATTGAAGTGGTCACCCCCATTGCCGATTACTCCTACCGCTGGAAGCTGAACACCGGCTGCAAGAAGTCCAAAGAGGAGCGCACCAATCTGATGGCTGTATCAGAAAAGCCCATCCTTACCTTCACCATCGACTTTGAAACCGCCAAGCGTTACCGGGAAGCCAACAAGATGCCCCACCAGTTCCGCCGTGCAGCGTGGACCGACCTGACCGTGGAGGTGTATCTGTGATGCTTCTGGGAAGCAGCTTTGTGTTAAACACGATTCATCTCATACATGAGCAAACAAATAAGGCCCACCGCCAAAATTGACGGTGAGCCTTATTTTATGCTTGATTTTTAACGATAATTCGCTATAGAATCCTTATGCTCTCGGGTTTTTAATAGCAGCCTGCGCAGCAGCCAGACGTGCGATAGGCACACGGAAGGGAGAGCAGCTGACGTAGTCCAGACCAACATTGTGGCAGAACTCGACGCTGGAGGGATCGCCGCCGTGCTCGCCGCAGATGCCCAGACCCAGATCAGCACGGGTCTCACGGCCATCGTGAGCAGCCATCTTAATCAGCTTGCCGACGCCGACCTGATCCAGATGCTGGAACGGATCGCTCTCGTAGATCTTGTTCTCGTAGTAAGCGCCGAGGAACTTAGCGGCATCGTCACGGCTGAAGCCGAAGGTCATCTGGGTCAGATCGTTGGTGCCGAAGCTGAAGAACTCAGCCTCCTTGGCGATATCACCAGCAGTCAGAGCTGCACGGGGGATCTCGATCATGGTACCGACCAGATACTTCATATCAACACCGGAGGCAGCGATCAGCTCGTCAGCGACCTTGACGACAACGTCCTTGACGAACTTCAGCTCCTTGACCTCGCCGACCAGCGGGATCATGATGTGCGGGGTGATGACGTAGCCGGTCTCAGCAGAGACGTTCAGAGCTGCCTTGATGACAGCGCGGGTCTGCATTGCTGCGATCTCGGGGTAGGTGACAGCCAGACGGCAGCCACGATGGCCCATCATGGGGTTGAACTCGTGCAGAGAAGCAACGACATTCTTCAGGTCATCGAAGGTCATGCCCATATCGGCAGCCAGCTCCTTGATGTCCTCGTCCTTGGTGGGCAGGAACTCGTGGAGAGGCGGATCCAGATAACGGATGGTCATCGGGCGCTCACCCATGATGCGGTACATCGCCTCGA
>OBZC01000338.1_pt1 | contig 62596 bp, 67 predicted proteins | sample 1538231 | NCBI WGS metagenome assembly OBZC01 (sample SAMEA2580225, study PRJEB22360) | human gut metagenome | biome: human gut; feature: human-associated habitat; material: faeces | place: Denmark | collected 2008/2010 | reverse complement strand
CGGAGAAGTACAAAAAATGCGTTTAGCGAAGCGGCTAGCATTTTTGTGCTTCGACAACTCCTTCGGGGTCTGAAAGGGGCGAGCAGCCCCTTTCTCGTGCCTCCCGCGCCTCGAAAGTAGCGGGTGCTTTTCTGGTTCTCTTTTGGCACGCAAAAGAGAACATTAACCTAGCGTAAGAGCGCTCTGCCCCGCGCACAGGCGCGCAAGCCCACTTAAAGAAACCTTACCCCCGCGCAACCTCGCTCTACCCTTCTATTATACACCAAAATCCCCACATTTCTGTGACCAAGTCCCAAAAGCCTCCATTTCCCGCCGGAACTCCACTTTGCAAGGGCCGGAGAGTGTGTTATACTTTCCTTGAATTTGATTTTTTATCTTCCCAATGGAGGCTTTTACTTATGTCCACAAAGCAGCGCCTGCTTTTCATCACCACCGGCGGCACCATCGCCAGCGTCCGCACCCAGCAGGGCCTCAAGCCCGTGCTCACCAGCGAAGAGCTGCTGGCCCATCTGCCCGAGCTGAACGACCTCTGCTGCCCCGACACGCTGGCCCTGTGCAGCATCGACAGCACCGACCTCGGCCCGGAGCACTGGCTGATGATGGCAAAGGCCGTGCAGGAAAATTATGCCCTCTACGACGGCTTCATCATCTGCCACGGCACCGACACACTGGCCTACTCGGCGGCGGCACTGTCCTACCTCATCCAGAACGCCGACAAGCCCATCATCCTCACCGGCGCACAGCAGCCCATCTCCAACGAGATCACCGACGCCAAGAAAAACCTGCGCGACAGCGTCATCTGCGCCCTTGACCCCGGCAGCCGGGGCGTTATGGTGGTGTTCGGCGGGCACGTCATCGCGGGCACCCGCGCCAAAAAGAACAAAACCATCAGCTACGACGCGTTCGCCTCCGTGAATTTTCCGGCGCTGGCGCTGGTACAGGGCGACCGTCTGGTGCGGTATGTGCCCTCTCCCTGGCCCACCGGCCCGGTGGAGTTTGGCCGCGCCCTCAGCCCCCGGGTCTTTCTGCTCAAGCTGACGCCGGGCCTCAGCCCCGACCTCATCCCGGACATCTTCCGGCTCTACGACTGCGTCATCGTGGAGAGCTTCGGCGTAGGCGGCATCCCCCAGCGGCTGATGGACGCCTTTGCCGAGGGCCTCGGCGACTACGACAAGACCCGCAAGGTGCTCATCCTCACCACACAGGTGACTTACGAGGGCAGCGATGTGGGCATCTACGAGGTGGGCAAGCGGGTCAAGAACCGCTTCCGTTTCCTCGAGGCCCACGATATGACCATCGAGGCCGTGGTGACCAAGATCATGTGGCTGCTGGCACAGGACTGCGACAGCTTCGATCAGTTGCAGCAGCGGTTCTACCGGCAGGTCAATTTTGATACGTTCTATCACTAAAAAATCAAAAATCGTGCCGGTTTGACCAGCACGACCACATTTTCAAAACACCATCTGCACCAGCAGCACATAGCACAGCGTGCCGCCTGCGATGGAGACGAGCGTCTGATGCTTCCACTTATGGAGCGCGACGGTCACGCCGATGGCGATGGCCTCGGGGATGCCGTGGCTGCCTGTGGCAAAGCTGACGCCCTTGAGGCAGTAGACGATGAGCATCCCGAAGATAGCGGCGGGCAGCACATGGCCCAGATATTCTACCACCTCGGGCACCCTGCCGCCCCGGGAGCCGAACACCAGAAAAGGCAGAAACCGGGTGAGCATGGTCGCCGCCGCACAGACGGCGATGGTCAGGATGAATTGGAGATCACTCATCGTGCTGCCTCGCTTTCCTTGGCCTCGATGGGGCGGCGGAGCAGGAGCAGGGCCGCGAGGATGCAGACCATCGAGGGGATGAGGAAGCTGCCCGCGCCAAAGATGCGCAGGCAGACCAGCGGCGCAGCGAGGCCGATGACGGCGCTGGCGTGCTGCTTTTCCTTCTCCCACTGATTGAGGAAGATGACCACGAACATGGCCGTCATGACAAAATCGACGCCCTCGGTGCTGAAGGGCAGGACTGCGCCGAGGGCCGCCCCCATGGCCGCGCTGGCGACCCAGTAGAACTGGTCCAGCAGGGTGATGAAGAACATGAACCAGCCCCGGTCCACCCCCTCCGGCGGCTCTGCTGAGCAGGTGATGGAGAACGTCTCATCGCTCATGGCGAAGATCATGTAGGCGCTGCGCAGGCCGTAGCCCCGGTAGCGCTGCAGCATGGTCAGGCCGTAGAAGAGGTGCCGCGCCTGGATCATCAGGGCCATCAGAAAGGCCGACACCGGCGCAAAGCTGCCCAGCAGCAGCGACGCCAGCACAAATTCCAGCGAGCCGCCATACACCACCGTGCCCATCAGGGGCGGCAGCCAGACCGGCAGACCCAGCGACTGCACATAGATGCCGTAGCCGAGGCCCAGCACCAAATATCCGGCAAACACCGGCAGCGTCTGGGGCGCTGCGGCCCGGAACGCGCGCCACACCGGCGCACGGTTCAATTTTATTTCGTTTTGTTCTTGCATTGGCTTCAACCCTCCATTCTAGTATTATAACAGGTTTATAGTACATTGCAAGAGAGGAGTTTCCCCCTGCCGACAGACAAAAAGCATCCGCAGAGGCGGCTCTCCGAGCTTTTTTCGGAGAAACACCCTCTGCGGATGCTTTCTTTTTGCGATGGGATGCGGCCCTTAGTCCAGCTTATCCTTCTTCACGAGGTCCTTCGTGTAGAGGGCGCGGGTGGCGTTCAGGACAGCGAGAACCATAACGCCGACGTCCGCGAAGATGGCAGCCCACATATTGGCGATGCCCAGCGCGCCCAGCAGCAGGCAGGCCGCCTTGATGGCCAGCGCAAAGACGATATTCTGGTAGACGATGCCCTTGGTGCGGCGGGCAATGCGCATGGCGAGGGCGATCTTAGCCGGGTCGTCGTCCATCAGGACGACGTCTGCGGCCTCGATGGCGGCGTCCGAACCGAGTGCGCCCATGGCAATGCCGATGTCAGCGCGGGAGAGGACAGGGGCGTCGTTGATGCCGTCGCCCACGAAGGCCAGATTCTCCTTGGGCCGCTTCTCGGCGATGAGCTTCTCGATCTGATCCACCTTGTCGCCGGGCAGCAGGCCCGCATGGTATTCATCGAGGCCCAGCTCTGCCGAGACGGTCTTCGCCACCGGCTCGGCGTCGCCGGTCAGCATGACCGTCTTGCGGACGCCGGCCTGCTTGAGGCCCTTGATGGCCTGTGCGCTGTGGGGCTTCACCACGTCGGCGATGAGCAGGTAGCCCGCATACCTGCCGTCGATGGCCACATGGACGATGGTGCCGGTCTGGGGCACATCGGGGACAGAAAGGCCCAGCTTCTCCATCAGGCGGGCGTTGCCCGCCGCCACCGGCCTGCCATCCACCTTGGCGGTGACGCCGTGGCCGCCCAGCTCTTCCACATCGGTGACGCGGGCGACATCGATGTCCCTGCCGTAGGCGGCCTTGATGCTCAGGGAGATGGGATGCTTCGACCAGCTCTCGGCCAGCGCAGCAGCCTCCACGAGGGCTTCCTCCGCACCGCCCTCCACGGGGCAGATCTTGGTGACTTTAAAAGTGCCCTGCGTCAGGGTGCCGGTCTTATCGAATACCACGACGCCGGTGTTGGCCAGCTCTTCCAGATAGGTAGAGCCTTTGACGAGGATGCCGCAGGCGGATGCGCCGCCGATGCCGCCGAAGAAGCTCAGCGGGATGGAGATGACCAGAGCGCAGGGGCAGCTGATGACGAGGAAGGTGAGGGCACGGTAGACCCAGTCCCCGAAGCGGGCCGGCTGGCCCATGAGAAGCAGGACGATGGGGGGGATGAAGGCCAGCGCCAGAGCGCCGTAGCAGACCGCCGGGGTGTAGACCCGGGCAAAGCGGGTGATGAAGTTCTCGGCCCGGGCCTTCTTCATGCTGGAATTTTCCACAAGATCGAGGATCTTGGAGACGGTGGATTCGCCGAACTCCTTGGTGGTCCTGACCCGGAGCAGGCCGCTCATATTGACGCAGCCGCTGATGACCTCATCCCCGGACTGGACATCGCGGGGCAGGCTCTCGCCGGTGAGGGCGGCAGTGTTCAGGGTGGAAGCGCCCTCGACGATGACGCCGTCGATGGGCACACGCTCACCGGGCTGGACCACAATGACCGTGCCCACCTCGACTTCGTCGGGGTCCACCTGTTCCAGCTTGCCGTCCTCGCCCTCGATGTTGGCATAGTCGGGCCGGATGTCCATCAGGGCCGAGATGCTGCGGCGGCTCTTGCCGACGGCCACGCTCTGGAACAGCTCGCCGATCTGATAGAAGATGATAACGGCGCAGCCCTCGACATAGTCGCCCAGCGCGAATGCGCCCACGGTGGCGACTGCCATCAGGAAGCACTCATCGAAGGCCTGACGGTTCTTGATGCCCAACAGGGCCTTGCGGAGCACGTCCCAGCCCACCACGAGGTAGGGGATGCAGTAGAGCAGCAGCTCTGCCGCCATAGGCAGGGGCGGCAGCAGCTTGAGCACCAGCACCAGCGCCAGAGCGGCGAGGATGCGGTAGAGCATTTTCTTTTGTTTTTTCGTCATGGGTCTCAGGCCTCCTTTGGGGCACTTTTCTCAGATTCAACAGGTTTTCCCCACAAGGGGCTTGTTTTCCACCCTTTCCCCCGGCTTTTCCACGATGTTTTCCCGCAAAAAGCCTCAAATGCGCGTTTATTTTTCTACTTTTGCGCAAAGGATGTTGAAAACACGGTGGAAATTGTTGAAAACCGATTCATTTTTCCACAGTTTCCACCCGCATCTCGTCCGCTGCGGCAGACGCTCAGATGCCGAAAATCTCGCAGTCATCCTCCACCTTCTTGCAGGCAACGAGGACGTTCTGCATGGTGGCCTTGGGGTCAGCGCCTTCGGCAAACTCGACGTTCATCTTCTGGGTCATGAAGCTGACGGTAGCCTTTGCCACGCCGGAAACGGTGTTGGCGGCATCCTCCATCTTCTGAGCGCAGTTTGCGCAGTCCACTTCGATCTTGTAGCTCTTTTTCATAATAAGTACCAGCCTTTCTTTCTATATAGCCGCTCCGCCGCAGGGTGCAGCAGGGCTTGCAGCATTTCAGGGGGCATCACTCTTCGATATGGTCCATGCCCATCGAGAGGATGCTGCGCACATGGTCGTCGTCCAGTGCATAGTAGACGGTCTTGCCGTCGCGGCGGAAACGGACGAGCTTTGTGTCCTTCAGCACCCGCAGCTGGTGGCTCACCGCCGACTGGCTGAGCTGGACGGCGTTTGCGATGTCCTGCACGCAAAGCTCGTCGTCGTGGAGGGCATAGAGGATCTTGATGCGGGTGGAGTCGCCGAACACCCGGAACAGGTCGGCCAGCTCATAAAGCACCTCATCGTCCGGCAGCACCGGCGGAGCCTTGGGCAGCTTTTCGGGGGAAGTGACTTCTTCAGCCATCGTTGTCACCCTTTCGTTTTTACATATGAACATCTGTTCATGTATTCATGATAACACGCTGTATGGCTCCTGTCAAGGGGATTTGCGCAAAAAAACAGCATTCTCTTAAAATTGATAAAATAGACCTCAAAACGCAAGAAATTTGCAGTTTCATTTTGCAGGAAGGATGCAATTTAAAAGAAAAGCACTACACAAAATATCAATTTGGATTTTGTGAGAAACATATTTTTCAAAAATAAGTTGACCATAAATAAATAAGCCTGCTATAATATTTAAAATAATTCAAATATGGCTTGGGGGCATTTTATGGGTGTGCTAAAAGGACTGGCAGGAATTTTCTTGGGAGTGAGTCTAATTGCAAGGACCGTATCTCCCAATAATGCGGTAATGCAAATTGCATCCACAGATACACGACAGACCATTCCGTATTCAGAAAGTTGCATGGCCAAATTTTCAAAAGATTTCAAGGAAACAAACGAAATTTATATTGAATCAGATGATGGAAAAAGAAAAACGGTGATTGACGTCCAAAGTGGAAATGCATACGAAGAAGTAACAGAAAATGGCGAAACTAAAAGAACTTATTTTTTAAATCAGGCTGACAGAAACATGCCCGCAGGCGTTTATAACCTCTTCGAAAAAAATGGCGTCAGCTGCTTTTATCCAATAGAAGGTGATTCTACCATTGATATATACAAGTTACTCACAAGTATGGATAACGCAGATATAGTAGAAGTGAGCTATGACGGCATCAACCGCGTTGAAACAATAAGTGGTGTTTGGGGCGGCACCATGACAATGATTTTCTGGAACGATACTGCCATTCCAATCAGCGCGGGAAGAAAAAATGATATGGAAGATTTTATGATAGTATTTAACATGATGACTCAGCAGATACCAGATGCGAAGATGAAAAATGCATTACAAAATGGTTTAAAAGGTTACTCACTATATATTCCACCTTATGTTCGAGCTTAAAATCTCATAAAATAAAGACATATACATCGCGCAATTTACTAAAGCAGAAAAGGGGCTGTTGCATTTTGCAACAGCCTATTTATTTTTTCTCTTCTCAGCAACACTCCACGGCAGATACATAACGGCCAGCGCCAGCGCGATGGCAGGCAGAAAGCCCAGAATATAATACTTTTCGCCTAGCAGCTCTGTAAATGTACTGGTGATGATATTCCCATAGGGATTATTGAGAAAATAGAAGTTGGTGCCAAGCGGCTTATTCAAAAAGTAGATGGGCAGGGCGGATCCAAACAAAAACGCCAGCACCTGTGGGATTCGCCGAGGGCTGGGACGATAGCCACCCACCACCAGCAGGGTAGGATAGAGTACCAGCAGGGCATGGATGCTGACCGAGTGCAGATTGATGAATGTCCACCAAGAGGGGACATCCAGCCAGCTGGGGCAGAGCAGAGCCAGCGCCGCACCCGGGATGCAGAGCGCATAAAGCTCCTCTTTGCACCAATTTCTGTCCGTGAGGGTGTTGTATAGGCAGACAAAGACATTGATGCTGCACAGGTGCAGGGGCAGATAACTCCAGTTCCACTGACCGGTCAGCTCCATCCCCAGCAGGAGGGCAGCTTCGTCCAGCACAAGTAGGAGAGTGACTCCTATTAAAATACGCCGCCGGGTGCGGGCAGAGCTGCGGCGATACCACCAAGCCATTCCTGCAATGAATGCAAGCGAAAGAGCCAATTCTGTGAGGTGGATGCCGCCATACAGCGGATAACACCGGTAATCGGCTCCAAATTCAGCGTGGGTGATGTCGTAGGATTTCCAGAAATCATTCATCTTCTCTCACTCCTTGTCCAGCTTATGATACCGCTTTTGGCTTCAGGCGGAAAGAGTTTTGGAGAAAAAATCCCGAAAACAGATGCAATGACCGATATTTTGTGGTATCCTTACGAATGTGAAATTATCTGCCGCAAACTGCGGCAGGACGAAGATTTGAGAAAGAAGGCATTTTTATGTTAGAGACTGGCATCCGCGGCAGACAGAGCGTCGCCGTCACCCCCGAAAACACCGCCAAGACGATGGGCAGCGGCACGCTGAACGTCTTCGCCACCCCCGCACTGGTGGCGCTGGCCGAAAAGACCTGCTGGATGAGCGTCGCCGACGCACTGGACGAGGGCTGCGGCTCTGTGGGCACCAAGCTGGAGCTGGAGCACACCGCCCCCACCCCCGTGGGCATGACCGTCACCTGCGAGAGCGAGCTGACCGCTGTGGAGGGCCGCAAGCTGGTGTTCAAGGTATCCCTGTACGACGAGAAAGGCCCCGTGGGCGGCGGCGTCCACGAGCGCTTCGTGGTCAACGACGCCAAATTTGCCGCCAAGGCCGAGAGCAAGAAAGGTTAATCTTTTTGCTCTCCGCGCCCGGCAAGCTCGATGGGCGGCGGGTCGGCAGCCAGAAGCTGCTGCTCGGCCCGGGCCTGTGCTTCCTGCAGGAGCCGGGCTGCCTGCTCGCTGGCGCGGAACAGTTCCAGATACATCGCTTTATAGTCCGGCGCAGCCAACACCCCCTTCCGTCCCCGTTCTTGGGGATAGTCTGCCCGGCAGACCGCAAAAAAATCAAGTGAGGAGCTTATCATGAAAAAAACCAATCTTTCGTGGGTGGGTGCTCTTCTGGTGTTTGCCCTGCTGCTGTGGTGCACCGCAGCAACGCCCGGCAAGATCGCCGACCCCTCCACCTACACCTGCGCAGTATACAGTTCTGCGCTCTCCCTGCTGCCCCCTGTGGTGGCCATCGTTCTGGCCCTGAACACCAAGGAGGTCTACACCTCGCTGCTGGTGGGCATCGCCACCGGTGCGCTGCTCTACGCCAACGGCAACCTTGAGCTTGCGCTGACCACCCTCTTCTTCAACGAGGACGGCGGCATGATCTCCAAGCTGTCCGATGCCAGCAATGTAGGCATCCTCGTCTTTCTGGTGATGCTGGGCATCCTTGTGGCCCTGATGAACAAGGCCGGCGGCAGCGCCGCGTTCGGCCGCTGGGCCTCCACCCACATCCACACCCGGGCAGGCGCACAGTTCGCCACCCTGCTGCTGGGCATCCTCATCTTTGTGGACGACTACTTCAACTGCCTGACCGTCGGCTCCGTCATGCGCCCGGTCACGGACCGGCAGAAGGTCTCCCGCGCAAAGCTGGCCTACCTCATCGACGCCACCGCCGCCCCCATCTGCATCATCGCGCCGGTGTCCAGCTGGGCTGCCGCCGTCACCTCCTCGGTGCCGGAAGGCTCGGGTATCAACGGCTTCACCATGTTCCTGCGCACCATCCCCTATAACTACTACGCCATCCTCACGATGGTGATGAGCCTCTTCCTCATCTTCAGCGGCTTCGACTACGGCCCCATGAAGAAGCACGAGGACAACGCCCTGCTGGGCGACCTCTTCACCACCGACGACCGCCCCTACGGCGACGATGTGGACGACGGCTCCGACGCCCGCGGCCATGTGGTAGACCTCATCGCGCCGGTGCTGGTGCTCATCGCGGCCTGCATCTTCGGCATGGTGTACACCGGCGGCTTTTTCGAGGGCGTGGACTTCATCACTGCCTTTGCAAATTGCAGCGCCTCTGTGGGCCTCGTGATGGGCAGCTCCATCGCCCTGATGTTCACCTTCGTCTTCTACCGGGTGCGGGGCGTCATGACCTTTCAGGACTTCGCCGCCTGCATCCCCGAGGGCTTCAAGGCGATGGTCAGCCCCATGCTCATCCTGACGCTGGCGTGGACCCTTTCCGGCATGACCGGCCTGCTGGGCGCAAAATACTACGTCGCCAGCCTGCTCAGCGGCTCCGCTGCGGCGCTGCAGTACCTGCTGCCCATCATCATCTTCCTCGTGGCCGTCTTCCTCGCCTTCGCCACCGGCACTTCGTGGGGTACCTTCTCCATCCTCGTGCCCATTGTCTGCCATGCGTTCCCGGAGGGTGAGATGCTGGTGGTCTCCATCGCCGCCTGCCTGTCCGGTGCGGTCTGCGGCGACCACTGCTCGCCCATCTCCGACACCACCATCATGGCTTCCGCCGGTGCCCACTGCAGCCACGTCAACCATGTCTCCACTCAGCTGCCCTACGCCATGACCGCCGCCGCCATTTCGGCGGGCTGCTACCTGCTCTGCGGCGCAGCGCAGGCCGTCCTCGGCGAGGCTGCCAACGTCCTGACCTCCTTCGTGCTGCTGGCCTGTGCCGTCGTCATCGAGCTTGTGATCCTGAGCATCGTCAGGGCACGGATGGGCCATCCCGGGAAGAAAAAGTCCGGAAAAGCCTAAAATTTCCACCAAAATCGTGGATTTTTCTCTTCCCCTCCGGCCAGAATCATGGTATACTGTAAAAAGAGTAAATTTTTTGAGCTATCAGGCTCATGGAAGGAGAATCCATGCTGGAAGAAGTCTTTCAGGACGTTTATACCAAATTCAAGCTGCACTTTTATCAAAATGTATTTCAGCGCTTTGCCACCCGCGAGGCCACGCTGACCACGGTGGAGTCCTTCTGCATGGAGGGCATCATGGCGATGGGCGAGCCGACCATTGCGGAGTTCTCCCGCATGATGCGCATTTCCACTCCCAACGCGGCCTACAAGATCGGCAGCCTCGTGAAAAAGGGCTATGTGGAGAAGATCCAGTCCACCACCGACCGCCGCGAGTACTATCTGCGCCCCACCCAGAAATACATCGATTACTACAGCATCAGCTACTCCTACCTGCACACCGTCATCGAGCGAGTGCGTCAGCGGTTCCCCGCAGAGGACTGCGACAAGATGGAGCAGATGCTGTCGGTCATCAGCACCGAGCTGATGCCGGAGCTGGATATGCTGGCCAAGTGCCACCATTCGGAAGCGCCCGCTGCTCCGGAGACGCCCGCCGAAAAGTAAGCGTACAGCAAAACGATAAAAGGCCCTCCCGGGCAAAACCGGGAGGGCCTTGTTGTTTGCAGGGAGCTTACCCTCTTACAGCACCATAAACAGGGTGCCGGCGGCGATGAGGGCGCAGCCCACCATACTTTTGGCGGTAAAGGGCTCGTGGAGGAACACAAAGGCCAGCACCAGAGTGATCACCACGCTGAGCTTGTCGATGGGCACCACCTGAGAGGCCCGGCCAAGCTGCAGGGCCCGGTAGTAGCACATCCAGGACGCCCCGGTGGCCAGCCCCGATAGGATGAGGAAGAGCCAACTCCGGCGGCTGATCTCCCCCATGCCCCCCTGGGCCCGGGTGAGGAACACCATGCCCCAGCTCATGGCCAGCACCACCACAGTGCGGATGGCGGTGGCCAGAGTGGAGTTGACCCCCTCGATGCCCACCTTGGCCAGGATCGAGGTAAGGGCCGCAAACAGGGCCGAGCACAGTGCAAATACAAACCACATAAACAGACCTCCGTTTTTGCTGCCCAAAGCGAAGTGCGGCCGCCCCGACGGAACGGAACAGCCGCAGCTTCATGGGAATGTAACAGACAGAGCTTGTCAGGATGTTGAGCTTATGCCTTCTCCTGTGCAGCGTTTGCAGCGGTGCGCTTGTTGATCTTGCTCTGGTTATAGACCGAGTAGATGATAACGAGGATGGCTACGCTTGCAAAGACCATAGCGATGGGAGAGGTGGTGATGGCGAAGAAGTTTCCGCGCTGGATGTTCATGTAGCGCACGAAGTTCTTCTCGCACATGGGTCCCAGAATAAGGGCCAGCAGGATGGGAGAAAGGGGGAACTCGTACTTGTTCATCAGCCAGCCGATGATGCCGAAGGCGACACAGACGCCCACGTCAAAGGCATTCTTGTTGATGGAGAACGCGCCCAGCAGGGAGATGACGAGGATGATGGGGTAGAGCATCTTCTTCTCGACAGAGACGATCTTTGCAAAGAAGCGGACGCCGAGGCAGCCCACCACCAGCATGCAGAGGTTTGCCAGCATCAGAGCTGCGAAGACGCGGTAGACGGTGGGCAGCTCGGTAACATACATCATGGGGCCGGGGGTGATGCCCTTCATGATGAAGGCACCCAGCAGGATGGCCGTGACGGAGTCGCCGGGGACGCCCAGAGACAGCAGGGGGATCATTGCGCCGCCGGAGCAGCCGTTGTTGGCGGACTCGGTCGCCGCAACGCCGTTGGGGATGCCGGTACCGTACAGCTCGGGGTGCTTGCTGGCGGACTTGCTGGCGCCGTAGGAGACGAAGACGGCGATGTCACCGCCTGCGCCGGGGATGGCACCGATGAAGGTGCCGATGAGGCCGCCGGAGAGGATGTTGGGCCAGATCTTCTTGATGGTCTTCCAGTCCGGCAGGACGTTGGTGATCTTCTCGTTGGATCTCTGCTCCTGCTCCTCGCCGCGGATGATGCGCTCCACGCCGGCGATGACCTCAGAGACTGCGAACAGACCGATCAGGGTAGGGATGAACTGGAAGCCGTCCAGCAGACCGGTCTGCTTGGTGGTGATGAAGCGGGGGATGCCGTTGGTGGGGTCGAGGCCGACGGTGCACAGCAGCATACCGAAGAAGGCGCTGATAAGGCCCTTGGCCACAGACTTGCCGGAAATTGCGACGATGACCGACAGACCGAAGACGGCCAGCATGAACATCTCGCCGGGGCCGAAGTTCATGGCCATGTCAGCGACCAGCGGAGACAGGAAGGTCATGACCAGTGCGCCGATGACGCCGCCGCAGAAGGACGCGAACATGGCGACGGACAGGGCCCTGCCGGCCTGACCCTTCTTGCACATGGGGTAGCCGTCCAGCAGGGTGGCGGCTGCGGCGGGCGTGCCGGGGGCGTGGATGAGGATGGCGGAGATGGAGCCGCCGTACATACCGCCGCAGTAGATGCCCAGCAGCAGGCCGATGGACGGGATGAGATCCATGCCGAAGGAGAAGGGGATGAGCAGCGCCACGCCCATGGTGGCGGTCATGCCCGGGATCGCACCCAGCAGAACGCCGCCCAGCGCACCGATGAAGGTCATCAGAAGGACCTCGGGGTTGGACCAGACAGTCGCGTAGCTGGAAAGAAGCAGACTAAAATCCATAACTGTGCTCCCTCCTTAAATCATGTCCACGAGGGTGCGCAGGAAGTTCAGCGGACCCAGCGGAATATTGACGGTAAGCACCTTGTAGAACACCAGCCACATCAGCAGCGGCACCAGAATGCTCACAAGGATCATCTGCACCCAGTTGCGCTTGCCGATGAGGAACATGATGATCATCGACAGCACCATTGCGCACAGGATGTAGCCGCAGCTCTTGAAGAGGGCGGCGAACAGCACGCAGAGGAGGATGACGAAGTAGGCTGCGGCCAGCCCCTTGTCCTTCAGGGGGTTCAGGGTGCCCACCTCAACGGCGGCGGGGTCGCCCTCCTTCATGGTGCCCATCAGCTTGAAGATGGACTGGAGGAGCAGGATGACGGAGAAGATGACCACGCCCACGATCATGACGCGGGGGAAGGTGGACGCCTGCACATAGGTGTTGGCCACCTCGGGGAAGTTGCCGGTCTGGAACCATGCCCAGATGCCGATGGCGAGGAAAATGATGGAGCCGATCAGATTGGAAAAGGCCATCGTTTTCATTTTGTTTTTGTTCAAAAGGGGTTCCTCCTCTCTCTATTTTCAAAAAAGGGGCAGGCACGAACTGCCTGCCCCAGCAAATACGCAGAGAGACAAATCAGAGGCCGACAGCGTCCATAGCAGCTGCGACGTCGGTAGCAGCCTGCTTCAGGTAGTCCGCATAGCCCTGTGCATCCAGATAGGAGATAGCCTGACCGTTGTTGTTCATGAAGGTCACGAAATCGGGATCCTCGATGGCGGCGGCGCAGGCCTCTTCCAGACGGGTCATGATGGCATCGTCCACGCCCAGAGGAGCGGCCATGCCGCGCTGGGTGTAGTAGGTGATGTCGTAGCCCTGCTCCTTGCAGGTGGGCACGTCGGGGAAGACGGGGTTGCGCTCCTCGTCCATGACGCCGAGGCAGATCAGGTCGCCGGACTCGATGAAGCTGCGGGCCTCGGCCAGAGAAACGGTAACGCCCTGAATGAAGCCGCCGGCTGCATTCTGGACGGCGGTAGCAGCGCCCTCCTGATAGGTGATCATCTGGATGTCGATGCCGGTAGCGCTCATCAGGTAGCCGCCTGCGATGTGCCAGACAGAAGCGTTGGAGGAGCCGCCCATCTGCACCTCACCGGGGTGAGCCTTGCAGTAGTCGATGAAGCCGGGCAGGTCGGTGATGCCGTTGCTTGCAGCCCACTTTGCGCCGACGGTGATGGCAGCTGCGTCGGTGTTGACGCGGCACAGGGGAGCGTAGTTCTCCCAAGTCAGCTCGCTGGTGCCCAGCTTCTTGTAGGTAGCCAGCTCGAAGGTGATCATGCCGATGGTGTAGCCGTCGGTGTTGGCGTCTGCGATGGCCTGATGGCCCAGGATGCCGCCGCCGCCCGTCTGGTTATCGACGGTCAGGGTCACACCCAGATTCTTGCCCATTGCCTCGCAGAATGCGCGCAGGCAGGAGTCCGTGCCGCCGCCTGCAGACCAGGGGCAGATGACCGAGATGCCCTTGGTGGGGTAATCGGTGGACTTGCCGCCAGCGGTGCTGGCAGCAGCGGAACCTGCAGTAGAAGCAGCAGTGCTATTGGAAGAGCCGCCGCAGGCGGTCAGGACGCCAGCAGCACCCACGACAGCAGAAGCTGCGAGGAAGTCACGACGAGAGATCTTTTTCATTTCTTGTTACCTCCGATTCATGTTGCGTTTATCCGTTTCATGGCAGTGCCGTGCTTTGCTCACAGCACCATTCCCTCCGCAAACGGACTCGCCTTTCGCTACTATGATAGAGCATATTTTTCCATCCCGCAATTAGAGTCAAGCACAAATTTTCAACGGAATGTTTGTACAAAGTGACCCGATTGATTGGTTTTCTATCCGCCTGTCGTGCAGATATTCAGGATCTTCGCTTTTATATACAAGATTCTTTGCTGCTGTACTTTTGATGTATGCGGGCGTGCCGGTGCGCCCGCGTCCCCCTCTCCCGGGACCGACTGACGCCAACGCAAAACCAGCCCGCAGGCCGGGCATTTTGTCCGTCCTGCGGGCTGGTCATTTCCTGTGAAATTACGCTCTCCCTGCGCCCCGGTCGAGTATCTTATCGAAGCGGGAAAAGAAAGTAATGGCCGTGATGGTCGCGGCCAGAAGGTCGCTGACCGGCTCTGCCAGAAAGACACCGAAGCATTTGTCTGCCACAAAATGGGGCAGGATAAAAATGAGGGGGATGAGCAGGATGATCTTGCGCAGGCAGGCCAGCAAGAGGCTCACCTTCGCCTGCCCCAGCGCCATAAAGCTCTGCTGGCAGGCGATCTGAACGCCCATCGCAAGGATGCCGGCCATATAGATGCGCATGGCCCATGTGGTGTAGTCGATCAGGGCGGCATCCGAGGTGAAGATGCCCGCCACCACGCCGGGCACGGCCATCATAAGCAGCCAGAACAAGGTGGTGTAGCCGAAACAAAGGGTGAGCTGGAAACGGAACGCCTCCTTGACCCGGGCCTTTTTGCCTGCGCCGAAGTTGAAGCTCATGACCGGCTGGCCGCCCTGACAGATGCCCTGAATGGGCAGGGTGCACAGCTGGGACACGCTGGTGATGACGGTCATCGCGCCTACGGCGATGTCGCCGCCATAGCGGGCGAGGCTGGAGCTGAAGCTGATGGAAAGCAGGCTTTCCGTCGAGAGCATGACGAAGGATGAGATGCCCAGCCCCAGCACCGGCAGGATGACGCCGCGCTCCACCCTGAGGTACTCTTTGCGGAGTTTGAGAATCGTCTTCGGGCCGGTGAGGAACTTCAAGATCCAGCAGGCACCCACGGTCTGACTGAGCACCGTCGCCACCGCTGCGCCCCGGACGCCCCAGCCAAGGCCGAAGATGAGGATGGGGTCGAGGATGATATTGATGACTGCGCCGATGACGGTGGTGAGCATACTGATCTTCGCAAAGCCCTGCGTCGTGATAAAGGGGTTCATGCCCATGACCAGCAGCACGAACACCGAGCCGAGGATATAGATGCGGCCATAGGCCACCGCGTAAGGGAGGGTGGCGTCGCTGGCGCCAAAAAGCCGCAGCAGGGCGGGCGCACCGGCATAGAAGCCGATCGTCAGCACCACGGCGAAGAAGAGCAGCATGGTAAAGCTGTTGCCGATGATCTTTTCGGCGTCCTCTTTGTTGCCCTGCCCCAGTGCGATGGCCGTGCGGGGCGCACCGCCCGCGCCGATGAGCATGGCGAAGGCGTTCAAAAGCATGAGGATGGGGGCGAACAGGCCCACGCCTGTCAGCGCCGCCGCGCCGATGCCCTCGATGTGGCCGATGTAGATGCGGTCTACGATGTTATAGAGCAGATTGACCACCTGCGCCACCACGGCGGGGATCATCAGCTGCAAAAGCAGGGGCTTGACCGGCCCGCTGCCCATATCCTGTCGATTCTGTGCTGCCATAGGTCCTCCTTCGAGTTCATATATTTCAAATTTGAAATAAATATAGCATATGCCGCCCCGCCTGTCAAGGGAAAGGGCAAAGCGCAGCAAAAATCAGAAGACCCTCCCAGTCCTGCTGCCTGAGGTCAGACAGCCGCCGGAAGGGCTTTTTGTTTTTCCAGTTGACGGAAAGGCGGGATTTTGCTATAATAATAAAGCTGTATATGGATAAGGAGCACCCCTCCTACCAGCAACTGTTCCAAGTTTCAAGGTCAATTTGCGACATACAAATCGCAAATTTGCCATGAAAACATACTTGGAGATGTATCGAAGCGGTCGTAACGAGAACGACTCGAAATCGTTTTGTCCTTAATCGGGCACGTGGGTTCGAATCCCACCATCTCCGCCAGAAGTCGCAGATTCAAACGAATCTGCGACTTTTTCTTTTGTGTACTTCTGCTGCGACGGGGGAATTCTCCGGGCGGTTGGCTGGTTTTCAAGGTCTGTTCTCTCCTGCATTCTCTCCAACGGGCGAGTGAACTGATTGCTTGTTGCTGCTTGCATGATAATGGATCACCGAATTTGCCTTGACCCATTCAAGCTGTTTGTTATAGAAATTCTGCAAGTCGGTGGCTTTCAGGTCTACCAGCTTGATATTGCACTTTCGGAAATGCGGAACGATGATGCGATCCAGCAGGATGCCGTACAGTGTCCGGGCATCGGTGGAGAGCTGCCGGAAACGGCTGTCTTGGAACAGTGCTTTCGGGATGCGGAAGTAGGAGAACAACTCGCCTGACTGACCATAGAAGTAGTCCAGCGTCATTTGGTGTGACCTCGGATTTTCAACTGTATGGGTGTGTTCATGTTGAAAACCATCCCTCCCTCCGAAATGAATGAAAAACAGGTTGACATTCACCAGAAAAAACGCTTACAATGGTGATAATAAAAGTGTCAACCGATGTAACAGGAGAAGATGCTTATATGCTTAATGTTTTTTACGGTGATATGCCGAACGTGATCTACAACACCGCTGTTTATTTTAAGAACACTTATGCAGAGGAGTGGATCACGGCTCCGCTTACTCGTGAGATGATACAAGACGTAGACCATTCCACTGTACTGGACAGCGGTGTGATCGATAGTCCGGTGCTGGGGAAGATTCCCCCGGTGCAGTTGTCGGGCGGAGTAAAGACCTTGATTTTGATCGCCAACGAGCCGGAAAAGGTGTTCAACGCTTCGACCTGTGGAGATAACTGTGCCAAATGGCTGTTAAAAATCGCTGAAAATCGGGATGTTACCATCAACCTTCGGCATCTCATGGATTTTGGAAATGGAACATTTACCATCCGCATCCTGAACACCGATCAAATTGTTCACTCCATGCGGGAACTTGTCCCCGTTGCAGGACTTTATGTGTGAGGATTTTTTATGACAGGAGCATATCGGGTCGTTGTACAAAACCGAAAAATCAAGTTCGATTTTGAAATACGCCGGAACATCACGATCTTGCGTGGAGATAGTGCCACAGGAAAAACAACGCTCGTGGAGATGATTCGGGAATACGAGGAACTAGGCCCGGACAGTGGAATAGAACTGCAATGCGAGAAGGATTGCGTTGTCCTTTCCGGGCGGCAGTGGGAAAAACAGCTTTCCGACCTTTCGCAGAGTATCGTTTTTATTGATGAAGGGAATGCTTTTACTGCTTCAAAGGAATTTGCCGCAGCGATTCAGAAAACAGACAACTACTATGTGCTCGTCACGCGGGAAGGACTTGAAACATTACCGTACAGCGTAACGGAAATTTACGGCATCCGGGCATCCAAACACTTCGGAGACTTGAAACAGACCTACAATGAGTTTTTCCGAATTTACGGAAAGCCGATGGGGTTGGAGAAACTAAAACCAGCGGCAATCATTACAGAGGATTCCAATTCGGGATTCCAGTTTTTTCAGGCTGTTTGCGCCGAAAACGGAATTATCTGCGAATCTGCTGGTGGAAAGTCCAACATTTTCAAAATGCTGTCTGACCGTGCAGGGGAGAATATTCTGGTGGTTGCAGACGGTGCGGCGTTTGGTTCGCAGATGAAGCGCATTATGCAACTGCTTGCCCTCCAGCCGGATTCTCATATTTACCTGCCAGAATCGTTTGAATGGTTGATTCTTCGTTCTGGATTGCTCGAAGACGCGGAGGTCGATGAAATTCTGAAATCGCCGGAAAATCATGTGGAAAGCCAGCAATATTTCAGTTGGGAGCGGTACTTTACAGCTGTGCTGATGCAAAAGACCGCTGACAGCTATCTGAAATATACGAAGTCAAAACTAAATCCGGTGTACTTGCAGGAACACGAAAAGAAAGCTGTTCTTTCGGAGATGTCCCGCATCCAGCTCGACAAGAAAGACATATAAATCCCTACTAAGTAAACAGGACTGCTTCACACACATTGCACTGTGGAGCAGTCCTGTTCGTTTAATATGTAATTGTCATTGCGCCTTTATGGCAGTCCTGTGCATAGGTGCGGAGCAGATCGAGGTGCTTTGAGGATTTTCGGACGATAGCCGTTGCACGGTCGCCGGACATAAACTCAACGACCGCAAGGCGCGGAATCGTCAATGTGCCACGAATTTTGAAGCCCACAAGGATCTTCTGATTGCACCATCGCTGGATGCTTTGTGCAGAGTAGCCTGTCAGTTCCGAAACTACCGGGGTGGTCAGCAGATCATCATATCCAACCGTGAGCTTTTCCCATAGGGTGTACAGCCCTGTTTTTTCCGGTTCTGTAAAATTGAAGCGGATGATCTCTGCGGCAGGATTGTCCGGGTGCCGCTTGGAGCAGCCGTTCTTCCCGATATAAAAGCCCGTTGGCACTTTATACTTTTCGGGGTTATCTTCACAGTCACACAAGTAGGTGATCACATCGTGGGTCGCAATATGGTATTTGCGTGTTTTCTTTCCTGTATTGATACACGGAACGAGGCCGGAATCCAGAAGGTACTTGGCGTGTTGCTTGTTGATGCGGGCAACGCGATAGAACTGGTCTTTTGTCATTCCGTTGGGATAATCTTCGAGTATTTTATAGCACTCTAACAGAGTCCTCATATTCATCCATCCTTTGCTGCTTTGATTTTGTCAGCGTCAGAAGCAACATATTGTATGGATGGATTCTGGCTCCCGGAATCTCTCTCGCCCGTTCTCTCCAAAGGGCGTAAAATCTCTCCCAATTCTCTCCAAAAGGCAGATTTTTCTGCGTTTTGGAAAGTGGGTTCAAATCCGCATGGAGCCTAGTGATTTTGGATTTTGATGAAATTTTGAGCGTAAATTCGATGGTTCGTATCTTCTGGCAAAGTCGGCTAATTACCTCTATCTTCCACCAAGTACCGTGAAGCAGGAAAAACTCGAAATCGTTTTGTCCTTAACCGGGCACGTGGGTTCGAATCCCACCATCTCCGCCAACAAAAGGCATCAGCTCAGGCTGGTGCCTTTTTTGCGGCTAGATGGTGCGGATGAGAACAGGGCGGCGATTTTCGATGTGCAGCACAAATCCATCAGCCTCCCAAAGGTGCCCATCCAACAAAACTTCGCCCTGAAATGTAATCCGGCGGAGCTTCTGTGCGGCGTCGGTCACCTCAACGGTGCAAAAGCGCTGCAAGTAGCTGCAAATAGCGGCGGCGTGGGAAACGACAAGGGCGTTCTGCCCCTCCGGGAGCAAATCCAGCAGTTCGTGGATGCAGTCTGCCATCCGGGCGCTGACCTCACGGAAGGACTCGCCGTCCGGATTTTTGAAGTCCGGGTCTTCGTATTGGCGTTTCCAGAACGAAGCGTCCTGCCCGGTCGTGTCGCCGGTGCGGCGCTCGGTAAGGCGGGTGTCCTGCCGGACGGGAAGCCCCAGCAGCTGTGCGGTCTGGAGCGCACGCAGCGAAGGGGACGACCAGACGAGCGAGACCGTGCGGAAAGCGTCATTTTGAAAGACTGCGGCGGCCCGCTGAAGACCTTCAGCAGAAAGGCCGGGGTCGGGGCTGGAGCCACCGCGCTCCGGGATGGAATGGCGCAGGAGAAGAAGGGTTGTCATGAAAGCCTCCGATTAAAAAAGTGACTTCAGTATAGCAGATTCGGGAAAGCAGATGCAAGAAAACGAGCCGAAAGAACGACGGGGCCGATTCACTCCCCCTCAAAACGCAACCAAATTGCAAAAAATGTTACAATTTTCTCATGAAAAAAGAAGACTGGATTTCTCCAGACTTCCAATAGTATGTATCAATGGTTGCAGTTCAAGATCTTCTCAAGCGTATCCGCAAACCTGACATCCTGCTCCTTCGTCCGCTTTGCGCTCCCCTTGGGGTGCTTTCCGGCACGGAGGAGCTTTTTGTTTTCATAACGCCGCAACATGAGAGCTTCCATGTTGTCGGCGGTGTATTCCAGACCGTTCTGATTCAGCACCCGAGCGCACTTGGCAAGGCACATACTCGCCAGCCCGTAGTCCTGCGTCACGACCACATCCCCCGGTTTTACCCGGTTGACGAGGGCAAAGTCCACGCTGTCTGCTCCTTTATCGAACACCAGCGTCTGCGCACCTTCGCGCTCGATTTGGTGAGAGGTGTCGCACAGGATGATGACAGGAACGCCGAACTGCTTTGCAATCTGCAACGTCAGATCGACAACCGGACAGCCGTCGGCATCGATCAAAATATTCATCGACTTTCCTCCATCGTCCACCGAAAGGCTTTCGCGGTACGCAAATCAGCGTCCTTAAAGTGCCCGCCGCTGTTCCATTCAAGGGTGCAGTCTGTGCTGCGCTCTGCAAGCCGACTGTGCAGGGTGCGGATGTTATTGCCCACCGCAGCCATGATAGCGTTTTTCGTATGTTCTTCCTTGTCGCCAAGGCTCAGATAAACGCGCTGTGCCTGTATCGGGTGCTGCTGCTCAAACTCCATCCAGCCCGGAAACCACACAGAGGGCGAGGCTGCGGCGATACCGTAGAACAAACCGGTCTGGGTGGGTGTCCACAGCGCAAACAATCTCGCCAGCGAATAGCCACCCAGAATGATTTTGACGTTTTCCGGGAGATTGAACTGTTGTTTCAGTGTGGGGATGACCTGTTCCGTCAGAAAGCGCAGGGTATCCTCAGCATTGCCACCGAAGCCTTGCTTTCCCCATACAGCAGGGGCTTCCCACGGAGAAAGTGCATCGTTCCAGCTTTCCACTGGAATGGCCGCAAACAGAAAATTCCGGCTGCTTTGTGCAATAGCAGCCACTTCATGGTCTATGCTCTGCAACTCATGTTCGCCTGTCATTTGGAGCAGCAGGTATTCTGCATGGGCTTCGCCGTAAATGCGGCAAGGTCTGTTTCCGATTTGCATTGTCTGTGCGGTCACTGCGGCGTCCTCCCGAAAAAACTTTGATAAGCCCAGTATAGCAACTGAAAAATCATTTTGCAATTCAAAAGGCGTTCATAGCAGTAGCAAGCAGTGTCTTCGTATATACAAAGACCATTTTGCGTTGCAAAATGCTTGTTGGGAAATCCCAAACCCTTTCAGATCTGCACCGTACCGATGCAGGCTGCGCGTTTTTGCAAAACGCTTTTTCAGCACTCCATATACTGCGAAGAAATCGGGATGATGTCAATGTTACAGCCCCGGCTGCGAAACCGCTTGAAATACCGAATTTCCGTTTCGCTACCCTCGCAGATAAGATACACCACTGGGTTGCGCTTTCTGGCGTGGACAGACCTGCGGCTGATTTCTTTTATTCTGCCCATGCTGCATTCCCTCCAATGAACGGAATCGCACCGTAGCGGCCTTGCAGATACCCTTTGGAGATGTTCTCGCCTTTCCGGGGAGAGAACTCCGTCAGAGCATAAATATCGGTCTGCATGGTCTTTTCATCCTTTTCCGCAAACCAAATCTGATCGCGTCGCAGTAAGTTCAGGTCAAGAAGCCCGGTATCATGTGTGGTGAAGATGAGTTGTGCATGGTTCGTATTGATAGCGGCATCCTGCACCATCTCGATTAGATGCCGGGTCAGGAGCGGGTGCATACTGGATTCTATCTCGTCCACTACCAGAACAGAGCCGGATTCCAAAGCAGCAAGCCACATACCGATGCGAGAGAAGAACCGTTGCGTTCCAACGGATTCCTGCCCCAACGGGAGCCAGAAGCCCTTTGATGAGCCATCTTCAGTGTCGAGGGTGTGCAGTGCAGAAATGATAGGTTCCTCCTTAGAGCCAGTAATGCGGATGTCCTTGATACCGAGGTCTGCATACAGCATTTCATGCAGGATACGGCTCTTTTCAGAGCCGCCCTGCCGGATGGCAGACAATGTAGCATCCAGCCGCATTTCGGTTCCCATAAAGCCTGTCAGCTTTTCAAAGAACCACAGATACGCTTTTTCGGTCTGCGGACAATTCCACTCGTTCGAGCTGGACAGATAAAGGCGATTTTCGGCAGTTCGTCCAGCAAGCGTGAACTGCTCTTGAATATTCTCGCGGAACTGATAGCCATTGTTTTCTCTTGAAAAAATCAATGCTTCCCGGCCATTCGGCCAGTGATAGAGATATTCGGTCAAAACTTTGGACTTGTCAAACGAGAACCCATAGGCATACTTGATGCCGCCATAAAAATAGATGACTTCAAAGCTGGTCGGCTGTGTGGGCTGGTCGGTGAAAGCAAATGGCTCCTGCGGAAGGGACTCGCCTTTCAGCAGCTTGGCATATCGGCCACAGACCATTTCCCGCATGAGCAGGAGGGCATGGAGAACATTGCTCTTTCCGGCTGCATTTGCACCGTACAGTGCCAGCACAGGCACAAGCTGTTTCTTCTCGTCCGGCGAAATCAGGCAATCAGACAGACTTTTATCCGTAGATGCTTTCAAGCTGATAATAGCCGTGTCCTTGATGGAGCGGTGGTTGGTGACTGAAAATTGAAGCAGCATCGCGATTCCTCCCAGATGATTTTCTGAATCTAGTGTACTCTATTCTGGGCAGAAAGTCAAATTTTGATTTTGAAATTTGCAAATATTCTGCAAAAATCAAGAATAAAATCTAAAATATCGGCTTTTGATGCCGTTCGGATGCTATCGGAGATCATTCTGCATACACGATTTCCCTCAACACCATTTCCTCCGTCTGTGCTTTCAGCCCGTTCATGTGCGCCACCCAAGAGAGCTGTGCGCGCTCTTTGTTTGGTGCAGGGTACTGGTCTAACAGACCCACCACCGTGCGTTCCAGACACGCGCAGGCCGCTTTCTGGACTTCCTGCAAATGCGGCCAGAGCGTACCGTTCATCAGCATCTGGTTGTACAGCACGGGGCGCTGGGTTTTGAGGTAGGCCAGCCGCATCCGACTATACTTGCCCAGCGGTTCGGCTTCATCGGTCTGCGACAAGGTGAGCAGTGGCAGCTGATAATCCCCGACCTGTGTATAGTGGATCTCGTTGTGGACGGTGTTCGTGTTCTTCATGGGAATTCTCCTTTGCATTTTCAACGCGTTTTGCGGTCTTTGTGGAAAACGGTGTTCACTTCTTCCTGCTCTGCGCTGTCAGCCAGTTGCCCTGCGCCTGATAGTAGTGCTCCATCGTGGTGGGTGCGTTCAGGATGGTGGTGCGCAGATAGGCCATGATGTTCTTGATGGGCTGGGTGGTGTTGGACAGCACATCGAAGATGTACTCAACGTGCTGACTGGTCAGCTTGTCTAGCCGCAGCCGGATGGCCTTGGTCGTCTGCGGCTGTTTGCCGACGTACTGGGTCTGCCGAGGACAGCAGTACATCTCCACAATGTTGTCCAGCAGCTCCTCCAGCTTGTCGGGGTCATACCGCTGGGCAAGGGTGTCAATCTCCAGCCGTTCCCGGAACTCCTCCCGAACCTGTGCTTCCATCTGGTCAAAATCCGCTGTTTTGCCTGTCTGCCCTGATAGATTAGTACTTTGTCTTTTAGTATTTTGTTTATTAGTATTTTGTTGCGTTGCCTTTTCCAAATTGGGCTCAGCCAAATTTGGAAAATCCAAAAATGGTGAAGAACGAGGTTTCATGCGGCTTTTCGGACTTTTGGATGCGGACGGGGCCGACGGCTCGCCTTCCTTGCCGGGAACGGCAGGAGCGTCCTCGACAGGCGATTCATAGACCTGATAATCGTAGTCGATGATCTGCCCTTTGGCATTGCGGACTTTCTGATGGCGGACATCTAAGCAAACAAGACTGCCTCACACAAAATCTTGTGGAGCAGTCCCGTTCGTTTATGATAATCAATGGACCTTGTAGAATACCCGATTTCCAGCCTTTCGTGCAGCCAACAGTCCCATTTCATGGAATTTCATTGCAAATGTTCGAATGGTGGCATACGCAGCGTTGCAGAAGCAGGACAAAAAGGCGTTACATCCGTATAGCCTGAGATTAAAGCATTTTTCTCAACACGTTCGCAGGCTTTGGAATAAGCCCCCTTGCTTTCGGCAATATAGCGAGGAAACGGCGTGAACAGCGCCGCAGGATAAGGTGGCTGCTACTGCAACTGTATGATGGAGACCTTCTTTGATAGATTGAAAAAACAAAATATTCTGTGATTTTGAGAAAGATTATCCTTCCTTTGAAGTGTTCTCCGAAGTGATTGCTGATGATATCGACTATTCTAATGCAGAATCCAAGCGAAAACAAAATGGATGCCTCCCGTAAAATTCAGGGAAGCATCCATGATGAAAAGTTAATGATTCAATTTTGAACCGGTGTCCGGAAAACTGGGGACAGATCATTTATTTTACAACAGCAATGGCCTCAATCTCGATCGTCATTCCCCCATTGAATTTGCCCACCTGCATCGTGCTTCTTGCCGGCGGATCCTCCGGAAAATACTGCCGGTAGGTTTCATTAAACAAAGCGAACTGATCAATATCTGCCACAAAGACTAAGGTCTTAAAAACATGATCCATATCAGATCCGGCTTCCTCCAGAATTGCTTTCATGTTCTTCATAATCTGATGTGTCTGAGAAACAATATCATCGGGAGCTGCCAGTTTCCCTGTTTCCGGATCCACACCTGTTATACCTGCTGTATAAATGAGATCTCCGATTCGAAATGCTTGGGAATACCAGCCGCCGGGCTGTGCAGCTTTGGACGTTGAGATTTTTTTCATTTCCATAAGATTATCTCCTGTTCTTTGAGAAAAGGCTGCTGTACAAGCGTGCAGCAGCCTTTAAGATCTTTTGTAAATTAGTTTCCGTCAGCTGCGGTTCTGTTTTTCTTATCGAAGAAATAGTAGGCAGGCAGACCGGTAACAAGTGCAGCGCCACTGGCAATCAAGGCTGCAGTAGGTGCCCACATGAACGTGGAAACCAGAAGGATGCCGTTTGCAAAAATTGCAATAACCGTCATAATTTTCCACGCCGGGCATTTCCAGCCGGGGTTATAGTCAGCCTTTTTGTGGTGAACAAACATGGTGCAGAACACCAGCATGTTTTTCACCAGACAAATAAATGTGAAATAGCCCAGAAGATCGTTGATGCCGGAAACGCAAACCAGAATGATTGCGTAAATAGCCTGAGCCATCAGTGCAAAGGAAGGCGTATTGTATTTGGGATGTACTTCCGCAAAACGGCTGTACCATAATCCGTCCTTTGCCATTGCGTACTCCAGACGAGGCTGGTACATCGTTGCACCGGAAACCGATCCCGTAATTACAACGATTGCCATCAGCGCGGTGATGATGCCTGCAGTGGAACCGATTACAGGGATTTTTGAGAATGCAAGCGCAATAGGAGCATCGGAGGCCGCAAGCTCTCCCAGAGGGATCAGGCCTGCTGCAATGGTAGAAAGACCGGCGTACAGAAGAATGACAATTGCAATGCAGTAGATCATTACCTTTGGCATGGTCTTGTCGGGATCTTTTACTTCGCCTGCCATATAGCAAGCGCCTATTGCGCCATCGTAAGACCATGTGGTTGCAGATACGCCGGCGAGCAAGGCGGCAATTCCTACAGGAGCGCCTGCAGCAGCGGGCACAGAAATCAACTCAGTGTTCATGTAGAACAGGCCAACGCCAACCAGCAGGAAGAAGGGCAGCAGCTTCAGACTGGTAATAAAAGCCTGAAACCGTGCGCCGGCTTCTACGGAGCGATAATGCAGCGTGGTGAAACCAATAATCAGCAGGATTGCTACGACTTTAATGCCGATTCCTGTCAGTGCAGGAATGAAGAAAGCAAGATAGCTGGCGATTGCCAAGGACATGACAGAGCAGGTTGAAGGATCGGTTGCCCAGAAGGCCAGCCAGCCGTTCAGGAAGGCCACAGGACGCCAGCCTGCTTCTTTCAGCCATGTATATTGACCGCCATCTTCCGGATATGCTGATGCAAGCTCCGCATAGAGAAGATTCTGGGGGATCATGATCAGACCACCGATAACAAAGCTGACAATCATCATCAACGCAGAACCGGATGCACCAGCCACTTCCGCCAGCGACGAGAAAATACCGGAACCAATCGTTGTGCCGACAGCCACTGCCAAGGCGGCGCCAAGCCCCAGCTTCCGCTTCAGCTTTCCCTGTTCGTGAATCGTTTCATTTCTTGTTTCCATAGGGTTTCTCCTTTCATTTACTCTGCTTTTGTAGCCGTTACATTTTTATTGAGCGGTGTAGCCGCCATCGACCATCAGATGGGTTCCGGTAATAAAAGAAGATTCCTCGCTTGCAAAGAATGCCACAGCGTAAGCCATATCGATGGGCTGACCGAGGCGTTTCAGGGGATAGCTGGAAATCAGACGGGCAACCTCCGCCTCATAATTGCCGGTTCGGGACATATCCTTGATAAATGCGGGTGTTTCCGTGCCGGAGGGGCAGACCACGTTGACGCGGATACCGAAGGGAGCCAGCTCCAAAGCCAGGCTCTTTGCAAATTGAATGACCCCACCCTTGGAGGTATTGTATGCGAGGCTCTCCACGCAGCCAACCACGCCCAGTTCACTGCCGGTGCAGATAATGGAGCCGTGGCTGCTCTTTTTCATAAGAGGCAGGGCATATTTTGCACACAGGAAATACCCCTTCAGGTTGACTCTCATTACGCGATCCCAGTCTTCTTCAGTGGTATCCCAAAGCGTTTTGCTCAGAGAGTAGGCAGCATTGTTGTACAGCACATCGACCACGCCATACTTTTCCTCTATTGCCTGAAACATCGCCTGCACCTGCGCGGAATCGCTGACATCTGCTTTGTAGAACCAAGCGCGTTCTCCAAGCTCAGCTTCTAAGGCGCTGCCCCGTTCCTCGTTGAGATCAACAATGACCACTTTGGCGCCGCGCTCGATAAAGAGCCGTACCGTTGCTTCGCCGATGCCGCTGGCACCACCAGTGATTACTGCTACGTAATTGTTCAGGTTCATAATCTTTTTCTCCTTGTTATTAAATTTTGGGTAATACGTCTTAATCGTGCTTTAATTATATAGTGTTTTTTTTGCGTTGTCAATAGTAAAATGTTCTGGGGGATTAATTTTTTTGGGAAAGATATTTAATCCTACAGCGAATACTCAGCCGCAAGGATGCTCGGCAATACAGCACAGTGTGATGTGTGCAGTTTGTTTGGCGGCCAGAGTGCATCGTCACCTAAAAATATGCGATGCCGCCCATGGGGTGGAGCGGCTCCACCGATCAGACAATATCTTGGAAAACAAATTATATTACCGAATTTACACTTGCAAAATCGCGAAATATCGAGTATACTGGTTAAGTAATCTATTAATAAACAGTTGGAGAGCCGTGTTTTATGAAAAGAGCTACATCCAAGGATGTCGCCAAGCTTGCAGGCGTATCCCAAACAACCGTTTCCTTTGTAATGAACAATACCCCCAATGTGTCTTTATCCGAAGAGACCCGAAAAAAAGTGCTGGACGCAGCAAATCAACTTCAGTATATTCCAAATTCCTTTGCCAGAGGGCTTAAAACCAGCCAATCCAAGCTGTTGGGCGTATTTCTTCCAACGATGGACAATCCTTATTACCCCATGCTGATGCAGTATATCGAAAAATACACTGCCCGTCTTGGATACAGCGTGATCCTATGCTGTACTTACCGCAATCCGGAACGTGAAAAGGCCTATCTGGACTTGTGTGAGGAAAAGCACATGGATGGTGTCATCTATCTGTTTACCCCCAATTGGATGAAACGTGTTGTCCAGCTTTCGCATACCATCCCGGTAGTTCTACTAAGTGAGAAATCGGACGATATTCCGTTAAACACAATCAGCCTGAATGGGTTTCGATGTGGGTATCTGGTGGCAAAGTATCTTTTGGATCTGGGACACAAGAGTATCGCTTTCCTGATGAGCTCTGTTTCTTCGGTCTCCCTGACCCGTACGAAACGTCTGGAGGGTATCAGAAGTGCCATTCGCGATGCGGGTCTGCCGCCGGAAACGCTTCAGGTTTTTACTGCTCCGTTGGGCGATTCCGGGCAGTCCGAAGCGGAAGCCGGATATTCCATAATGGAGCAGCTGCTGAAACGTAAGGATATTACAGCTGTTATCGGCGTAAACGACCTTGTAGCATTCGGCGCGCTTTCCTGCGTCCTGAACAGTGAGGATAAGCGTGTCCCTCAGGACATTTCGATCTGCGGCTTTGATAATATCTACCTGACTACTATGACTCGTCCCAAAATCACTACAGTATCTTATTGTACCGAGGCACTTTGTGAACTGGCTGTTGATATGGTGCTGAAGGCAACGGGTGATTCGGACATTCTCAAACTTGCTAGCGAGCCGCAGCTGATTGTTCGGGAATCTACCGGCCCCGCGCCCGGTACGTCCGGCCAGTGCGTTTCCTCGTAAAAGAAAAGATACAAATAAAATGGGTGAACCACAGGCTTCACGGCTGTGGTTCACCCATTTTTCTTATGACAAAACTGCGCAGGCTCTGCCGGAGCGGCGCTTAAGGCGTCAGACGGGAATTGTGTGACAGTTGCTTATCCCTTTTCCTTTTGGGAATCCCATTCAGGACGTATCATCCGACCATAGCCGGGCTTCTGCTTGATAACACCATCGCGATAAACCGCATTGCCCCGAACCCATGTGGAGACGATTCGGCAGTGAAAAGTCCTGCCCTCGTGCGCGAATTTATCGAGCTTACTGGCAGAAAAGCTGTTCTTGCGGGAATAGGTCCAATTCGTGTCCATATCAACCAAATAAAAGTCCGCATCGGCCCCCACAGCCAGAATACCTTTTCGAGGATACAACCCAAATCTTTTTGCTGCATTTGTTGATGTAAATGCAGCAAAGCGCTGCAGCGGCATCTTTCTGTTGCGGACACCTTCCTCCAGAATCAAAGGAATGGCAACATCAATTTCGGGCGCACCGCAGGCAGCCTTCCGCAAATCTCCATCCGGTGGGAGCTTGTCCGATAGCAGGTAGGGTGCGTGATCTGTTCCGAGGTAGTCGATGGTTCCGTCCAGTACATATTTCCACAGGCGTTCCATCCTGTCTCGACTTCTCAGAGGCGGATTGATCATAGCGAATGTTCCCAGATAAGCCTGATCCTGATAATTCAGAGTTAGATAGTGAGCACAGGTTTCCACAGTCACATCTACGCCCATTCGGCGCGCAGAGGCGATTCGCTCAGCACCTTCCGGAATGGACATGTGGCAGATATGCAGCTTGCATCCTGTCTTTTCTGCATAAAGCAGTAAGGTATTGATTGCGGTCAGCTCCGCAATCCAGGGACGGCTTGCATCGTGAACTGCCAGAGACCAAGGCTCCTCCTTGTGCTCATTTGAAAAACCGTTGACCAGTGTCCGGTCTTCAGCGTGAGCCCCAAAAATACCATGGAAGGATGCGACTTTTTCCATCTCCTTCAGCTGGCTATACTCATCAGAAAAGGGGTAGTTGGAACCGGCGTAAACCGTAAATGCCTTGAAACCTACACATCCTTGCTTGTGCAGCGGAACAAACTGCTCTATATTTTTCGGCGTTGCGGCACCCCAGAATGCATAATCGATCAACGCCTTTCGTTCAGCCCTTTCCTGTTTTAGCGCAAATGCCTCCAAATCAAGTACAGGGTGTTCGGGGGTGTTAGGCATATCCAATACCGTCGTAAATCCGCCTGAGGCAGCGGCCTGGGTTCCGTGTTCCAGATCCTCCCGCGCCTCTGCTCCGGGCTCAAAAAAATGCGGATGAGTATCGATTGCTCCCGGAAGCAGCAGCATCCCTTTGGCGTCCAGCGACTGTGCCGCCTCATAAACCGGAGCATCGGAGCCCATGGCTGCAATTTTTCCGTCAGAAACACAGATATATCCCAGAAAGACCTCTTCCTCTGTCACAATTTTTGCATTGTAAATGACAAGATCATATTTCATACCTGGATACCTCACAGTTCATCATTCTGCATCATGCGGTGCAGTCTGGATTCGGGGATTTTAGAAAAAGGGAGTTCTGCTGCTTTGCAGACTCGTTCCGCTGCCGCCTGTGCATCCCGGACGACCTGCTTTTCGTCTACGGTAAGGACTTGGAAGTTCTCAATAAGGATATTACCGTCTACCATTACCAGCTCCACTTCACTTCCCTTGGCAGAATAAACCAAATTGGGAACTACATTGCGTACCGGGTGGAGAATGATGGGTGACAGACACGGCTGAGTCATATCGATCATCAGAAGGTCTGCTTTTTTTCCGACATCAATGGAACCGATTTCGTTTCCAAGACCAATCGCCTTTGCTGCTTCAATGGTCGCCATTCTCAAAACCTTCCCTGCCGGGAACACCGAGGGATCTTTGAACTTACACTTATTCAGTATGGCCGTAAACTTCATTTCATTGAACATATTATTGCAATTGTTTCCGGGGGCTTGATCAGAACCAAGTGCCAATCTGTCACTGACCTCCAAAAATTCTGCAGCCGGTGGAATAATGCCATCAATAATTGCAATGCTCCCACTGCATAAAATCATTCCTGCTCCCTTGGATGCAAGCAGCTGAGTTTCCTCTTTGGTTGCCTCTGTCAGATGGACTGCCATTAATCTGTGATTCAGATATCCGATTTCGTCCAGGAAAGGGATCGAACGCTTTCCGTAACGCTTCATCATTTGGTTGATCTCTCTATCACCCTGAGAAACATGCATGTGGATACCGGTATCCAGCCTGAATGCAGCCTCTTGTATCTCCAAAAGCAGTTCCTTGCTGCACATATCGGGGCCTTGCGGTCCCAGCATACAGGTGATCCGGCCGTTTTCACGGTCGTTCCATTTCTGGATCAGATCCAGATTTCTGAGAAATTTTCGGTTGCCCTGAGCCGGGTCAAAGGTGTACAGCTCACCCACAGCCGTCTTATTTTCCTCTGGCAGCTCACTGATAAGCTCGGCAACTCTGGCTCGTGTTCCAACCTTGACATGGTTTTGGACGATCTGCGTCATAGGAGTATCAAAATCGCAGAAGGTCGTAGTGCCCGCCTTGAGTGCCTCTACAATATTCATCAAGGAACCTTTGCATACTGCATCAACATCCTTCCGCAATTCCTGTTCAAACGGCCAAAGCCCATGCTGCATCCAGTTGTTCAGATCCTGAGACACACCGCGAACCAAGCCATCTCCCGTATGGATATGCGCATCGATGAGGCCGGGCATCACCACTTTTCCGGATGCGTCAATCACCCGATGCGCCGACCAATCCTGAAGAACCTCTTTCGTAGCACCGACAGCGCTGATCCGGTTTCCGGTTACAGCCACAGCGCCATCTTCTAAAATACCTACGCCGTTTCCACGCATAGTGATCAGAATCGCATGGATAAACAAATAGTCTGCTGTCATGGTTTCTGTCCCTTTCTGTTTTCAGTTCTCTCGGTTGGCCGCGATAAACAGAGCGTTTGTCAATATCTGTGTGCCAATGACCAGATCATCACGGGTTGTATACTCCTCAGGGCAATGGCTGAGCCCGCCATTTGAGCTTCGCAAAAACAGCATCCCCATCGGCATAATTCTCGACATATTCATAGAGTCATGTGCGGGGAAGCTGATCATTCGGTCTTTCTCAAATCCGGTTCCGACGGCTGCTTCTTCCAAAATATGGATCAGTTCCGGTGCGCAGTGCGCCGGTCTCAGGTCGCAGGTTGTTTCCACAGTCCAAGATAGACCCCGTTTTGCGCATTCCTGCTTCGTGACCTCAATCAGATCCGTATAGAGCTTTTCCCACTTCATGTCCTCCGTTTCACGGAAATCCACGGAAATCGTCACGTCCTCCGGGATAATATTGTGTTCACAAGGTAACACGGAAATATATCCAACCGTACCTCTAGTGTCTTTGCTGCATTCCTTTGCCAGATTTTCCACAGCGGAAATTACTGCCGCCGCTGCGGCCAAAGCGTCATGACGATCCGACATCGCCATTCCACCGGCATGCGCTGCTGTTCCATGAAAGTGGAGATAAAACTGTTTAATGCCTGCAACACAGCTGACAATGGAGAAGGGTTTGTCTGCGTCCAACAGATACCGCCCCTGCTCTATATGCATTTCCAAAAAACCACAATAGGCGTGGGGGTCTATTTTACTCTCTGTTAACCTTTCTGGATCCAACCCCATCCCGAATTCTCTCATGGCATCGCTGAGAAGCTGACCTGTCTGTCGATTGCGCAGATGAAAAGCGTAGTCGTCCGGAAGCATCCCGCATATCGCCTTGCTTCCGAATGTTCCGCCCAAAAATTGGCTGGCTTCTTCATTGATAAAGGCCACCATTTCCAAAGGCTTTTTGTGCGGAAGTCCGGATTCTTTGATGGCAACCAGCGCTTCCAATGCCCCCATTACACCAGCCAATCCATCAAAGCATCCTCCTTGAGGTACGGTATCAAAATGAGAGCCGCTCAGCACAGCCGGAGCATGTGGATCATCGCCCTCCAGCCGGGCAAATACATTTCCAACGGTATCGATCCTTGCCGTCAGGCCCGCTTCCTTTATCCACCGGATCAGGAGCATTACGGCTTCCTTATAAGGGGGTTCCCAAGCAAAACGACTGATTCCGCCTCTGGGATCACTTCCAATATGCCCTACCTCGTTCAATCGCGCCCACAACCGATCCGAATTGATGCTGACATAGTTTTCCATGTTGCTACCTCTTTTCTATTTTAATTTATTTACGTGCTCTTTCATAAAACACCGCACCACTCTTGCCTGACGGATGAAGCAACGTTTTGTCAGGCGCTGTGCCTGGAATTATGCGGTACTGCCTTAGGATTCATAAAATCAATCTCGAATCCGGCAGCATGGTTAATTTGCAATTTATACGATTTAATTATATATTAGCCGGTGAGCGGTTGTCAATAGCTGCAGTAATATTTTTTAGCAGAAGGTATTCGTACCGCAGACATAAAGCCAACCACCGCGGGAAGCGCAATCGATTAAAAATTTTTCGCATATTGGCAGGGGCGGCTGTTGATATATGCTGCTCTTTTCTGTATGCCGTTCTCCATCCCGAAATACGAATTTGCGGCGGGCACTGCCGTCCGCAATGTGGTGCAGGATCTGATGACCCCGGAGGATGCCAGCCGCATGGCACAAGCCCTTTACGATGCCGCAGATCCGGTCTGCCGCTGAACCGGAGCAGAAACTGCACGAATATGGCAAAGCAAAGCCCACAGGCTGGAATTCCATCCAACCTGTGGGCTTTGTTGTACTTGCTAATTGATATAGGTTGATATCAATTAGCATCAGCTGCTTTTCCGATTCTCATTCATGATCCTTCTGGCTCGTCCGCGCGTGGTATCCTCAAAGGTTTCATCCTCGCTAAATCGCAGCCAATAGGGGTCTTCCATCAGGCAGGCATTGGTACGCTTAACAATTTCCCACGCATTGTAGTCCGGCAGTCCCATCAATTTCAAAATCTCTTTGCAATCCATCCGATTTTTCGGGAAGATTCGCTTCTTTGCCCAAACGACCACATCGACCAATGGAACTTTGCGCTCGCCGCCAATGAAAAGGTTCAGAGGAAGATCATACTGTGCAACACCCTCATTTGCGCAAAGAGACTGCCCATCTTCGCTTAGGTGTGCGATTTCTTTTTCATCCATCATCAATTTCAGATAGGCCATTTTATCACCCCATGGCGGCTTTCAGGTAGTGCAGACGGTATTTCAGATATTGACGGATTGCAGCTGCTCGCTTTTCGCTCAACAATGCAAGAATAGGTGAGATGGCCTGAATGATTTCATTATACAACTCGTCCAAGTCACGCGTTGGCAGCACAGGCTCATCGATCATCTTGATTTGCTGGGCATGGTGACTGCGGAACGGCTTCGATTTGTCGAACTGATAACGGAGCTTCGTGTCAGTCAATTCTTCATCCGTTGCCCACGCAAGCAGACTGCCGCCATTGTCGTAAATAGGCGGAGCATTCTTTTTTCCATCCCGGACGATCACATCAAAATTATTCTCGTGGCGGTCTTCATTGCCGATAAAGGCATCGAACGCCAACATCTGATAAAGCCACTTCTTACCGTACAACTCTGCCGCATACTGAAACAGTGCCTCCGGTGAAGCGGCCCGACCGCTGGCAAGGAAATGGGCATCAGCCAAGTCGGCAAAATGATACAGCTGTTCATCGTCCGTTGTGAACTTGGGGCAGACGCTGACCACATCGCAGGAATAGGTTTGAATGTCGGGAAAGAGTTTGGCAGGCATCAACGTATATTCTACATGGGGCAAATTCAGCACCTGTGCAATCAGTGAGGCCATCACCTCAGAATACGGCTCATACCCGGCTGTCCCGGCCTCTGTGATGGAGTTGCCCTTGACTATAACAAGCTGATCATCTACATGATACCAGCCCTTTGAGAGCATTCCACGGCTTGTGCGTGTTTCACGTTTTTCGACCAACTGGATTTTTGCAGGAACTTTGATTGGGCTCATGGTATCACGCTCCTTTGTTCCATTATACCATGTTTGGATGGATAGACAAGATGAATTGAGGTTTCATTCTGTATACACGACTTCCCTCACCACCACTTCCTCTGCCTGCGCTTTCAGCCCGTTCATGTGTGCTACCCAGAGAAGCTGTGCGCGCTCTTTGTCCGGCGCGGGGTACTTGTCTAACAGATTGGTCATCGTGCGTTCCAGCCACTCGCAGGCCGTTTTCTGGACATCCTGCAAATGCGGCCAGAGCGTACCGTTCAGCAGCATCTGGTTGTACAGCACGGGGCGCTGGGTTTTGAGGTAGGCCAGCCGCATCCGACTATACTTGCCCAGCGGTTCGGCTTCATCGGTCTGCGACAAGGTGAGCAGTGGCAGCTGATAATCCCCGACCTGTGTATAGTGGATCTCGTTGTGGACGGTGTTCGTGTTCTTCATGGGAATTCTCCTTTGCATTTTCAACGCGTTTTGCGGTCTTTGTGGAAAACGGTGTTCACTTCTTCCTGCTCTGCGCTGTCAGCCAGTTGCCCTGCGCCTGATAGTAGTGCTCCATCGTGGTGGGTGCGTTCAGGATGGTGGTGCGCAGATGATTCTTCTTGTCCCCCTTTCCCTAATATGTTAAAATAAGCTCGTAAGATGTTTTTGTGTTTTGCGGTGGAAGGAGAAGAATTGTATGGCAGTTATTTTAGTTCTTATTTTAGGTTTGATCCTATGGGGATTTATCGGAAGCCGAGAAGAACAGGAAAAGGAAAAAAGAATTGCCAGAGAAAAACAGGAAAATATGAAAGCAAAGATTCGGGAAGCCGAATCTCTTATTCCGAATGTTGAGTCCGCGGCTTTTTATAAAGAGGTCTCTGCCTATATTAACAACTTCATTGTAGAATCAGACAAAGCCGTCCGCTGGGCGGTGACTCGAGCTTATAACGAGTATCACAGGTCTTGCTCTGGATATATGAAACATGTTGAGCTTGACGATATTAACTGGAGGGTAGAAGATCATCGATTGGTGATTACATGTTCGGATATTTTTGAACGCCATGAGGAAGAAATGACTGGCCAACCATTCTTGTTTCAAGCTCATGGTTATGCTGATTTAATGAAAGGTCAGTTGTATGCCCTTGTAAAAGTGGTTTTACGGAATTTTAAATGTCTGAATACTGGTAGTACAGAAGAAAAAATTCAGAAGTGCATTTTTGAAGATGGAAACATTGAACTTTCTTTGTCACATCAATACTACAAATCCATTGCGGAACTAGAATTACAGTGACTGCAATCTGATCAGACCCCTTATAAAAATGCGTTCTAAGCAATTTGTGTGAGCAGTCGAAATAGATGTATTTGTCCATTTGGGCATCGATACGGTTTACTTTTCAGCTCAAAAGTGGGCAAGAGAAAACGCAGCATTTCCCGGCTTTCGGGAAACGCTGCGTTCAGACAGGGAAGCCTGCTGTGAGCTGGCACAGCAACGGCAGCACTGCATAATTCTAACGGACATCTAACACAACTACACCTGAAATGCAGTCGCTGACGCCCCGTGTGAAAAAGGCTTTTTCTAACGTCATTTCGCAAAAAGTGGCTGAAATTTGCCTGCAAATTGCGGTGTGACGTGCCTTTTTGGAGGTTACAAGAATGCCCTCAGCTGCCAATGACAGCCGCGAGGGGCCAGCTTCATCCAACAATTTCAAAGACTCGAAATCGTTTTGTCCTTAACCTGGCACGTGGGTTCGAATCCCACCATCTCCGCCAGAAGTCGCAGATTTAAACGAATCTGCGACTTCTTCTTTTGTATCAAGCAGAGAAAGACCGCTTTTGCCTCATCACAGTATGCTTTATACACGAACGATAAATCCATAATTACTTGGGGAGTTTGGATTCTCTCAAAAGGTTCGCAATGACCCCAGCAGACCCCTGTTTGCTCTTGTAATCGAGATGTGCGTAGATGTCAGCGGTGGTAGAAAAGGTACTGTGCCCCAGCCACTCCTGAACCTGCTTCATTGATATCGAACACCAGCGTCTGCGCACCTTCGCGCTCGATTTGGTGAGAGGTGTCGCACAGGATGATGACAGGAACGCCGAACTGCTTTGCAATCTGCAACGTCAGATCGACAACCGGACAGCCGTCGGCATCGATCAAAATATTCATCGACTTTCCTCCATCGTCCACCGAAAGGCTTTCGCGGTACGCAAATCAGCGTCCTTAAAGTGCCCGCCGCTGTTCCATTCAAGGGTGCAGTCTGTGCTGCGCTCTGCAAGCCGACTGTGCAGGGTACGGATGTTATCTCCTACCGCAGCCATGACGGTGTTTTTCGTGTGTTCCTCCTTGTCGCCAAGGCTCAGATAAATGCGCTGTGCCTGCATGGGGTGCTGCTGTTCAAACTCCATCCATTCCGGAAACCACACAGAGGGCGAGGCGGCGGCGACACCATAGAACAGATCAGTCTGGGTGGATGCCCACAGCGCAAACAGCCCGGCCAGCGAGTAGCCACCCAGAATGATTTTGACGTTCTCCGGGAGATGAAACTGCTGCTTCAGCGTGGGAATGACCTGTTCCGTCAGAAAGCACAGGGTGTCCGCAGCCTTACCTCCAAAGCCTTGCTTTCCCCACACAGCAGGGGCATCCCACGGAGAAAGCTCGTCATTCCAGTTTTCCACTGGAATGACTGCAAACAGAAAGTGGTGCGCACTCTGTGCAATAGCGGCAACCTCGCTTTTCATGCTTTGCAGCTCATGTTCGCCGGTCATTTGGAGCAGTAGGTATTCTGCATGGGCTTCGCCGTAAATGCGGCAAGGTCTGTTCCCGATTTGCATTGTCTGTGCAGTCACTGCGTCATCCTCCCGAAAAAATTTTGATAAGCCCAGTATAGCAACTGAAAAATCATTTTGCAATTCAAAAGGCTTGTTGGGAAATCCCAAACCCTTGAACTACATCCGACGGATGCAGACTGCGTGTTTTTGCAAAACGCTTTTTTGATGCGCCGTAAAAGCGTGCAACCATCACGGAACGTGATGATTATAAAAATGCTATGCTGAAACAGCAAGACCCATCAACCGGCTTTGGAAGAAGCAAATAGGGATGTGAGAAATGCACTGTCACAGGTTGATGCCGATTCCAAGGATCAACGAACAGGATCGACAGACAGATGCAGCTTACCCCGTTTCTTCGTTCCGTGAAAGCGTCCAGAGAACACTTCGCACGTTGTTTTGCCTGTTCCAACTGGGATACCCCCGCATAAGCAGAGAATCAAATACGATATTTTTAATCATGTGGAACCCTCTTTCTGCACAAACCGCTTAGCGCAGTTCCTCGATGTGATAGATGTAGTCCAGCGAACTCAGTGCCCGAATGATCTCCCGGTGGGTCTTGTACTTTTTTAGCTCTGCACTGAAGATGGTGAAGGTGATGGTATACACGCTCAAACCGGAACCCACATACGCCTGATTCGCCTCGATGTCGTCGATCCGCAGACCAAGCTGACGGCTAACGGTAACGAAGTCGCGCAGATAGTTGCTGTTCTTCAGCTCCAGATGGATCTCGAAATGATTGGAGCGGTTGTTCAGATACGGGGCCGAGCGCTTCCTCTCCACCTGCGCGGCGGTCAGCATCGACGGCATGATCCTGCCCGACCTGCCTTATGAGGAAAAAGATGAGTTTGCCCCCCCTCTGCCGCCGGTACGGCGTGGACCTCATCTCCATGATCGGGGCCTATGTCAAACGCATGAAGGATGCCGTAAGGGGATAAGGACATCCTCCTGCTGCATAAAACAAAAAAGGAGCTGCTGCACGGGTCTTTCCCCGGTGCAGCAGCTCCTTCTTGTATTTTTTATTTCTCTGCTAGCAGCACGGCCAGCACGGCCTTCTGGACGTGCAGCCGATTTTCCGCCTCGGCAAAGATCTCGTCCGCGTGGGCCTCGAAGACGGCGGTGGAGATCTCCTCGCCCCGGTGGGCGGGCAGGCAGTGGAGCACCATGCAGTCCGGCTTTGCTGCCTTCAGAAGGGTGCTGGTGAGCTGGAAGCCCGCGAAATCCCGCAGGCGGCTCTCGCTCTCGGTGGTCCCGGGGGCGGCGGTGTTCCAGATGGCCGTCACCACCGCGTCGGCGTCCCGGACGCCCTCAGCGGGGTCTTCCAGCAAACGGAAAGCACTGCCATACCTGTGGGCGAACATCAGCACATCTGCCGCCGGGCGGTAGCCGTGGGGGCAGACGCAGTCCACCTTCATGCCGGCCAGCAGACCGCCCACGATAAGGCTGTTGGCCATATTGCTGCCGTCGCCGACGAAGCAGAGCTTCTGCCCCGCCAGCGGGCCGCGGCTCTCCCGGATGGTCATGAGGTCGGCCAGCACCTGACAGGGGTGGGCATAGTCGGTGAGGCCGTTGATGACCGGCACGCCCGCGTACTCTGCGAACTCCTCAAGGTCGCGCTGGCGGTAGGTGCGCCAGACCACACAGTCGTAATACCGGCCCAGCACCCGGGCGGTGTCCTTCAGCGGCTCGCCCCGGCCGGACTGCAGCTCGGTGGCGGCGTTCATGTAGTTGCCGAGGCCTCCCAGCTGGTAGACGCCCACCTCAAAGCTGGTGCGGGTGCGGGTGGAGTTTTTCGAAAACATCAGCGCGACGCTCTTGCCCTTCAGCAGAGGCTCCGTGCCTCCGGCCTTCTGTCGGGCCTTCAGCTCGTCGGCCACATCGAGGATGTGGGCCACCTCGGCTGGGGTCAGGTCGCTCATTTTCAGCAGATGCTTCATGCCTGCCCCTCCGTTTTGCTGGGGTCCATCCCGGCCAGCACACTGCCCAGAATGTCCAGCGCCATCTCCACATCGTGGGCGGTGAGGCTCAGGGGCGGCAGCAGGCGGAGACGGGTCTTGGCCGTCAGCACCAGCAGACCCTTTGCGCGGCAGGCGGCCAGCACGTCAGCGGCCTTGATGCCCTCGAGGAACTCGATGCCGACCATCAGGCCGATGCCCGACAGGCTCTTGACCCGGGGCAGCTTTTCCAGACCGGTGCGCAGCTGGACGGCCCGCTCGTTGACGTTGGCAAGGAAGCTGGCGTCCATCCGGTCCACGACCACATTGGCACCGGCGCAGACCACCGGGTTTCCGCCGAAGGTGGAGCCGTGGGTGCCCGGCCCCATCCCGGCAGCGACTTTCTCATTCATCAGCACCGCGCCGATGGGCAGGCCGCCGCCCAGACCCTTGGCCAGCGTGACGATGTCGGGCTTGAGGCCGTAGTGCTCACAGCACAGGAAGGTGCCGGTGCGGCCCACGCCGGTCTGCACCTCGTCCACGATGAGGACGAGGTCCTTTTCGTCGCAGAGGGCGCGGACGGCCTGCACATATTCCGGGTCGAGGGCCACGACGCCGCCCTCGCCCTGCACCAGCTCCAGCATGACGGCACAGGTGTGACGGTCCACCATCTCGGTCAGAGCGCTGATGTCGCCCGCCTTGACATACTGGAAGCCCTCGTTGAAGGGGCCGAAGTAGTTGTGGAACACGCCCTGTCCGGTGGCGGTCAGGGTGGCGATGGTGCGGCCGTGGAAGCTGTTGACCAGCGTGATGACATTGTAGCGGTCGGCGCCGTACTTGTCGAAGCTGTACTTGCGGGCGGCCTTGATGGCACCCTCGTTGGCCTCTGCGCCCGAATTGCCGAAGAACACCTTGCTCATCCCGGTGCGCTTGCAGAGCTTTTTGGCCAGCTTGCCGCAGGGGGCGGTATAGTAGAGGTTGGAGGCGTGCTGCAGCTTATGGGCCTGCTCGGAGACGGCCTCGGCCCACGTCATGTCGCAGTAGCCCAGACTGTTGACGCCGATGCCGCTGGTGAAGTCGAGATACTTCTGGCCCTCAGGGCCTTCGGCGTAGAGGCCGTGGCCCTTCTCGAGGACGATGGGGTTGCGTCCGTAGGTGTGCAGGACGTATTCGCCGTCCCGCTTGATGACTTTTTCGGAATCCATAGCGTTCTTCCTCCTTGGTAGCATCCTTGCCCTCTCCGTCATCGCTGACGCGATGCCACCTCTCCCAAAGGGAGAGGCTTCCAGTCTTGCTGTGAGCTTCATCTTTTCGCAAAGGCTCTCCCCTTGGGAGAGCTGGACGCGAAGCGGCCTGAGAGGGCAAGCCCGTTTCTCTTATTATAAAGCGCTTCTCGGTTTTGAGCAACCCTTATTCGTGATGGCTGCGGCGGTAGAAGCGGGTGCCGGAGCCGCGGTCGGAGAACAGCTCCAGCAGGATGGAGTGGGGCACACGGCCATCGATGATGACCGCCTCGTGGACGCCCTGATAGATGGCGTCAGCCATGCCGCCGATCTTCGGGATCATGCCGCCCGCGATGATGCCGGCGGACTTGTAGCCCTCGATCTCGGAGACCTCCACCTCGGGGATGAGGGTAGATTCGTCCTCCTTGTCCCGCAGCAGGCCTGCGATGTCGGTCATGGAGACCAGCTTCTCGGCCTTGAGGGCGATGGCGATCTGGGCAGCAGCCGTGTCGGCGTTGACGTTGTAGGCCTGCCCGAGGTCATCCATGCCCACCGTTGCGATGACGGGGATATAGCCGCTGTCCAGCAGGCTGGAGATCAGGGTGGGGTCCACATGGATGATCTCGCCCACATGGCCCAGCTGGGGGTCCAGCTCGGTGCAGCGAAGCATCTGGCCGTCCATGCCGCAGAGGCCCACGCCGCGGCCCCGCAGCTTTGCCACGAGGTCCTTGTTCACCTTGCCGGCCAGCACCTGCTGGACGATCTCCATCGTTGCGTCGTCGGTGACGCGCAGACCGCCTGCAAAGTGGCTCTCGACGCCCACCTTCTTGAGCATCTCGTTGATGGCCGGGCCGCCGCCGTGCACCAGCACCACCCGGACGCCCAGCAGGGTGAGGGTGACGAGGTCGTTCATGACGGCGTTCTTCAGCGTCTCGTTGATCATGGCGTTGCCGCCGTACTTGATGACCATGGTCTTGCCGTGGTATTTCTGGATATAGGGGGTCGCCTCCGAGAACAGGAGGGCCATTTCTTCATTTTTCATTGCGGTCCTCCTTCTCAGGTGCGGTAATCGCCGTTGATCTTGACGTAGTCGTAGGTCAGGTCACAGCCCCATGCCTTGGCCGAGGCGTCGCCGGTGCCCATATCCACCTTCACTAGGATGTCGTGCTCAGCCAGAACTTTTGCGGCCTCCTCCTCGCTGTAGGGGTGGTAGGCGGCGTTCTCGCAGACGTAGACCTCACCGGCGGCGCTGGACAGCCAGACGCAGACCTTGTCGATGGAGAAGTCGCCGGGCGTGTAGCCGATGGCGCAGAGGATGCGGCCCCAGTTGGCGTCGCGGCCAAAGACTGCGGCCTTGAAGAGATTGGAGCAGACCACGCTGCGGCTGACGGCACGGGCCGTCTTGAGGTCGGGGGCGTGGGTGACTTCGCAGGTGATGAGATGGGTCGCACCCTCGCCGTCACCGGCGTGCTCGGCGCACATATGCTCGGCGATGGCGGTCAGCGCCGCCACAAAGGCGTCGTAATCGGCGTTCTCCTCGGTGATCTCCGGGTTGCCCGCGAGGCCGGAGGCCATGATAATGAGGGTGTCGTTGGTGGAGGTGTCCAGATCAACGCTCATCTGGTTGTAAGTGCCGGGCACCACCGTCTTGAGGGCCTTCTCCAGAAGGGTGGGGCAGACGGCGGCGTCGGTGGTGTAGAAGGCCAGCATGGTCGCCATGTTGGGGGCGATCATCCCGCTGCCCTTGCCGATCGCACCCACCGTGCAGGTCTTGCCGCCCAGCTCGAACTGGATGGCATACTCCTTCTTGTGGGTGTCGGTGGTCATGATGGCTGTTGCCGCATCGGTGCTGCCCTGTGCGTCAGCTGCCAGCTTCGCCGCAGCGGCAGGGATTCCCCGGGCAAAGGGGTCGATGACCATAGGCTGGCCGATGACGCCGGTGGAGGAGGGCAGGACGTCCTCTGCGGCGATGCCCAGCGCCTTGCCCACCAGCTCACAGCACTCCTCGGCCAGCGCCACACCGTTGGCGGCGCAGGTGTTGGCGTTGCCGCTGTTGACCACGATGGCCTGTGCATAGCCGTCGGTCAGGTGGGCGCGGTCCACCTTGATGGGCGCGCCGCAGACCTTGTTGGTGGTGTAGACACCGGCTGCGGCGCAGCGGACGTCGGCCTTGATGAGTGCCAGATCGTATTTTTCACTGTGATTCGCCCGGATGCCGCAATGGACACCGGCCGCTGCAAAACCCTTGGGCGCGCAGATGCCGCCCTCAACTTCTTTATACTGCATCTGAAAATCCCCCTATAAAGCATCCTTGCCCTCTCAGGCGCTCACGCGCCAGCTCCCCCAAAGGGGGAGCCAAAAGCCTCTCCCTTTGCGGCGAAAGCCGTGACGGAGAGGGCAAGCCCGTTTTTATTCCAGCCCCTCCGTCTCGTCCATCCCCAGCATCAGATTCATGCACTGGATGGCTGCGCCGGAGGAGCCTTTGCCCAGATTGTCGAACAGGGACACCAGCATCATCTGGTCTCCCGCTGCGTTGACGGTCATGTACAGCTCCATCCGGTCGCTGCCGGACAGGGCGTTGGAGTACAGGCCATTCTCGGGCAGAGCTTCGTTGAGGGCGTGGACGGAAACGGTCGCGCCCTCCTTATAATATTTCGCGATGCCTGCGGCCACGGCCTCCGCGCTGGTGCCAGCCAGCCGGAGGTCGAGGGGCACCAGCACCTGCATCCCGCTGTAGTAGTCGCACACCACCGGCACAAAGGCGGGGGTGTGGGCGAGGCCGCTGATCCTCTGCATCTCGGGCAGATGCTTGTGGGCAAGGCCGAGGCCGTAGCTCTTGGGCGCGTCCAGCTTGCTGTGGGCCGGACGGTCGGCGCTCTCGTACTCGGCGATCATCTTCTTGCCGCCGCCGGAGTAGCCCGAGATGCCGGTGCAGCTGAAGGGATAGTCCGCCGGGGCCAGCCCCAGCTCCACCAGAGGCCGCGCGATGCTGATAAAGCCGCTGGCATAGCAGCCGGGCACCGCCACGCGGCAGGAATTTCTGATCTTCTCCTTCTGGCCCTTCAGCTCCGGGAAGCCGTAGTCCCACGCTGCATCGGTGCGGAAGGCCGTGGAGGTGTCCAGCACCTTGACGTCGGGGCGGAGAAGCGGCATGACCTCTTTGGATGCCGCATCCGGCAGGCAGAGGAAGGCGAGGTCGGCGGAGTTGATGACCTTCGCCCGTTCGTTCACATCCTTACGTCCCTCCGCCGAGATGCTCAGCAGCTCGATGTCAGGCCGGACGGCCAGACGGTCGGCGATGCGCAGGCCCGTCGTGCCCGAAGAACCGTCGATAAAGACTTTCACGCTCATGCGTTTTCTGCCTCCCATGCGCCGAGCTGGGCCGAAGCCAGCTCGATCTGCTTTCTGACGCTGGCCTCGCTGGGGCCGCCGTAGCTGGTGCGGCCCTCGCAGCACTTGATGAGGTCGATGGCGTCGTAGACGTCGTTTTCGAACAGAGCGCTGTAGCCCTTGAACTCCTCAAGGCTCAGCTCCTCCAGCACCTTGTCCTTCTGGATGCAGTCGGAGACCATGCAGCCGGTGAGCTTGTAGGCGTCGCGGAAGGGCATCCCCTTCTTGGTCAGATAGTCGGCGCAATCGGTGGCGTTGATGAAGCCTTTGGCGGCGGCACGGCGCATATTGGCGGGCAGGGTCTTCATGGTGTCCAGCATCGGGGTCACGGTCTTGAGGCAGAGCTCCAGCGTATCCACCGCGTCAAAGATGGCCTCCTTATCCTCCTGCATATCCTTGTTGTAGGCGAGGGGGATGCCCTTCATCATGACCAGAAGGGTGTTCAGGTCGCCGTAGACCCGGCCCGTCTTGCCGCGGATCAGCTCGGTGACGTCAGGGTTTTTCTTCTGGGGCATGATGGACGAGCCGGTGGTAAAGGCGTCGTCCAGCTCGATGAATTTGAACTCCCAGCTGCACCACAGGATGATCTCCTCGCTCAGGCGGGACAGGTGCATCATGCACAGGGAGATGGCGCTGGCCAGTTCGATGCAGAAGTCACGGTCGGACACGCCGTCGAGGCTGTTGGGGCAGGGTGCTGCAAAGCCCAGCTTCTCGGCGGTAAAGGCGCGGTCCAGCGGATAGGTGGTGCCTGCCAGTGCGCCGCTGCCCAGCGGGCACTGGGCGTCCATCCGGGCGGTGGCGTCCTCGAAGCGCTGCAGATCCCGCAGCAGCATCCATGCGTAGGCCATCAGCGCGTGGCCGAAGGTAATGGGCTGGGCGCGCTGCAGGTGGGTGTAGCCGGGCATGACGGCGGTGGTGTTCTCGGCAGCCTTCTTGCAGATGACCTTTACCAGCTCGACGATGTAGGCCTGCAATGTATGGCTGTAGTCCCGCAGGGTCAGGCGGATGTCCAGCGCCACCTGATCGTTCCGGCTGCGGCCGGTGTGGAGACGCTTGCCTGCGTCGCCGATGCGGGCGGTCAGAGTCTGCTCCACAAAGGTATGGACGTCCTCGGCGTTGGGGTCGATGGTGAGAGCGCCGGAGGCCAGATCATCGGCGATGGAGGCCAGACCGCTCAGGATGTCCTCACAGTCTTTTTCCGAGATGATGCCCTGCTTGGCCAGCATGGCGGCGTGGACGCCGCTGCCCCGCATATCCTGTGCGATCATCCGCTGGTCGAAGCGGATGGAAGAGTTGAAGTCGTTGACGCGGGAATCGACCGCCTTGGAGAAACGGCCCTTCCAAAGTTGTTCTGCCATTGTTAAAGTCCCTTTCATAAACCTCTCCGTCTCGCTTACGCTCGACAAGGCCGGGTTGCAAGGCCTCTCCTCGATAGGAGAGGCGGCAGCGCGTCAGCGCTGTCGGAGAGGTTGTTCCTTAAAAACGGCAAAGCCGCCGCAGGGGAAAAAGCTCCCGCGGCGGTGCCGCCAGCAATATGCCGGTGATTGAGCCTTCAGCGTGAAAGTGTAAAAAACACGCCAAAGGGGAGGATAAGCAGTTCCTTACTTGATCTCAGGCCAGTTCTTGGACAGCTTTGCGCGCTCCTTGATGGACAGGCCGAAAAGGTTGATGAAGCCGGTAGCATCGGACTGGTCATAGTCCTTATCCACGCCGAAGGAAGCGGTCTGCTCGTCGTACAGGGTGTACGGAGAGGTGACGCCGGCGTTGATCATGTTGCCCTTGTAGAGCTTCAGCTTGACATCGCCGGTGACGGTCTTCTCAAGGCTGTCGGCGAAGGCATCCAGCGCCTCACGCAGCGGGGTGAACCACTGGCCGTTGTAGACGATGTCGGCGTACTTCTGGGCCAGCTGAGCCTTGAAATGTGCGCTCTCCTTGTCCAGCGTGATGGTCTCCAGAACATTGATGGCCTTATACAGGATCGCGCCGCCGGGAGTTTCATAGACGCCGCGGCTCTTCATGCCCACCAGACGGTTCTCGACGATGTCCAGCAGGCCGATGCCGTTCTCGCCGCCCACCTTGTTCAGGTACTCGACCAGCTCGACTGCGCCCATCTCCTTGCCGTCAACGGCGGTGGGGATGCCCTTCTCGAAGTGGAGGGTGATGTAGGTCGGGGTGTCGGGTGCCTGCTCGGGGGAAACGCCCAGCTCGAGGAAGCCGGGCTTGTTGTACTGCGGCTCGTTGGCGGGGTTCTCCAGATCGAGGCCCTCGTGGCTCAGGTGCCACAGGTTCTTATCCTTGGAGTAGTTGGTCTCACGGTTGATCTTCAGGGGGATGTTATGTGCCTCGGCGTAGTCGATCTCCTCGTCACGGCTCTCGATGTCCCACTCACGCCAGGGAGCGATGATCGCCATATCGGGGCAGAGGGCCTTCAGGGTCAGCTCAAAACGCACCTGATCGTTGCCCTTGCCGGTGCAGCCGTGGCAGATGGCGTCTGCGCCCTCCTTGATGGCGATGTCCGCCAGCGCCTTGGCGATGCAGGGACGTGCGAAGCTGGTGCCCAGCAGGTAGTCTTCGTACTTTGCGCCAAACTTCAGGGTGGGGAAGATGTAGTTCTCGACAAAGTCCTTCTTCAGGTCGAGGATGTACAGCTTGGAGGCGCCGGTCTTCTTGGCTTTCTCCTCCAGACCGTCCAGCTCGGTGCCCTGACCCACATCGCCGGAGACGGCGACGACCTCGCAGTTGTTGTAGTTCTCCTTCAGCCAGGGAATGATGATGGAGGTATCCAGACCGCCCGAGTAAGCCAGAACAACTTTCTTAATATCTTCCTTTTTCATGATATTCGCTCCTTTGTTTGCTACACTTTTTACACTTTTGTTTGCCGCCCGGGCATCCCTCCCGGGTCGCTCGGCGTCTTATCTTTCGGAGTACGCTTTTATTATACGCCAAGCGGTTTTTCCGTCAATGCAGAAAACCGCCAAACCTTGTGCAGATTTGGCGGTCCTTTTCTGTTATTTTGTATGTTTATGCATTATTTTCTAAATATATTCAAATTTTATGCATATTTGGATGCATATTCGCAGCGGCCCACCCGGCGCAGAGAGCCTCCTTCCGGGCCTTCGGCAGCTTTTTCAGGGCGATCTCCCGCCGGAGGGCGGCAGACTTGTCTGCACACTCCTCCAGATACGCAAAGTCCAGCGCCGTGTGGGCGCGGGTGTACTTCGCGCCCCGGCCGCTCTGATGGGCCTTGAGGCGGGCGGACGGGTCGTTCGTCCAGCCAGTGTAGAGCTGTCCGCCCGCGCAGCGCACCATATAGACATAGGCCGGCTTATCAGAGGCGGCCATTGTTCTTCAGCACCTGACGGCAGGCGGCAAGCGCCGTCTCCTTGTCCTTGGCCGTGATGAGGAAGCGGCTGGCGTGGCAGAAGCTGATGCCCTCGAGGCCGCTCTTCTGCTCGATGACCTCCTGCGGCTGGCCGGCCCAGCTCTGGGGGAAGGGGAGCTTGGGCTTTTTGGCCTTGTGGTCGGTGACGCACTGGGCGCTCCAGCCGCCCCGCTGGCTGGGATAGATGACGAAGAGGGCGTCCGTCTTGTACAGGCCGTTCTTCCACGGCAGATAGCAGGGCAGCACCACGATGCCGTCGCGGGAGTTTTTGTAGGCCTGCTGGACCTTCTCGTCGGCGCGGTTGACGGCGTTGGCGCTCTCGATCTGGTTCTCGAGGATCTGCTTTGCCACAGCCACCGCCTTGAAGAAGCAGGCGTCCTGATCCTCCTTGGAGTCCCAGACGGGGTTGAAGAAGCCGATGGCGTCGCAGAGGCTGTTCTGTTCGCCGGTGTTGTCGTTCAGGTCGAGGGGCTGGATGAAGTTCTCATCGATGAGCCGGGCCTGACGCTCGCCCACGAGGCCGGGGCCGAGCACCCTCCACAGCAGGCCGAAGGCCGCGTAGGGGGTGCCGTTGGCACGGGTCTCCCGGGGTTCCTGATGGTGGTCGAACATCCCAAAGCCGATGTCGTACACGATGCCGTCGAAATCGTCCGGCACGACAAAGCCGCGGGTGATCCGGATGTCCGGGCGGAGTATCTGAAGCAGGGCCGTGGCGAACACATCGTCCGCGTGGAATTTGCCTGCATGGGTAAAGCCGTTTGCGGGAATTTTCATAGGATTCTCCTCATTCTCTCATACATTCTGTTGCTCACAGTATAGCACATTCCGGGGCGGCGGACAACAAAAAGGAGCTGCCGAAGCAGCTCCCGTGTCGCATCTGAAACGCCCTTACTGGCCCATCTGTGCGGCCAGCTCCTCCTGCGTCATGATCTGATAGTCCGCAGGGATGATGAAGAGGTTCTGGTCCACGCTGGTGGAGGTGACGCGGTACTCCACGATGGTGCGTCCTTCGGCAGCGTCTGTGACCACATACTTGAGGTCATCGCCGACGAGGCAGTAGGAGACGGTGGACGTCTGGCCGTCGTCCCCGGTGACGGTATAGGACAGGGCCTCGCAGTCCTGACCGTTCACGTTCATCGTCGTCTCCGTGCAGGGGATGGCCTGTGCCTCGCCGGAGACGGCCTCTTCGCTCACGGTCACGGTAGGCACTTCGCCTTTGACAGCCAGCTTGGAGGCGGCATCCACCAGATAACCCTGACCATCCTTCAGGATGTAGACCAGCTGACCGGCCTCGCCCATGTCCATCTTGATGTAGGCGTTGCCGTTGCTGCGGGCGGCGGTCATGGTCTGGGTGGTGCCGTCCGGGGAGGTGGTGACGACCTCCTCGTAAAACTCTGTGCTGGCACGCAGGGCGAACGCATGGTTCAGGCGGGTCTCGATGGAGTCGCCGGGAGCAGCCATGCACACCGGCATCAGCACGGCAGCCAGCGCGGCCACCGCCAGCAGAGAGGCGATCTTCTTATACAGCTTCATATCAAAATTCTCCTGTCTTTCAGCTCATTCTGCGAGATTTTTCTTTTCTTGCATCCTGATTATCTTACAACTTTTCACGGGGCTCTGTCAATCATCACATTCGCCCTCATGCCAAAAAACAGCCGCAGAGGCGTTTCTTTCGCTCTGCGGCTGCGGTTTGTAAAGTTTTTGTGGAGAGATCACTTCCGGCTTCTGCGGCTGGTCTTGGTGACAGCGCGGGTGGGGGTCTTGGTGACTGCCGTGGTGGGCTTGACCACCGGGCTGAGATCCGGCTTCGGGGTCAGGGCCTTGGTGGTCGGCTCGCCCAGCGCCAGTACCTGCGAAAGCTCGGCCTGTGCGGCGGCAGCATCGCCGTCCGTGACAGCCAGCACATCGGCGTAGAACTGCTCCATCTCCTCCCGGGTGGCGAAGGTGGCGACGTACATCTGGTTGCCCATGGCGCCGGAGAGGGCGTCGGGGATGCGGTCCACCATCTTCATGTTCTTCTGGTACTTCTGCATGATCTGCTCGTGGCTGTACACAAAGTTCTTGCCGTCGCGGCGGCCTGCAAAGGGGCAGTAGTAGTGCTCGCCCACCGGCATATCGGTGCCGCCAAAGGCGATCATGTCGGCCCAGATCTTATAGACGTTGGTGGAGCGGGCAAAGTTGATCATATCGGGGGTGAAGCCGCCGCAGGGGCGCATATTGACCTCAAGGGCCACGATCTGGCCCTTCTTGCCCATGCTGGCCTGATTCTCGGTCATGCGGAAGAACTCAAAGTGGACAAAGCGGCTCTTGACACCGAAGCTCTTGACGGCCGCACGGCCTGCGGCGCGGGTGTCCTCGGGCAGGTCCTTGATAATGTAGTAGATGGAGTTGTCGTCGTTGTTCACGATGTCCATGATGGACACGGGGCTGACATTGCCGGCCTCAAAGATGGGGTTGCCGGAGGCGTCGATGATGGCGTCGTAGCTGTTGACCTCGGCATGGACGAACTCCTCCATGATGTAGGAGACGTCCGGGTGGTTCGCGGCCTTGCAGTCAAGGAATGCCTTCAGCTCCTCGTCGCTGGCCAGCTTGTGGGTGTCAGAAGCGCCCACACCGTTGTCGGGCTTGACCACGACCGGATAGCCCACCTGCTTGATGAAGGCTTTGCAGCCGTCGAAGTCGTCCACCATGTGGTAGCGGGCAACGGCGATGCCGGCTTTCTTGTAATACTCCTTCATCTTGCTCTTGTACTTGATGCGGGGCATATCCTCGGTCTGGAAGCCGGAGGTGATGTGGAAGTCGGTGCGCAGGGCAGCGTCCCGCTCCAGCCAGTACTCATTGTTGGACTCCAGCCAGTCGATGCGGCCATACTTGAAGGCGAAGAACGCCACCGCGCGATAGACCTCATCGTAGTTCTCGAGGCTGCCGACCTTGTAGTATTCGTTCAGGCTGTCCTTCAGCTCAGGCTTCAGCTCATCGTAGGGCTGGTCGCCGATGCCCAGCACATTCATGCCGTCGTTCTTCAGCTCCCGGCAGAACTGCCAGTAGTTCGTCGGGAAATTGGGGGAGATAAAAATAAAATTCTGCATTTTCGATTCTTCTTTCCTTTTCGTCCTCTATTATAGCAATTCAACTTTTCAATGCAACAGCGTTGAATTGCATATCGAAAATATGCTGTTTTTTAGTTGCACTAATTTTTTGCCTTGCGATAGAATAACCTCTCAGTCTCGCTGTCGCTCGCCAGCTCCCCTACCGAGGGGAGCCTCTGGCGAAGAGGGAAAGCTTTCCGGAATGCCAAGGCCTCTCCTCGATAGGAGAGGTGGCACGGCGTAAGCCGTGACGGAGAGGTTTTCTTTTACCCTAGAATATACGGCATATAATAAACCACCTGCTTATACCACCAATCCCAGTCGTGCTTGACGTCGTGGCCCCACAGATCCACCCAGACGGGGATGTTCTTTGCCTCGAAGATGCGCTTGAGCATCCATGTGGTGTCGGGCTGCTCCCATGCGCCCTGACCGCAGCAGATGACGGCCTTCTGGTTCCGGTACAGCTGCATATAGGGGTGGTCCTCCGGGAAGTTGCGCATATAATCCACGGGGGAGTTCATATAGACCAGCTCGTCCATGTAGTCGCCGAAGCCGTAGTGGGCGGTGTAGATGCCGCTGAGGGCCAGACAGCCGCAGAAGATGTCGGGGCGGCGGAGATAGAGGTTGACCGCGTGGGTCGCGCCGAGGCTGCAGCCGAAGGCGATGACGCCGGGCAGGTCGTCCCAGCCGTTGCGCTCCTTGGACAGATAGCGCAGCTTGGGCACTGCCTCGTCCACGATATAGCGCAGCCACTGCTCATACCGGCGGATGCGCCAGTAGGGGTCACCGTTGGTGTCCGACCACGTCTCCTTGTCCAGCGTGTCGATGGACAGGACCATGATCTGGCCCGACTCGATCCACGGCGCGAGGGTGTCTACCATGTGGAAATCCTCGAAATCGAAGAAGCGGCCATCCTGACAGGGGATATACAGCATGGGCCGACCCCCGTGCCCGTAGATCTTGCACTCCATCTCCCGGCCCAGCGCCGGGCTGTATTCCTTGAAATACTGCATCTCCATATACTTTCCTCCTCTTTTTTATCGCAATCTTCAAAAATAGCGCCTATCAAAATAGCATATTTGCGATATGCAGTTTGCGGATGTTGCTTGTGCATTAAAAACGCAAACTGCTATATTACAGCTCGTACATCAGCGTGTGGAACACGAAGGGCAGCTGCTTTTCCCAGCTGGCCTCGCTGTGGTTTCCGCCGGGCACGACGCGGGCCGTCAGGTTGATGCCGCGGGCAAAGATCCTGCTGCACATCTCGCCGAAGCCCTTCCGCATCCCGTCGTGGTTTCCCATCTCCTTGGAGCCGTAATCCATGTAAAGCACCGTGCCCGGGGCCAGCTTGCAGCGGCCCACCAGCGCCGTCAGGGCCTCTGGGGCCACCCACAGCGAGGGCGAGAGGGCCGCTGCCCTGCCGAACACATCGCCATACTGCAAAAGGGCATACAGGCTCATGAGTCCACCCATGGAGCTGCCGCCGATGAAGGTATGCGCCCGGTCGGGCTGGGTGCGGTAGTTGGCATCGATGAAGGGCTTGAACTCGTGGACGAACCAGTTCAGGGTGTCCTTGCCCTTGCCGTCAAAGTGGCCGTACTGCTTGTCGTCGAAGCGGTAGGGCGAATACTCCACCAGACGCTCGTTGTTTGCGCCTGCGTTGCATTCCACTGCCGCCACGATGAGGGGCGTGTCGGTGTAGTCCAGATAATCGGCCACGCCCCAGCTCTTGCCGTAGGTGGCGTCCTCATCAAAAAATACGTTCTGCCCGTCGAACATATACAGCACCGGATACCGCCGCCCGGGGTCGGCGTCGTACATGGTGGGCAGGTAAACATAGGCCCGGCGTTCTTCTTCGCCCCCCACTGCGGGGTAGCGGATGCTCCACTTCTTTATCATCTTCTCATTCCCTCTCGTCATAGGTATGCTTTAAGTGTATCACCCACGGAGGAGAATTGCAATCCGCACCGGGTACAGAAAACGCCGCCGGGCGCAGGGCCGGGCGGCGTATGGAAGCCCTAAAGGCTTAGTACTTCTTCTCCACAGGGACGATCCAGCCCTTGGTATCAGGGATCTTGCCCCACTGCATACCGGTCATGGTGTCGTAGAGCTTCTGGGTGACTGCACCGATCTTGCCGTCGCCGATGTAGGCGTGCTCGCCCTTCCAGACCAGCTCCTTGACGGGGGAGACGACCGCAGCGGTGCCGGTGCCGAAGACCTCTTCCAGCTTGCCGTCGCGGGCAGCCTGCATGATGTCGGCGATGGCCAGCTTGCCCTCGATGACCTCATAGCCCCAGTCCTTCAGCAGCTCGATGCAGCTGCGGCGGGTGACGCCGGGCAGGACGGTGCCCACGGTGGCGGCGGTGTAGACCTTGCCGTCGATCTTGAACATGATGTTCATGCTGCCGACTTCCTCGACGTACTTCTTCTCGACGCCGTCCAGCCACAGCACCTGTGCATAGCCCTGCTCCTCGGCCAGCTCACCGGCCTTGATGGAAGCAGCGTAGTTGCCGCCGCACTTGGTAAAGCCGGTCAGGCCGGGAGCGGCACGGATGTACTCGTCTTCGACGTAGATGCGGACGGGGTTGATGCCCTCGGCGTAGTAAGCGCCCGACGGAGCGCAGATGATGCAGAAGATGTAGTGCTTGGAGGCGTGGACGCCCAGACCCACATCGTTTGCGAAAATGAAGGGACGGATGTACAGGGAAGCGCCGTCCGAATGGGGCACCCAGTCGCGGTCCACATCCACCAGAGCCTCGACGGCCTGAATGTAGTCCTCCACGGGGATCTTAGGGATGCACAGACGGTCGGCGGAGTCCTGCATACGCTTTGCGTTGCACTCGGGGCGGAACAGCTGGATGGTGTCATCCGCCGTGCGGTAAGCCTTCATGCCCTCGAAGATCTCCTGTGCGTAGTGGAACACCACGGTAGCGGGATCCAGCTGGAAGGGTGCGTAGGGGACGATGCGTGCATCGTGCCAGCCCTCACCCTCGGTGTAATCCATAACGAACATATGGTCCGTAAACTTCTTGCCAAAGCCCAGCTTCGACTCGTCCTGCGGCTTTTCCTTCGGGCAGGTAGTACGAGTGATCTTGATGTCCAACATGATAAATTTCCCTCTTTTCTGATCTCACACAGCGCCGCGCAGGCTGCACGCCTCGCGCCAAAATTGCCGAATGTTGTTTTCTATTATAATGCCGCCGACCGGATTTGCAAGCAACCGAAAAATGTTTCATCTTTGGGGCGGGTAAGTTGTCACAAATTATGACCTTGGCGGTGTGCAAAAGCGGGAAAACATGATACAATAGAACCAATACGAACGATTTTCTGCCGAGAGGAGCTTGTTTTATGATACAGGGCGTTATTTTCGACATGGACGGGCTGATGTTCGACACCGAGCGCATCTGGGATACCTGCTGGGCGCCGGCGCTGGCAAAGTTCGGCCTTTCTTATAAGGAAGGCCTCTCGCAGGCCTCCCGGGGTACGACACGATCCGGCACCTGCGATGTGCTCCGCCGCTTCTACGGCGACGGCTGCCCCGCTGCGGGCATCGTGGAAGAGCTGTACCGGCTGGCCTACGAGGCTTTCACCAAGCCCGTGCCCAAGATGGCGGGCCTCGACGAGCTTCTGGCGTGGCTGGACGCCCACCACATCCCGATGGCGGTGGCCTCTTCCAGCCCCATGACCATCATCGAGGGCCATCTGGACCACTGGCAGCTGGGCCATTACTTCAAGGCCGTCATCTCCGGCGAGCATCTGGCCCGCTCGAAGCCTGCGCCGGACATCTTTCTTCTGGCCGCAGAAAGGCTGGGCACTGCCCCTGCCGAGACACTGGTGCTGGAGGACAGCTACAACGGCGTCCGGGCCGGCGCAGCCGGGGGCTTCGTCACTGTGATGGTGCCCGACCTCTCGCCCGCCACCGATGAGATGCGCCGCCTCTACACCTGCGAGTGCACCTCTCTCCACGAGGTGTGCAAAAAGCTCGAAGCAGGGGCCTTCGACGAGGGCTGCGGGGGAGGATGCCGCTGACCCTTGCCTTACAGGAGGGGCCTTTCTTCCTGTTTTCGCGCGTTTATATCCTTTCCTTATACCAGTCCATCGCCTGCTTCATCGCAGCTTCGGGGGCAAAGACATAGCGGCGGTCCAGCACTTCCAGACCCAGCGCACCGGTATAGCGGCAGATCGCACCCTTTCTGATTTTCATTTTTACCGACAGCTCCCGCCTTTTCAGAATCTTTCTCCGTTCTGATTTTATGACAAAACAGACCAAACCGGTACAAATAGGTTTGGTCTGTTTTGCATTTACCCGCCACAGGCGAACCCACCATCTCCATGACGGCTCTTTTGGAATTGCTCAAGGATGCCGACCCGGAAATGAAGGCAAAGCTCCGCTTAGCCCTGCTCACCTGATGCAAAAAAGGGCACTGATTGCAATGCAATACAGCGCCCTACATAATCGGACATGGAAAACACCGACCGTGCAGAAACCGTGCAGAAACCGTGCACTTACTCCCAGACAAACTAAAATCCACTTCATCCGACAACGACTTGACGGCATTGGTTTGAGTGGCCGCATACCAAAATCAAGTCTTGGAGGATATGACTATGACAAAATTGCTTTCCTGCCGCTACAATATGGACACCAACCGGGTGGAAGCCCGGTTCGAGGATGGCACCACCGTTGCCATCGACTGTGCCGCTGTGGAGGACGAGTACGGCAACACCCCGGCACAGCGGGCAGAGCTGGACTGGCTGCTGTGGAACAAGCCCTTGGAGTATGCACAGATGGTGCTGAGAGGGGAGATGGAGCACCACCTGTCGCTGGGGTGCGACCACGGCAGGCTGGAAGATTGAATCTTAGAAAACGCGCGGCAAAAATGCTAATCGCGCGGCGCGCATTTCTCAGCGTAAATTCAGCGCAAACCATACCAAGTCAGCGTATTTTCAGCGTAAATCTCGGAAAGTCAGCGTAAATTCAGCGCAAATCAAACTTTCAGCGTAAAAGTCAGCGCAAATTTTCACTTCACGCTCTTGTATTTTGTTCCTCGGCCTACACCATCAGGCTGCAAGATGCCGTCCTTGCACATCTGGTGCAGGATATAATAGGTTTGATTCTTGTTAAACCCACACAGTTCTTGTGCTTTCTGATTCGTAATCGACGGCTTATGCTTCAGATATTCGAGAATCCGATCCTTTGCCTGAATCTGGCTGACCGTCTTATCCTGCACATAGGCCACATCGGTTTTCACCGTTTCGTAGACCTTGAGGGACAGCATATAGGTCTTGCCGTTGAGTTCCAGAAGCCCCTCGTCCCGGAGAGCGTTCAGAACCTTGTGGGCATTGTCGTCAGTTTCCTGAATCGTCTTTGCCGCCTGCTTCAGGGTGATTTTCTGGTGCTCCCGCAGATAGTGCAGAATCATCAGCTCCGACAGCGTGAACATCTTGGACCGCTTATCCTGCGTCTCTGCGATGAAACGCACGAAGCTCTGGTTCTCCATCGTGCTGCGAAGGGTCAGCCGGACGGAGTTGGGCGTGCTGGCGTACTCCGGGTAGGGCTTGCCCTCGGTGAGCATACTCTGGAACATAATGTCCACACCCTGCCCGGAACGCTGCACATACTTCAGGTGCTGAAGGGTCATGGCGATCAGCTTATTCCGGGGAATGGACTGGTGGGTGATGATGTTGCTTTCGTTGATGTCCCCCGGAAAGCCTCCGGGGTTCTCAATCACGATCTTTGTGGGGTAGTGCTTGACGTAGACCGGTGCCATATCCTCATAGGAGCGGTGCGCCAGTGCATTCAGCAAAGCCTCCTGAAAAACCGCTTCGGAGAAATCGTACACCTCCAGCCGGAACAGCCCCACCTGCACATTGGTCAGGCGGTTATAGGTGCGGATGCGCTCGGTCAGCTTATCCAGAATCGAGATCACCGGCTCCTGCATATCCATGCGGTTGTCGTATTCCGTCTGCGCCTCGTCGCTGTAATGGAGGTAGATCACCTCTGCCTGCGGCAGCAGCCGTGCAATAGACGCTGCCTTGCCTACAAACAGCAGCCCTGCCACCGTCACACGCACTTCGTCCTTGTCCATTCGGATCAGGTTCAGGTTGTCCAGAAAGGTGGTATCTGCCAAGTCCGGCAGGGCAGAGCCTGCATCCCGAATCCGCAGCTTCTCTTTCAGGCGGTACACTTCCAGCAGGTCAATGTCGCTTTCGGTTGCGCCTTCCACGATCTTTGCCGAAAAATCCGGGTTATCGGCAGGGGAGTACACATCGTTTGCCGGGTAGTCGGGCTTTGTCACGTTCCCCAGCCGCCTGTAATAGATGCCGCCGGTGGTGGCAACATGAGAGTTGGATTTCTCCACCGATACCACCAGCACCACACCGTCAGAGGTTTCCACCGGCTCGATTTCGGTAAACAGGCTGGGCCGGGTCATATCGTAGATAGCTTCCACCAGTGCCTGCGGGTCGCTCTTGGGGCAGCCCGTAATGGTGCCGTCATCTTCTACGCCAAACAGCAGAACGCCGCCCTTTGTATTTGCCAGCGCAACCGCACTTTTCACCGCAAGGTCTTTGCGCTGCCGGTAGTCCTTGCACTTCACCCACGACTTAAACTCCTGCCGGGTGCTTTCCCCGGCAGCAATCATTTTGCGGAGTGCTTGTTCGGTCATGGTAGAGACCTCCCCTCAACATACATTGTATTTCTGCCCTTAAAAAGAAAACAGGACGCACAGCTATAAACTGCACGTCCTGTTTTGGACTAATTAGCGCTTCTTGTCAGACTGCGAGAGAACGCTGCCTGCAAGAGTTTTGGTCGTGCTGCTGTATTTCGGGCTATTCAAAGCTGCCGATGCAACGCCTTCCATTTTCTTTCCCGTCTGATGACCGCTCTTTGCCTGCGAAAGTGCGCTTCCAGCAAGCTGCCGCTGAATCTTGGAAGTGCTACTGCTACGCAACGCACGAGATGCCTGAGATGCAACAGACGAAGATGTCTTTTTGCTGTTCATATAAAAATCCTCCGTGTTATAAAAACAAGGAGGGTGAAGCTACTCCCGATACCCTCAACGATCAAATCACGCAAGAATCACTTGCGTTTGCGGTGTTTGCCGTCACGAATGTGAAGCTCAAACGCCTTTTTGCCGTACTGCTTTGCGTACAGGCGATGGCCGTTACGCAACGTGATATACGCAGTATAGACGATAGTCACATTCTCATCCATGCGATTTTCTCTCATGGTGATGCTCCTCCTTTCAAGCAACGTTCGAACACGCAGCAAACAAATTGCTGACGAATTCGTGAAATGCTTGAAAAAGCCGGAGCAACCGGGTATACTAATCGCGAGCAACGAATTAGCTTTGGGCTTCTGCTCTAGCTTCTTCAAGAAAGGCACTTGTCGGACAGTTGGTAGCTTCCGATAGGTGTCTTTTTTATATGTCGAACAGTCCAAAAGACTGTTAGACCAAGGCTTTAGCGGTGTTCAAGTCGAAAACCATTAAACCATTTTCGACCAATTCACCGTTCACACGAAATCCATGCTGTAAATCGGATTCCATAAGGCGTTTGAAAGTTGCCACCAAATCTTGTGCGTTCCAACGCACAGAAAGGACGCCATTTGTCTTGGGCTTGTAGAAAGCAACCGCCTTTGGGGTACTTTCGTCACAAACCTGCAATGCAACTTGCCGGGTCGACTCGTTGATAAGAAGTCGCACAAACGCCGGGGTTCCAAGTTTCAGAGTAACTGCACGGTTGAAAGTTACTCCATTGGATGTGACTGAAAAATACGGGATGCCTTCTGAAAAATCGAATACAGCGAATCCGCTCAAGTCCATTTTCTGACACCTCCCTCGTGGATATAAGTATATCCTCCTTGTCGTTTTAAGTCAAGTGGAAAAACACAAAACATTGTGTATTCTTCGCCGCTTGCTCTTCCGCATCTTGCGATTTGTAAACAGAATATTAACGTCCTGCTTGTCAAGATTATTCAGCTTAAATTTCATTCTGAAATTTGAGCGCTCAATTTGTGCATAATGTAGATGATGCGTTTTTTGTGTCTCGAAAACTCCTTTATTCCATCACTCTAATCGTACTCTCAATAAACGCAATCTCATCTTCCGTCAGCTCGTACTTCTTGTACAGCTTTTCGTCCGTCCATTCTTCCGTAAAATCCTGATCGGGCACAAAGACAAAGTTTGCCCTTGCAATGTGCATGGAAGAGTAGGTCAAGCGCAGCATGAAGCGAGTAAACTTACACATCAGATACTGCTTGTAGTTCTTGATTTCTTCTTCAGTATCGAATGCGCCCAGAACCAGATAGGAGAAGGTGTTCACCTCACCCGGAACCTCAATCCGGGGTGTTGTGATGGCCTTATAGCCCTTGGACGGGTCAATGCCAACCTCACCATTGCAGGGAACCAGAATGGAGATCGTTGCCTTGTACTTGTCGATCAGCTCCGCATTTTTCTTGACATCGCTTCTCTTAATATAGCCAATGCCTTGGCTGTGAATAAGGGAAATGCAACCATCAAAGGGTTCTTTTTCGCCACGAGCCGCAGAGGGGAAGCCAAAGGCATCAATGGGCTGCACCCGATCGGTCAGGAAGTGTTCTGAACGGCTCAGAACCTTATGGATGATGGACAGCGATTCATTCGACCGAATGAAGATTTCTCCAAATTCATTGAGATTGCGCCGCATGGTATGACGTTCCAGACCGCTGACGTTTGTAACCTCGCAAACCTCCTCCTTGTCCCGATCCCACAGGAAATAGCAGATGCCGCCTGCAATATCTACGGTGCTGAAGCAGTCTTTGGAGTTCACAAAATCCGTCAGCCTGATCAGATGCGGATCGTTCAGCATCTCATTGCGGAAATCGTTCAGTCCGATGCCGCCAGCATACCAGCGTGCCGGCATAATCATGGAGATATAATGGGGCTGCATGGTTTTTGCCTGATCCACAAACAGATTATAAACCGGGCGTGCCTGCTTTGCCGCAACATTGGCTGCGCTGCCGCCGCCTGTATCCTCCTGATACGGCGGATTGCCCACAATGGCATCAAATTTCATGGGCTGTCCCTCCTTTCCCCATGTATCGGTTCGCTGCAGCTTCTTTGCCAGACGCTGCGGGTCGTTTTCCATCCGTTCCAGCAGGTGCGGAATGTAGGTGGTGTTGACCGTCCAATCCTGATAGCCCACCAGCGTCCGCCGGGTGATGCTTTCTGCCATCCGGGTCTTGCACAGAACAAAGATCTGCTGCTCCACGGTTTCCTGCCAGAGAGCCTGTGTCTGCTCCAGCGGCAGCTTGTCCTCCGGGCCGGGCAGCTTCATGGCGTACAGGCTGTATGCCATATACAGGGGATACAGGCCGGATTTGGAGTTCATTTCCAGAATCCGTGCCTCCGGGTTGAGGAAGATGTCCTCCGTGACCTGCCCCTGATCCACCAGACGGGGCTCCTCCAGAACCTCCTGCGAATCGAACTGCTCGTTGAGGAAGCAGTAGCCGCCCACCATGCTGCTTAGATGAAGGTTCACCACCCGCCACGGGGTCAGAACGGTTTCCTTGTCGGGGTTGCGGAAGTGGCTGAAGATCTCGGCAATGCGCTTCACACGCTCGGTGGGCGGCAGCTCGTCCGCAGCCTTTGCCATGCGGCGGATGCGCAGACCCGCCCCGCTGACCACATCCTCGTCGTAGTATTTCAGCAGCTTGCGGAACAGGGGCTTGTCCACGGTTTTGGGCATAAACTCCTGCCAGGATTCCTCATCCACCAGCGTGATGAAGTCTGCCATCTTGATGCTCTCGGTCAGGTCCACCTTGGCACCGTAAATCAGCAGGGGCAGACGGATGGACACATTCCGCAGCAGCCGGATGACCTTTTCCCGCTCTTTCTTCTGCTCTTGCAGCTTCTTGAGCAGGTCATCATCCTCTTTGGTGCGCTCCCGCTTGGGCTTGTTGGAAATCTTGTCTGCCTTTTCGTATTCCTCGCCCGTCAGCCCCTGATGGTTGATGTGGACTTTGGTTTCCTTTTTGGCGGCTTTCTGCTCGCTGAGCTTGTCCGACAGGGTATGGAACAGCTGCACATCGTCCTCGTCCATGACGATGCCGGTGTCCTGTTTGTAGACCGATTCATCGTCAAAGCCGCTCTTGATGGCTCTATCCACCGTCAGACGCTTGATCTGCCGCATCATTTTGGAGACGCTGTATGCAGTCATCTGGGTGCCGTCCACCGCAATCACCGGGCAGAAGTTCAAAAACTCGCCCAGTGCCGCCCGGTTCTGCTCCTCGTTGGTTCGACCTCGCTTGGTAATGCGGTTGACCTCAGAAATCACGTTCAGGGCACGGTCCGGGGCAAAGTCAAAGACGTAGCAGCGTTCCTTCTGTTTGCCGTCCAGCACCCCTGCCGGATCTACAAAAGTTTTCGGTAATGACCTCGTTCCAGAAATTCGATCATCCCTTTATCCCGAAGAAATTGCATCTGTTGGCGAATCTTCGCTTCAATATTTTGATTGTCGGGATGCTGAATCTTCAGTTTGTCTGCAAACACATATATATCCTTCAGATAAAAATCTTTCGTCGGGATAGCGTTTACACAGTTGAGTACATCAAACAGCCATCCACGCTTTTCAATAGATCCCGTTTGCAGACGTTTGATTCTTGCATAGTCTTGTACGATACGATCCTTACTGCGGAAATTCTGATTTTCAATAATAGGGATTCGCCCTTGTTCTGGAATATCACCGTACAAAATATTGCAACCGACCCATCCAGCACGTCTGGCAGTTGGCGATAACGGTTTTCTCTTTTCGATTACTGTAGGTGTAAAAAAGAATTTGGGAACAACCGTTAAATCGACGACCTGTAAAGAGAAGTAGTGCATAACCAACAAATCGGGATTTGTCATACTGGTTATGCGACTTATCATGGTATCGTATGCACCATCCGATATTTTTCTTCCAATTCTTCCATCTTTACTTTTTAACTCAAAGATTTCCCCACAAGATGGACACTGAAAGTCTGCGACAGGGCGGTTATTTTCCAATTTTGAAATTCGAGCATTTCCACATACCGGGCAGAAAATATTGTTGTTGACCCAGCTTTCGCTCATTACACGGATTTTCTGTGAATTGCTTTTATATCCAAGTCCAAGCGATTGGTCAAAGCACAAGTTCATAGTTCAAAATCCTCACACCGGATATTGCTTTTTATGATTGTACCACGTTAGTCAGGCACTGTAAATATCAGAGCCTCATGCCGCCATCTTTTTGCATCCGAGGCACAGTTCAATCTGTTCTTCGGTATCCGTGTTTTCACTCACAACACGCAGCTTGCGGTCCAGCAGGCCAATTCGCTGGGAAATGGGAATGGTTTCACCCGTTACGGTGTCGTAGCGGCTTACCAGATAGGGAGCCTCGCCGCAGGAGATTTCCAGCCGCTGTGCATCCACATATTTCTGCCATGTGTGCTGACGGTCGTCCGGGAAGGCGATTTTGTCAGCCGTTGCTTTCCACGACATCTCCTTCTGGATGTTGAAAACATCCTTCCTGCCAAACCACTGCTCATCCACCAGATTGTTCTGTGCGTTGCAGATCCAACTGGGGGTAAACACCTCTGCTTTATCACGGGTGCGGTTGGTCTGATGCTCCACTGCTTTTTCCACTCTGGGCTGGATCAGACTGTCCTGTTCGCCTGTAACCAGTTCCGGCAGGATTTCTTTTTTGAAGCTGTATGGTTCGCCCAGTTCGGCGTAATCATCGGTTGCCCAGATGATGTTTTTCTTGGTGGTCTTGTCCTGAAGCAAAATCTCAAGGAGGGTGCGTTCATGGTTCAAAAGCTCCTGCTCCAACAGGTCAATTCCTGCAATGCTGAACATCCGCCGCCCTCCCTTCCATTTATTGATGGTACTATAATAACACACCTTTCGGGGTTTGTGAATGTGTACCATCCACCGTTTTCATCAGGACACCCCATTTTCCAGTGCCCTGCCGGGAAGAATCCAAAGAGCGGCGGAACGCTCGTTGGCACACGACTTTGTTTGCAAAGTCTAGTGTGTTACACCTTGGTTCCGGCTGATGCGGAAAAGGGACTGCGAG